>Ga0075029_100001151_pt1 | contig 15143 bp, 10 predicted proteins | sample LitLauG_LLR_2013_FD_71391 | JGI IMG/M metagenome (GOLD analysis project Ga0075029, IMG submission 71391) | Freshwater sediment microbial communities from North America - Little Laurel Run_MetaG_LLR_2013 | ecosystem: Environmental > Aquatic > Freshwater > Creek > Sediment | place: USA...
CCGTAAGAGGACTGCTTCGCAGTCCTCTTACTCCGCTCAGCATGACAGGACTTTGGGTTCGGCTTTGTAGCTGGGTGGTCAGTGCCGGGTTTGGGTTAGGATGCTTCGACCGCATGACAGGGGAGAGTTGTCATGCTGAGCGGAGTCGAAGCATCCCTGCCTGACCGGAAAGTCCCGCCACGGGAAAGGCACTCCATGAAGGTGACGATTCCGAGTGCATTCTGACTTTGGTCAATCCAGAATGTTGAGTGACCCGCGACCGCAAATATTATTGCGTCTACATCATGGGCAGCCTCACAGGGACGCTCTACATTGGAGTCAGCGGTAATTTGCATCGCCGCGTGTTCCAACACAAATTCCATCACTTTGAGGGCTTCACCGATCGGTACGACGTTACTCGCTTGCTCTATTGGGAGTCGTACGACGAGGTTCATAAGGCGCTCGGTCGCGAGAAACAACTGAAGGGCTGGGCGCGGGCTAAGAAAATCGCTTTGATCGTGCGGCGGAATCCTCATTGGGTTGATCTGGCGGCTGAGTGGTACCCGTGGATGGCGTCCGGGTCAGGTAGGGATGCTTCGACTCCGCATTGAGGATCGCTTCGCGATCCTCAATGCTGCGCTCAGCATGACAGGCCTTATTTTTCAGTAGTTCTGTGGAGATTTCCTACAGTAACTCGAGTAACCTTGTCCCTGGTTACCCTGCGCCTGCACAATGCAAGCAGGTGGGTCGATAGTTATTTGACGTCGATGCGTGTCCACAACCGGCCAGGAGCTGAAAATGAGAAGGATCGTCCTAGGTTTCGTGTTGGCTTTGACGACGGAGGTGCTCGCGGGCCAGGCCGCGCCGCACGTTCCCGGTTCTATTCCGCAGGGAGTGGTATCGGATTGGGCGAGCCGTCATGTGCTCTATCCGGAACCGAAAGACGAATCTGTGACGGCCCGGAATCAACGGGATCCGCGGTGGCTGCAGAATTGGTATCTGCGCCACCAAGAGACCTGGTGGCCGGAGCATCGCCGCTGGCACCACGAGCGTCGCCACCGAGACTGGAGCTTGTCTTTATCCGCGACTCCTTCAACTGCTGCGTTCGAGCCGACATTCGATTTCTCTTATGTAGCTAATCTCGATACCGGATACGGCAGCCTGAACACGACCGACAACGGGAATGGTCAGTACCTCGCCACTTCCGGTTTCCTGACCATCACCGCTACCGGAACCGGGGTTCCGAATGGAGGCACGTACCCGCTGTTTCCGGGTGGGCCGGCACAAACACTGAGCCCAAGCGGGAAGTTCCAGTACGACAATCTCCTCTATCCTGGGGTCGTCCCCCTGATCGATAACAACGGGCCTCTCTTTATTGGCGGGGGATTCGAGATCAACGTCTGGAGCAATCCTGGCAATTACGAATTCCGCGATTATAATGGCAGCATCTACACGAATGACGCGGTCGGAAATCCATTCACGCTAACCGCCGCCCCCGGCGGCGGCCAGACTTCTCCGGCGAAATTTGTGTTTGACGTGAACGCGGCCCCCAGCTGCGCGAACGATTACGTGGTGATCGGGATCCCGGCCACGCCCGCTTCGGGCGGTCAGGCCAACATCGTTGGAGTCAACAATCTCTACAGCGGCGGCGTTGGCGCACTCTGCCCGAGCGGGCCGACGGTGATGTTTGCCTACGCCTCCGGCACCGGGCAGGTGCCGGCTTCCGTGGTCCTTTCGCAGAACGGGAGCCAGATTGCCTACGTTGAGAACCTGCCGACCGGCAGTTCTTACTTTCACGTGCTAACTCTCGGCACCACAGGAACGAACGGAACCAGCGCGACAGCCGCAGTTGTGCCAGGTATTTCCGGAGGCAACAACGCCGTCGATAAGACAGTGCTGCTTTCGCCCGACGGCGGCACGACAAACCAGAGCTCCACCAACACAGTTTTCGTTGTGTACACGCATCACGACGCCAGCGATGTTGCCTACGCCACCACCTACAGCCCAGGCAGTGGGACCGGATACCTGTACAAGATCAGCAACGTGTTCAATGGGAGCGCCACGCCGACGATTGCATGGAGTGTTTCCATCAACGCGGTTCCGTCCTCCCCGGTCTACGATATCGTCTCGAACAAAGTGTTCTTTACCGATAGCAATGGACGTATCGACTATGTAATCGACACGGGTACTTCGCCATCGGTCGTCTATGGCAGCGTCGTGGCCAATGGCGCCACCTCTGAGAATCCGGTAATTGTCGATAGCACGAACCAGATGGTCTATGCCTCCTTCAACACGAACGGAGCGAACGCTGTGGTGGTGCAGGCCCCGACCAGCATGGCGAGCACGGTCTCGGTGGCCGTGGGCACGGGAAACACGATCTACACCGGGCCGTACGAGCCGAACTTCAACCTGGCCTGGTACGCCGGTTCGGGAACACCTGTGATGTACGTTGCCGGAACGGATGCGACGGGAAAGATTCCCACGCTCTACAGCGTTGGGTTCAGCGGCAGCGTGATGAATTCGACTGCCGACCTGACCACCGCGGCTCTGGCTACCGGCACGGCAGACTCCTCTCCAGTTACGGAGTTCCACAATGCTGTGGCCGGTAAAGACTATTTGTTCGTGGGGGTCACGGACCATTGCGTGGCTAGCACGGGCGGAGGGATTGCGGGCTGCGTCATGAGCCTCGACATCACCAGCGGATTCCCGACCGTCAATGCCAGCAGCATCGCACTGCCCGCCGCTGGCGGCACCACCGGGATGATTGTGGACAACGACAGCGGTCTTACCCAGGCTTCGAGCATCTACTACGGGACCAAGACGGGAGCGACGCTGGTCAAGGCTACACAGTCCGGGCTGAACTGATGCAGGCTCATCCGCGATCGGAGTGAACGATCTCGCTAGGAAGACTTGGTGTTAAACCGGCACTGGGTTTCAGTGGAGCTGGTTTTGCCGCAGCTCAGGGCGGTCGTCACAAACACCTGCTCGAAGCGGAAAGCGGGTTTTGTGTAGGGCTTCTTCGGTGGATCTTCCTGAATCAGTCGCTCGTTTTCAGGTTCCGAATTCTCATTTCCCATTCAACGATTGTCCTTGATTGGATTGTCGCGCGACTGGATTCTCAGTTGCGGGGATTATACAGACCTTGGAGTCCGGACGGGAAGGGCTCTTCGAGCGCTGGAAGCGATCCGCCAGAGGCTCAACTCCCAACGTAGCGCGCATATAGGCTGCGCGCCAGGGCGGTGTCGGTAGTGCCCTTGAAGATGGCTCGCCCATCGGGGAACAGCGTCATTTCGTACGGCTCGTGCCAAAACTTCAGTACGAAGTCATTGTGGCGGACGGTGCCATGCGGTTGCAGGCGCCGGTTCATCTCGGCGAAATCGATGGGCCTCTGGCTTTCATGAATTTGTACGGAATTCCTGCCGCATAACGTGATATGAGGACGTCCTTCGCCGGCGAGATGAACGAAATCCCGCTGGCCGCAGGCACGACAGCCGGAACGCGGCTTGGCCGCCGAAATTTCTGCGTGCTCATTGGTCCACAGATCGAACGAAAGCAGCGTCCGCCGCAATTTTGCCGCAGCGGCGTCCCCCACCAACAGCTTCAGCGCCTCCGTAGCTGCGATCGAAGCCACCAGGTTCACCGCCGAATTCAGAATTCCTGAAGTCTCGCATGTTTCCACCATCCCGCGCGGGGAATCCGGGAAAATGCACGCCAGGCAGGCCGTTTCACCGGGCAGCACGTTTAGAGTCACGCCATAACTTCCGACCGCGGCGGAATAGATCCAGGGAAGCGACCGGTCGATCGCATAGTCGTTGATCAGATAGCGGGTCTCGAAGTTATCGGTGCCATCGAGAATCAGGGCCATGCCCGCCAGCAGAGCTTCAATGTTGCCGGGAACCAGATCCTCGACTTTGGGCTCGGCCGCAATATTGGAATTGAAAGCAGCAATCTTGCGCGCCGCAGCGACTGCTTTGGGTAGAGATTCGGCAGCATCGTTCTCGTCGAAGAGCGATTGCCGTTGCAGGTTGCTGGGCTCGACGTAATCGCGATCGATGATGCGCAGCGTTCCTATGCCGGCGCGCGCCAGCAATCCAGCCAGAGCTGAGCCAGTCGCGCCGCAGCCGACGATCGCCACGCGCGCTGCTGCCAGCTTGGCTTGACCGCCCTCGCCGATGCCGCGAAACAGAATTTGGCGCGAGTAGCGGTCATCGTTCACAAATTTGTGCTTCGTGGGGCTTTGCTCCCGAGTACCCGCGTGTGGCTCCTGTGCCAAAGAGATCACCAATCCTGTGCCTTGAACCCTTTATTATAAGGTGCTGGAATTCCCAGCAAGCGCTGACCATCCAACTCTTGCCGCGAGGGAAGGTTGCGGGCAGCGTACAACGAGAGCCGGGCGTGCTCCATCGAAGTCAAGATAACGCCCGAAATCCGAGGACATTCGTTTGCCGAGACCGTTCGCGATGCTGACTGCAGCCTTGTTGTTGTGGTTTGCGATTCCGCCGAATGTCATGGCAGCGGCAAGGGATGCCGGTTCTCCGCAGCAGTCGCAGCCGCCTTCTGCGAGCGCCCGGTATGACGGCAAGCCCGTGCAATCCATTCAAATTGCGGGCGTTCCAGATACCGACCGCGACCATCTTCTGAAGATGGTGCCGCAGCGCGCCGGCGAACCGCTGGATCACAATCAGGTTCGCGATAGCATTCGTTCCCTTTACGCGACAGGGCGGTTTGCCGACATCCAGGCCGAGGTCACGCTCTCTGGCGACGGAGTGATCCTGACCTTTACAACATCGCCCAACTTTTTTGTGGGAGGGATTAATGTCGAAGGCGCGCCAACCCGACCCAACTCGAACCAGATCATCAATGCCTCCAAGTTCGATCTGGGAGAGCTCTTCACGCACGAGAAGCTGAATCGGGCGATCGACAACGTGCGGCAGCTCATGCAGGAGAACGGTTACTATCAGGCGCGAGTAACGGCGGAGAGCACTTCGAACGCGGCCACGCAGCAGGTCAACGTTCTGTTCCACATTACGCCCGGGGCGCAGGCGCATGTGGGAGAGATGAAAGTGACCGGCAGCTCAGGACTGTCGCCGGGGGAGGTTGAGAGCATTGCTCACATGGATCCCGGCGACCGGCTGACCTCGGCGCGGGTGAGCGGCTCGCTGCGGTTGCTGCGCAAGCGATTTCAGAAGCAGAGCCGCGCGTTGGCGCAGGTTTCCATTGCCGAGCAGAAATATCACCCGGAAACGAATGCGGTGGATTTCACCTTCCAGATCGATCCCGGGCCGGTGGTCGTAATCTTCGCCACTGGATTCCATATCAGCAGCGGAGTTCTGAAAAAAGAGATTCCGGTATACGAGGAAAACGCGGTTGACGACGATTTGCTAAATGAAGGCAAGAAGAACCTGCTGGATTACCTGCAGACCAAAGGCCACTTCGACGCTACCGTCAACATCGAAAAGGAAAGCGAGCCCAAGGAATTGCGGGTGATCTACAAGATCGATCCGGGCCCGGTGCACAATCTTGAGCTGGTACAGATCACGGGCAACAAGGAATTTCTGGATACAGCCAAGCTGCGATCGTACCTGCAAATTCAACCCGCGAGCCGCTTCGTCAGCCATGGGCGTTATAGCGGCAGCCTGCTCAAGAACGATGTGGCCACGCTCGAAGGTCTCTATCGCGCCAACGGATTCCGCCAGGTGAAAATTCAGGCGGACGTGCAGGATAATTACCGCGCGGAAAATAATCTGGCGGTGCGGATTCACATCGAGGAGGGCCCGCGCACACTGCTGGGCCAGGTGCATGTGTCAGGAAACGAGCAGGTTTCGACAACCACTCTCCCCGAATTGAGCACGCAGCCGGGCCAGCCTTATTCCGAGCTGGAGTTGGCCAATGATCGGGAAAACATTCTGAACTACTACTTTGATCATGGCTTTCCCAACGCTTCTCTGGACATCACGACGCAAGCGGCAACCGGCGACCCGAATCACGAAGATGTGACGTTTACCATCCATGAGGGCGAGCGCTTCATCGTGGACCACGTGTTGGTCGCCGGCACCGAGCACACGCGCGACTATGTACTGCAGCGCGAATTGCAGGTGCACCCCGGCCAGCCGCTGAGCCAGCAGGGGCTGTTGGATACGCAGTCTCGCCTCTACGATCTCGGCATCTTCAGCCAGGTCGACACTGCGGTGCAAAATCCGGAGGGGGACGATCCGCAAAAAAATGTGCTCGTGCAAGTGCAGGAGGCCAAGCGCTACACCTTTACCTACGGCTTCGGACTGGAGTTTGAGACCGGGCAACCGGCCGGCTCGACAGCTTCGCAAGGAGGGCCGGGGGTCAGCCCCCGAGTTGAGTTCGACGTAACCCGGCTGAATCTTGGGGGGCGCAACCAGACGCTCACGTTCCAGTCGCACGTGGGACGGCTGCAGCAGCGCGGGTTGATCAGCTACGCCGTGCCCAAGCTCTTCGACAGCGACAAGTACAAGTTGATTTACACGATCTTCTACGACAACAGCCTGGATGTGGCCACGTTTACCTCGCAGCGATTGGAAGGGAAGATCGATCTACGGCAGCAAATTGGCAACTCGGGAGTGGAGCCGGGAACCAGGCCGGGACCCAGTTCGATTACGTATCGACTTGAATTCCGCAGAGTGAAGGCGACGAATTTCGCCTCTAATTTTTCTCCGGGCGAATTCCAGTTACTCTCGCTGCCGGCCACGGTGGCCGGCCCCGGCTTCACTTACATCCGGGATAAACGGGACAATCCTCTGGAGAGCACCCGGGGCGACTATTTCACGCTGGATGCGTTTGCGTCGTCGAAGTATATCGGGTCCGAGGCCGACTTCGGCCGAGCCCTGGCGCAGTATTCGACCTACTATGTTCTGGGCAAAGGCAAGCCGGGGCACCAGTGGGTATTCGCGCGTTCCACCACGATCGGCTTACAGCAGCCATTTCGAGGCACCCGGGTGGTGTCGCCCGGAGCCTGTCTGGTGAACGCGAAGACCAATGAGAGCGAGTGCAAGGGATTTTCTGTGATCCCGTTGCCCGAGCAATTTTTCGCGGGCGGCGGCAACTCCCATCGCGGTTTTGGGTTAAATCAGGCAGGTCCCCGCGATCCGTCATCTGGCTTCCCCGTCGGCGGTACGGCGCTGTTTGTGAATAATATAGAACTGCGCCTGCCTCCAACCACGCTGCCGTACTTGGGCGAGGGATTCAGTTTCGCCATCTTTCACGACATGGGCAACGTATTCACAGCCGGGCATGACATGGTGAAGGGGTTGGTGCGCTGGCACCAAGCCAATCCCGCCCTATGCCTACCCGTTGGTACACCTCCCAACCCGTGCTACAACCACTTCAACGAATCAGGATATGATTACACGTCGCATGCCGTAGGAGTCGGTGTGCGCTACAAGACGCCGATCGGTCCTCTGCGCTTCGACTTTGGATACGATTTGAATCCCAGCAGTTATTTTCAGGGCCTTACCTTTGATTCCAGCGGTCAGGCGACCAGTTATGAAACACAGCGCCTGAAGCACCTCAACGTTTTTTTCAGTATCGGTCAACCATTCTGATGCGAAGAATTTGCCTGACGATGATGTTCGCGACGGTGATGCTGGCGGTTCCGCTGGCCATGGCTTCTCCACAGACCGCGGCCTGGGGCGGGGAGGTCATCGACCGCATCATTGCGACCATCAACGGACACATCATCCTGCAAAGCGATCTGGATGAGGCGCTGCGCCACGAAGCCTTGCTGAATGGCCGTTCGCTGAGCGAATTCACCGAAAACGAACGCCGCGCCGTCCTCGACCGCCTGGTCGACCAAGAGTTGCTGGGCGAGCAAATTAAATCTTCCGTGTTCGACCATGCCACCGAGGCCGAGGCGGCCGCTCGCATCGCCGAAGCGCGGAAACATTATGCGGAGGCCGCCAGTGACGAGGGCTGGCATTCGGTGCTGGCCCGGTTCGGAGTGGCGGAAAAAGATCTGGTGGTTCATGTGCAGCGGCAGATGGATCTGATGCGTCTCGTCGATGCACACCTTCGTCCGGCTGTGCAGATCGACTCCAAAACCATCGAAGCCTACTACCGGGAAAAATTCGTTCCGCAACTCAAGCAGTCGGGAGCCGGCGAGGTTCCGCTCTCCGAGGTGACGGGCAAGATTCGCGAATTGCTCACGGAAGAAAAAGTGAACGAGTTGATGGTCTCGTGGTTGCAGACTCTGCGCTCGGAGAGCAAGGTCAGCTTCGCAAACCAAGCCTCAGCCGAGGGAGTAGAGGCCAGGTGACCGAGCCTGCCGCTCGACCCCGCCGCCGGGGGAAATATCTGCTGGCCGCAGGCGGGGTCATTGTGCTCGCCCTTCTAGGGACTTTCTGGTACGTCACCACCGATTCCTTTCAGAGCTACGTGCGGCGGAAGATGGTTGCCGAACTGGAGCGGATCACCGGCGGCCACGCGGAAATCGGCAGCTTCCACGTCATTCCCTTTCGCATGCAGATCGAAGTCCGGGACATCACGGTGCATGGCAGAGAAGGTTCTGGCGAGATTCCGTTATTTCATGCCAGGGATCTCTATGCGCAGATGAAGGTCATTTCCTTCCTGCGGGCTGAGTTCGGATTCGTTTCGCTCAGTCTGGATGATCCCGTTGTGCACGTCACGGTGGCGTCGGACGGCACCACCAATGTCCCTTTCAACCAGCCGCCTCTGACCAGTTCAACCAGCCCGGCGGTGGACCGGTTGTTCGCGCTGTCCATCGATCACCTCGCCGTGCGCCATGGCGAGCTGATCTGGGCCGATCGTAAAATTCCGCTCGACTTCGACGCTCACGACACCGCCGTGCAGATGGACTACTCGTTTCTGCGCGGCCGGTACGAGAGCCGGCTGACGCTCGGCAAGGTGGACACGACCTATGAAGACTTCCGTCCGTTCTCCTGGATGACGCATGTCGAATTCAGTCTGGGCAACACATTCGCCGACGTCCATTCGTTGGAGTGGAGTTCTGGGCGATCGAATTTGAAGGCCAGTGGACGCATCAGCGATTTCCGCAATCCCCGCATCGATGCAAATTACGACGCGCAGATCGATATCGAGGAACTGGCAGCCATCTCCCGCCGGCACGATCTGCGGGAAGGCATGGCCCAATTCAAAGGGAACGGCCACTGGTCGCTGCAGCAAGGAGAATTTTCGTCCGCGGGAGTTCTGTCGTTGCGCGAGCTCGGCTGGCAAAATGATCAGGTCTCGGTCTCAAAAGTCAGCGCCACCACGGACTACGCGATCAACGACGACCAGATCAAGCTGTCGAAGCTGCAAGGGAAAGTGCTGGGCGGCAGCTTCACGGGAGAAGCGCAGGTCGACAACTGGCTGCACAACATCCCTCCTCTCGCGGCAGCGAAATTGGAGGGCAAGTCAAAAAAGGGCGCCGCGGACGTGGCGGTAGTCACGGCTGTGCGGCCGCCCCTGAAGAAGGGCGAGAAGCCGCGTCTGGCGGGCGTGCAAGTGGGCGCAATCCATCTCAAAGTGCGAGACCTCGCGGCCCGGGAAATTGCCTCCGCGGTGGATGTCAGCGCTCATCCACTGAATGGCTTTCATCCCGCGGGATTGGCCAACGGCACCGTGGATGTAACCTGGCGCGGATCGCCGAGCGATGCCGAGATCGCATTCGCGCTGGATGTTCTGCCGCCGGCGCATGCGAACACCGGCGAGTTGCCGGTCACGGCCCACCTGCAGGGGAAATATCATGTGAGCAACGATTCCCTGGAACTGGCGCACTTTGACATGTCTACGCCGGACTCGAAGATACAGGCCCAGGGAACGCTTTCGGCCACGTCAACGGTGCACCTTACGGTGTCGACTTCGAACCTGGAAGAGTGGCGGCCACTGGTGAAATCGCTCGGTGGACCCACCAACCTCCCATTCCGTGTGGATGGTACTGCGACGTTCAATGGCCAGGCCGGAGGAGTGTTTTCCGCGCCGACTCTTTCCGGAACCCTGGTGGCACAGGATTTTGAATTTACTCTTCCCGCAACCTCCCGCACGCCGGAGCAGCGGGTGCACTGGGATTCTCTGGCTGCCAACATTCAATTTTCCTCGCATGAACTGGACCTGCACGGCGGCACGTTGCAGCGCGGCGCAACCAGTGCGAATTTCGACATCAGCGCCGTCCTTCAGAATGGAGAGTTTTCCGAAGACAGCTCTTACACCGCCCGTGTGAACCTGCACAACGTGGACGTGGCCTCGACGGCGGCGCTTACCGGCTTCGACTATCCGGTTTCAGGAACCGCCGACATCAGCCTGCAGATTGCGGGAACGCGCGCGAATCCACGAGCGGAAGGGCACATTCACGCCGTGAACGCTTCAGCCTACGGAGAGGACATCGCAAAGTTCGACGCCGACCTTCATATCGCAGAGGAGACGGCTCTGAGCAATATTCAACTCACCCATCAGGATGCGTCGGTCTCGGGAACGGCGGCTTACACGCCCGCCACGCGCGCATTCCGGCTCGACTTGGCCGGGCAGAATTTCGATGTGTCGCGCATCCGGCAGATTCATCTCGATCGGCTCCTGGTAGAAGGCCGAGCCGATTTCACGTTGCAAGGCTCGGGCACGCTCGACGCTCCCACAATTAACGCCGGCGTTCATCTGCGCGATCTGACGGTGGACCACGAACTCGCGGGCGATATGGATTTGCAATCTGTCACCCAAGGTGGGCAGATGCGGATCAGCGGAAAATCCCAGTTCCCGCGCGGCGCGGTCTCGGTGGAAGGCACAGTTGGGATGAGCGGCGACTATCCTGCGAACATCTCGGTACGAACAGAAAGAGCAGATCTCGATGCCCTGTGGCGCGTCTATTTGGGGCAACAGCTCACCGGTCACTCCGCGGTTGGCGGCACGTTCACCATGCAGGGGCCGCTGCGGTATCCCAATCAGTGGATACTGAAAGGCGATTTGAGCGATCTGTTCGTCGACGTCGAATACGCTAAGCTGCACAACCAGGGCCCGGTGCACTTTGAGATTGCACACGGGCGAATCCAGATCGACCCGTTACACCTGGTCGGAGAAGGCACCGACGTGACTGGATCAGGCTTCATCGCCCTGGGCGGACACGAAGAACTCGACCTCGCCGCCGATGGGCAAGTCGATCTCAAACTGCTGAGCGGCATCGATTCGAACTTGACCGCTTCCGGAAGCATGTCCATTCACATGGCCATGGGGGGCACCTGGGGCGAGCCTCTTCCGCGGGGAACGATTGAGGTCAAGAACGGCGCCATCAATCATGCAGGACTACCCAGCGGGTTGAGTGAGATGAACGGCTCGCTGGTTTTTCGCCGCGACTACATGCACATCGAGCAACTTACGGCCCGTACCGGCGGCGGCACGCTCGATTTCAAAGGCGACGCGACCACTTATAACCATCAGCTCAACTTCAATCTGACGGCCGTGGGGAAGGATGTGCGGCTGCGATATCCGCCGGGAGTGAGTTCGACGGCGAACACCGAGTTGCACTGGGTCGGGAACTGGTCGTCGTCGACCGTCTCTGGCGACATCATGGTCACGAAGCTGGCGGTAACTCCGGGCTTCGATTTTGGTTCCTATCTGGAGCGCAGCCGGCAGTCGGCGGCCATCACTCCGGCCAACTCGCCGCTCTATAACGTGAAGCTTGACGTGGCTGTGCACACCGCGCCCGAACTGCAGATGAAGACCGCCGTGGCTCGTTTGTCGGGAGATGCGGACCTGCGCCTGCGTGGCTCAGTCGCACGCCCCAGCGTTCTCGGACGCGCCGACATTCTGGAAGGCGACGCTACTTTCAATGGCATCAAGTTCCGCCTCGAACGCGGCGACATTACCTTTGCGAACCCGGTGGCGATCGAGCCGCAAGTCAATCTGCAGGCCACGACGCACGTTCGCAACTACGATCTCGACGTCACCGTGACTGGAACTCCCGAGCGGCTGGCGGTGAATTATCGTTCCGAGCCGCCCTTGCCGAAATCGGACATCATTGCGCTGCTCGCCCTGGGACGTACCAGCGAAGAGTCGCAGCAGTTGCAGCAGCAGTCGGGACAAGTTCCGTTCACCGATGAAGCCAGCAATCTCATCATCAACCAGGCGATCAATCAGACCGTGAGCAGCCGCATGCAGAAGCTGTTTGGAGTGAGCCGGATCAAGATCGATCCGCAAGGGCTGACCACCGAAACCAACCCCACCGCCCGCGGACCGCAGGTCACCATTGAGCAACAATTCGCCAATAACGTGACCCTGACCTATAGCACCAACGTTTCGCAGAGCACGGAGCAGATCATCGAGGGCGAATACTTCTTCACACCCAACATTTCGGCCGTGGGCACCCGCGACTGGAATGGCGTAGTCAGCTTCGACGTGCGCGTACGACGCCGCAAGAAATAAATACAATCAAGTCAGCACATAAGCTGCGCCCTATGGCCTTTGCCGCCGAACGTTCCGCGTTTGAAGAGCAGCGCCGACGCATGGTCGAGGTGCAACTCCGCGACCGAGGCATCACCGACCAGAGTGTGCTGGACGCGATGGCGCGCGTGCCCAGGCACGAGTTCGCTCCTGAACGCTTTCGCAGCCAGGCCTACGAGGACCATCCTCTGCCGATCGGCGAGGATCAGACCATCTCCCAACCCTTTATCGTCGCACTTATGTTGCAAGCTTTGGTTCTTCAGCGGACTGACAGAGTGCTGGAGGTTGGCACGGGATCAGGCTACGTAACAGCCTTGCTGTGCGAAATTGCGGACGAGGTCGTGTCGATCGAGCGCCACGCTACGCTCGCCGATGAGGCACGGGAGTTGCTCACGCGCCTTGGCTACATCAAGCCAAAAGTGATTACCGGCGACGGAAGTCGAGGCTATCTACAGCGCGCTCCCTACAACGCAATTCTCGTCTCAGCCGCTGCTGCGAAGGTGCCTCCTGCCCTGGTCGCGCAACTGGCCGAAGGCGGACGCATGATCCTTCCCGTTGGTTCGGCAGAGACGCAGCAGTTGCAAGTGATTCACAAGCAAGATGGCCAGACACAAATCCAGTTGCGCGAGTTGTGCCGCTTCGTCCCGCTGATTGCGAGTGTCACAAAGTAACTTTCATGCTGAGCGCAGTCGGAGGATTCCTCCAGCGCCGCCTGTATACTGCCGCCTATGAGACTGAGCCTGAAGCGGCTTTTTAAGAAAAAAGAAAAGCAGGAACGAAAGATCCTGCGCCAGATCGAGCGCAGCGGCGACGTGATGCGGCCCGAATATCATCGCGCCACGCTGGAGTGCCCGCATCCCGAGTGGTGGAGCATGTACGACTCAATGACGGCGGAGGTTGAGGTCCTTGAATTTTTGCGTTGCCTGGTTACGACGACCAAGCCGGAGCTGGTGGTCGAAACCGGCACCTTCAGCGGGATCAGCACTTTGTGGATCGCCGAGGGCCTCAAGCAGAATGGCCGCGGCAAAATCGTCACCTGCGAATTCGATCCCGTCGTCTACGCCAACGCCCAGCAGCGGATCGCGAAATCCGGCCTCGCCGATTGGATCGAGTGCCGCAACGAGTCCAGCCTCGAGATGAAGATCACCGGCTCTATCGATCTGCTCTTCAGTGACAGCGACCAGGCCATTCGCGAGCAGGAGGTGCGGCGCTTCCTGCCGCAAGTGAGTCCCAACGGACTCATCCTGATTCACGACGCCAGTTCCCATCAGAAGACGGTGCGGGAGGCGGCGCTTCGGCTGGAAGGGGAGCAACTGATTTCGGTTTTGTTGTTGCCGACGCCGCGCGGTCTGGTCGTCGCGCAGAAGCGCGCGGGGCGGAAGTAGAACCCTCCAGCGGACGACGCCCGTGTCGGGTAGGGATGCTTTCGACTCCACGGGAGCGTCGCTTCGCTCCCCTCCTGCTCCCGCTCAGCATGACACTGTCGATTCTTGGTACGCGCAACTTGCTAGAATCTTTTTGTGCCTGTGCTTCACAACCTGCGCGTAACCCTGGAGATGATCAAGTGGGAGCACTCCGTCTTCGCGCTGCCGTTCGCGCTCTGTGGGGCGATGCTCGCGGCGGGCGGCTTTCCGAGTGTGCACCAGTTGTTGTGGATCGTGATCGCCATGGTCGCGGCGCGTTCCGCAGCGATGGCATTTAACCGTCTGGCCGACGCCTCTATCGACGCGGCCAATCCGCGCACCCGCACGCGGGCTCTGCCTGCTGGACAACTCAGTGCCGCATTCGTTGCGACCTTCGTGGTGGTCGCAAGCGCGATCTTCGTGGTTGCGGCCGGACAACTCAATCGCCTGTCGCTGTGGCTCTCGCCTGTGGCGCTGGCGGTTCTGCTGCTTTACTCCTACACCAAGCGGGTGACGCGGTGGTCGCATCTGGTACTGGGCTTCGCCTTGGGAATCGCGCCTTCTGCCGCATGGATCGCGGTGCGCGGCTCGCTCGATCCGCGAATTCTGCTGCTCACCGCTGCGGTCACGTTCTGGGTGGGAGGCTTCGATGTTCTTTACGCCTGCCAGGATTTCAATTTCGACCGCGAGGCCGGCTTGCATTCGATACCGCGCTACTGCGGCATCGGCACGTCGTTGTGGATCGCTCGCGCGTTTCATGTGGTGATGATCGCGCTACTGGTCGCCTTGGTGGTGTCGTTTCACATGGGCGTTCTGGCTCTGAGCGGTGTGGGAGTCGTCGTTCTCCTTCTTCTCTACGAGCATTCGCTGGTTAAGTCCGACGATCTTTCGAAACTGAATGCTGCGTTCTTTACGATGAACGGCGTCATCTCGGTTCTGTTCTTCGTTTTCGTGGCGGGAGACTTGCTGCTGCGGAAGGCGTGAGAGCCGCCTACTGAGGTCCGATGTAGGTAAGGTTTAGGGGTAGATTTGGCGTCCAAACTTGCGGCAAACGTCGGCAAAGTCCTCCGGGTTGTAGGTAATGAACGCTTGAATGCGAAGATTCACATCCGAGAGCATTCTCCGAACGACGCGGTCCGCCGCGCTCAAATTTCTGTAGTGCTGGTGCGGCTTTCGCAATTCGTCAAAACACTCATCTAGCACGCCTTCTCGAAATGGATCGTCCCGGATTAACTCTATTTGGGACAGTAGTTGCAAACGCTTCCAGTCCCGCTCCATGAGTGCCAACCCTTTAAGGTTTCTCGCCATCCTTGTCGATAGCGTTTCGTACAACATGGGCCAAGGCACGAG
>Ga0075029_100001154_pt1 | contig 15120 bp, 14 predicted proteins | sample LitLauG_LLR_2013_FD_71391 | JGI IMG/M metagenome (GOLD analysis project Ga0075029, IMG submission 71391) | Freshwater sediment microbial communities from North America - Little Laurel Run_MetaG_LLR_2013 | ecosystem: Environmental > Aquatic > Freshwater > Creek > Sediment | place: USA...
CGTTTTTTTGAGCATCGTCCGCCGCGTCGGACTTGGGCGGATCGGGCTCAGCAGGCGTCAGCTTCGGCCCTCCCTTGGCGACGATCAGCGCGTAGACCTGCTGCTCCTTCTCGTCTTTATGAACCTGCAGCTTGAAGCGCTCGGCGAGAAGTGCCTGCAGCATCTGCGGCACCTGTTTTTCGGTAGCCCCCTCCGGCATGGTCGCCTGAATGTTGAAGCGAGCGATGGACATCGGACCCGCATTCAGCCAGTCCGGTCCGCCGCTAATCTGGAAATCCTTCACGTCGTACGCGATGCGGATCAGGTCTTTCAGGGAAAGCGCGCCGATGCTGCAAATGGCGCCGTCCACCTTCATGCCGACGCGCATCTTGCCGGATTGAATCGCCATCGGGTCCAGCGGGCCGGAGGGTTTGACCGAGGCAACCTCGAACGTCAAAGGCGTTTGCGCAAACGCCGGCAGGGTGGCAAGCAGAAAGGCAATCCCGCGTATCATGATGCTTTCAGGCTAAACCATTCCGGGTCCCGTGGGGCGGCGCCATGCGCCGCCAGGCAAGCGTCCCGTCCCAGCGATTCGCTGACCGGAAGCGCCCGCATGCTCACTAGCTCTTTTCGAAATTCAGCGACGCCGAGTTGATGCAATACCGCAGCCCAGTCGGCCCGGGACCATCCGGAAATACGTGGCCCAGGTGCGCTCCGCAGTGCGCGCACTGCACTTCAGTACGGCGCATGCCATGGCTGTTATCCTCGATTTTTTTGAGATTTTTCTCGTCCATGGGAGCGTAGAAGCTCGGCCAGCCGCTGCCCGATTCGAACTTAGTGCCGGAGCTGAACAATTCCGCGTTGCAGCACACGCAGCGATACGTGCCGTCGTCGTGAAGATTCCAGTATTTGCCGGTGAACGGAGGCTCGGTGCCGCACTGCCGGGCGACCGCATACTGCTCAGGCGTCAGCTCTTTCTTCCACTCCTCGTCTGTTTTCTTCATGCCTTCAGCTTACACTGGAAGTTGGCACTCATCGATCCATTCCGCCTGTTCAAGCAGTGGTTCGAGGCCGCCGAAGCAGCGGGCCTCGCTGAACCAAACGCCATGACCTTGGCGACGTCCACTAAATCCGGCAAACCGTCGGCGCGCATGGTGCTGCTCAAGGGCTTCGACAAGCGTGGCTTTGTTTTTTACACCAATTATCAGAGCCGCAAGGGCCGCGAACTCGAAGAGAATCCGCACGCGGCATTGGTGCTGTTCTGGCAGCCCTTGGAGCGCCAAATCCGAATCACAGGACGCGTAATGAAGGTAACCTCTGCGGAATCAGACCAGTACTTCCATAGCAGGCCATTGGGCAGCCGCTTCAGTGCGTCTATATCGAAGCAGAGCTCGCCCGTAGCGTCGCGAAAAGTTCTCCTGGAGAAATTAAAGAAGATTGAGGAAAAGTATCCAAACGGCGATCCGCCACGTCCTTTACACTGGGGAGGTTTTCGTGTCGATCCAACCGAGATTGAGTTCTGGCAAGGCGGTGCGTTCCGTCTTCACGACCGCCTGCGCTATCGCCGGCGTCGCGATGGCGGCTGGACTGTGGATCGCCTGTCTCCCTAACGCAAGTGGCGAAGATAAAGTCGCGGGTATGCTGAAAGGCGTGCAGGATCGCTACAACCGCACGCAGACGCTTGAGGTCTCCTTCGCGGAAACGTACACGAGCAAGGGGCGCAAGCGCGTGGAAAAAGGCGAGCTCTATCTGCGCAAGCCCGGCCACATGCGGTGGGAGTACACATCGCCCGCGGGCAAGCTCTTCGGCAGCGACGGCAAGTACGCCTATTCGTACTTCCCCGACGAGAATCGTTTTGAAAAGGCCAGCCTGAAAGGTTCCGAGGACATGCGCGCGCCGCTCGCGTTCCTGCTGGGCAAGCTGGAATTCGAAAAAGATTTTCGCGACTTCCGCACCCTGCCGGATGGCCCTAGCACTTTCATTACGGCTAATCCCAAGTCGGACAAAATGCCGTACACGGAAGTCACGTTCCTGGTGGATCCGAACTTCACCATCCGCTGGCTGAATGTGAAGGGTACCGACGGCTCGCAGCTGGACTTCGCGTTTTCGGCGGAGAAACGCAACCCTCCCATCGCCGAATCGATGTTCCAGTTCAAGCCCCCGCTTGGCGTGATTTACACGGATTTGTCGCGCAATCAGTGAACCGCGGCGGACCCGAGTACTGCCACCTTTCCACCAGCAAAAATGCATGCCGAACGGCACACGCAGATGTATACTGCGGCTGGACGAAAAGGATTAATCCTGTCGTACATGGGACTTCGAAAGGCGTCCCGCACCGCGCCACGTCCGCGCGCATCTGTTGCATTCGCCATTCGATGGCTTCGCCGACGCTCTGGAGCCTCTGTTCGCGCGCGCACACGGCGCCGTTGAGGTGCGCCTGCTGCTCGCGTCCCTGGCTGTTTCCTTCGGCCAGCGCCCCCGCTTCGGCAAATAAAGTGTCCTGAAAGCGCTCCAGGCCCTCGCGAATGGATTCGCCCAGCCGCGCGGCTTCGGTGGCTACCGTTGCGGTATGCGCGGCCAGAACTTCGAGGCCCGTACCCGCGACGATCCGCACGGCCTGAATCTGCGCGTTCAGCGCCACCAGGTTCATCTGGTGCGAAAGACGGTCCACCCTGTCGCTCAACTCGGTGGTCACCTTGGTCAGGGGCTCGATTCGCGCAAGCGTCTCCTCGCCCAGAGTCACAGCCGAGTGCGCCATGAAACGAATTTTGCCAGCAATGCCGAGCAGAATCTGAATCGCGCCGCTGGCCGAGGAGGCGGCCTCGCCGAACTCCTGCTCGAGCGACCGGTCTGTTTCTCCCCGCCGAAAGTACCTCGCGGGCAGCCGCATCTACAGCCGCGCTCGCGCCCTGCATTTGTTCAAGCGCACCGAGACCCTGTCTCTTTGCATTTCCACCAGGGTGCGCAGCCGCGACGGATCGCTTCGGCCGAGGGTGCGAATGCGGTCGATGCCTTCAAACAGATGCTGCGTGATCTGCGCGATAATGTCCTGGCTTTGCAAAGCCACAACCACGCGGGATACCGCGCGGGCGACCCTGGCACCTTCTTCGCTCAAATGCGCCTGATGTTCCTGGTTGGCTTCGATTTGCCGGTTCAGCGAATCGAGGGCATCGTCGATCTGCTTTTTTTCGCGCTCCATTGCCTCACCCTGGAGCGAAGGCGCCGCGCACCTGCTCGTGGAGGGTTTCAATCTGGTCGGCCAGATCGACAAACGCGGCCCGATCGGCCTCGGCTATTCGCAGTTCAGGACTTTGCCAAGGATGGTGCGCGCGTCGGACAGGGAAGAGCCGCACTCCCGCAGCAGCCCCGCGTGGCGTTTCAGATATGCCATCGGCTCCGCCAGCACTGCCATGGTGCCATCGACCGCCTCTGAAGCTTCCTGCTTTCCGGTGGCCAGACGAACCAGTTCCGTGCTGTTTTTAACCAGAGATTCGCTGCCGCGCGTGAGGTCTTCAAGGGCGGCTCCGCAGGAGAGGAATCTGGATTCCATGGCATGCGCCGCTTCGACGCGGGTCATCGCCGCACCTGCAAGAGCCTGCTCCAAGCCAGTAAACATTCGGACGGCGGCAAGAACCCTGGAAAGCATCGAGATTTCAGCCTCAGGTGGCTTATCGGCGGGGGTAATCCACGGGTGAATCTAAATTTAACCCTCGTCTAGCCGCTGCTTCATCCAAAACTAAAATGGCCTGCCGCGACTTACTCCTGATCCTCGGCGACCAGCTCGACCGTCAATCGGGCCTGTTTCAGACCGCCTCCCCCTCCCAGGACGTTATTTTCATGGCGGAGGTGCGCGAAGAATCGACCCATGTGTGGAGCCATAAGGCGCGCATCGCTTTGTTTCTGAGCGCCATGCGCCACTTCCGCGACGAACTCCGGGAGGCAGGTTGGCAGGTGGATTACCGCGAAATTGGTTCGCTAGAAACCAGTCTGGCCGCAGAGTTGGACAAAGCCATCCGTCGTTTCAGTCCGCAGCGTGTGCGAGTCGTGGAGCCGGGAGATTACCGCGTCCGCGAATCGCTCGCGGCCGCATGCCCCACCCTTGAAATCCTGCCCGATAGGCACTTTCTCTGCTCAGCAGAGGAGTTTCGCGCTCACGCAAACGGGCGCAAACAGCTGCGCCTGGAATATTTTTATCGGCAGATGAGGGCTCGCTACGGAATCCTGATGGAGGCTGGCTCCCCCAGCGGAGGCCAGTGGAATTTCGACGCCTCCAACCGCTCGGCGTTCAAAAAGGAGGGGCCCGGCATGGTTCCCCCTCCGGTTTCATTTCCTCCGGACGGCCTTACGCGCCAGGTGCTGGCGGAAGTGCGCGAATTGTTTAGTGACCACCCCGGCGAGCTTCACTACTTCGACTGGCCCGTGACGCCTTCGGACGCTGCCCGCGCCCTCGACGATTTTCTGGATCAGCGTCTGCCTTTCTTCGGGGCGTATCAGGACGCCATGTGGACAGAAGAGCCGTATCTGTATCATGCGCGCCTGTCCGCGGCTCTGAATCTGAAACTGATCGACCCTCTCACCGTTATCCGGGCCGCGGAACAGCGCTACCGCCAGCGCCTCGCCCCGCTCGAAGCCGTCGAGGGCTTCATCCGTCAGATCCTGGGCTGGCGTGAGTACGTGCGGGGAATTTATTGGCTGTTCATGCCGGAATACAAACTGCGCAATGAGCTCAATGCCCGCCTTCCGCTGCCCCGCTTTTATTGGACCGGCGAAACGGAGATGAACTGTCTGCGCGAGACCATCGCACAAACACTCAACTACGGCTATGCGCACCACATCCAGCGCCTGATGGTGACGGGGCTGTTCGCGCTCCTGTTGGGGGTCAATCCAAGGGAGGTTCACGAGTGGTATCTGGCCGTCTATGTGGACGCCGTCGAGTGGGTGGAGCTTCCGAACACCCTGGGCATGTCACAGTTCGCCGACGGCGGAGCGATGGCTTCGAAGCCTTACGCCGCCAGCGGCAAGTACATCGACAGGATGAGCAATTACTGCTCCGGTTGCCGCTACGATCCATCGCAGTCCACGGGAGAGAAGGCTTGCCCGTTTACGACTCTCTATTGGGATTTTCTGATCCGCCATGAAGCGCGACTGCGTTCCAATCCGCGCATGGGAATGCAGGTGCGAAATCTGGATAGCCGCGATGCCGAGAAAAAACAGGCCATTCAGACGCAAGCCGCAGCTCTACGCTCCGCGCTTTAACCGCGGCCTTGTTTCCGGCAGCGATCGCTGCAATACTTCACGTCGTCCCAGCAGCGCTGCCACTTTTTCCGCCAAGTGAACGGACGCCCGCAACGGAGGCAGACTTTTTCCGGAAGATGCTGTTTTCGAACTCCGCGCATGGCTGGTTAGATGACGCCGGACGCGCCCGTGGACTATGAACCGCCCACGCCTTCAAAATAGGCAAGACGGGCGTTTCAGGTCCGCTCTCTCCAATCCTAAGCAACATAACACGTGACCATCACGCCCTCGCCCGCCACCTCCGCGTCCACCCAGTAGTCGGAGGCGCGGATCACGTTGCCGCGGCCGCCGCCCGCCGCCGGAATGACTTCGCCGTCCTGAGGACCGCTCATGGGAGGCTCGCTCAACACACGGATCACCCCGGTTTTCGCCAACGATTGCGAGTTCATCTGCGCGTTGCCCACATATGTGCGTCCGGTGAAACCCGGCACCGTTTTCACCACCAGGTTCGCGACTAGAAGTGTCGGATCGGTCGAGATTTGCACCGGAACGCCCGGCGTCGCCACCGTAATCAACCCCAAGGGAACTGCCTGCATCTCGTGTGTCTCCTGTTCCTTAGAACTGCGTATAGGCGATGTGGATATTGGCCGCCACCGCCGCCGACGTCGTCGCGCAAAGCGCGTTGCCCGACGGAGCCTTCATCACATAACCCAAGCCTCCGCCCAGCGAAACGTTGGTGCCCGAGGCCAAGGTGAACGCCGGCGTCAAACTCACCTGCCCCGTGGCGCACGCCGTGCCCGTGCCATACACGAACTTCACGGTCGTCGCACCCCCGCCGTTGATTACGTATCCGCACACGTACACTGACTTCGTCCCCGACAGCGCCACGATCTGCGTGGTGGTCGCTGTCGAGACCGACAACAGCGCCGAACTGTCGCAGCCCACGATTCCCGCCAGCGTCCCCGAAGAATTCACTCCCATGAACTGTGCCATCGAAGGCGCGGCCGATCCGGTGGCCGATGTCGCCTGATCCTTCACCGGCGCCGGCGCGGACACGTTCAGTTGCGCCGCCACATTCGCCGCCAGCCAGAACAACGCCAGCCCTACCGACCATATTCTGTTCATCGCGTTTCTCCCGATCTACTGGATTCCGATAATCTGCGCGTTCACCGAAGACGCGCTGGTGGCCGACCACTTGATGCCCGAAGCCATTTTTACGAACTGCAGGTCGTAAATCAGAGTCGAATTGGCGGGAATCTGGAAACTGGAAAGGTATGTCATCGGCGTGCCCTGGTTGTCGGTGACGCTCACCGTTTGCGGGGAACCAGTGGTGTTCACGAACACGATCGCGTTCACGCATGTCGAAGTGGACGTCACCGCCGTGGCCGTGGTGGGCAGCGTGGTCATGCCGCTGTCGAACGACGCCGATCCGCAGGCTGTTTTAGGTACAGCCGTCACCGTGCCGCTGATGGGTTGGGTTACTGCGCTGCCGTCGATCTTCAACGCGCTTCCCGCCGTCACCGCGGCCGTGTTTCCGCCCTGCGAAAGGCTGGCCAGCCATGGCGTGGTGTTCGCCGTGTTGCCCGGCTGCACCGTCCAAGTGCCCGTTTGGGAGGCCGTCACCGCGCTGCCCGTTCCGCCCGACTGGCTCAACTGCGCCAACAGGCTGCCGCCGACAAACAACACCGCGGCCGCTCCCACTCCCCAAAATTTCCTCATTTTTCTTTCTCCTTTAGCATTTGCTCAAACCAGGAACTTCAAAACCACGGGGCCCGTTCCTGCCGTGGCCAGCAGCCAGATGGGCTGCGTTCCCGCCAGGAAACGGTAGCGATGAAACGGCACCGCCAGAGATTGCTCCGCGCCTGGCGCAAGAGTGTCCTGGGTCCCCGAATCCGCCGGGTTCGTGCGCAGCAGCACGGAATTGCTCAGGTCCCGGTTCTTGATCGCCAGGCTGGTGCAGTTGAACGGCACGGTGATCGGGGTCCATGTACTGATGTTGATGTTCAACACCGAAATCTGAAACGGCGCAGGCATGCATCCTCCCGCCGACAAGGATCGATGCTGCGATAAAAATGGGCACTCCCGCTGCAAACGCCAAACGATGCATACGGCAGAAGTTACCCTCCGGCGCAGTGGGGTGACTTGGGCCTCGCGCTTCTGTCAGAATCTGAAGCGTGACCTATCGAGGGAGGTTCCTGCTCGCGCTTGTTTGCACGCCGCTCTTCTGCGCTGCGCAGGCGCTTTCCGGTCACTACGCGCTGATTCTCGCCGATCCTCCCGTGGCAAAGTTGTTTCCGGGGCGCGGCACTCAGGCCTCCCAATACCGGCAGAGCGTGAAATCCAGCCACGCGGCCGTCCGGCGCGCGGCTGCGGCGCGTGGCTTCGTTTTTACGGGCGAAGCCGACACGTTGCTCAACGCCGTGTTCGTCACCGCACCTGGCACTCGCGCCGCGGAGCTTTCTTCCATCCCCGGAGTGGCCGGCGTGGTGCCGATGCGCCGTTTCCGTCTCAACCTAAACCGCGCGGCGATGCTGGTGAATGCCGGCGCGGCATGGAACGTTGTCGGTGGCGCCGGCACTGCGGGAGCCGGCTTGAAGATCGCGATTCTGGACACGGGCATCGATCAGACGCACCCCGCGTTTCAGGATGCAACTCTGGTCACCCCCAGCGGCTTCCCGATCTGCACGGGCGGCGATTGCGCGTTCGTCTCGAACAAGGTCATCGTGGCGCGCAGCTACGTTGCGATGCTGGCCGCCGGAACGTCGCCGGCCAATTCGCGCCCCGACGACGTTTCGCCGCGCGACCGCACAGGCCACGGCACCGCCGTCGCCTCCGTCGCCGCAGGCAACACCAATCAGGGGTTGCTCGCCATCACCGGCATCGCCCCGCATGCCTTTCTCGGCAATTACAAGATTTTCGGATCGCCCGCTGTGAACCCATCCACTTCAGAGGACGTCATCATTGCCGCCGCTGACGACGCTATGAAAGACAGCATGGATATTCTCTCGCTTTCGCTCGGCACGCCTGCGTTTTATGCGCCGCTCGATTCCGGAGCCACCTGCGGCCAGTCCACTGGCACGCCCTGCGATGCGCTAGCCTCGGCGCTGGAAACCGCGGCCCAGGCTGGCATGATCGTGGTCGCCGCGGCTGGAAACGACGGTCTGCTGGGCACGTCTGCGCCGGGCTACGGCACCATCACCTCACCGGGTGATGCGCCGTCGGTCATCACGGTCGGTGCCACCACCAATTCGCACGAGGTGGCCGGAAGCGTGCGCGCGGGGAACGCTAGTTTCGCGGCTTTCGCGGGCAATGGGACCGCGGCTGCCCTCATTGCGCCCGGCGTCGATGTGTCCACGCTCGGCGGCGGACCGCAAGGCTGTTCAGCGTATTCTTCCGGAGCGCTGACCGGCTCCATCGCCATCGTCGAACGCGGCAACTGCACGTTCCTGACGAAGCTCCAGAACGCCCAGGCTGCCGGAGCGGTAGGCGTGATTTTCTACATGGCTGACGCGTCTACGCCCATTTTTCCTGCAGGACTGGCCGGAACCACCATCCCTGCCGTGATGCTCTCCAGCGCGGACGGCGCGGCGCTCCTCAATGGGCTCAGCGGCAGCCCCAACGTTTCCCTCAGTCCCGCGCTTTCTGAATATCTGCTGGCTGTATACGATCAACTGGCCGGGTTCTCGTCCCAAGGTCCAGTCACCGGCTCCAACGCCATGAAGCCCGACCTGGCGGCGCCCGGAACCAATATGTACATGGCGGCCCAGACGTATGATCCTCTGGGTGAACTGTATAGCTCCACCGGCTACGCCGTCGCGGATGGCACCAGTTTCGCCACGCCTCTCGTAGCCGGAGCGGCCGCGCTGGTCAAACAGAACCACCCTGGGTGGACCGCAGCGCAGGTCAAGAGTGCGCTGGTCAACTCGACCTCCATTACGGTGACGCAGGACGATTCAGGCAATGCCGTCTCCGCGCAGTCCATCGGCGCGGGAAAACTGGACGCCGGCGCGGCCGCGGCGGCCGTGGTCACGGCCTCACCCGCGACGCTTTCCTTCGGCGAGGTTCCTCCGCTCGGCGGACCGCAGCAGATTCTGCTCACGAATAGTGGAGCCGTGAACGTGGCTCTGACTATCGGAGGCACCGCCGCCGCCGGCGTAGCTCCGTCGTTCAGTGCCACCAGCCTGACGCTGGCCCCGGGCGCATCTTCAACCATCACGGTCACGCTGAACGGCGTCGTTCCCGGCGGAGGCTCCTACGCAGGCACGATCTCCGTCACCGGAACGGGCTTTGTGCTGCGCATTCCGTACTTGTTCATCGTTCCGACCGGTGTAGTCGCCAATCTGATCCCTCTCTACGGGTATGCCTGGGACGGAACCGTTGGCGACACGGTTTACCTGCTGTTCAAACTGGTGGACACCAACGGCCTTGCCGCCGCCAACCAGCGCGTGACGTTCCGCGCCTCTTCCGGAGCAACGGTTTATGCCGCCACCTCAGCGACCAATGCTTACGGCATCGCGGAAGCGGAGGTCGTCCTCGGTTTAACGCCGGGCGTCTACACTACCGCCGCGTTTGCCGGAAACCTTTCCTACACCTTTACCGCATCCGCCCGCGCGTTACCTGTAATCTCCGTGACCGCCAATGGCGCGAGCGCGCCTGCTGGATCGCCCGTTGCGCCCGGATCGTTCATGTCGATCTTTGGCGTCAGCCTCAGCGACACATCGGCCGTCTATTCCGGCGCGCGCCTTCCGCTGGCGCTCGGTGATGCCAAGGTCAGCTTCGACGTGCCATCGGCCGGAATCAGCGTCCCCGGCTATCTCGCCTACGCCAGTCCCTCGCAAATCAATCTCCAGGTGCCTTGGGAACTCGCCGGACAATCCACCGCGCAGCTAAAGGTCATCGTGGGCAGTCAAACCTACAGCAACGTGATCACACTGGCGTTATCCGACTATGCGCCCGCGTTTTTTGAAGCCTCACCGGGTGTAGTGTCGGCGCTCGATGAGAATTATCGCGTGATTAACGCCTCGAATCCGGCGGTGCGTGGCCAGACGATTCAGCTCTACGCCAACGGCCTGGGCCCGGTGGCCAATGCTCCGGCGAGCGGCGATCCGGCCTCCACCACTGCGCTTTCCCAGACCAACTCCACGGCCACGGTGACCATCGGCGGTGCCAACGCCACGGTCCTGTTCAGCGGCCTTGCGCCCGGCCTGGTAGGACTTTATCAGCTGAACGTGACCGTACCCACGATCATTTCCGCGGGCAATCAGCCGGTAGTGGTTTCTATTGGCGGCCAGACGTCGCAAACCAGCGGAATCGCCGTTCAGTGACGCTCGGGATCGCCGCGAAGGCACTAATTTGGATTGCCGCCCTGATCCTGGCGCTGCTGCGTCCAACCTTCGCCGCGCCGTTTTTCCGCGCGCTTGAAACGCAGGCCCGGCGCTTCGCCCGTCACCGTCTGGCGGCCTGTCTTGCCCTATGCCTGCTGGTGCTTGTCGCGCGTGCCGCGCTTTTGCCCGTCTGGCGCATCCCCAGACCGACTATCTTCGACGAATTCAGCTACATCCTGGGGGCCGACACGTTCGCTCATGGACGTCTGACGAATCCCACCCATCCGTTGTGGGAGTTTTTCGACAGCGCCTACGTGTTGCAGCATCCCACCTACGCATCGAAATATCCACCTGGGCAGGCGCTGTTCATGGCCGGGGGGCAATCGATCTTCGGCGATCCCTGGTTCGGCGTATGGCTGAGTTGCGGGATCATGGCCGCCGCGCTGCTGTGGGCGCTTCAGGGTTGGATGCCGCCCGGATGGGCTCTTTTCGGAGGTATGCTGGCACTGCCTCTGACCATCGATAGTTACTGGATGAACAGCTACTGGGGAGGAGCCGTCGCCGCCATCGGTGGAGCGCTGGTTCTGGGCGGCTACGCCCGCCTGATCCGGCTCGGCCAGGTTTGGCATGCGCTCACCATCGGCTTGGGCATCGCGCTGCTGGCAAATACTCGTCCCTACGAAGGCCTGTTGTTTTCCATTCCCGTGGCGATCGCTGTGCTGCTTTCGCGTCCGCAGTGGACTGCCTTCGCGCTGCTCGCCGTCGCCTTGATTCCCGCCTCTGCCGCAACCACGTATTACAACCGCGCCGTGACCGGTCACGCGCTAACCATGCCCTACACGGAATACGCTCGCCAGTGCGCGAAAATCCCACTATTCAACATCCAGCCTTTGCAACCGGTCCAGGTCCACGGCGCGCTGCCTCTTCACGATTTGCTCGAAAACTGGGAGCCTCAGCAATGGAGCCGCGCCCGCTCTTGGCATCTGATCCCTGACCGTCTGAACGACTGGAAGTTCGTCGCCACCACCATCCTGGGCGGTATCATGACGCTGCTGCCTCTGCTGCTATTCTTCCCCAATTTGTGGCGTGACCGCCGTATCCGCTTGCCTATTTGGTGTATTGCCGCCACGCTTGCCGGGTCATGGATAGAGGTCTGTTATTACCAGCATTATTTCGCCCCGGCCGCCGCCGCGCTGCTCATCACCAGCGTCCAATCCTTCCGTCATCTGCGCGTCTGGACGCCCGGCGGCCAGGTCATCGGGCTGTTTTTCAGCCGCACGATTCCCGCTTTGGTGCTGGGCGCAGTACTGTTAAATCGCGGCTACCTGATCCGCCGACCGCAGCATGTTGTGGTGAACTCCACCCGCCCGGAAGTCATAGGCCTGATCAGCAACCTGATCGACCGCCACGTGATTCTGGTCCGCTACACCGGCCCGCGCACGCCGCACGAGGAGTGGGTGTACAACAGTGCCGTCATCGACGATCAGGAAGTGATCTGGGCTCACGACCTGGGCGAGGTAGAAAACAAGCGTCTGCTTGAATACTACAAAGACCGGAAAATCTGGTTATTTCGACCGGACATCGATCCCAACCGCCTGGAACCTTATCCGTAATGCACTTGGTCCGTGTGGGGCGGGCTATTCAGCCGGCATCCGACTTTTAGTCGGCTCTCGGTGCCGTCCGATTCCGCGCCACCCAGGCTTTAACGCGGCGCGCTCGCTTCAATCCGCGCCAACTGGGCCCGTACCCCTGGCGCGTCCTTCGCATTTGGCGCGAACTCAAGATACGCCTTCAGGCACTTCGCCGACTCGGCCAGGTCGCCCTTCGCCATCAGAATCAGCCCCAGCACATAGTTCAGCCTCGGAATGCGATGGTCTTTGTCGAGCACCAGTCCTCTGCGCGCGGCAATTTCTGCCTGCTCGCTTTCTCCCATCTGCGCACTGGCCACCGCGCGATACAAATACGCCGCCGGAAAATTCTCCGCGTCCAGCGCGATCCAATCCCGGGCCACCCTCTCCAACTCGGCCCAATTCTGCCCCTGCTCCGCCAGCGCCGCCAGCCCTTCATACGGCCGCACATAGCGAGGATCGCTCGCCAGCGCCTGTTTCCACGCCTCGGCCGCACTTGCCCCATCGCCTCGGCTGTGACGCAAGCGCCCCAGTTCGAACCACGCAATGGCATACTTCGGATACAGCGCCACCGCCTTTTCGAATTCCTTCAGCGCCGCATCATACTTCTTGTCGTGCATCGCAACCTGGCCTTTTTCATAGGCCTTCGCCGCATTCGGCGGAGCCGCAAGCGTAGTGGCACTCACCACCAGCGCCTGCCCTCCGGTCATGGGATGCAGCACGATGGTCCCGATGCGCGTATCGTCCAGCGTGTTCTTGATGGCGATGCTTACCCGATCCGACCGGAAGCCGGCAAGTACCGCCTGCACCTGGCAATCCCGCAGCGCCGTCGTTACCGGATTCGAATAGTAGGTCGAGTTCCCGATCGGCCGGCTCAAATCGGTATTCTTCGGCGTCTGCGACGAATCCGCCACCGAATCGCCTCCGATGCCGGCCACTTTGAAACTGAACCGCCCCTTGGAGTCGGTCCACGTCTCATCCTGCGCCGTGCCCTTGCAGATACGCTGGATGCGCACTGGCTCCGGAGGCTTCGAGCCGTCCTGCATGGTTACTTCGCCCGAGAAAAACACCGCGCCCTCGGTGGAGCGGGGCATCTGCGCGAGCGCCGAAGCCGCCAACGCGGCCGCCAGAATGACAGTCCTCATCGCGCCTCCCGACTTGCGCCGACCTAATTCGGATACCGGTCGCCCGCGCGGACGATCCGGATTTGATGATCCGTAAAAACACTATAGCTGCCCGGCAACTCCACTTTCGGCATGTGGCAGCTGACGCAGTTTTTCTCAGCCACCGTGCAGGTCTTCTGCGTCTTGCCGTGGCATGATTGGCATTTGCTGTCATAGCTGGCGTCATCGCGCAGCAGATCGCTATGCGGATCGTGGCAGGCGGTGCACTTCATTCGCGCGTCGTTACCCAGGAAGCATTTCGAATTCGCTAGCCGGTAGGGCTGAAAGCGCACATTTATCTCGCCCCAGGTCCGCATGCGCACCACCGTCTCCCACGTCCTGTGACAGGAGCCGCAATTTTCCGCCATGTCCTCCGCCGAAAGCCCGCCAAGATGCTCCGGCATCGGCGCTTCTTTGCCGGTCTTCAACGCCACACTATGCGCATTCGCGCCCGGATGGCAGCGTTCGCACTGCAAACCAGGACGCATAGTCTCGAGGTTCACCATGCCTTCTTTTACACCCGTAGTGCTGTGGCAATTGAAGCAGCGCGCGGCCTCGTCATCCGATTCCAGGCGCCCCATCGCCTCCACCAGCGTTTTCGGACGCAGCTTTTCGCTGCCCACCGTGATCGCCAGACGGTCCAGCGTGGCGTAATAGCTGGCCATGCTTTCGTAAAAGCGGCCTTCGTACTCGAACACGAAGGTCTGCCCCGCACCTCCCACGCCGAACGCATACCTGATGGGCAGCGTCATGGAATTGGTCCCGTCGCTGACCGTGTACATGTTGATGCCGTCCTTGGCCTCAACCGTGTAATGGTAGCCGTTGGCGTCCAATTCCCATTTGGGATGCTTTTTCAGTACCAGTTGCTGGCCCGGAGTTTGGATCGCCATTCCCATGGAGGTGTGTGGCTGCGTGGCGGACTCTTTTTCATGGCATCCCCCACAAGGATGATCCTGCGCCAGCAGCACCGGAGCCAGCGCCAGGGCCAGAAGACTAGCGCGCACTGGAATCTCCTTCGTGCGCCATTTCGAGCGATTTTAGCCGTTCCTTGCGCGCCTCTTCATGACGGCCGGCGCGCGAATACGCACCCGCCAGACCCATGTGATATTCGATGTTGGCCGGATCCAGATGCTCGGCTGTTTCCAGACGCGCAATGCCATCGTCGAACTTGCCCGTCTGCGCCAGCAGCAATCCGTAGGCGTATTGCGCCGTGGCCGATTTCGGACCGTTTTCAGCCGCCTGCTTCGCCAGCGGCAACGCCTGGGCGGTCAGACCCGCACGCAGCATCAACAGCGAGATGGTCGCGCGCGCGTCTGGATTTTTCGGCTGGACTTCCAGTTCACGCTTAAACTCGGCGTACGCTTCTTCCGCTGGACGGAACGCCAGCAGGTACGTGGCATAAAAATAATGCACGCCCGCCGCGTTGGGATACGATTCGAGCAGCGTCTTGAACGCCGCCGCCGTGGCCTGCTCGTCATTCGCCATCCAGAAATACGCGGCTTGCCCCGCCGCACCTACCACGGGCTGCTCCGCGGCTGGAATTTCCTTCGGTAGCATAGGACGCCGCAGCGCCGTCAACCCGATGGCGGCAAGCAGCGCTGAATTCTTCGTCCCACTCCGCACGAAAGGACGCAGGCGCGGCATCGCCTGGTCGAACATTCCTAATTTGTCCAGCAGCAGCACTTCATGGAACCGCAGCACTTGTTCGATGGACGGCTCGATGGCGCCGCCCGCCAGAGCCTTCCGGATGTGCTCCAATGACCGCTCATGCCCTCCGGTTTCGAACTCGCA
>Ga0075029_100001155_pt1 | contig 15119 bp, 9 predicted proteins | sample LitLauG_LLR_2013_FD_71391 | JGI IMG/M metagenome (GOLD analysis project Ga0075029, IMG submission 71391) | Freshwater sediment microbial communities from North America - Little Laurel Run_MetaG_LLR_2013 | ecosystem: Environmental > Aquatic > Freshwater > Creek > Sediment | place: USA...
CGAGCACCGTGCGGCGCTGCTCGCGCGCGGCGACGAGATCAGTTGGCATCCCGACTTCATGCGTCACCGCTACCGTTCGTGGGTCGAGGGCCTCAACCAGGACTGGAACATCTCGCGCCAACGATTCTTCGGCGTCCCCTTCCCGGTCTGGTACCCGACCGACGCCGCGGGCGAGGTCGACTTCGACTCGCCGATCCTGGCGGATTTCGACCAGCTCCCCGTCGACCCGTCGAGCGACGTGCCCGCGGGCTACAGCGAGGCCCAGCGCAACCAACCCAACGGCTTCATCGGCGACCCCGACGTGATGGACACCTGGGCCACGAGTTCACTGACCCCCCAGATCGCCGGGCACTGGGGCACGGACCTCTTCGAACGGGTCTTTCCGATGGACCTTCGCCCCCAGGCCCACGAGATCATCCGCACCTGGCTGTTCTCGACGGTGGTGCGCAGCCATTTCCAGCACGACAGCGTCCCGTTCACCAACGCGTTGATCTCGGGCTGGGTGCTCGACCCTGACCGCAAGAAGATGAGCAAGTCCTTCGGCAACGTGGTCACCCCCATGCCGCTGCTCGAGGCGCACGGGGCCGACGCCCTGCGCTACTGGGCCGCCGGCGGCCGGCCGGGCGCGGACACCGCGATCGACGAGGCGCAGATGAAGATCGGCCGACGACTGGCGATCAAGATCTTGAACGCGTCGAAGTTCGTGCTCGGGCGCCTCGACGCAGGCGCGATACCAGGCCCCGGCGAGGTCGGCGAACCCCTGGACCTCGACCTCCTGTCGATCCTGGCGGACCTCGTGACCGAGACGACGAACCACTTCGAGAACTACGACTACGCCCGGGCGCTCGAGCGTACGGAGTCGTTCTTCTGGTCGTTCTGCGATAACTACCTCGAACTCGTGAAGATCCGCGCCTACGGCGAGGAGACCGAACCATCGACCCGCTCCGCGCGCGCGACGCTCGCCATCACCTTGTCGGTCCTGCAGCGACTCTTCGCGCCGGTCCTGCCCTTCGTCACCGACGAGGTCTGGCACTGGTGGCACGAGGGATCGGTGCACCGGGCACCGTGGCCGACGCGCGACGAGATCGGCGCGTCGAGTGGCGCAACGCCGGGATCGACCTACGCTCCGGCCTGCGAGGTCCTGGAGGCCATCCGGCGCGAGAAGAGCACGGCGAAGCTCTCCCAGCGCGCCGAGGCGTCACTCGTCACCGTTTTCGCACCCCAGGAGTACCTCACGGCCGTCGGCTCGTGCGAGGCCGACCTGAAGGCCGCCGGTGGGGTCCGTGAGCTGGTGCTGGCGCTGGCTGCGGCGGTTCGCGTCGAGGTCACGCTCGCCGCGACGAGCTGAGCACCTCGCCCGACGCCACCGAGCGCACGACGACCTCCTCGCGCACGTCGTAGAGCGCGAACTGTTCCCACGTGCGTGCGACGCCGCGGGCGAAGTCGCTGGTCACGTCGAAGAGAGCCAGGCCCTCCTCGCTCGGCCACTCCCCCGACGGGTCGCAGGCTCGCGTGCGCAGCGTGCGCACGCCGCGCCGGTCGAGGTCGCGGGCCATCGCGACGCGCCGGTGCTCGTTCTCGATCTGGTCGAGCGGTTCGCTGTAGGGGTTGTCCGACGTGACGACGCTGAAAGGTCCGAGTCGCGACGCCGCGGTCCTTGCGTCAACCCAGTCGTCGACGGCGAGCTCCACTTCGAGGACGGTCGGTGGCACCTGGTAGCTGCGGATCAGCTCGTCGCTCAACGGGGGTCGCGCCGTGGCGACCGTCGTCGCGAACGCGACGGCCGCGCGGGTCGTCGCCGAGGTGCGCGGACTCGAGGTGAGGTCGAAGGCGTGCTGGGCGAAGGGAAGTTCCACGTAGTAGATGGGCGACGGCGAAACGGCGCGGAAACGCTCCACGAACTCGCGAGCGACGTTGACGTCGACCAAGGTGTCGTTGCTCCCGTGCACGACCATGAACGGGGGTGCGTCCTCGCCGATGCGCTCATAGGGCGAGATCGCACGGTAGAGGTCCTCGTTGTCGAGGAGAGGCACCTTCACCACCACGTTCTCGAGCAGGTGCAGCAGGCCTCGGCCCATGCCGCGCCAATGTCGGTCGTTCCCGGTCATCTCGAGCACGCCGTAGAACGACATGGCGCCGCGCACCGACCAGTCGTCGACCCCCTCGAGGTCCGACGGGCGCCACGTGGCGTCCTTCGCCGTGAGGGCCACCAATGCCGCGAGGTGCCCACCGGCCGAGCCGCCCGCGACGACCACGCGATCGGGGTCACCGCCGTGCACCGCGATGTTCTTCTTGATCCAGCCGAGGGCGCGAGTGGCGTCCTCGATCTGCGCGGGCCACGTGAACTTCGGCGCCAACCGGTAGTTGATGACGACGGCGATCCAACCGCGTGCCACGAATTCGTGCAGCATCGGACGACCCTGCTCTCGCTTGTCCCCGAACGTCCACGAGCCGCCGTGGATGTAGAACACGACGGGCGCGTTCGACGGGGTCGTCGACGTGCGCCAGATGTCGAGGCGATGGCGACGCTCGGGACCGTAGACGACGTTCTTGATGAGCTGCATGCTGCGCGGATGGAACGGGAACTGCAACGCGGTTCTCCACCATGAGCCGAACACGTCGTCGCTCGGGGCACCGATCTCGAGGGGGCGCAACGGCGCATCGCGCATCGCTCGTCGAACGACCGTTCGCGATCGAAGGGCGATTGCGATGAGGGTCAGATTCTGGACCACGACGACGAGCGCAAGGATCACGACGACGAGGCCCAGCCACTGCGTTCTGGGCCAGCCCCACCACCACAGCAGGCCGACCAACGCGAACTGCACGACGATGGCTTGGGCGGGCAACTCGCCCGCCGCCCATCCCACGGGATAGGCCACGATCGCCGAGAGACCGCGTCGTCCGGGTCGAAGCGCGGTCAGAGCCGACAGCGCGAGGAAGGCGCTCGCCAACGCTACGAAGAAGACCATCGAACCATTGTGCCGGTCGTCCATGCGTTCGTGACGCCCGGCGCCGGAAAGTCGCCCAAGAGTGCTGACGGCTTCTACGAGATCGAGCAACTGACGGTGTCACCGCCTCGGCGGCAACGTCATGCTCGTCGGCTGTCCCTGGTGAGCGGGCTCGTCGGAAAGAAGGCGGCGGAGCCTAGTGAGGAGAACCGTCGGGCCCGAAGACGATCACGTCGCGCTCTCGCCGGCCCGACGAACCGCGAAGCATTCGCACGAGCGTCGCCACGATGAAGAGCCAGACGAATTCGACCATGGCAATGAGAAGCCAACCGACCGTCACCCAGAAGAAGCCGACGACCAAGCCCTTGAAGAAGCCGTCGCGGATCATGGCCGCGATCCACAACGGGAACCAGGCGACGAGCCAACTCACGATCGGCGCCACGAACGTGGCCGCGATTCGACGACGCCAGCCGAGGATAGCCCCAAAGAGCGCGGTGGCACCAATGCCAACCCATTCCACACTGGTACGCGAGCCAAGGCGGGCTTCGAGCATGAACAGGACCACGGCCATCACAAGGGCCCACAGCACCATGGCAGTGGACACGTTGCCCCTCGTACGCTCGCGAACTTGGAAAATGACCGTACTCACGTCCCTAACCTAGCCATTCGACCGAACTCCTTGTCACCCGCTACGGGTACGCTCCTACCTGTGAGCATGGGCGTTCTGGCACTACTGGGATCAGGCGAGACCGCGCCCAGCATGACCAAGGTGCATCGCCAGCTCCTTCGACACCTGAAAGACGTGCGCGCCGTCTCCTTGAATACGCCCTACGGCTTCCAGGCCAACGTGCCGCAGATGACCGAAAAGATCGTCGAGTACTTCTCGACGTCACTGAACCTCGCGATCGAGTCCCTCGACTACCAGTCATTCAGCCGATCAACCGAGGTCAGCCGAGAGGTATTCCGGCAAGGTATTCGCGCGGCGAACTACGTCTTCTCGGGCCCCGGTAGTCCGAGTTACGCCGTCCACCAGTGGACCCCGATCGGCATTGACCAGGACCTACGGTCCACATTGGCCGGTGGTGGCGTCGTGTGCTTCGCCTCGGCGGCGGCATTGACGTTGGGCGCGTTTACGGTGCCGGTCTACGAGATCTACAAGGTCGGCACCGAGCCATTCTGGTTGAACGGCCTTGACGTGTTGTCCATGGCCGGAGTACGAGGCGCCATCATCCCTCACTTTGACAACGCCGAAGGCGGCAACTACGACACACGATACTGCTACCTGGGCGAAGACCGTCTGGTGCAACTCGAGCGCCAACTGGCCGACGACGTCGGCGTCTTGGGCATCGACGAGCACACCGCAGCGATTCTCGATCTCGAGGCTGACACCCTCTCGGTGCTGGGTAAAGGCAACGCCTACTGGCGCCGAGCCGGCGACACCAGAACCTACGAGAGCGGCTCCATCGTCAAACTCGAAGAGATCCGCTCGTTCGAGCCAACGGCTGTCGCCAGCGTCGCGGCCCAGGCTCCTGTCGCGACTCCCATCGATGAACTCGCGGCGTCTGCTGCCATGGGTGGCGACACTTCCATCGAAGCCATCGCGACGCTAGCTCGCCTCGCGAAGTCCGGCGGCAAGGGTTTCATAGACCCCACGCCATTGGTCGAAGGTCTGTTGCAACTGCGGGTCGAAGCGCGAGCGAAGCGAGACTTCGCGCTCGCCGACGAACTCAGAGATGCCATGGTCAACGCCGGCATCGAAGTCAACGACGGGCCCGACGGCTCGACGTGGTCGCTCAAATAGCGCTTTCCTAGCGGGAAAGCCGTTAAGGGCACCATCTCTCATTGGCCCGTCGCCCCCATACGCACGCGGAAGGAACATCCGATATGCCAACGACAAAAAGAGAGACCCCCTCCTTTCGGAGGGGGTCTCTCTCAAGTCCTAGGACTTTGTCAGACTACTTAACCTGGTTGTACTTCACCGACGTCTGCTCGCCATTGGCGAACTTGATGATGAAGGTGTGCACACCACGCGGGCTGGTAGCCGGAACGTGAACAACCAGTCGCAATGACTTGCCGTTGTCGCCCGACACCTGAACCTTGGTGCCCTTGGCGTTGCTGGTGACCTTCGGCTGGCCGTAGAAGCCAGTACCGGAGACAGTCACCGTCGTCGTACGACCAGTGTGTACGACACCGTTCGTTCGCGTCGCCTTGGGAGCAGGCGTCAGAGTGTTCGGATTCGGACCACCGTTGAGCGGGAACGTCGTTGCGCCACCGTCAGGGTTGGTCAGAGTTACAACGCTCGACGTACCAGCAGTCGCCTGCGCGTCAGTCGTCACCAGCAACGTCAGCGACGTGCCACCAGCACCGACCGCGACCAACAGGACCGTGTAGTCCGGGTTGGCGCTCGACGCCGTGATGCCGCTCTGGAAGCCAGCACCTGTGATCGTCACTTCAGTGTTCGTGGTGAACGTCGGCACGTAGTACGTACCAGTGACCGACGGAACCGGGTCAAGCGACAGCGCCGTAGCCGAACTCTTGACCGAACCAGCGCCAACCGGGTTGGTGATGGTAAGGCCAGTGAGGATTGGCGTGTTGCCCGAGTAGGCGATCGGGGTGATCGTCACGGTCAACGTGTTGCAGTTGGCGGTGCACGGCGTACTCACGGTTCCAACAACGTTGGTTGTCACGGCCGTTCCGAACGTGGCGAATGCCGTGTTCGCAGCGGTCACCACTGCGCCCGAGTAGAACCCGGTGTCGTTAATGGTGTTGGAGTCGGTGATCACGAGCGTCTTCGCAGCGCCTTCAAGCACGAGGTTCGGTGTAATCGAACTGATGCTCGGTGCGGCGTCAACGTAATAGTTGTGGAATCCAATAACACTTCCGCCATTGGCGTTGGTCACCGTAAACGCGTTCCAACCGATTGGCGCGGTGCTCAGAACCGTGATGGTTCCAAAGATCGCGTTCGGCGTCACTTCCGTGACCGTTACCGTACCAACCGCTGCGGGCACCGAGACAGCCGCGTTGGGCAGGAAGCCTGTGCCAACGAGCTTGAACGGCACTGCAGCCGAACCCTGCGCCACGTCGACCGAGTCGATTGCTGACGAGAGGTACGAGAACAGGATCGTCGGGTTGGCGTAGACCATGACAGCTCCGGTCGTAACCTGAGCGGTCGCACTGCCGATGGTGAACTTCAAAGTGTCACCTGCGAGGAATGCCGTGCTGTAGCCAGTGATGGTCACCGACGTGGCACTCGTTGCAGTCGCGACGCAAGCGGCGGATGCCGGGTCGGGGGTGACACCGTCAGCCTCAAGCCCAGCCACCGAGCAGTGCGCCAGGTTACTCGGGAACGAAGCGGCCGGGAAGGCCGTTCCGGTCACCGTGATCGCCGGAGCAGTTCCTTGCGGAATCGAACTTGGAGCCAAGGCCGAGATCGTGGGCTGACCCGTGACCGTCACTGCACCGGCAAGCGTGCCAGCACCGAAAGTGGTCGGGTCAGTCAACGTGACTGAGTCAGTCCCATTCAATGCGCCAGGACCTGCCGTGAACGAAATCGTCCTGGTGGTCGCGGTGTCAGTTCCGGCCGGCGGAGCGCCCGTGACGTGGACATTACAGGCGACGTTCGGGTCTGACGTCGTGCAAGTCATTCCGTTTACGAGGTTCGTTCCGTAAATGCCGACGTACGCGGAAGTCGCGCCACCGACAATGGACGGAACTGCCGTCTCACTGGTCAACGTAGGACCGGCAACGATGTTGATCGTCGCCGAGTAGGTGATAAGGCCGTTCGTGATGGTGACAGGTACGTTCGACGCGACCGCAGTGCCAGGGGCGACGTTAACCGTCGTCGTAATGGCACCGGCGGTTGCAACCGTCACTGCTCCAAAGGTCACGCCAGCCGTCGTGGAACTCACCTTCCAGTGAGTGGCTACCAAGTCGCTGTTAGCGGGTGTCACGAGAGTGAACACTTCTGGCGCAGCAGCCGCACCTTGACCGACGTTCAACAACGAGTCAGTGGCCGTGCCAACTGGTCCAATGTTGAAGAAGTTCAAAACCGTTCCGAAGAAGGACGGGAGAATGATGACCTGACCGGCACCGTTGGAGATACCCGCACCAACAGAACCTGCCGAAGGAACAGCGTTCAAACGGGTGACCGTAGCTCCAAGGCTGTGGTTAAGAGTGACGGGAGAAGTCACGGAGACAACGTCGCCACCGCCGACACCGGTACCCTGGGAGTCGCTGAGGACCGTGAAGGTCTCAGGAACCGTGTAGAACGGGTCACCATTCACGGTGATCTTGTCACCGGGGTTCAATGTCAGAGCCTGGTGCGTGATCGTGATGGCGTTCTGACCAGGGGTCGCAGGTGCAGCCAACGTTCCATAGGCAGCAGACACACCCGAGGCAACTGTGACGTTCAGCGTCGCAGTGTTGCCATTGACCACCGTCACGGTGCCCGTCACCGCAGTGTTGTTGAACTCAACCACCGAACCGGCACTGAATCCGAAGCCAGGTACGTACGCGTTGAACGTGTAGGTACCGGGGTTCACGATCGTGCCGGCGTTCGGGATCGGAGCGCCGTTGGCCGACGTGAATGCAGCGGCAGGTGCGGCGTTGACGACGACTGGAGCAGTCTCAGCGACTGTGCCGTTGTTAATCGAAAGCGTGTACGCGTTGCCGCCACCCGTAGCCGGGAAGGGGAACTCGATGGTCGTGCCAACGACGTGCGTGAACACGTTGCCACCCGCAACCGCTGTGACGCCTGTAATGGTCGTCGCCGTCGTACCCGTGTAGTTGATCTCCTGTGAGTTGAGACCGTCGTAGATGGTCAGAACTCCAGGAGCGTTGGGAATACCGGTGGTGCTGGTGACCGTGAGCGTCATCGGTCCCGGCGCAGCCGTCGATACCGCCACCGTAAGTGCCGTCGTGGCGTAACGCGGAACCTTGACCTGGACCGTCGCGTTGTTGTTCGCGTCGACCGAAAGGACCGTACCGCTCACCGTCTCACTCGCGTTGCCGCCACCGTTCAGCGAGACCGCAACGGTCGCACCGGTCGTGAGCGGGAAGGTCGAGGAACCGTGAACCGTCAGAATTGTCGAGGTACCAGGGGTCAATGAACCGGAGAGCAATGTGATCTCAGGAGCGATAACTGCGGGCGGACCGGCCACCGTGTTCGTCGCGGGCACGCCAATGCCAAGAATCGCCGTACCGAGAACGAAGGTGGTGTCGGGGTTCAGGATGTTGATACTGACCTGACCAGTCGGGTCAGCGACTGGAACGGTGATCGTGGCGGTCATCGTCGTGCTGTTGACGAACGCGTACGAGTTCAGGGTCACACCATCGGCCACCGGCAACGTCAACACTGCACCGGTCTGGAAACCGGTGCCGTGGATGGTGACGAGGTTCGTTGAGGGGTTGGTGAGCGGAACGCCAAGTTCGCTGGGAGTCACGGAGGTGATCGTCACGGGAGTCGGCGCGGCGTTCACGGTGTACGTACTAAGGAACTGGCCATAGGCCGGCGACGGCCAAGGAGCCTGCACGTACATGGCCCAACTGCCGGGAGTCGCACCGGTGTTGCTCACCGTGAAGCTCAGCGTCTTGCCCGACGGGTCGTTGACATAGGAGCCAGCGGTAGGAGCGGTGCCGGTTCCGACGAAGTACACGGACGCTCCGTTGAGGAACGAACCCGTCAACTGCACCGTCGAGGCCGCCGCATTCGTCGTACCGACGTTGCCGGCGACCGCAGTGACCTGCGGACCGTGGTCAACGCCAAGTGAGACGGGCAGCGTCACCGAACCGTTGGTGTCGGTCAGCGTCACGCTGTAGAAGCCAGGAGTCGTCGTGGAAGGAACGGTGATGTTGGCCGTCGCTTGCGTGCTCGACAGCTCGGTCACGTTCGTGAAGGTCACACCGGGAGCCGTGGTCGTCATCGTCACGATGCCGCCGACTGCCTGGTCGTTCGCGAAGCCCACACCGGTGATGTCAACGGTGGCCGCTGACGCCGAATAGCCCTGGCCCACGATCGCCAGCTTGTTGGCCGGACACGTAAAGGTCGAGATGTTCAGGCAGGTCAGTGTCGGGGCTGTCGCGGCACCAGCCGTGTCAGCAATCGCCACCGGCAACGCCGCAGCAACTAGGACGGCGCCGACAGCAACTGTCTTCACCATGTATTGAGATATCCGTCGCAAAGTATTCATTAAGAATCCTTCCTTCGAAGCGGCGTTCGTTTTCACTTCACTCCATTCACAGGGGCCGACTCCCATCGACCTTTTAACTTGAGGTACAGCAACACAGCAAAAATCAACACGAGGCTGACGCCCCATGACAATGCACGGTCGCTTCCTCTGCAGTCAGTATAGAGAACCCCACTAGGCGGTTGCGAATACTGAAATACATTCTTCATCAGGAAATGTCCGTGCGTTGTGAGCCTCGCTTGGTCGCATAAGACCTGATTAAGAGGAGTTTATGAAGCAACCACGTCCGTGACAGACGCGAACTGGACCGTATGTTGAAAATCGTCACAGAGTCGTAACTCCATGAATTGACCGGAAGTTGAGGAGTGGAGGCGTCAGCGAAGCCGCAAAGACTGCTCGAAGAAACGACGAATCGGTGCCGTACGTCAACGCAGTTCGAAGCGTTCTCGCGTCATGCGAAATGACATAGAACGGCGACGTGGCGACAGCGCTTTGCGGGGGTCGTACGCATCCCGGTCATCGATGTCGCCACACACGGTGCGTCGTCTCCAACGGCGTCGCGCGAGGACAACTGGTCAGGGCCTGCTCATCGTGCTTGGCGACGACAGGCATTGGTTGGCGCGAGCACTCGATCCGCCCCACAAGTGATGGTCATGGACCAGATGTTCGCGAACCTTGACCAATCTCCCTTCCATAGGAGGTTCGCCGTGGTCGCTGGCGTCGGACGACTCAGGCCACGGCGCAGCGGTTGGGGCCAAGTTCGAGTTGGACAGCTTGCTCGCTCACCTCTTCACGACCCGCGTTGATCAGGACAATGTGCTCATAGTTGGGCGGTCGATCCTTGACGTTGGCGAGTGCCCAGGCCACGAAGTCGTCCTCGCTCAGAGCAAGTGGGGGAAGGGTGGTACGCAGCGTTCCCAACGGGCGTGCCACGAACTCACCAGCGTGCACTTCGACCACTGAGCCGTAGTGGGCTGGAAAGACCATGACGTCATCGCCGAGAGGCAGTACACGTTCGTGAAGGCTGTGATACAGATTGTGCGCGAACGACTCCGCTTGATCCGCCAGGTCGGGTCGCCCGACACTTTCGAGGAACATGGTGTCGCCGGTGAAGATGGCGGCGTCGCCCAACTGATACATCGTGGAGCCTTCGGTATGGCCCGGGACACTTACCGCAGCGACCGTGATCGCAATGCCGGGCGCCAATTCGACGCGACGACCATCGCCGAGTGGCTCGAACGCAAAGGTGAATGGATCAGAAGGATTCAAGAGAAGTTGGGCTCCCGTGGCCTCGACCAACGCCCGAGCACCGCTGATGTGGTCGGCGTGTAGGTGCGTGTCGAACACGTGGGTCACAGACCAGCCGTGCTGATGAGCCACCGCAAGGTACTGCTCGATATCGAGCGAAGGATCGATCACCGCACAGCTCGTGCCGGCACCGATGACGTACGACAGACAGCCCTTACCCCGTCGACGAAGTTGCACCACCGTCGCCCCGGCGAAGTCTCCCGACACCGCATCGAACGTCGAAGCCCACGCGCGCATGCCTCCATCCAGCACTCGGCTGGCGATCCCGTGCGAAGCGAGGATCGCCGCACCCTGCGCGGCTCGAGAACCCATCGCGCAGATCACGACGATGTTCGCGTCACGAGGGACCTCGTCGATTCGCCGCTCGAGGCTCGAGAGGGGAAGGTTGTGCACGCCAGGTATCTGCCAGTCCGCGACCTCGTCAGGATCTCGCACGTCGAGCAGATAGAGGTCGTGGTCGGTGTCGAGCAAGTCGACGAGATCGACGGTGGCGATTGTCCCTATCGAGTCACGTGAGGTCACTCAAAAAGTCTAGGAGTAGATTCACTGGCACCGAGCCACGATCGAGCGCTTGTTGGAGGTACGTCCATGGCCACACTAGAGAACGTCAACGTCGAAGAAGCGCTCGCCCTCATCACCGCAGGGGCGTTGCTGCTCGACGTGCGAGAAGACGCCGAATGGGAAGCCGGTCACGCACGCGATGCGCTGCACGTGTCATTAAGCGAGGTACCGGACCACTTGGACGTACTGCCGAAAAGTCGCGTCGTGGTATGCGTCTGTCGCTCGGGAGCCCGATCGGCGCGGGCCGCCAACTACTTACTCGAGCAGGGCTTCGAAGCGGTCAATCTCGAAGGCGGCATGATCGCCTGGCACACCGACGGCGCCGAAATCGTGGCCGACGGCGCCGACCCAACGATCATCTAGCTCGCACGACGTGTCGACACCGCCAGGACCACTGCACGAACTCACCGGCGCCATTCGTTCAGGACGTCTCAACGCCTCGACACTGGTCATGGCATCGATCGAGCGATTGAACGCCGCCAATGCGCTCCTCAACGTGATCGCCGAGGAGGCGTACGACGACGCCCTCGCGCAAGCCGCCCGGGTGGATGAGGGCGAACGGCCAACGGGCCGTCTGGCGGGCGTACCCATCCTCATAAAGGACCTCGAGGACTGGCGAGGTCGGGCCACTCGGAAGGGATCGATCGCCCTTCGTGATGCTGCGCCAGCGCCACGTAATGGGGTGGTGCCCGACCGGCTCATCTCGGCCGGGGCGATCGTCGTCGGCAAGTCGACCCTGCCGGAGTTCGCCATCGAGGGATATACGGCGAACCTCCTGACTGGCGTCACCCGAAATCCTTGGCATCCTGACTACTCGCCGGGTGGCTCAAGTGGTGGATCGGCTGCGGCGCTCAGCGCCGGGCTGGTCGGTGCGGCCACGGCGACCGACGGCGGAGGATCGATCCGGATCCCTGCCTCGCTCTGCGGCTTGGTCGGACTCAAGCCCACCAACGGCGCCGTTGGACGTTGGCCCGCGCCCGATTGGATCGACTACTCCACCGACGGACCCTTCGCGACGTCGGTTGACGACCTACGACTTCTCTTCGACGTGATGATCGGACCCGTCGCCGGTGATCCGACGTCGCCGCCGATCTCGACGTTCACCTCATTCCTGGATCAAGGCGGCCGAACGCCGAGGTTGTTCGCAGCAGATCGCACGTCGCCGCTCGGACCCTTACCGCAGGATCTTCGATCAACGTTTCACGACGCCGCTGACGCGTTCGCCGACGTCGTGCACGCACCGATCGAATGGCGCGACCCTGCAGGGTTCTTTCCCGACGGCGACCCCGACCTCGACTGGTTCACGGTGACGACCGCCGAGCACGTCGCCGCCCTCGGACGAGGCTGGGTGGAGGAACACATGCACGAATTCCACGTCGCGACCCAGGAGTTCTTGACGACCGGACTGTCCGTCAGCGCGCAGGACTACCTCAGTGCGCGGCGGCGCCGCTACCTCTACGTGCGCACGATGGACGAGTTGCTCGGGGACGACGGACTGTTGTTGACGCCCACCGTCGCGAGCAACGGTTGGCTCGCCGACGGTCGTCTGAACGACACCGCGTCACTGCACGGCTTGCCACCCGAGGTGTACTCGACCGCGATGCAGAACGTGACCGGACATCCCGCGCTCAGCGTGCCCTTCGCCACGTTGTCGACGGGACTGCCCTTCGGGCTCCAGGTCACCGCACCTCGCTACCGTGATTACTGGCTGCTCGACCTCGCCGCGTCGTTCGAAAGAGCGCACCCTTGGCGTCGCACCGCCCCCGGGTACGAACCGCTCTCCTCCATCCTCCACGATTGACGTCGAGGATGGCAACGTTGCAGCGACGACACCGACGCCGTCATCACTGGTCAACCCGGTTTTCGCTCAGCGCCCTTTAAAATTGGCTAAGAACCGACCATTCGGCGTCGGTCGCGTGAGAGGTTGGAAGGGTCACGCCACCAACCCGGGCTCGTCTCATTCCCCCATTAGGAGAACCACCGTGTCGATCCGCCGTGTCGCTTCGAGTGCGTCGAAACTCGCTCTGGTCGTGTGTTCGTCGTTCGCCGTCGCTTCCATTGGCGGGGCAGCGGGCATCGTCCCGCCCGCGAACCCGGCGTCGAATCTCGCGCCGCACCCGAACTTCCTTTCGAGCGGCAGCTGCTCGGTGACCCACGTCGCGCAACCGTGCACGAATCCCTGCGTGAGCATCGTCGGAAGGGGCTCCTCACTGCATATACGGTTCCCCGCCTTCACCAACGAAACTTCGTGCACCCGCTTCGTGCTTCGCGCCATCAACGTGGCGCGATCAGTCGAACACCTGACGCCGATGGTGCTGCCCACCAACTGGTACCGACTGGACGCGTCGGAACAGCTTTTCGTCCTGGCGGACCTCGAGCGCACGGCGCGCGGCCTCCCCGCCTACGTCGGACTCAACCGGTCCTTGACCCGTGCGGCGCAGTGGGCCGCGCTGCGCCGGGTCGATCCGGCGGTGGCCACCGGCTTCGCCATCGGACACGACGCCCAGGGTGTCAACGGCATCGCGAGCACGCTGGCCCTCGGCTTCACCACCCTGGAGGCCGACTACGTCTGGATGTACCAAGACGGGTGGGGAGGCTCGTCCGCGACGCCCAACATGGCCTGCCGATCGCCGGGCGCACCGGGTTGCTGGGGACACCGCGACCAACTGCTCGGCTTCGACGGCGCCTACAGCGCGGGGGTCGGTCTGCACTGCACGACCTGTGAGATGGGCGCCGGCGTCGCCGTCGTCGCCGGTACCGGCTCGATGACCGACCTGATCGAGGTACCGGCGGGGAAGCCCCCGACCATGTACTTCACGTGGGCGAAGGACGTCGTGCCGTACCTACACCCCTCGGGATGAGGCCATTTAGCAGTCCCAACGGTATTGACCTTCAATACATAATGATCTAAAACTGACGGACATGGGTTACACATGAGTCTTTGAAAAGGAGACCATGTGACCAAGCAAGAACTGCAACGAGGAGCCAACCGCCGCCTGGCGATCCTTCGCCACTGCGAGGAGGTGACCCACAACGTTTCGAAGACCTGCCGTTACTACGGCATCAGCCGGACCATGTTCTACAAGTGGAAACAGCGTTACGAAGAGGGTGGCCTGGACGGTCTGCAGGACCGCTCCAAGGCTCCGCTCTCGAGCCCCCAGGCGACCCACGTCGAGGTCGTGGGCAAGATCATCTACCTGCGCCAGAACTACCATTTCGGACCGTTGAAGATCGCCATGTACTTAGAGCGCTACCACGACGTGTCGGTGTCTCAGTCGGGGGTCTGGCGGATCTTGAAGAAGGCCGGCCTCAATCGACTCCCGAGCTCACAGCGCCACAAGCCCCACGCTAAACGATGGCAGCGCTACGAGAAGCAACTCCCGGGTCACCGGGTCCAGATCGACGTGAAATTCGTCACACCCATCTCGGGCAAGCGAAAGCGCTATTACCAATACACCGCGATCGACGACTGCACGCGACTACGAGTGTTGCGCCTCTACGAGACCAACTCGCAGCGCTCGGCGATCAAGTTCGTGGACTACGTGATGGAGAAACTCCCCTTTCCGGTCGAGGTGATCCAGACGGACAATGGCTCGGAATTTCAGTCAACGTTCCACTGGCACGTACTCGACAAGGGCGTCCAACACGTCTACATCAGACCGGCCACACCTCGGCTGAATGGAAAGGTTGAACGAAGTCATCGCATCGACAACGAAGAGTTCTACCGAATGCTCGACGGTGTCGTCATCGACGACATCAAACTCTTCAACGAGAAGCTCCTCGAATGGGAGAACTACTACAACTACGATCGACCGCATGGCGCACTCGGCGGGAAGACACCCTACGATCGACTGAAACAAAAAACGGCGACTGTGTAATCGTTGACCGTCAGTCGCACACCGTGGGCCGTACAGGACTTGAACCTGTGACCCCTTGCGTGTCATGACGCCCGACTTGGATCACCAATGGTCGCCAGCGGCCACCTTCCAAGCATCTAGAAGAGTATTGCGCCGCGGTCGTTCGTGCTCAACCTTGGGAAACCACTGACGCTGCTTACGGAATTGCTTACGGAGTGCTTGAAGCAGAGTTGGTTCACTCGGTCTGCCCGATACAACAG
>Ga0075029_100001160_pt1 | contig 15078 bp, 14 predicted proteins | sample LitLauG_LLR_2013_FD_71391 | JGI IMG/M metagenome (GOLD analysis project Ga0075029, IMG submission 71391) | Freshwater sediment microbial communities from North America - Little Laurel Run_MetaG_LLR_2013 | ecosystem: Environmental > Aquatic > Freshwater > Creek > Sediment | place: USA...
CGGCCTATAGGCCGGAGGACTTCAACGTCAGCCATGGCGCATCCGTGCGGATGGTGATCGACGTCGGCGCCTGGGACAATTCGCGCGTGATCAACAGCCCGGGCCAGTCCGGCGATCCGGCCAGCCCGCACTATGGAGATCTTTTTCCCCTGTGGGCCCAGGGGGACTATGTGCCGCTGCTCTTCTCCAGGGCCGCGGTCGAGGCCGCCACGGAGAGTGTCATTCGGCTCAGGCCCAAATGATCGAACCGCGTGCGCACCAACGGGTTCGGCTCCAATGCGGCGCCGCCGTGCTGGAGCTGGCGCCTTGGGTGGGGGGCTCGGTCGCCGCCTTCCGGTGGCGGGACGAGGACGTCTTCCGGCCGGCGAGCGCCGAGGCGCTTGAAGACGTGGACCCCCTGCGCATGGCCTCATACCCCCTTATTCCGTTCGCCGGACGCATCACGGGTGGCGCCTTCGTGTTCGAAGGGCGGCCCATCGCCCTGCCCGCCAATCTTCCTGGCGAGAGCGACGCCATCCATGGGCAGGCGTGGCGCGCGCCTTGGCGCGTGGCGCACATTGCCCCGAGCCAGGCCGAGCTGACCTACGACCACCCCGCCGGTGAGTGGCCATGGCGCTATCGCGCAAGTCAGGTCTTCACGCTCCGCGACGACGGCCTGCGCCAGGTGCTGTCGGTGACCAACCAATCCGACCGGGCGATGCCGGCGGGGCTGGGCGCCCATCCGTTCTTCCCCCGCGGCCACGGCGTCACGCTCAAGGCGCATGTGAGCGGCGTCATCATTGACGTGTCCAAGCCTCCCGCGATGATCCCGACGCCGTGGGACTGGCGCCGGGCGCCAACGATCGAGGCCTTCGTCGACAACCAGTTTGTCGGCTGGAACGGCGAGGCCAGGGTCATGTGGCCGGAACGGCGCGCCTGCGTGACGATGACAACATCGCCGCCGGCGCCGTACCTCGTGGTCTACGCCCCGGAGGGCGAGGCCTTCTTCTGCGCCGAGCCCGTGTCGCACCAACTTGACGCCGTGAACCTCTCGCCCGGCGGCGCGGGGCACGGCATGACCATCCTGGGTCCAGGCCAAACCACCTCGATATCGATCGACTACGCGCTCAGCGCGGAGGTCTGAGGCTCGGGAGCTTGCGACAAATTTCCGCTTGCCCCGAAGCGCCAAAAGCGCAAAAGTGACGCCACCGTCACTTCCAGGAAGCTGACGGCGTCACGTCATGGGAGAGCGCAATGGACGACGCAGGCTTCGACATCCGCAAGGCGGCCCGAGATCGGGCCTATTCGATGCCGATCGAAGACATTCAACCGCTCGATCCGCATCTCTTCCTGACCGACACGCTGTGGCCCTACCTTGAGCGCCTCCGCGCCGAGGACCCCGTTCACTACGCGGTCGACGAGGAAGTCGGCCCCTATTGGTCGGTGACGAAATTTAACGACATCATGGCTGTCGACAGCAATCACGAGGTGTTCTCGTCCGAGCCGGCGATCACCGCCTTCGATCCGGAAGAAGACTTCGCGCTGCCCATGTTCATCGCCATGGACCCACCCAAGCACGACGCGCAGCGCAAGACGGTCTCGCCGATCGTCAGCCCGGCGAACCTGATGAATCTGGAGCCGATCATCCGCGAACGGGCGGCGGGCATTCTCGACAGCCTGCCGATCGGCGAGGAATTCAACTGGGTGGACAAGGTGTCGATCGAGTTGACCACGATGACCCTGGCCACGCTGTTCGATTTTCCCTGGGAAGACAGGCGCAAGCTCACCTGGTGGTCGGACATCGCCACCGCGGGTCCCGACACCGGCAAACTCGGCACGACCGATCCGGAGGAGCACGAACAGCGGCGACGCGCCGAGCTGTTCCAGTGCGCCGACTATTTCCTCAATCTGTGGAACGAGCGGGTGAACGCCCCGCCGCGCAACGATCTGATCTCGATGCTCGCGCACGGCGAATCCACGCGCAACATGGACCGCATGGAGTATCTGGGGAACCTGATCCTGCTGATCGTCGGCGGCAACGACACGACGCGCAACACGATCACCGGCTCGATCGTGGCGCTGAACCAGAACCCCGATCAGTTCAAGAAGCTGCGCGACAACCCTTCTCTGATCCCCTCGATGGTGTCCGAAACCATCCGCTGGCAGACGCCGTTGGCCTATATGCGCCGCACCGCCAAGCGGGACTTCCAGCTGCGCGACAAGCTGATCAAGGCCGGCGACAAGGTGCTGATGTGGTACGTCTCCGGCAACCGGGACGAAGAGTTCATCGACAACCCCAACGCCTACATCATCGATCGCGAACGGCCCCGCCACCATCTGTCGTTTGGCTTCGGGATCCACCGTTGCGTCGGCAACCGGCTGGCCGAATTGCAACTGAAGATCATTTGGGAAGAGATCCTCAAGCGCTTTCCCGAGATCCGCGTCACGGGCGAACCGCGCCGAGTGCTGTCTTCGTTCGTGAAGGGCTATGAGTACCTGCCCGTCGTCATTCCGGCTCGCAACGGGACCCCGGCCTGATCCTTCGGAACACCCCCCCGGGTAATTGCGTTATAGGTTCTCGATCCATCCACGCGTAGGAGTCGTATAGAGACTCAATGGGGCCCTGCGACTGGGTCCCGACGCACACGGCGAGATCATTTACTCGGAGGACTATATGGGCGCGGTTTCTCGGACTTCACTGGCGATGGCCGCCGCGACGCTGGCCTTGGCCAGTTCGGCGTTTGCGCAGATCGTGGTGCTGCAAGCGCGCGGCCCCTCCGCCGGGGCTTATCCGCAAGGTTCGGTCCTGGCCCCCAACCGGGTCATTTCGCTCAGGGCCGGCGACCGGCTCGAGGTGCTCGACGCCGCCGGCTCGCACGTGCTGACGGGTCCGGTGACCATGCCAGCCCGCCAGGTCGACACCGGATCCAAGGTCGCCCTGCAGGACATCTTCAAGCGCGCCAACGCCAGCCACTCCGGGATAGCCGCCGTCCGCGGTTTCTCGCTCGACGAAGGCAAGGCGGCGCCGGCGCCAGAGGCCACGCCCCTATGGCGCGCGGACGTCGAATCCTGGCAGCAGGGCGAGCCGGCCGACCCGCACAATTTCTGTGTCGCCCACGGCCAGGCGCCGGTCCTGGCGCGCGAAACCGCGACGTCGGAAGGCAGCCTGACGATCTACAGCGACGCCACCAAGGCGACCCGTGCGATCGTCTGGCCCGCGGGCGTCACCGAACTGGCGTGGCCCGCCGACATCCCGCATGCCGATGGTCAGCTCTATGCGCTCAATCTCAATGGCGCGGGCGCCACCCAGGTTCGCTGGCGCGAGATCCCCGGGCAGGCCTCCAGTCTGACCGACATGGCCCGGGCGATGCTCGACGCCGGCTGTTACGACCAGCTCGATACGTTGCAGTCGCAAGTCGGCATGAAATAGCCGACTGATCTCAACTGAGGTTGAACGCCCCGCCCGGACCGGCCTCGGCGAGGCGTTTCACCAGGCCCTTGAGCGCCTCGTCCTCAGGGAACTCGCCTGAGAGCGCGCGGATTTCATCGAGGGCGGCGAGTTCACCCGCATCGAACCGCGCATAGGCGTCATTGAGTTTCGCCCGCGCCTGCGCCGGGAAGTCCTCGGCCCATTCGTAGACCTCGACCGGAGTCGAGCGCCCGCGGAGCCGAATGCGGCCCATGGCGCGATAGGCGTCTTTCAGCGAGTCCGGCAGGGCCTCTTTGCTGATCAGCATCTTGGTGGCGGTCTGCTTGTTGGCCCCTTCCAGCCGGGCGGCGGTGTTCATGGCATCGCCCATGGCGGTGTATTGGATCCGCCCCTCGCCGCCGAAATTGCCGACGATGGCGAACCCGCGGTGAAGGCCGACGCGCGTGCGCCCCAGACGGGGGTGATCGCCCATCGATATGTCGCGGAAGGCCTCGCCCGCCTTCCACATCGCCACCTGCGCCTTGGCCGCCCGCTCGCCGTCGTCGGGACGAGACAGAGGCGCGCCCCAGAAGGCGACGACGGCGTCGCCGACGAATTTGTCGATGGTGCCGCCATGCTCCAGAACCACCTGACTCAGGCGGTCGAGGTAGGCGCTGAGCAAGGTCGCCACCATCTCCGGCTCGACCGCATGGGTCATCTCGGTGAAGCCCTGCAGATCGCTGAACATGGTGTAGATCTCGCGGCGTTCGCCCGAGAGGGCCATGCGGCTGGGATCGCGCAGGATCTGGGCGGCGACATCCTTGGGCAGGTATTTGCCGAGCGCCGACTGGGCGAAATTCCTTTGTTCGGCGCCGACCGATCGCGCGGCCGCCGCCGTTGCGGTGTAGGCGATCAGCCAGCCGAGCGCCCAGCCGAACTGCGGCACGTTGTGGGTATCGAACGTCCAGCTCTGGAGCAGGTAGGGAAAGGCGGCCACATAGGCCAGCTGCAAACCCAGAAACAGCTGGTTCCACCCAGGCGGGATCTTCATTCCGCCTGTCAGGGCGCCAGCGGCGACGGCCAGGAGCGCCATCAGGCCGAGCACGGCTGTTGGAATGGGCTTTTCCACCTGCTGGTCGAGGAGTTGCGAGAGCAGGTCGGCGTGGACCTTCAACCCGGGAGGCTTGTCGCCTGTGAGGAATGTGGCCGGGTTCGGCACGCGGTCAACATCGGAGATGTCGGCGCCGACAAGCACGTAGCGGCCCGCGATCGCCGATTTCATCAATCCGGCCATCGCCGGGTCGCGGAAGAGATCGATGGGCAGTTCGGCATAGAGCGGGTGGTCGACAAATTTCGCCATCCGGAAACGCAGCGCACCCTTGTAGCCCTCAAATCCCGGCGGATGGGGCGCCATGCTCACCGACAGCAGCGGCGGTTCTCCCTGCGGATGGGCCGGCCAGTGCCGCACGACGCCGTCAACATCCATCTCGACGCGCACCAGGGCCGAACTGCTGTTTCCGCCAGAGAACCGCCGCGCGAAGTCCCGCTCGAAGGCGTCCTGGAACAGAAGCACATCGCCTGGATTGTTCTTGTTGCTGGCGAAGCCCATGTGGGTTGGCGTCTTCATGTTGCGAAGCGCCGTGACGAGTTCCTGGTCTTCCGGCTCGGGCTGATCGATCAGGATGTCGATGCCGATCGCCTTGGGGCCCAGCGCGTCCAAGTTGGTCAGAGCACGCGCCAGCAGGGTGCGGTCCAATGGCGAGCGTCGCCCGGTATTGGCCAAGGTCTCGTCCTTGTAGACGACCATGACGACGCGCGGGTCCTGGTCCACATTCGGAGCGGTCGTCACGACCCGAAGATCGTAGAGTGCGCGCTCGGCCGCCCCCAGAAGGGGTAACGACCAGCTCGTCAGAGCCAACGCAAACGCGATCAAGACAAAGACCGCCGTCGCGCCAAGGCGGACGGGGCCGACCTGCCGCAGGGCGAGCCAAGCCCGGTCGCGCTGCGCGGCGACAACCGACAAAGGGGCGCCGGAGTTTGTCGGAGCCGCGTTCGTCATGGCGCTCTACGGCCGCCAGGGCCGGCGCTAGCGGTGAGTGTCAAAATGACCAAAGTCTCCCCCGTCTCGGCCGCACTTTGTCACTCCGCGGACCTGACGGGAAGTGATTCGTCACCGCGGCCCGGGTTGGAGGGTGTGAGAGCCGCTGGAGCGGCTACAGGGCGGGCGGCTCAGTGCGACCGCAGCGCACGACGCAACGCCTGCGGGGGCTGACCAAAAGCGCGCAGGAAGGCTCGACGCATACGCTCCGCGTCGCCGAAACCCGTATCGCGAGCGATGACTTCCATCGACCCCGCAGCGGCCTCGACATGGCTCCGCGCGGCCTCGAGCCGCAATCTTTCCACGGCCTTGGCCGGGGTGACACCGGTCTCGGCGACAAACGCCCGGGCGAAATTGCGCTCGCTCATGGCGGCCCGCGCCGCCAAGGCGCTGACCGTCAGGGGCTCGGCCAGGTGTTCGCGGGCCCAGCCGAGCAGGGCCGTAAATCGCCCCTGCTCGCCAGCCATGTCCAGCAAGGCCGAAAACTGGGACTGGCCGCTGGGCCGGCGATAGTAGACCACGAGCTGACGCGCGACGCGCTTGGCGACATCCTCGCCCAGATCATCGCCGATCATCGCCAGCGCCAGATCCATGCCGGCGGTAATGCCAGCCGATGTCCACACCTCGCCGTCGCGAGTCCAGATCCTGTCCGCTTCAAGCCGCACCTTCGGGAACTTCCGTGCGAAGTCCGCGGCCCTGGACCAATGGGTGGTCGCCAGACGTCCATCGAGCAATCCGACTTGGGCCAGCACGAAAGCCCCCGAACAGATGCTGCCGACCCTGCGGGCCTGGGCCGCGGCGGACCTGGCGTAGGCCAGCAGACCTTCGTGGGCCTGCGCCTCGCGCACGCCGTCGCCGCCGACAATCAGCAGGGTGTCGAGAACCGCAACGCGGTCAAAGGCGCGCGCTGACAGAGCCACGCCGGAGGAGCTGGCGACGCACCCCTCCTGGGCCGCACGCACAACCAGCCGATAGCTGCCGGGCCGGTAGCGCTCGGCGATTTCGAATGCGCCGATGGGCCCCGCGGCGTCGATGATCTGGAACCCGGGAAAGATCACAAGGGCGATTTCGCGAGGCATGGCTGTAATTAACGGAAATTGGTCATTTCCGCCATAGCCTTGATGGGGCACAAGAGGCCATCCACTCCATTTCGAGGCGCCCGCCATGTCCGATCCGCTGACCATCGTTTTCGCCCTCTACCCTGGCGTCACCCATCTGGACTTTACGGGGCCACACCAGGTGCTGGCCCAACTGCCCGGCGCCAGGGTGATCGCGGCCAGCGAGCAAGGCGGCGCCATCGAGGCGGAAGGATTGACCTTCGCAAACCTGACGCGACTGTCCGACGTCACCGCGTGCGATGTCATTTGTATTCCCGGCGGCTTCGGCTGCGCCGCGGCGATGAACGACGAAGCCTTCATGGCGCAGATTCGAAGGCTGGCCGGTTCGGCGCGCTACGTTACCTCGGTCTGCACGGGCTCGCTGATCTTGGGCGCCGCCGGACTGCTCAAAGGCAATCGCGCCGCCTGCCATTGGGCCTGGCGAGACCAGTTGGAGCCCTTCGGGGCGATACCCGACAGCGCGCGCGTCGTGCGCGACGGCAATGTCTTCACCGGAGGAGGCGTCACCGCGGGTATCGACTTCGCCCTGACCCTGGCCGCGGAGATCGCCGGCGCGACCGTCGCGCAAGCGATCCAGCTCAGCCTGGAATATTCGCCGGCCCCGCCGTTCAACGCCGGCCGACCGGAGACGGCGCCACCGGCTGTTTTGGCGCTGGTTCAACAACGATTGAGCGCCGCGGAACCGGCGCGACGAGCCGCCGTGCTGACCGCCGCGGACGCGTTGGACTCGCGTACCTAGACCGTGTCGAGGCGCCCTTGCGCCGAAGACCAGTCACCATTTTTCCGACAGCGGCGCCGGCAACATGGCCGCTCAGGCAGGCGGTGGTCAGTTTCCCGGCACGCCGCGCTCTTGATCGAGCGCAGGCCTGGCGAACGTTGCGAGGCCGCGGAAAATGTCGTGTAAGGCTTTCCGCGACCAACTGATTTTCAGTCCGGTCAAGCGAACCGGACACCCGCCCGCCGCATGATTTCCAGTCTAGCCTCCGCGCCTTGGCTACTACCTCTCTTCGCGATGTTGACGGCGGGTCTGCTCGCCGGTCTCGCCGCCGGGCTGTTCGGCATTGGCGGCGGGTTCATCGTCGTTCCCGCGCTCGTCATCGTGCTGCCGCTGTTGGGCGGCGCGAAATCGGAATACACCCACGTCGCGATCGGAACCTCCGCGGCGACGATCATCATCACCTCTATCCGCTCGGTGACCGCCCACGCGAGGCGCGGGGCGGTGGAGTTCGAGGTGCTGCGAACCTGGGGGCCCTGGCTCGTGGCCGGGTCGTTTCTGGGCGCCCTTCTCGCAAGCCGCATCGACGGTCGCGCCTTGACAATCATTTTTGGCGCAGGCGTACTGTTGATGTCGCTGAACTTCATCGTCCCCAGATGGTCGAATATCGTGCTGACCGACCAGATGCCGGGGCCGGTCTCGCGGGCGGGCATCGCCGGGGGGCTTGGCGTCTTTTCTTCGCTGCTCGGCATCGGCGGGGGCACAATCGCCATTCTTGTGATGACGTGGTGCGGCCGCTCGATTCACCGCGCCATCGCCACGGCGGCAGGCATCGGCACGCTGATCGCCGTTCCCAGCGCGCTCAGCTACGCGATCTTCGGAGCGACCCACAAAGGCCTGCCCTGGGGCTCGCTGGGATTCGTCAACCTGCCCGCCGCGCTGGCGGTTTCATCCATGTCGATCATCACGGCCCCACTTGGGGTGGCGCTCGCCCACAAATTGCCCTCCGCGCCACTGAAGCGTATCTTTGGCGCCTATCTGGTCGGCATCGGCGTTTGGACGATCTGGAAGGCGTCGAAAATGTGAATCATTCGGCCGTCGCGGTGCTACTCGCGGGCTTACGCCATGGGAGGCGAACATGACTGATCGACCTATTCTTGAAGACGCCCGCGACGATCTGCTCACGCGAGGATACTCGAGGCGCGATCTTGCCCGCATCGCGTCGGTGTTTGGCCTCGGCGCCATTGCGGCGGCGACGTCGGGCCGCCCCGCCTGGGCTTCCGCCGGAATTCCCGACCCCGCACCCGACGCGAAGGTGCGCATCGGCGCCAACGAATGTTGGACGGGCCCGTTGGCGCCCGGGCAGGCCGCCGCCGCGGCGATCATCGCCTCTGGAAACCGCTACTCGCCGAAGGACGAGCGTGGCGATTTCATACGCGCGGTCATGCAAGTCGAGGGCGTTCCCTATGACCATGTGGCGCCCTGGCCTGGATCCAGCGACCCCCTGAGCCGATCGGTCGTCACCTTCTGCTCCCCTACCAGGGGCCTCGTCACCGCCGACCCAACGTTTGAACTGGCGGGGCGAACCGCGCAGTGGCTCAAGGCGCCGCTCAAGCAGGTTCCGCTGACGGCCGACTACCGACATGACGTCAAGGCGATGCTGGCCGCCGATCCGAACGCCGGCCTCTACTACATCTGCTCACCCAACAACCCGACCGGGACGATCACGCCGATCGCGGACATCGAATGGCTGGTCGCCAACAAGCCCGCCGGGTCCCTGGTGCTGGTCGACGAAGCCTATACCCATTTCGCCAACGTCCCGACGGCGTCGTACATGGCCGCGGCCGGCAAGGACGTGATCGTCATGCGCACCTTTTCCAAGATCTTCGGCATGGCCGGCATGCGCATGGGCTACGTCATGGCCAGGCCCGATATCCTCAACAAGATGATGCGCTACGATGGCGGCATGCAGTCAGGGGCGCTCCCCCTTCCGTCGCTGACGTGCGCGACCGCAAGCCTGACCGCCGCCGATCTGATCGCCGCGCGCCGGGAGGAAATGCGTCAGGCCCGCGGCATGACGTTGGCGCACCTCAAGAAGCGAGGACTGACGGTTCTGCCCACCGAGGCGAACATGTTCATGGTCGATTGGAAGTCCGTGCAGGCCAAGGATATGCAGAAGGCGTTCCGCGGCCAGAGCGTGGAGATCGGCCGCTCCTGGCCGATCTGGCCAACCGTATCGCGGGTGACGGTCGGATCCATGGACGACATGACCGCTTTCTGCGCGGCTCTGGACAAGGTCTGGACCTGAAATCCGGGCGGGCTCAAGCTGGTCAGGCGAGCGTTCGATCGCCTATTGAGCGGCCATGCCGCTTTACCGTGCCGCTGACGCCGACATCGAGACCATCGTTGGAATCGTGAATCACGCCTATCGGGGGACCGACGGCTGGACCCACGAGGGAGACTACATCGACGGTCAACGCACCGACGCCCGAACTCTCCGCGCCGATCAGGCCAACGCGCCGGGCGCCTTCCTGCTCACCTTGAGGGAGGAACCGGAGAGCGAAATCCTGGGCGTCGTGTGGCTGGAGCCGCAATCCGGCAGCGTCTGGTACCTGGGCATGCTGACCGTACGTCCGGACCTGCAAGCCAGTCGCCTCGGTCGCGGACTGCTCGAACAGGCGGAAGTCTTCGCGCAGCATCGCGGCGCGCGAAGGCTGCGCATGACGGTGGTTTCCGTGCGTGAGACCCTCATCGCTTGGTACGAGCGGCGTGGGTACCGACTGACCGGCGAGACCGAGCCGTTCCCCTACGATGACGAGCGGTTCGGCCGACCCAAGCGCGACGACCTCGTCTTCGTCGTATTGGAAAAGGCATTGCCCGCGGGAGCCGGTTGACGGTTCGACGGCGCGCCCCGCCGACCTTGGCTGTGGCCACGGGCACGCATTGGAGATAGATTCGCCGCCAGGGGAGACAGAGGAGGGAAACAAATGCCTCACGTCACCATGCTTTACGCGGGCCTTTTGGGCCTGCTGTCGATCGCCATCGCCGCGCCCGCCGGTCAACTGAGGGCCAAGCTCAACGTGCCCGTGGGCGACGGCGGCTATCCCGAACTGTTGGTGGCCTCCCGCCGCCACGGGAACTTCGCCGAGTGGGTCCCGCTGGCCCTGATCCTGATCGCCGAACTTGAGCTCAATGGCGTCAGCTACCTTGCCATTCACGGCCTTGGCGCCGCGCTTTTGGTCTCGCGCATCGCCCACTTCTTCGGTCTCAAGAGCGACACGATCCGCAAGGTCAACCGCCTGATCGGCGCCATGGGCACGATGCTGGTCACGCTGATCGCCTCGGTCTGGGCCGTCGTCGCGTTCTTCGTGAAATAGATGGCGCGCAAGGTTGTCGTCATCACGGGCGCGGGGAGCGGCATTGGCCGAGCGGTCGCCCTGGCTTTCCTTGGTCAGGGCGACCTTGTCGCGCTGGCGGGCCGACGGGAGGCGGAACTTCGGGAAACCGAAAGGCTGGCGAACGCGGGCGGCCGCGTTCTCACGGCGCCCGCCGACGTGACCGACCCCGAGCAGGTCGCGGGTCTTTTCGCGGCGGTCGTGGCGAGGTTTGAACGTGTCGATGTGCTGTTCAACAACGCCGGCCGCGGATCGCCGCCGGTTCCGTTCGAGGATGTGACGCTGGGCGACTGGCGATCGGTGGTCGATGTCAACCTGACCGGCGCGTTCCTCTGCGCGCAGCAGGCGGTCCGACAGATGAAGCGCCAGAGCCCTCGAGGCGGACGCATCATCAACAACGGCTCGATTTCGGCCCATGCGCCGCGACCGAACTCCGCGCCCTATACCGCGACGAAACACGCGATGACGGGCCTGACCAGGTCGCTCGCCCTCGACGGCCGCGCCTTCGACATCGCCTGCGGCCAGATCGACATCGGCAACGCGGAGACACCCCTGACCGCAAGGATGGGACTGGGCGTGCCGCAGGCGGACGGCCGAATTGCTCCCGAAGCGGTTATGGACGTCGGCGCCGTGGCCGAGGCGGTGTTGATGATGGCCAACCTGCCGCTTGAAGCGAATGTTCCGTTCATGACCGTAATGGCCACCAAGATGCCCTATGTTGGCCGCGGGTAACACGCTATCAGGCGGCGCGAGCCAAACGCCAGGGCTGGACGACGACACCTTCACCCGACGACGGCTCAGCAAACCCAGCCGAATCCCCGATACAAGGACGCACATGCGAAACGCTCATTTTGGATTGACCGCCCTGACGCTTACGGGATGGTTGATCTCGACCGTCGGCGCCCGCTCCCGTTCCCGCTGCTCCCCTTGTCGCCGGCGTCTGTCTGCTAAGCCAGGAAGCCCTGGTTTCCCATTCGAAGGTTGGTCAGGCTACGGCCGATCGCCTCCACCAGCTTAATTCCCAAATTCAATCGAGCCTCACGGCGGAGAAGGCGCGCCTGGAAGCCAGAGCCAGGGCCTTGGGCGCCAAGCAGGCGACGATGACGCCGCTGCAGGTGCAGGCCGAACGTCAAAGCCTGGAGCGCGGCGGCCAAGCCCTGCAGGCCCGCGCCGAGGAGCGCAACCAACAGTTCGAGGCCACTCGGCGCAAGGCGCTGAACAAGGTGCTCGGGCAAGCTCAACCCTTTGTCGATCAAGCCGTCGGCGCGCATGCATGTGGCCTGGTGTTGTCGCGCGAGGCCGTCCTTGGCGGCAACATGGGCAACGATCTGACGAACGAAGTCGTCGCGGCTCTGGACGCCAAGGTGAGCTTTGCACCCTTCGACCTGGAACCGTCGCGATCAGGGAAATAGGCGCTGGATCTTAACGCTAGAGCGGGTTCCGCGCGAAAGGCCCGTTCCCGCTCTTGCGCGAGCCGCTCTAGGCCAGCCAACCCGCCAGTCGGTCGAGACCCGCCTCGATCGAGGCCGGGTCGGTGGCGAAGCACCACCGTAGCCAGCCTTCCCCTTCCGGCCCGAACGCCGCGCCAGGCGCCAGCCCCAGGCCAGCCTCCGCGATCAGCCGTTTGGCGGTCGCGACGCTGTCGCCATGACCCCGAATTCGGAAGAATGCGTAGAGCCCACCCTCCGGCCGCGTGCTGTCGATTCCAGGCAGCTTCGCCAAACCTTGGCTAACCTGATCGCAGGCGGCGATGAGGTCGGCGCGCAGGGCCTGGATGCCGCCTTCGCCAAATTCAAGCGCCGCAACGGCGCCGGCCTGGACGAAGTCCGGAGCACAGGAGGTGTTGTACTCCAAGAGCTTGCCAATGTCGGCCTCAAGGCCCGGTGGGGCGACGATCCAGCCCAATCGCCACCCCGTCATCCGCCAGGCTTTTGAAAAGCTGTTAGCGCCAATGACGCGGTCCTCGGCGTCGGCGAGCGCCAAGAGAGACGGCGCGACGCCGCGGTTGCCGAAAACAAGCCGCTCATAGACATCGTCGGTCAGGATCCACGCGCCGACGCGCCGGCAATGGGCCAGGAGAGGCTCGCGGTCCTCGGCCGGGATCACCCAACCGGTCGGATTGTTCGGCGAATTGACCAATACCAGCCGGGTCTCCGGGGTAATCGCCGCCAGAAGCTGGTCGAGATCGAGCCGCCAAACGCCTTGCCGCGCCTGCAAACCAACACAAACCACCTCGGCGCCCAGGATCCGGGGGATCTCCGTGAGATTGGGCCAAACGGGCGTCACGGCGACGACCCGATCGCCGGGGTCGATAATCGCCTGCATCGCCACCATCAGGGCCGAGACACCTGAACTTGCGACCGATATGCGCGCGGGATCAAATGTTACGTCATGCAATCCCGCCAGGTAGAGCGCGATCGCCTCGCGCAATTCGGCCTTGCCCTGATTGTGGGTGTAGAACGTGCGCCCCGCGGTGAGAGAGCGGATGGCGGCCTCGCGAATATAGTCCGGCGTTGGCTGATCTCCCTCGCCGAACCAGAAACGCAATACGCCTTCACGGCCGAAGCCCGCATTGGCCACCTCGCGAACCTTGGACGCCGCGAGATCGCGGACTGCGCGCCTCGCTAGGGGCAAGCGCCGGACAGGCGGGTCGGATGAGCTCACGCCGCGCCGATCGGCTTGCCCATGAGGATCAACGGCACCGAAACGCCGTCGACCGGCGCCGACAGCACGCGTTCGACCTCTTCATAGCCACACGATCGGTAGAGGGGCTCGCCCGACAGTGTCGCCATCAACCGCACCGACGCGTACCCCTCAAGCGCCGCGGCGGACTCGCAAAGGTTCAGGATCATGCGACCAACGCCCCGCCGGGCGAAGTCCGGGTGGGTATACATGGCGCGGACACGGGCGGCGTCAACACGCGGATCGAGGAGAGCAGCGTTCCGCAGCGCGGTGCTGTGATCGCCGCCGTAGAGGGTCGCGCGGCGACTCCAGCCGCCACAGCCGGCGATGCGGCTCCCCTCCTCGACAATGAAATAGGTTCGGTCGGCCACCAGTTGAGTGTCGAGGCCCATGACCGCGCGGCTGGCGGCGATTTGCGCCTCGGAAAGGAAACCTTTCTGCAACTCGCCGATCGCCCGATCCATGACGGTTCTCAAGGCGGGCAGGTCCGCCTCGGTCGCGAGACGGTGGGTCAGCATGGGATGGTCCAGGTCATCGACGCTTCATGCCATGTCGTTGCGGCGCGGCAAGAGCCAAAAACGAAATGGGCGGGCCGGACACTCGCCCGACCCGCCCATCACGATGTCTGTGTCAGAGGGCTTAGAAGTCCACGCTGACCTTGACGTAGTAGTAGCCGCCGTTGATGCCGTAGGGCGAGAACTGAGCGGGTTCGCCGTAGACATTGTTGCCGTCGACCGGGCGGAAGCCACCAGCGTAGCCGCTGCTGGCGGTTGCGACCACTGGCACGACCGGGGGTTTAATGTTGAAGAGGTTGTTGGCGCCGGCGTCGATCTTGACCGCCCGTGTCACCTTATAGCCGATGTCAAGATCGGTGATGCCGGTGGTGCCGACGCGCAGGTCATAGGCGTTCGCGCCAGCGCCGGTCTGGTTGGTGCTGATGTGCTCTGAGACGGGACCGTAAATGGTCTCGCGCAGGTTCACGGTCCACTTGGAGTGGGTGTAGTAGGCGCCCAGAACCACCTTTTCCTTCGGCGTCGCGTTGGTGAGCGCGTCGATGGAGTTGGCGGTCAGGAGATTGATCTGACCCGCGCCAACATTGACCGCCGCCGCCGGCAACGGCAGCAATTTGGTGATGGTGGTTTCGTTGTAGTTGAAGCCGGCCGTCCAGTCGACGTGACCCCAATCACCGAAATCGGAGGCGTAGTTCGCGGTCGCTTCGACGCCCCGAGTGCGGGTGTTGGCCGCGTTCGAGAAGATGTTGATGCCGGTGTAGCTGAGACCCGAGTCGAGCACGTTGCCGTGGGCGGCGATCGCGCTGTTAACCCCCGCCGAGACGACATTCAGCGACGCCGCCGGGCAAGCGCCCGAGGTCGGCTGACTGCAGCTCGAACCGGTGAGGAAACCGCTGTTGGTGATACGGTCACGGATGTCGTTCTCGTAGAAGTCCACCGCGATCTGCAGGTGCTCAAGAGGGTGAGACACAAAGCCGACGCTGTAGTTGTTGGATTTCTCCGGACGCAAGGGCCGGAAGCCCGCCGACGCCGCCGCCGGCGAATCCGCCGGAAGTTGCACCGCCGCGAAGTTCGGCGACACGTTGGTGGCCGAATAGAATTCCTCGGCCAGGGTCGGCGCGCGGAAGCCGGTGCTGATGGTGCCGCGAATGGCGATCATCGGGTTGAAAT
>Ga0075029_100001161_pt1 | contig 15069 bp, 15 predicted proteins | sample LitLauG_LLR_2013_FD_71391 | JGI IMG/M metagenome (GOLD analysis project Ga0075029, IMG submission 71391) | Freshwater sediment microbial communities from North America - Little Laurel Run_MetaG_LLR_2013 | ecosystem: Environmental > Aquatic > Freshwater > Creek > Sediment | place: USA...
GAAAAATCGAAGCGCCTGCCGTTGTTCATCCATTTTCACGGTGCGGCCTGGGTGGCGGAGGTCGCCGCCGCCCGCAGCGGACGCTTTGCGGTCATCGCGGTGGAAGCGGGATCGGGATCGGGCACATATGCCAAGAAATTTGCCGATCATGGCCTATTCGCCGCGATGCTGGATGAAGCGGCAAAGAAAACCGGCATCGCGTTCGGGCCCATTTCCTTGACGTCCTGGAGCGCCGGCCATGGCGCGATCCGCGAAATTTTAGCGGTGCCCGAGAATTACGCGCGCGTGGATAAAGTGCTGCTGATCGATGGTCTGCACACAGGCTACGCGGGCGGTAAACCGGGGCCGCAGGAGTCCGCGCTGGAGCCGGATCATCTCGATATATTTCTGCAGTTCGCGCGCGACGCGGTGGCCGGGCGCAAGACGATGATCGTCACGCATTCCGAGATTTTCCCCGGCACCTTCGCCAGCACCACGGAAACAGCGGACTGGCTGGTCGCGCAGTTAGGCGTTCAGCGCCGCGCGGTGCTGAAATGGGGGCCTTCCAAGACGCAGCAGTTGAGCGAAGTGCGCGTCGGAAAACTCCGCATAATGGGCTACGCGGGCAACTCCGCGCCGGATCATGTGGACGAATTTCACGGCCTGCCTGAATACTTGAAGCTGCTCAAGTAGAATACATTCCATGAAACGCGGTGAATTTCTCTCACGCCTCGCCGGAGGCACCCTCGCAGTGTCTACTGTCGAAGCAAAAGACGACGGGCCGTTCGTGAATCCGGAGGTCGAGATTGAGCGTGCCCGCCCCGGCAAGCCGCACGCTGGGAAAGTGCTGGCGGCCATCCAGCCACACGCCGACGATTTGCCGATTTTCGCCGGAGGCCTGGTGCTGAAGCTGATCGACGAAGGCTACACAGGCTACCTCATCCGCACCACCAACGACGATCATACGGGGCCGGGCAGCGTCGGCGAAGGCGTGCTGGCGAATGAGCGCGACAATCAGGCGGTGGCGAAAGCGTTCGGATTGAAGAAGGCCTACGACCTGAACTATCGCAACCACATGCTGGACGCCGTCGCGCCGGTGGAGCTGCGCATGCGGCTGATTTTTCTGTTCCGCCTGCTCAAAGTGGATACGGTGATCTGCTACGATCCGTGGTCGCAGTATGAAGAGAATCCCGACCATTACGTGACCGCGAAGGCCGTCGAGGCCGCCTGCTGGATGGCCGGCATGGGCAAGGATTTCCCCGAACATCTCGACGCCGGATTGTCACCCCACGGCGTGAAGGAGAAATACTACTTCGCGCGCGGTCCGCAGCACGTGAATCGCGCGGTGGATATTACCGGCGTCATGGACCGCAAGATCGGGGTGAATCTGCTGAACACCGCGCAGGGTCCGGCGGGGCAGCAGGGCGCGCAGCTTCGCCGAAAGCTGGAGGGACAGGGAAAGAAGCTACCGCTGCTGGGCTCGGACGATGACACGGCCAATCGCGAATACACGCGCCAGTTCGTGCTCGCCCGCGACGCGGAAACGGGCCAGCGCTTCGGCCTGAAATACGCCGAGCCGTATCACTACATCGGTCCGCCGGAAGCGAAGGTGGACGATTACGTCCGCAAGAACGCCGTGAAACTGTAAACAAAGAATTCCCTGCGCCCAGCCGAAACCAGACGCAGCGAGGCAGAAATACTGGGCGGAACTTAGCCGCCGATTTCGAGTTTGTTCCCGAGCCGGTCGAGTTTCTGTTTGAGTTCCCCATAGGTCAGGAAGTTCTTGACCAGGGACTCCAGACTGACCGCCATATCGGCATTGGTCCGCACATAATCCCGGAACTCCGGGAAGTGGACCTTGGTTTTGTTCGCATTCAGGAACCGGATCGTGCTGTCGGTATTCGCCGCCATTTCTCTTAGCAGCGGTTCGACGCGCCGGATCGCGGTCTGTTGCCAGATCGCGCCGTGCGCCTCCGCGTCCTTCATCTTGGCCACCAGCTTGCCGGTAGCATTGACGCGTTCCTTCAGGATGTCCAGCTTGGCAGCGAAGCTTTGCCACTCCTCGCCCCCACGCGTGAACGTTTCCATGTCCTCCGCGGCGCGCCTCAGATCGACTGCCTGTGTTCTGGCGTCCAGGAGAAGACTCGTAATTTCGGGTGAATCGGGCGTGTCCGCTGCTCGCATCGTGGCCGGCACCATCAGGAATCCAGCAACGAAAAGCGCAACAGCAGCGAGACTCGCGATAAGACGGAAATTCTTCATACAGCCTCCCAGCCCACAAGAGGCCTCTGCCCGATGTGGGCATTTTCACTTCAATCGCTGTGCATTGATCGGATATGCAAGTGCCGTGCCACGCGCAGAAGCGGCCTGCCGCAGGCCCAGGTACCGTGTGCGTCACCGCGCGCACCCAAAAACGTGGCCGCATCGAGCGAAATGCCCCATTTTTTGGGTCAGGAATCAATCCGCGAGGCGCACCGCCAGCGTGAATCCGTCGTAGCTTTTGGTGCCGACTGTCTGAATCACCGTTGCCGCGACGCGCTCTTCCTTGGCCAGGGCTTCATTAAACCGCCGGATTCCCTGGACGGCTGCGTCTGTGCTCGAAGGGTCGATCACCGCTCCATCGCGCACCACGTTGTCGGCCACGATCAGCGTCCCTGGCCTCGACAACTCGACCGCCCATTGCAGATACTCAGTGTACCCAGGCTTATCCGCGTCAATGAAGATCATGTCGAAGGGAGCCTCGGGCATCAACCCCGGCAGCGAATCCGTTGCGCGGCCCAGGCGCACCTCCACCGCATCGCCGAACCCTGCGCGCGCGATGTTCGCCCTCGCCACTGTGGCGTGTTTTTCCATGGCTTCGAGGGTGATCAACCGGCCGCTGCTGGCTAGGCCGCGGGCCAGCCAGATGGCGCTGTACCCGCCGAGCGTGCCGATCTCAAGAATCTTCTTAGCACCTACGCTTTTCGCCAGAACCATCAGCATCTTGCCCTGATGCGGCGAAACGGCGATGGAGGGCAGCCCGGCCGCATCGGAATCCCGCAGCGCGGCCTCCAAAACCTCATCGCGAGGAATCAGTAGCTCGGCGTAATAGTTGTCAACGTCCGTCCAAAGTTGATCGCTCATTTGGTTAGACTCCCACTTTATCGCTATGGCTCGGCGCCTGGCTGATCTCCTGGATCTTACCGATCACGAACCGTCCTTCCGATCCTGCTATCATCGAATTTACTCCCAGAAATGACCACTTCAGCAGCAACCGAAATCGTCTGTGCGCACAGCCCGGACTCCGACGACGCGTACATGTTTTACGCGCTCGCCACCAAGAAAATCCGCTCCTCTATTATCGAGTTTCGCCATGTGCTCGACGACATTCAAACCTTGAATCAGAAGGCCCGCATCGGCGAGTACGAGCTCACTGCGATCTCTTATCATGCCTATCCGTTCATCGCCGACAAATACAAGCTCATGGCCTCCGGCTCCAGCATCGGCGACGGCTACGGGCCCATGGTGGTAGCGCTCCATCCCATGTCGGTGGACGATCTGAAGGGAAAGCGCATCGCCATTCCCGGCAAGCTGACCACGGCGTATCTCACGCTGAGGCTGATGCAGCCGGATTTCGACGCGGTGGACGTGCCGTTCGACAAGATTCTGGACGCCGTGCAAGAGGGCCGCGCCGACGCGGGCCTGATCATTCACGAAGCACAGCTTACCTACTCGAAAGCCGGGTTCCATAACATCGTCGATCTGGGACGCTGGTGGAAGGACAAGTACAATCTGCCGCTGCCGCTGGGAGCGAACGTGCTGCGCCGCGATCTGACGCCGGAAGTGAGCGCGGAATGTGTCCGCCTGATGCGCGAGAGCATTCAATACGCGCTCGATCATCGCGACGAAGCGCTGACTTACGCCATGCAATTCGCCCGCGACATGGAACCGCATCTGGCGGAGAAATTCGTGGGCATGTACGTCAACCATTACACCGTGGATTGCGGAGATCTAGTGCCCGTGGCCGCGCAGAAACTGCTCGATATGGGTTACGACGCCGGCATCATTCCGCACCGCGTTCAGGTCGAGTTCGTCCGGTGAAACGCGCTCTCACATTCGTGATTTTCGCCGCGCTGGCGTGCGCCCAGCCCGATACGCAGGACACCAAGCAGCGCGCCAAAGCCGCCCGGGAGTTGGGCAAGCAGGGCGAGGACGCTATCCCCAAGTTGCTTCCCTACGTCAACGACGTCGACCTGTCCGTGCGCATCGAAGCCGTGAAGGCGCTGGATGAAATCGGCGGCCCGAAGACGCTGGAGCCTCTGGTGAAGCTGTGCGCCGACGCCGATCCGGAGATCGAAATCCGCGCCACCGACGGGCTGGTGAATATCTATCTGCCGGGCTTTATCAAATCCGGCCTCAGCGGATCGCTGCAGCGCATGGGAACGTCGATCAAAGCCAAGTTTACCGATACCAATACTCAGGTAATCGACGCGTATGTCGAGGTTCGCCCGGAAGTGATCGCCGCGCTGGGTAAGATGGCGCGCTCTGGTTCGGGCACGGACGCCCGAGCGAACGCCGCGCGCGCTATCGGCATCCTCCGCGGACGCGCCGCTGTCCCCGATTTAATCGAGGCGCTGCATTCCAAGGACGATTCGGTGATGTTCGAGTCGCTCAACGCGATTGAGAAGATCCGCGATCCCGCCGCCGCGCCGCGCATTGCGTTTCTGCTGCGCGATCTGGAAGAAAAAATTCAAATCGCGGCGCTAAGCACCACCGGAATCCTGCTGAATCGCGACGCCGAGCCGGACGTGCACGACGCGTTGCAGCATGCCCGCACCATCAAGGTCCGGCGCGCGGCCCTGAGCGCTCTGGCCATGCTCGCCGTTCCCGCCGATCACGCGATTTTCCTGGGCTATTTGTCGGATAAGGACGACGCCCTGCGCTCCGCCGCGGCAGAAGGCATCGCGCGCCTCAAGAATCCGGTTGATCTGGCCACCATGGACGGCCAGTTCAAGGCCGAACGCAAGATGGGTCCACGCCTGGCGCTCGCTTTTGCACTCGTGTCGCTGGGAAATCTAGACACCGCAGAGTTCACGCCGCTGCGCTACCTGGTGAACACGCTGAATCTGCGTTCTTATCAGGGCGTCGCGCTGGCGTACATGACGGAACTGGCGCGCGATCAAAAAATCAGGCAGGCCGTGTATCCCATGCTCCCGCGCGCCACGAAGGACGAGAAAATCCAGCTCTCCACGGTGTTTGCGCGGTCGGGGGAAAAGGACACACTTCCGTTTCTGGAGACGTTGTCCGCCGATCCGGATAAGGATGTTGCGCAGGAGGCGATCCGCAGCCTCCGCACACTTCGCGCCCGCCTGAAATGAAAGCGAATTACTTCGCTTTCTTCTGCTTCTGCTGACCGACGCGGACTTTGAACTGCTTCGCCTGTGCTTCGGCGTAGCCTTTCCAGTCAAAGCGCTGGGCGGCTTCCGAAAGATACGCGTTCACGTCGATGTTCTTGGGCAGGACAGCCATCAGGCTGGCCGAGGCGGTGCCATCGGGGCTGGTGATGCGGTACCGCTTCACATTAGGAATACTCATAACGACTTCCAGAATAGCATAATTCGGGGACTGACCACTGTGTCCCAAGGCCGCCACATTGCTTCGCGCAAATCGAAATGCAGACCGCCGGGTGGACACAGCGGTCTGTCCCCCACTTACGAGCCTAGTTCCGCTTCGTCACCGCGTTCTCCGCTAGCAGCTTTTCCACCTTGGCTTCGAAGTCTTCCTTGGCCTTGTCGAATAGCTCCCCGCTGGCCGAGCTCGGGAAGCCCGCATGCGCGCCGCGGACCATGCCGTCGCGCCCGATGAAGAACGTGGTGGGCCAGGCGTTCCAGTTTTGCGCCTGCGCCAGCTTTTCCGTCGCCTCCGCCGTGTCCCCGGCCAGTAGCACGGTGTAGTCAATGCCATATTTGGCGATGAAGGCGCGCAGACGCTCGGGATTCTTCAACTGATCGGCTTCTTCGAAGTCGAGCGCGACCATTTCCAGGCCCTGCGCGCGATATTTCTTGTACATCGCGACCAGGAACGGCGTCTCGTCGTGGCAGTTTGGGCACCAGCTTCCGCCGATGTTGATCAGCACCACTTTCCCCGCGAACCGAGGGTCCTCGTTGGTCACCAGTTTGCCGTTTAGATCATGGAATGCGAACGAGAACGGCTTGGTCGGGTCCTTTACGGTGGTAAATTTGGAGGGGTCCGACGGTTCGGGCAGTCCCTTGGCCCTGGCCAGGTCGGCGCGCACCGCGGTGAACTTTGTCTTGCCGTTCTCTAATAAATCCAGCGATCCATCCGCCAGCTTTACTTCGAACACCGCCGGGCGAGCGCCGGAAAAATGGCTCAGCACGAACCTGCCGTCCTTATATGTGCCTTGGAGCGCTCCCGTGTCGCCGTCGATGCGCAGGACGGCCGCACTGACCTCGGCTCCGGACTGGCGCACGATGAACTGCCAGGCATTCTCGCCCTTCGTGCTCTTGGTGGGGATGATCCAAAGACCCGCAATCTGCGGCACATCTTCGGAGGTGAGAGGCGAAGGAGCAAAGCGCTTAGCTTCAAATGGATAGACGCTTTTTTCGTCGCGGCCCTGGCGAGTATAGGTGCCTTGAATGACGCCGTCATGCACGGCAGCCTCCAGCTTCGCGGCATTGTAATCCCACGCGATGTTCAGCTTGCCGCCCGCGAAGCTGCCCGAGGTGGACGTGAACTTCACGTCGCCATTAAAAAACGAAGCCGAGACCTTCGCCCCGTCGCCCGCGATTTCAAACCGGAAAGGCACGGCCAGTCCGTGGACGTTCACCGTCGCATCCCAAAGTCCAGCAAGGGATTGCGCGGCGGCGAAGGGTGCAAGCAAAACAAAGCCAACGGTCAGGAGCTTCATAGTGTACTATCTCGATGGAGATTGTAGCATAGTCGATTCAGGTTATTTTCGTGATAAGATTCCGCTTGGGAGCTTACCATGAAGCTGGCGGGTTTGATCCTGATTTTCGCCCTTCCAGGTCTTGCGAAGGACTGGAAAGTCGGGCAAGTAAAGGTGCTCGACACCGACAAGTGGTGCGGTGAGCAAACAGCCGCGAATTTTCCCGGCATCTGCGGCTATAAAGGCGAGCACACGCCGATCCAGTTTCACGATTCCGGATGGGACGCGCCGCAGCCTCCGAATCCAGTGACGCAGATCCTGGAAATCGACGGCGCGGACGCCATCTACATCGTCAAGCGCGAGGCTTTGGATGGAGGCGTCCGGCTCAAGCCCGGTGCGGAGGTGCAATACGCCGCGGACGGGAAGCGCCTGCTGATCCGGATCCAGCCGGAGCCACCGAAAGTACAGGACCCGAAGCATCCCTTTCATGTGGGCTGGCAGCAGAACAAGGTGGTGGTTCTGGAAACACGCAAGCGGTAAGTTCTTTGTCCCGTACATTGCGAACCGCCATGCGTCACAGGCTGCGGAAAAAGTCATTTGACAGGCGGTTCCCCTGCCAGCCCCAAAAACGACTTTTCCGCAGCCTTGTCAACACGCGGGCTGGCTCCCTGGCGCCAACCAAGTGACCTGTGAAGGCGCCCGATTAACTCATCGGCAATCCTCAATATAGAGGTTCGACGGCCGCTTCCTTCATCCTCTTGCCATGAACACTTGGTCCATGGCAGGGGAACGACGCCAACGAAAGGAAAGGCTTGATGCGCTCGCGAAAATTACGAAACGAACCCAAGGGGTCCTTTGTTTGCAACAAAAGAGGATCGCATGCGTCCAAAACGAACCGAACAAACTATGGGACCAGGGGTAACAAAGACGGGGGCACTTCTCTCCTCCCTGACGCATGGCGGTTCCGATAGAATGAATCGTCATGGGACACGGTCTTTCCCGCCGCACATTTTTGTGGGCCGCCCCTGCTGCTGCGGCGTTTTCGAGAAGCGCGCCTCCCGCGCCTTATGGAGCGCTGCCTTCCTCGCGCCAACTTGCCTGGCATGAACTGGAGCAGTACGCTTTCCTCCACTTCACCGTCAACACGTTCACCGACAAAGAATGGGGCTACGGCGACGAGGATCCGTCTGTCTTCGCGCCCGCGCAGTTCAACGCCGACACGATTGTCTCCGCGCTGAAGGCCGGAGGCATGCGGCAGCTGATCCTCACCTGCAAACATCACGACGGCTTCTGCCTGTGGCCGACCAAAACTACCGAGCATAGCATCCAGCGCGGTGACATCGTGAAGGATTTGAGCGAGGCCGCGCGGCGTCAGGGCCTGAGGTTCGGCGTGTATCTTTCGCCGTGGGACCGCAACAACCCTGCGTACGGCACGCCGCCGTACATCGATATTTATCGCGCGCAGTTGCGCGAACTGCTGACCCAATACGGCCCGATCCACGAAGTCTGGCACGATGGCGCGAACGGAGGCGACGGTTTCTACGGAGGCGCGCGTGAAAAGCGCACCATCGACAAGCGCACCTATTACGATTGGCCAAAGACGTGGGAACTGATCCGCTCGCTTGCGCCCGAGGCTGTGATTTTTTCTGACGTCGGCCCCGACCTGCGCTGGGTGGGGAATGAAAAAGGCTACGCGGACGACATGTGCTGGGAGACGTACGACCCGGTGGGCGCCGATGGTGGCGCGCCCGCACCCGGATTCACGCGCGACAAAGACGGCGAAATAGGCACGCGCAACGGCAAGCAATGGATGCCCCCGGAGTGCGACGTGTCGATCCGCCCAGGCTGGTTCTGGCACGCGTCAGAGAACGACAAGGTGAAAACACCGCGCCAGTTGATGGACCTTTATTATCGGTCAGCCGGACGCGGAGGCAGCATGCTGCTGAACGTGCCTCCGGACCGCCGCGGGCTGCTTCATGAAAACGACGTAGCGTCCCTGCGCGATTTCGGCGTCATGCTTCGCGATACGTTCGCGCGCAACCTGGCTGCGAAAGCGAAAATCAAAGCCACCAATACGCGCAAAGGTTTCGGCGCGGAGAATTTGCTCGACGGCGATCGCGCGACGTATTGGGCCACGGACGACAACGTGACCACGGCCGAACTGATCTTTCATCTGCCCGAGGAAACCACGTTCAACGTCGTGCGGCTGCGCGAACATATTCCTTTGGGCCAACGCGTCGATGCGTTTGAGCTGTACCGCTGGGCGTTCGGAAAATGGGAGCTTTTCGCCCGCGAGACGAGCATCGGCGCGTGCCGCCTGATCCGCACGAAAAATCCGGTGACCACCACCCGCGTGCGTCTGCGCATTGCCGAAGCCGCGGCCTGCCCCACGCTGTCTGATTTCGGCCTCTTCACCGAGGCGTTGTGAAAACCAACGCCGTGCGGCTACTCGACGCCGCGAATATTTCCTACAAGCTGCACGAATACGAGGTCGATCCCGAGGATCTATCCGCTGAGACCGTGGCCGCAAAGGTCGGCCTGCCGCTGGAACAGGTTTTCAAGACGCTGGTGATGCGCGGCGACCGCTCCGGCGTGTTCCTGGCAGTGGTGCCGGGAAATACCAGCGTGAATGAGAAGGCAGTGGCGCGCCTCACCGGCGATCGGCGGGTGGAGATGGTGCCGCTCAAAGAAGTGCAGGGGCTTACCGGCTATATTCGCGGAGGCGTGACCGCGCTCGCCGGCAAGCGCGATTATCCGGTTTACATCGACGAAACGGCGGAGTTGTTCGACGTCATCTCGATCTCCGCGGGCATGCGCGGCTTGCAGATCTTCCTCGCGCCCTCCGATTACATACGCATCACCCAGGGGACCATCGGTGCGATCGGCCGTTAGCGGGCTCGCCATCGCCGCCTTGTGCGCGTACTTCGGAGGCTGGCACTTCGGGGTCGTCGCCGTGGTCGCGCTGGCACTGCGGCTGTTGCGCGACGCGTGGCGATCGTCCGCCGTGAGCCTGCTGTGGCTGGCGCTTTATTTCGCCTCTGGCGATCCGCGCTTGTTCTTCCCGTTCTCGATGCAATTCGCGCTGCAGTGCGGGTGGCCGCGCGGGGCGACGGTTGTGGCCGCGTTTCTCGCGATTCGCATCGCGCAGGGTGCGACATTGAAAGTGCTACTGGTGGAGATTGGCGTCGCTGTGGCCGTGATGGCGATCTGCGCCGGAGGCTACGCGCGATCATCGCGAACGCCGCAGACGCGCCTGGGGTGGGCAGCGTTCGGGTCATTTTTGGCGTACCTGGGCCTGGCGCTGTAGCGTCCGGCCCAGGTACCGCCGAGCCTACGCCATGATCTTCGAAACGGCCGCTTGGAACTTCGCCATTTCCTCGGCGGTGCCGACGGTGACGCGCACCTTGGTGGGCCAGGCTTTCCAGATGCGTCCGATCATCACTTTGTTGGCGGCCATGGCCTGCGCGAATTCCGCGCCCGGACGCCCCACTTCCATCATGAAAAAGTTCGCTTCGCTGGGAACGTACTTGATGTTCTTCTTTTCCAGGAATTCGAACGTATTTTCACGGATTTGTTTGTTGAGAGCCCTGCGCTCGGCGACGAGGTTCTTCACCTTCATGCTGGCCGTGGCGCAGGTGAGGCCCAGGATCGGCGACATGCCCGCTCCATAAGGACGCAGCTTGGCAAGCAGGTCCGGACGGCCCATGGCGAATCCGGCGCGGATGCCCGCCATGCCATAAATCTTCGAAAACGTCCGCAGCACGATGACGTCCTTGCCCTTGGCGACGAGGTCGCTCGCGGGCACGGCGTTGGCCGAGAAGTGGATATAGGCTTCATCGATGACGACGACCGCGTCCTTCTTCTTATTGGCCAGCAAATACTCAATATCCTTGCGCGCGGTCAGCGTGCCGCTGGGATTGTTCGGATTGCAGACGTAATATGCGCCCGCGTCCGGATCGGCCTTGATCATGGCCTCGACATCGTGGCTGAAATCGGGGCGCAGAGGCACCTGGTGCAGCTTCGAACCGATGAACTGCGGAGCGCCCGCGCCGTAACCCGGATCGCCCATGGTCCAGCTATGGTCGGGCGAAGTGAACGCGCACTGGCAGCGGTGCAGAGGATCGCTGGAGCCGGCGAACGCCGCGATGTGATCCTCCGGCACGTCTTCAATACCGGCCACGGTTTTGTTGAAATCCTGATCGTCGCCGACGGGCGAATAGCGCCACGCTTTGGGTGCGATTTTCGCCATCGACTCCAGGCCTTCCTTGCATGGACCCATCGGATTTTCGTTGGAGCTGATGCGCACCATGTCCGGGTCAAACACCCGGCCCGCGCCGCGAATCATCCTGCGCTCGGCGTCCTGCGCCATGGCGAATTCGTTGTAGAACGGCAGCGCCGCTCCGGCAGATAATAAGCTCGCAATGCGGCCAAGCTGCCGGCGCGAGAATCCTTTATTGAGCAGTTCCTGCTGTTGAGCCACGGGTAGAGCCATAATTCGTTTTCTCCAGTCTGATGTTGTGCGCGCGAGGGCGGACGGGGGCGCAGGCAGGAGGAGGCGTCGTGGCGGCCTCCCGGTTGTTAGCAAAGCATACGGTGGATTGCCAAAAAAGTCAAGAAAAACGTGCTATTCTGCCGGGCAGGAGCGGAACTTATGCGCCTGAACCCTCTGTTCGACCGCCTGAAGCGCAAAATCCGGGCGCTTTTAGAAGGTCCCGAAGATCCTGAGGAATACGCGCTGGTAGGCGCGCCTGTGAAGCCAAGGCCTCCTAAGTTGAGCGCTCGCGCCGTTGTACCGCGACCGCGAGAAGAATAATCACGGCCTTCAGCATCATCTCCACGTTGCTATCGACGTTGTTCAGGCGCAGCATGTTGGTCAGCACGCCGATGGTCAGCGTGCCGACGATGGTGCCTATAATGGACCCGCTGCCTCCGGCGAGGCGGGTGCCTCCGATGACCACGGCGGCGATGGCGTCCAGTTCATAGGCGACGCCCGCGTTCGGGTTGCCCTGATGATTTTCGGCGGCGTAGAGGACTCCACCGACGCCGGCCAGCGCTCCGGCCAGCGTGTAGACCCATATTTTGACTGCGCGCACGGGCAGGCCCGCGTAGCGCGCGGCGGTTTCGTTATCGCCGACGGCTTTCACGTGGCGTCCAAAGACGGTGCGTTCGAGCAATAGCCAGAAAATCACCGCGAGCACGGCCCAGGTGCCGATCACCACGGGCTTGGTGCGCAGCATTTCGGCGAAGCGGGCGGCGGTGTCCTGACCGAAGCCGATATCGATGTTGGCGTTGCCGGTGAGCCATTTCGCCAGGCCTCGGATGCCGATCATGGTGGCGAGCGTCACCACGAACGGCTGGATTTTCAGCCACGCGACGCAGGCTCCGTTGACCGCGCCAACCAGCGCCGACGCCGCGACGGCCGCGCAGATGGCCCAGAGGATACTGCCGCCGGAGCGCGTAACGCCCATCGCCACGATCGATGTCGCCAAGGCCAGCGTGCTGCCGACGCTGAGGTCGATGCCCGCGGTGAGGATCACAAACGTCATGGCCAGGGCGATGATTCCGGTGACCGCTACCTGGCGTAGAATGTCGGTCAGGTTGCCGGGGTCGAGAAAAATACGCGCAGGCGTGAAGATCGCGGCCAGAAACACGATGCCGGCGAGGCTCGCCAGGCTCTTCCATTCAAACTTCATGGTCAAACTTCATTCAGGCTCGCGGTATTTCATGAAGGCGACGATGAGGAGCACAAAGGAGAGGATTAAGCCCAGCGCGGCGGGAATGTGGCAGAGCTTTACGATGACTTCCTGCCACGGCGCGGCACCCGTCGCTCCGGCCTGCTTTGCCGCGATGGGTAGCATCTGATGTGCGCCCCAGAAGGCATTTGCAACCTCGGACAGCGCCATCAGCCACGTCAGCCACGCCGAGACCACGATCACCCGCAGAGCCTTTGGTCCAACGCGATTGGGGACCGCGAGGAGAAGGATGCCAACAGCCATGAACAACAGTCCGTTCGTCTCGAACTGCACGTGCGCGCCGAGGGCGAGCCGCGGAAATGGCGTCATCGGTGGGGCGAACCCCCACAGCAGTCCGGCTAGGATGAGCGCTAAGCCGTGAATCAAGATTTGTCTACTGCATGTTTTATCGGTCATCGTTGTAAACCTCCCACCGCCTAGCCCGCTTGCGACAGAATATCATTATGCGATTTGTTTTCGTTCTTGCCGCCGCTACTGCACTGTTCGCCCAGCGGCCCGAACATCCCCGCCCCGATTTTGAACGCACCCAGTGGATGAGCCTCAACGGCAAATGGGAGTTCGGCTTCAACGACAAATTCGGCCAAACCATCACCGTGCCGTTTTGTTGGGAGAGCGAATTGTCCGGCATTGCCAAGCGCGGCGAGACCACGGGCTGGTACCGGCGGTCGTTTCGCATTCCCGCGGACTGGCAGGGCAAGCACGCCTGGCTGCATTTCGACGCGGTGGACGAAGAAGCGCAGGTGTGGGTGAACGGGCATGAACTGGGCGTGCATCACGGCGGGTATTCTCCGTTCGAGTTCGATTTGAACGCCTATGCAAAAGCGGGCGACGACGTTTCGGTGAAGGTGCGCGCGACGGATTTGACCGATCAGGAACTGCCCGTCGGCAAGCAGACGCCGGGTTGGTACACGTATACCAGCGGCATCTGGCAGACGGTGTGGCTGGAGGCGCGGCCCGAACGTTATATAGAGACGTTCGCGCTCACGCCGCGGCAGGATGGTGCGCGCTGGTTCCTCGACGTGGACGCCACAGGCGATATTACGGGTCCGCTGCTGATTTCCGGGATCGTTTCCATACCGTTTGAATTTAAAGACGGCCATGCGCACGGCGCGATTGAAATTCGCAATCCCAAGCTGTGGACGCCCGATTCGCCGCATCTTTATGAGGTGGTTTTGCAAGCGGGCCAGGATCGCGTGAAGACCTACTTCGGCATGCGCAGCATTTCGCGCGGGAAGTTCGGCGCCCTGTCGCACGAATCGATATTTCTGAACGGCGAGCCGGTGTATTGGCGCGGCGCGCTGGATCAATCCTTCAATCCGAAGGGCATTTACACGGCTCCGTCGGACGAATTTTTGAAGCACGATATCGAACTGGCCAAAGCGGCGGGCATTCAGTTCCTGCGCGTCCATATCAAAGCGGACGAGCCTCGCCGCATGTATTGGGCCGACAAACTGGGCATGCTGATCATGCAGGATATGCCCAGCGCGACGTATCAGAATCCGGCGAAGCGCGGCGCGTGGGAAGAAACCATGCGCGCGACCATCGCTCGGGACCGCAATCACCCCTCGATCTTCGCGTGGGTGGCGTTCAACGAAACGTGGGGCTTATCGTATGCGCGCAACGCGCAGCCGGCGTATCCGAAAAACCCCGACACGCAGCAATGGGTGGAGGCGATGTTCAAAGAAATGAAGTCGCTGGACCCTTCACGGCTGGTGGAAGACAATTCCGCCGATAAGCGCGACCACGTGGCGACGGACATCAACTCCTGGCATTTCTACATCGACGATTACGCGCGCGCCAAGGCCGCGATTGAAGAAGTCGTCGAGAAAACGTTTGCCGGTTCGGCGTTCAACTATGTGGACGGACGCGCGCAGGACACCGCGCCGCTCATCAATTCCGAATACGGAGCGGTGAGCGCAGGCGGAGGCGATCGCGATATTTCCTGGGGCTTCCATTACCTGACCAACGAACTGCGGCGGCATGAAAAAATCCAAGGCTACATTTACACCGAGCTCAGCGACATTGAATGGGAGCACAACGGATTTTATAACTATGACCGTTCGGCTAAGGAGTTCGGCTACGATGCGTTCGTTCCGGATATGAAGCCGCGCGATCTGCAGGGCGAGGATTACGTCGGCTACGACGCACCTCCGATGATGAAGACGGCGGTGTTCCAGTTGCCGGTGTTTGTCAGCCACTTTTCGGCGCGCACGGGCGAAGCGAAACTGCGCTGGTGGCTCACCGGCACGGACGATGTGGGCAGAGAAGTGAAAACCACACCCGAAACGCAGCCCGTGAAATGGGAGCGCGCACGGGTGACGAATCAAACGCCTCTCGAGGTCCGCGTGCCAGGCATGAGGCCATTCACCGGAGCGGTGGCGATGGAACTCCTCGATGCCAATGGCAAGCGGATCGCGGCGAATTTCGTAAACGTTGCCACGAGGTCCGCCA
>Ga0075029_100001162_pt1 | contig 15069 bp, 15 predicted proteins | sample LitLauG_LLR_2013_FD_71391 | JGI IMG/M metagenome (GOLD analysis project Ga0075029, IMG submission 71391) | Freshwater sediment microbial communities from North America - Little Laurel Run_MetaG_LLR_2013 | ecosystem: Environmental > Aquatic > Freshwater > Creek > Sediment | place: USA...
ACCGCCACCATCACCACGGTCCTGCTCAAGAAGGGCTTGCGAAACGTCTGGATGCGCGGCGCGCGGCCGTTGCGGCCCGGACAGAAACGGCTGGTCGGGTCGGCCTTTACCCTGCGCTTCGTGCCCGCGCGCGAGGATCTGGCGACACCGGAATCCTGGTCGTCGCCGATTTCGACCCGGACCGCGATCGAGGCCATGCCGGAAGGCTGCATCGCCGTGGTCGACGCCATGGGGATCACCGATGCCGGCATCTTCGGCGATATTCTTTGCGCTCGCATGGTCAAGCGCGGGGTGGCTGCGCTGGTCACCGACGGCGTGGTGCGCGATCTAGAGGGCGTGCTCGGCACCAACCTGCCGGTGTGGTGCGACGGTTACGCGGCGCCGCCTTCGGTCGCCGGGCTGACCTTCGTCGGCTGGGGCGAGCCGATCGGTTGCGGCGGCGTGGCCATCTTCCCGAACGACGTCATCGTCGCCGACCAGGACGGTGCCGTGGTGATCCCGCAGGCCTTCCTCGATCTGGTTCTCGCCGAAGGCGCCGAGCAGGAGCGCATGGAAGCCTGGATCGTCGATGAAGTGAAGGCCGGCGCGGTGCTGCCGGGTCTCTATCCCATGAACGCCGAAACCAAGGCGCGTTATGCGGCATCGAAGAAATAAGCAGGACGCAAGCCAATAGCGTTCATCATCGCAGGAGGAATCAAATGGATATTCATCTCGCCGGCTCGCGGCCGACCCGTCGGGCGCCGAAGGAATATTTCACCGGCGCCGTCTGGCAGGATCCGATCATTGCCACTGAGGCCCCGGCGCGCGTCGCCTCGAACCGCGTCTCCTTCGAGCCTGGCGCACGCACGAACTGGCATACCCATCCGCTCGGCCAGACGCTCTACGTCGTCGCGGGCGTCGGCCGGGTCCAGACCAAGGGCGGTCCGATACTTGAGATACGGCCCGGTGATGTCGTGTGGATTCCGCCGGGCGAAAAGCACTGGCATGGTGCCTCACCGGCCAACGGCATGACCCACATCGCGATGCAGGAAGCGCTGGACGGAAGTTTCGTGACCTGGATGGAGCCGGTGACCGACGCGGAATATTCGGCAAATATCGGATGACGCCGCATCGCGACAGCTAGGTCCGCCGGCGAAATCTGAAATCACAGCAGGTCGCGCCCTCCATGATGGTCTGGCTTCGGGACAATTCGAGTTCGTTGTTGAAGCCGACCACCATGGCGTGGTCCCGATTGCAGTGGACGCGAAAGCCGAGGGCTGACAGCCCCAACTCCTTATAGAATTCCGCATACTGACAGCGAGTGACGTTGAAATCGAGATGGTCGTCGGACTCACCGACCACCTCGACATCCATGCCGCCGCCGCCTGCCCAAAGCTCCTCCGCCACCTTTCGCAGTGACGCCGTCGTTTGTCCGAAGGTTGCCGCCCATCGCGCACCTTCCTCGGTGGCAAGCCGGCGAATGGTCTCGTCAACGACTTCGGCTGCTGACGTCTCGCCGAATTTGTCTCGCAACGCCTGAATAAACGGGATGAGCACGCGCCCCTCGATCTTGCGACGCTGCAAATGGGTGATAGCAGTTTCGGTGGTGTCGACCATGTGGGGTCACCTGTTTTGTGTTCGGTCGCTCTCCAGTGCAGCCATTGCCGTCCTGAATCAAACCAGATCTTCTGTCCGGATGAATCAGTTTTTCTAGGTCATTATGCTGCATAAACCGACACAAAGAGGAGCCTCGCGCAATGAGCGACCGGCTTGCTCCTCTCAACAGCCTCCGCGAGTTCGAGGCGTCGGCAGCCCTAGTTCACGCGGCTCCAGGTCTGGCCGCCGCAGAACATGCCGCCGAAGGCGCAACCCTGAACGCGAAGCGTATCCGGCCCCTTCAGCGCGATCGTCGAGTCATAGGTGCTGCCGCTGTTGGGATCGAGGATTCGCCCACTCCATTTGGAGTCCTTGCCGGGCTTCATGTTGATCAGAACCTGTTCGCCGTTCTGGTTCGATTTCGAGTCCACCGAATAGCCGCAGAGGTTGGCGCCGCATTGCTCGATTCTGACCTTGCCTTCCTTCTCCTCGGTCAACCACACGCCAAGCGGCGAATTGGCCTGCTGAACCGCGGGCGCGGGCGGGAGTGGCGCCGGCGCGGTCGTCGCGACCATCTCGGGAGCGGCAGGCTTGGACAGGGGAACGGCGGCATCCTGCTGAACTTGCGGCGCGGGTGCGCCAGCCGCCGGCGGCGCGGCGGGAGCTTGGGTCGAAGCCGCGGTATCCGCGGGCGCGACGGCTGCCGTGGCGGTTGAAGGCGGAGCTTGTGTGTTCGCGGGGGCCTGTTCGGTCGCCGAGGGTTCCGCAGCGGGGGCTTGCGGATCGACCTTGGCCTGCTGCGGCGTTTGCTTGCGGGAGCGGTCGCTATCCTGATCGCCATGTGAGCGCTTGGTCCGCCGCCCGGTGTTGTCGTAGACGCCCGGGATCGACACCGTGCCGCGATCCGGATCGATGCGGATGGTGCGCCCGCCATATTCGAAGGTGTACTGGGCCTGCGCAGCGGTGCTCGCCAGCAGAAAAGCGGCGACGGCAAGAAGTTTCTTCATCATGACCTCCTGAGCAGGTGGAATCCCAGTTCCGACCCTACGCTTCGGCAATCCGCTGTAACGTGACCTACATCACTTTCAGAATATGAGTCGGGGATTAGCCATTTTGGTTCAATCGCTTCGCAGCGCAGTCCCATTGAGGGCCCTAAATGCGGCCAATTGCTGGAAAATACCCGATCTATTCAAACCAGGCGGCGTAGATCTTCCGGAAGCTGCCATCCTCTCTTGCGCGATGTGCAGCCACTGATCGACAAACGCCTTCAGCGCCGGGTCACGCTGCATCCAGTAGGCCTTCTCGGCGAAGTCGAACGGCTTGTCCGGATGCAGCGCACAGAGCACGCCGGGGTGGAGCTTCTGCTGGTACCGCGTCTCCGAGGCGTCCGTCATCATCAGATCGGCGTCTCCCTTGGCGATCTCGTCGAAGATCGTGACGTTGTCGTTCCAGGTCTTGATCTCGGCGCTCTTGATGTTGGCCTTGGCAAATCGCTCGTTGGCGCCGCCGGGGTTGACGATGACGCGGGTGCCGGGCCTGTCGATATCGGCGAGGGTCTGGTATTTGCCCGCATCGCTGCAGCGCGCGATCGGCGTCTTGCCCTCGCGCATGATCGGCGTCGAGAACAGGCCCTTCTTCTGCCGGTCCAGCGTGATCGAGACGCCGCCCATCGCGATGTCGAAAGTATCGGCTTCGAAATCCTGCATCAGCCTGGGCCAGGCGGTGTGGACATAGTCCACCTTGACGCCGAGCGCCTTGCCGAGCGCCTCTGCCATGTCGACGTCGAACCCCTGGAATTTCGAGGTCTCCTTGTCCAGCGAACTGAACGGCAGATAGTCGCCAGTCAGACCGACGCGCAGGCTGCCACGCTTGACGATCTCGTCGAGCCGGGAGGCCTGCTGGGCATGGGCCGAAGCCGCCACCAGCAAAAAAGCGACGGTGAGAGACCACAGAACTCGAACCATTTATTCCTCCCGGAAGCAGAACCGGCCACTCCTTGAACCCGGTGACCGTGGTGCGCCTCGCAGCATATCGTGGTACGGCCGGTTTCAAAATCAGGCGGCCGACCGGGACGCAACAGTGATTGCGAAAGCTGGGGATAGACTGCTAACGAGATCGGCGGAATTCGCTGCGAGGAAAGAGGATAACAACCGTGACGATTTCAATGCATCAGACGTCGGTCGAAGTCTTCACGCATTTTCTTGGCAGTATGTCCGACTTTCTCGAGCGCGCCGCCGCTTACGCCGAGGCGAAAAAGATCGATCCCTCTGTTCTGCTCAATGCGCGGCTCTATCCCAATATGTACAACCTGACGCGTCAGGTCGGGGAGGCCAATCGGCATGCGCTTCTCGCCTGTGCCCTGTTGGCCGGCGTTGAGGCGCCGGTATTTCCGGAAGCCGAGCCGGATCTTCCCGAACTGAAGGCGCGCATCGCTACCGTGGTCGCCTTCATGCGGAGCCTGCAGCCGGCTACGATCAACGGTACCGAAAGCAAGCAGGTGGTTTTCACGTTCAGAAATGGCTCGACGCGGGAGTTCACCGGCCGGTCACTGCTGCTGACGTTTAGCGTGCCGCAGTTCTTTTTTCACGTCACGACGGCCTACGACATCCTGCGCCATTGCGGCGTCGATCTCGTCAAGAAGGATTTTTTGGGAGCGCCAAGCCAATCCCTGGCGTAAGCACGCTAGATATCGCTGTCCCTGCGGACCAGACTAGCGGCCGCGCTGCGTCCGGCCATTTCGCTTCTGAGCGCCTCGAAGCGCCGCCGCGCTTCATCCCCGCGCTCGTCCACGAACCTCACCGCGGCATCCCCGGACATGGGACCGGTGACCACGGGCGCGATGGTTTCGCCGATCGTCTCGTCGACATAGTAGTAGCCATCGTCCGCGAGGCGGACCGTCCATTTGAAACGAATGGCGGCGATTGGGCCGGGACCGACTCTGGAATAGCCATCCGCTGCGCCCCGCTCGGGGGCGATCGAAACGTCGTCGGCCTCCGGTTTTTCCGGCCCACGGGGAGATTCCGGATGATCGAGAATGCTGGCGATGGCCGCCAGCGCATTATCGGTCGGGTCGCTTTGAGTCAAAATGCCTGTCCCCAAGATTTATGCAACAAACGGCAAAGGCAACCCGGCTGCCAAGCCGGGTTGCCTCCCTCCCTCACGAATGAGGCTGAGTTTTGTCGTTTAGGCGCAAATCGGCGGCAATTTGCCCTTCCAGGGGCGTTCCTGCTCGAGCTGGGCCGCCAGGCGCAGCAGCGTAGCCTCGTCGCCGAAGCGCGCCGAGAACATCATGCCGAGCGGCAATCCCGCCTTGTTCCATGCCAGCGGCACCGACATCGCCGGCTGTCCGGACATGTTGAACATGGAGGTCGCCGGCATGTAGCGCCTCAAGATGGGCCCGATATGCGACAGGTCCTGCGCCATGGTGTTGAGCTCGCCGATCCGAAGCGGAGGCGAGCAGAGCGTCGGACACAACAACACGTCGCAGGTCTCGAAGAAGTCTGAGAGCGCGCGCGAAATCTGGAAGGCGGCAAGCTGCGCGGCCACATAGTCGGTCGAGGTCGCCTTCTGCGCGTTGTGGGCGCTGGCGAGTGTCAATATTTCGAAGTCGCGCTCCGTCATGGCGCGGCCAAAGCGCTGTTCAGCCTGCCGCACACTGAGCCCGGTATTGGCAGCGACGACGGTCGACATCACCACGGCCGGATCGGCGGCCAAGGAAGGCGCACGTTCCTCGACGTGATGGCCGAGCCCCGAAAGCAAGGTTGCGATCTCCCGCGTCGCTGCCGCGATTTCGGGATCGATGGCGTCGCCATAGGGCGAGCGGTCGGTAAAGGCGATGCGCAGCGGGCCGGGATCGCGGCCGACTTCCTCGATGAACGGCCGCCCCGGAGGCGGCGCAACATAGGGGCTCGACGGCTCCGGACCCTGGAGCGCGTCGAGCATCGCCGCGCTGTCGCGCACACTGATGCTCACGACATGCCCGCAGGAGAATCCACCCCAGCCTTCGCCGCGATCCGGACCGAGCGGGTTGCGGGCGCGGGTCGGTTTCAATCCGAACACGCCGGAGGCGGACGCCGGAATCCGGATCGAGCCGCCGCCGTCGCTCGCGTGCGCGACGGGAAGAATGCGCGCCGCCACCGCCGCGGCAGCGCCGCCGGACGAACCGCCCGAGGAATGCGCGAGGTTCCAGGGATTGCGGGTCGGACCATGCAGCCGCGACTCCGTGGTCGGCATCAGGCCGAATTCGGGGCTGGCGCTCTTGCCGAAGATCGCGACGCCGGCCTTGAGGAAGCGCTGGGCGAGGGTGCCGGTGTGATCGGCGACGTCATCCCTGTAGACGCTCGCGCCGAAGGTCGTCCGCGTGCCCTCGAGGCGGTCGAGATCCTTGAGCAGGAACGGCACGCCCGTGAAGGGTCCATCCGGAAGTCCCTGGTCGATTTGCCGCTGGGCATAGTCGTAGTGCTTTACCACCACCGCATTGATCTGCGGATCGACCTTGGCTGTACGGACGATCGCCTCGTCGAGCAGCTCCGCGGGCGTGACCTGCTTTTTGCGAACGAGCTCGGCTAGCCCGAGCCCGTCATAGCTGCCGTATTCCTTGAAGGCCATATCGGTACCTGCTGCTGAAGCCACGAGGCCGGCGAAATCAACGACGCGAGCGTAAAGCAATCAGCCGAGCACGTCCTGATTGATGACGTTCTGCCGGATCGGCTCGCCGTCGAGCGCGCTCAGGATGTTGCGCGCGGTCTGCACGCTCATCCGGTCCACCGCCTCTCGCGTGACACCGGCGACATGCGGGGCCATGATGACATTGGGAAGCTCGAAGAGCGAATGGCCGGAGGGCGGCGGCTCCTGCTCGAACACGTCAAGGCCGGCGCCGGCGAGCTTGCCCGATAACAGCGCTTCATACAGCGCCTTCTCGTCGACGATCCCGCCGCGCGCGGTATTGATCAGATACGCTGTCGGCTTCATGCGCTGCAACCGCGCCGCATTGAACATCCCGACCGTATCCGGCGTCTTCGGACAATGGATGCTGACGAAGTCGGCACGTGGCAGCGCCGCGTCGAGATCGCTGACCGGCTCGCAACCGGCGGCCTTGATCTCTGCGGCAGGCTTGTAGGGATCGTAGACCAGGACGTTCATTTCCATCGCAAGGCAGCGCTTGGCGGTGCGGGTACCGATGCGGCCGAAGCCTATGATCAGCACGGTCTTGCCGAAGAGATCGTAGGGCAGCATGCCCAGACGGGCGGCCCATTTGCCGTCCTTGACGATGGAATGCATTTCCACCGCGCGCTTGGCCAGCGTCAGCATCATGAACAGCGCCTGCTCGGCGACCGAGGGCGAATTGGCGGTGCCCGCCACCATCAGCGGAATCTTGCGGCGGCTGAGGGCAGGGACGTCAACAGCGTCGTAGCCGACGCCGATCCGGGTTACCACCTTCATGTCCCCGGAGGCCTCGAGCTCGGGCTCGCCGAAGCGGGTGGCGCCAAGCGCCACACCGTGCACCGGCGCCTGCTGGCGCAGCATGGCCTCGAAATCCCGCGCAGAGATCATGTTGGGGAATTCAACGAGTTCGATGTCGTCCCGCTCCTTCAGCAGAGCCCGTCCTTGCTGCGACATCGATTCAGTGACGAAAATTTTCTTCTTGTTGGTCGCCATTCCCCGTCCTGCCCAGCCCGCGGCTTTTCTTGTTGTGCACCGTCAAAGGACGACGCCGGTGCCCTCATTTAGCAGGTGCATATTGTTGAGGTCTACTGCCAATCGAAGCGGGCCGCCGTCGCGCGCGCCTGCATTGGGATTGACCCGTCCGCAGACTTCCACCCCGTCAAGCATGAAGTAGATCAGCGTCTCCATTCCCATCGGTTCGGTGACGTCCAGCACCGTATCGAAGGTTTCGACCCCCGACTCCTTATGCTGCTTGGCCTCGGTGATATGCTCCGGCCGGATACCGAGCAGCAATTTTTCGTCTCGCGGGACATTCCGATACCGCGCCGCGCGAGCGGGCGGCAGCGGGAAGGCGAGGCGGTCCGTCAGGCGTATATTCAAGCCGCCGCCGGCTTCCTCCAGCCGACAGGGCAGGAAATTCATCGCGGGCGAGCCGATAAAACCGGCGACAAAGCGGGTCGCCGGGTTGTGATAGAGATCGTTGGGCGTACCGATCTGTTCGATGCGGCCGTGGTTCATCACCACGACCCGGTCGGCGAGCGTCATCGCCTCGACCTGGTCGTGGGTGACGTAGACCGTGGTGGTACGCACTTTCTGGTGCACTTTCTTGATCTCGATCCGCATCTGCACCCGCAGCTTGGCATCGAGGTTGGAGAGCGGCTCGTCGAACAGGAACACTTTGGGGTTGCGCACGATCGCGCGTCCCATCGCCACGCGCTGGCGCTGGCCGCCGGAAAGCTGCTTCGGCTTGCGGTCGATCAGGTCGGTGATGTCCAGCATGCGGGCGGCCTCGGTGACCCGGCTCTTGATCTCGGCCTTCGGATAGTGCTTCAGCCGCAGGCCGAACGACATGTTCTCGGCCACCGTCATATGCGGATACAGCGCATAGTTTTGGAACACCATTGCGATGTCGCGATCCTTGGGCGGCACGTCGTTGACGACGTCGCCGCCGATCATGATGTCGCCGCCGGTGATGTCCTCCAGCCCTGCGATCATCCGCAGCGTGGTCGACTTGCCGCAGCCCGACGGGCCCACCAGCACGACGAACTCATGGTCGGCGATATCGAGATCGATGCCACGCACCGCCTCGACCTCGTCATAACGCTTGATAACCTTACGCAACGTCACGTCAGCCATGAGCATCAACCCTTCGTGGCGCCGGCCGTCAGCCCGGCAATGTAGTAGTCCATCAGGAACGCGTAGATGATGAGCGGCGGGGCGGCGCCGAGCAGGGCGCCGGTCATGATCTGTCCCCAGTTGAAGACGTCCCCCTTGATCAGGGTGGTGATGATGCCGACCGGCAGCACCTGTTGATCGGTCGAGGTCGTGAACACCAGCGGATACAGGAATTGCGCCCATGACACCGTGAAGGCGAAGATGGTTGCGGCGATCAGGCCGGGCAGCGCCACCGGAATGAAGATCCGCGTCAAGGTCTGGAACCATGAGGCGCCGTCGATGATGGCGGCCTCGTCAAGTTCCTTCGGGATCGAGGCGAAATAGCCTATCATGATCCATGTGCAGAACGGCACCGTGAGCGTCGGATAGATGAAGAGCAGGACGTACCATCTGTTGATCAGCTGGATCCCGGTCCAGTCGCCGATGACGGCAAACATCTTGAACAGCGGAATGAAAAGCAGGCTGTCAGGAATGAGATAGGTCAGGAAAACGCCGGTCGCGAGCGTCGCCGAGCCCCAGAACCGCATCCGCGCCAAAGCGAACGCGGCCGGCACGCTGATCAGCATCGTGATGGTCACCACGAAGATCGAAACCATCGCTGAGTTCAGGAAGAACCTGAGATACTGGTTCGACGTCAGCAGTTCGATGTAATTCGACAGCGTCGGATGAAACACCCACCAAGGATTGGTCGCCGCCGAAATCTCCGCGCTTCCCTTGAGCGAGGTGATCAGCATGTAAATCGGCGGTACCAGCGAGAAGATCGCGAACAGGGTGAGAAAGAAGTACGACCATCGCAGCGCCCAGGTGCGGTCGCGGCTCATGCTGCCGTATTTGACCTTACGGGTCGGCGCGGCCTTGTCGATTACGATTGTGCTTGTCATCAGGCTTCGTTCCCGCGTTTGTTGACATCGCGCAGGATGAAGATCGCCGCGACGGCGAGGATCGGCACCATGAATAGCGAGACGCTGGCGCCGAGCGGAATATCGCTGCCCTCGATGCCCACCCTGAAGGCCCATGTCGCGAAAATATGGGTGTAGTCCAAAGGACCGCCGGCGGTCAGGATCCGCACGATGTCGAAATTCGCGAACGTCACGATGAGCGAGAACAGCGTAGTAATCGCGATGATGTTGCGCATCATCGGCAGCGTTACATACCAGATGCGCTGCCACCAGTTGGCGCCATCGATGGCCGCAGCCTCATAGAGCTGATCGGGCACCGATTTCAGCGACGCCAGGTACATGATCATAAAGAACGGCGCGCCATACCATATGTTGACCAGGATGACCGTGAAGCGGGCCCAGTTGGCGTCGCCGGTCCATGGGATCGGTCCGATACCAAAAAAAGCCAGTGTGTAGTTGAAAGCGCTGTAGGAGGGGTCGAACAGCCACAGCCACGCCAGCGTGCTCATCGCCGGAGGAATCACCCATGGCACCAGCAGCATGCCGCGCCACTTGCGCTGGCCCTTGGCCGGAATGTTGTGAACGAAATGCGCGACGATGAAGCCGATCAGGGCTTTGAACACGACGGCCGAGATAGCAAAGATGCACGACTGTTTGACGACCAGCCAGAAGGTGTCGCGCTTGAACAGGAATTCGAAATTCCCAAGGCCGACGAAGCGCTGCATCGATTTGTTCAGCGTCGCCAGATACAAGGAGTAGAACGCGGGATAGAGAACCAGAACGCTGATCAGAAGGATCAGCGGCAGCGTCATGAGAAACGCCGCGGTCGACCTCCGTTTTAGCGCCGTCCGCAGACTTGTGCGTTTGCGCGCGCCTCCAGCACGGGCAACGCTGTTGGGCTGAATTGCGACGTCAACCATGATGCATCTTCCTCCCGAGTTTCATCTCAGGCCGGAAGCCGGCTGCACGCCGGCCCCGATCGTGAAGAGTGGATGGATGCGCCGCAGCGGACCGCGATCGGGCGGGCCGTTGCGGCGAAATCCTTCGCGTCAGCTGCGCATGAAGCCTTCGCACTCGCCTTCCGCCCAGGCCAGTGTCTTCTCCATCGCTTCACCCTGATAGTACCGAAGGCACATCTTGGTGAGGGTCGCCTGCGCATAGATCTGCTGGGCGATCTTCGGCGGTGCCGGCGAGGCGGCGATCGACAGTTTCTGATGGTTGTAGGGATTTGGATAGTGGAAGAGCGTTCCCTTCGGCGGACCCTCCTCTTGCCAAACCTTGAAGGTCGTCAGTTTCTCGAATGCCGGCAAGTCGTACCCGCCGCTGGCTTCGACCATCTTCTCGACCGACGCCGGTTGCGACAGATGAACCAGCAGACTCTTCGCCGCCTCCTTGTTCTTGGAGAAGTTCCAGGTGGTCCAGAAGTAGGGCAGGAACGGCGCAAACCTACCTTTCGGTCCAGCCGGGAAGCCGTGGGTCCAGCACTGTTCCGCGATCTGCGGCGCGTCACGCTTGGCAACCGCCCAGGCGCTCGGCGGGTTCATGATCATGGCGCCCTTGCCCGCGACCAGCCATTTGTTGTTTGAGGCGTCGTCCCAGGCCCCGACATCCGGCGGCAGGAAGGCGATCAGCTTCTTGTAGAATTCGAGCGCCTGCCGCACCTCGTCGCTCTTGACCGTCAGGTTACCCTTGGCGTCGACGAGCTTGGCGCCGAATGACTCGAAGATTGCACCGGCGGTATCGACGGAGTCGCTGGTCGTACCGAGGCCGATTCCGAAGGGGAAGCCGCCCTTGTGGCAGGCCTCTGCCGCCTTCAGGAATGTGTCCAGTGTCCAATTGTCCGCCTTGGGCTCTGCGCCCGCAGGATACATCGCCTGAACGTCGATGTTCGCGTACTGCTTCATCATGTCGATGCGGGAGCAGGGGCCCTTGATCTGGCTTCCGACACAGGCGGGAACCCCGAGCCACTTGCCGTCGAGCTGGCCGAGATACTGCACCGTGCCGTTCACCGTGCCGTTCTGCTTGATCAGCGGCTCCATGATGTCATTGACGGGCTCGAGATATTCGGAATTCGCGTGGGGCCACCAGGTCGGCATCGCGAGAATGTCGTGGCCCGATTTCGCCTGAGCTTCAGCGGCGATGGTCAGCAGGTTCTTGTTGCCCTGGCTCGTGATGTAGTCGATGGAAACTTCGACCTTCTCCTTGGCGGCCCATTCGTTGACCAGATCGGTAGAAGCTTTGTTGGCGCCGGGCACCCAGTGATCCCAGAAGCCCATTGTCAGTTTGCCGGCCGCATAGGCACCCCGGACATAGGGCGCGGTGATCATCGCAGCGGACGTTAGTGCGGTAGCAGCTACGAATTGTCGTCGAGACAGCTTTCTCCGTGACATGGCGTTCCCTCTCTGCTGAGCCAAAATGTTTTGCTTTTTCCCCCGTCTTGCGACCCGCTGCACTGATGCTGCGCGATGGCGCGGAAGTTTTGTGTTGCGAGATCAGAGCAGAATTGCCGACGTCTGTCGAGAAATCAGCTGGCTCCAAACCCTAGAACTAACGTTGTGTGCCAACACGCCGCGGCGCCGGTTCCAAATGCAATCGGCCTATGAGCTGCCTGAATATTGCGGCGCACACATCGAGCCGGGGTATCGATCGGGGCGATGTGCAATGCCGCCGCCGCCCTGTTTGAGTTTCGTGTAACTGGCTCGCGCGGCAACATTTTCTCGACGGGGCGAAAGCGGGGGACGGTAGACTTGCGCGGTGCGAGGACGATATTGTCCGTATGTGGCGGCAGGATTCTCAACCCCTCCGAACGCTCGCTACGCCCGCAGTTCATGACCGACCATGGAGACCAATAAATGACCAGCCCGACTTCGACAGCGCGAGCGCATCTGGCAACGCGTCTCGCGTTCGGCGCCGTTGTCGTCCTGCTTTTCGGCGCACCTTCCGTGGCGGATGCGCAGGTGGTGCAAGGGGTTCAACAGGGGGCACAGGCCGGCAACAAGGCTGCCGGGCCCGTGGGCGGCGTGCTCGGTGGCGCGATCGGCGGTGTGGTCGGTGTGTTCACCGGCGTGCTCGGCGTCGGCAAGAACGAACAGGCCGCGCCTGCGGCAAATAGCCCGGGTGGCACCAAGCAGGGCGGCACCTCGAAGTCGGCGAAGGCCGGAAAGGGCGCCAAGTCGACCAAGCAGGCGGCTGTGCTGACCCAGGAGCAGGGGCAGCCGCAGCTGACGGCCGAACAGATGGTCGCCAACAGCGATGCGAACATCGACCGGATCAAGGCCGAACTTAGTCTCACGGCCGAGCAGGAGAAGAACTGGGCCGGCTTCAGCAGCGCGATGCATTATCTCGGCCACAATGGCGCCGACCGTCTCAACCTGCGAATTGCACGCGCCAAGCGCGACCCGCCCGACGACATCATCGAGCAGATGCGCAACGAGGCGCAGTTCCTCAACGACCGTGCGGTGGATCAGCGCAATGTCGCGGACGCAGCCGAGCCGCTCTTCGCCAGCCTCAACGACAAGCAAAAGCAGACCTTTATCGAGGAAATGGTGCGCTTAAGTCACGAGCGCGGGCTCGACTAGAACCCGTCAACGGCCGGGGATGCACGCCTGTGCCGGTCGCGGCGGCAGCGGATAGCCGGGTACGGGGCCCTGGGGTAGGTGGAAGGCACAGCACCCGACTATCCTGCCGCAGCGGCGCGGCCCTTCTATTCCTCATCCAAAATTGAGGAAACGCTGGCCGCTTCGTGCCCGACTGATGGCGGGCTGATGACCTCTTCGGGAATTGGGGCCGTTGCGCGCAAAATCCGTGAAATCCTTGCCCACTGTGTGTTTTGGAGCACAATCCGGACGCAAGCGTCGCCAGAACAGCTCGGGGCCGTTGAACGTCCGCGCGTCCAATCAAACGTGGTCGGCCGGCGGTTAGCCGGCCGGCCGGCCGGATGCGCGACAGCGGGAAGGGGGCTCAGGTCTTCGGAAAGTTCAGCTCCACGCCGACACCGTCGGGATCGTAGAGGAAGAACTGGGTATCGCCGGTGCGCGGCACGATGCTCTCACGGAATTTCACGCCTCTCGTTTGCAGGCGCTTGCGCACGCCTTCGACGTCGGTCGCCGCAAAGGCGATATGGTCGAGGCGGCCAGTATCGTCGTATTTCTTCTCGGTGCCGCGTACCACGATGCCGTCGCGCGGCTTGCGCGTGCCCATCAGGTGTACCGTGGCGACGCCGCCGGAATAAAGCCAGTAGCCCGGGAAATCGAGCGGCGGACGTTCGCCGTTCTCCAGGCCCAGCACTTCGCAGTAGAAATCCTTGGTCCTCTCCAGATCGGAGGGCTCGATGGTGAAATGTTGCAGAACGCCGAGCGGCATAGATCTTCTCCTTAGACGAAGGTGAGGTCGGCATCGGCGCCCATCATCCAGGCGCCGACGGTTTCAAAATGGCTGAGCCGGCCCTGCAGCTGCTGGGTCACGGTGTGGATATCGCGGAAGCGGCGCTCCAGCGGGTGGTTCTCGAAGATCGCGGTGGCGCCGGCGGCATTATAGGCAAAGTCGACCGCCTCCCGCGCCTTGTGGATGGCGTGGGTGGCCGCCATGCGCACCGTGATGCGGTGTTCGACGGTGATGATGGCGCCGGCGCTGAGATCTTTCCAGACGTCGGCCATCGACTGCAGCACGAAGCCGCGCGCGGCGCGGAGATTGACCTCGGCCTGCGCCAGATTGGACTGGACCACCGCATTGTCGCGCAGCGGGCTCTTGAAGCCGCGGGGCACCTTGTTGCGCGCCACATCGACGAAACTGTCGAGCGCCCCGCGCGCGATCCCGCAGGCGACGCCGGCGAAACCGACCTGGTAGCAGGTGCCGGAGCCCATGCGATAAAGCGGTCCGCTCTCGCGGCACTCCTGGTCGAATTCGCGGGTGATCGAGTGGTCTGATCGAACAAAGAAATCCTCGAGCGCGAACTGATCGCTGGCGGTGCCGCGCAAGCCGACCGTGTTCCAGATGTCGGTCCACTTCACATCCCGGTTGCGCACCAGCATGGTGCGTTCCTGCTGGACACCGTTGGCGTCCGATTTCGGCGAGCCGTCCGCCGTGTAGATAGGGCAATGAGCGCCGAGCCAGGTCGCATGGCGGCCGCCCGAGGCAAAGGACCACACGCCGGTGACTTTGTAGCCGCCTTCGCACTCGACCGCCCTGACCTTCGGCCCGGGCCCCCAGGCCAGAACCGCGCGCGGGTCGCTGCCGAAGATCGCATGCGCCACCGGCAAATCGAGATAGGCCGCCGACATGGCGCAGCCGCCGGCCTGGCTGAGGCACCACGCGGTCGAGGCATCGGCCCGTGCGATGGTCTCGATGACGTGGAAGAAGGTGAGGGGATCGGTCTCGATCCCGTTTGACGAACGCGGCAGCAGGAGGCGGAACAAACCCGCCGCGTGCAGTTGGTCGAGCAGCGCCGGCGGTAGCCGGCGCGTGCTCTCGATCTCGTTCGAAGCGGCCGCCACTGCGGCGCGCACCGCCTCGGCGCATGCAATGACGGCCTGGTCGCCCGCAAGGTCGGCGGAAGTCGCGATGAGCGTGTCCAAGATTACGCCTGTCGCATCGAGGCCGTGGTCGCGGGCAGGTCAGCCGTAAAGGCCAACTCCCTGTCGATCTGTTCGATCGATTTGCCCCGGGTCTCGATGCCGAGGAAATAATACACCGCCCCGGCCATCAGGAACCAGCAGCCGAGATAGACGAAGGCGAGCGGTATCTGCGGCAGCGGCAC
>Ga0075029_100001165_pt1 | contig 15065 bp, 11 predicted proteins | sample LitLauG_LLR_2013_FD_71391 | JGI IMG/M metagenome (GOLD analysis project Ga0075029, IMG submission 71391) | Freshwater sediment microbial communities from North America - Little Laurel Run_MetaG_LLR_2013 | ecosystem: Environmental > Aquatic > Freshwater > Creek > Sediment | place: USA...
GTGGGCGCGGCCACGTTGCAGCGACTCTCCGAGTTAGGCCATGAAATCCGCATCCGCCGCGAATACACCCAGGAAATGGGCCGCGGTCAGGCGATCCTGCACGACTCGAAAACCGGCGTGAACTACGCCGCATCGGACCCGCGCGCCGACGGCTCAGCCATCCCGGAACCGATCCGCTGATGCCTATTCGGCGTCGCCTTTTTCCAGGATGACCGCTGCGCGCTCCGCATCGAACTCGCCTTCCCACTTCGCCACCACCACGGTCGCCACCGCGTTGCCCGCCAGGTTCGCCAGCCCGCGCATTTCCGACATGAACCGGTCTACGCCCAGCAGCAATGTGATCCCCGCCACGGGCACGGTCCCAAGCGCGGACAACGTCGCCGCCAGCGTGATGAAGCCTCCGCCGGTCACCGCGGCCGCACCCTTCGACGTCAACATCAGCACGGCCAGCAGCGTGATTTCGTCGGACAAGCTGAGGTGCGTGTTGGTCGCCTGCGCCACGAACAGCGCAGCGATGGTCAAATAAATCGACGTCCCATCCAAGTTGAACGAATACCCGGCCGGGACCACCAATCCCACCACGGATTTGGAGCAGCCCAGTTTCTCCAGCTTCACCAATAAGCGCGGCAGCGCCGTTTCCGACGACGATGTGCCCAGCACCAGCAGAAACTCTTCGCGGATGTAGCGCAGCAGCTTCCACAGGCTGAAGTTGTGCGCCCGCGCGATCAGCCCCAGCACCACGAAGACGAACAGCGCGCTGGTCAGATAGACGCACGCCAGCAGCTTCGCCAGGGGTAGCAGCGTCTGGATGCCGTATTTGCCGATGGTGAACGCCATGGCTCCGAACGCGCCCAACGGCGCGGCCTTCATGATGATGGCGATGACGCGGAACAGCCATTGCGAGACAAAATCGAAACCGCGCAGAATCGACCGGCCCTGTTCGAACGCCGCCAGCGCAATGCCGAACAGAATCGCGATAAAGAGAATCTGCAAAATTTCGCCCTTGGCGAACGCATTGCCAATGGTGTCGGGGATGATGTTCAGCAGGAACTCCACGGTGCTCATTCCCTTGCCAGTCGATGCGTACTGCTGAATGGAGCTGGCGTCCAGCGTGGCCGCGTTGATGTTCATCCCCGCGCCGGGCTTGACGATTTTCACCACCACCAAGCCGATGAGCAACGCCATGGTGGTGACCACCTCGAAATACACCAGCGCCTTCAATCCCACGCGGCCCAGTTTCTTCATGTCGCCGATGTTGGCGATGCCGGTAACCACGGTGCAGAAAATCACGGGGCCGATCATCATGCGGATCAGCTTGATAAAGCCGTCGCCCAGGGGCTTCATCGCCTCGCCCGCGTGCGGAAACAGCGCGCCGACGGCCACGCCCGCGAAAATCCCCGCGATGACCTGGAAATAAAGTCCCCGGTAAAAAGCCTGCTTAGCGGGACTGGGCGCTTCGACCGCGTGGATCATCGTCCATAACAGGATAAGGGATTCGAGCGCCTCAGGATTGCGTGTGACTCTGCTCCGGCGCTGGAGGAGGCGCGTCGGAAGCCGGATGCAGGTCCATGCGGCGCTCCCGCTCGGATTTTCTCAGGCGCTCCCGGAGCAGATCGTTTTCCTTCAGTAGGGAGCGGATGGCAAGATAAAAGCGCAGCGACATGTCCTTCTTGTCGTCGCCCTCGAAGGCCCGCGCCGCGCCGAGAAGATCGGCGCGCACAACCTCCATATTCGGGTCGTCCGGGACCTCATCCGCCAGTTCACCGATCAGGGCTCCCACCAGGTTACCCAACATCGATCCGGAATTCTTCTCAAATACGCCTCGGTGTTCGAGGCTGCGCATTGCATCGTGTACGCGGCTCATCGTTTCAGACTATCCCAACCTTCACCGTCCCGCACAGGGGACCGTTGGATTGAGAATACCAGTACCCCCTTTTCAAGAGAGGCGCCAGTTGGATGAGATTGCCGTGCGCGGTTTCCGCGGGCTTCAGGGTCGTGCGGCAATGCGTTCGACGTTCACGTCCACCGCGACGTCGAAGTAGGCGGTCATCGACTCGGCCGTGCTCTGTTCGCCCCAATGAACCTCAGCCTTCGAATTGGGGTTGCGCCAGTTCTTTTCCGAATTATCGAACGTCGCGGTCCAGACCAGGCGCGTCCCCTTCGGCAGGAAGCGCGGCGCTTTCAGCGGATAGCTCTGCTGCCAGACTGAATCGTAGCCTCGCGAGTCGATCAGCGTTTCCGGCCTCACGCCTCCAGGCAGCGAAACGCTTAGCTCGAATCCAGCGCCGCGCAGATGCATATGCGGCAGCATGTCCACCAGGTAAAGGTCGCGGGGCAGCACGGCGGCGATGGACGCCTTAAAATCCGCCGCACCGGGCGGAATTTTGAAGTCGCGGTCCTGCAGCACGAAGGTCAGTACGCGCTTCTCTGGACGCTCTTTCAGGAAATTGATGCCCACCGAGGTGCGGTCAGTGGTGGACGTCCGTTTGCCTTCATAGTGAATCTGCAGCACCAGGTCCGACCCGGCGGGCAGTTTCTTGCCAGCGCCCTCGGGCCAGATCGACGCGGGGCTGCCCGCGCTATAGACCGTGAGAATATCCACACCCGGCTGCAGCGACGGCTCGACCGCATTTCCCGCGGCGAACATCGTTAGCTTGGGAACCTCCCGCAGCCACGGCGAATCCTTGCTGCGGACGTACAGAACCGCGTGATGCACCACGCTGCGGTCGCCCGGATGTATTTCCACCGCGCTCGCCCACTTGTCCTCGGCCAGGTCCAGAGGCAGGATCACAAACTGATCGGGAATTTGCGCGTTGGCGGGAACGTCGAAGGCTCGCGGCAGGCTCACCACCACGCTGGGTCCGTCGATCCGCCACTGCTCCTCCCACTTGACGGGCTTCGGTGCGTCCTTTTTCTTGCCCTCCGGCATGCCGGAACTCACCCACGCTTCGATAGCGGAAATTTCCTCGCGCGTGAGCGTGTGTTCGGGAGAAAATTGGCCGCAGCATTTATCCGAATACCACGGAGGCATCGTGCCGGCTTTCACGCGATCCACCATGGGCTTGGCGTAGGGCCGGATTTGGTCCAGCGTAACCAGGGGCATAGGACCAAGTTCACCGGGACGGTGGCAAGGCTGGCAGCGGACTTGGACAATCGGCAGAATATCTTTATAAAACGTCGGTGCGGCAGGGGCTGATCCCGCGCGCGAGATCGCGGCGAAGGCCAGGGACACGTAGAGCGGATAAATGATCGGGCGCAAGTACACGAGACGTAGACCACCAAGGTTCGGGTGCAAGGAAATGCGCACCTTCCCCTGAATTCAATTCTTTTTAGTGTACCCTACGGCACGATCCCCGGTCCGGCGCGAGATCCTGGCGGGGCCCAGCGGATCTTGTGTCTTTAGTTCTACCTTGGTTCTACTTCGAAAAAGTACTGCCGAGCCATTTGCCGATTCAGGCCCAGCCCGTATTCTCCATTACAGAGACGGGAAATGTTTTCGATGTAGCTGGTTTTGGGCCATCTGTAACCCGGAAATCCAGCGGCAACGAATCGGACGGCAACGATTTGCCTCCACGTGCGAGCCCGCGCCCGCAGGCTCCTCCAGCATGCTTCCGTTCTTCGAGAGCCAAGAAGAATGAAGCTACTACACTTGTGTCCGATCGCCGCGGTGATGGTTTTTGCGGGTGCGCCCAGAGGCGCGATGCCGGTGACGGATTACGGAGTCACAGGCGACGGCCGGACCGACAACACACTGGCCATTCAGGGCGTGCTCGACGCGGTCTGCGCCTCCAGCGGCAACAGGCATCTCTATTTTCCGGCGGGTACGTATAACATCAGCGCTCCTCTGGTCACCGGCTGCGCCGTTTCCATCACTGGCGATGGACCTCTGGCCAGCATCCTCTTCATGACCGCGCATCGCAACTCCTTTCATGGCATCGTCGCGAATTATCCGCTGAACTTGGAGGACATCGCCATCAATACGGCTCCGGTGAACGCCGATTACAGCATGGCCGCTGTATTTCGTGCGGATACGGCGTTGCCCTCGGCCGGACAAGACTATCGCTTCCTGCGCTATTCCTCATCGGGCTTCAACTTCGGCATCGACGTCGCGGGCGTAGGCGCCGGGCCGGACCAATTGGGCTCCGTCACAGTGCGCGATTGCGTGCTGGCCACCTCCACCGATCCTTCAGGAACCGCTGTTTCCGAGCCTCTGAACGTTCGCACGGCGGCGGTTCTCGTCGCCGAAAATAATCACCTGATCGGCGACGGCCACGGCGACCACGGCGTCTATGTGATCGGCATCCGCAAGCTGACGCTGTCCGGCAATCTGATCGAAGGCAACCACGATTCCAGCGTCAAAGTGCTTACCGGAGGCTTCGGAGCGGACCCATCCACCGTATGCGACGCGGGGCAGGATTATCAGTCCTGGACCGTGCGCGATAACGTGATCCGGAACTCGACCTTCGCGGGGGCGTTTTACACCTATTGCTCCACCCAGGTCCCGGCGATCGTGTTCAGCGGCAACCAGGTCCTGAACATGTCCGACACCTACCTCAGCGACGGCGCGACGCTGATCTTCGAAGCCGCCTGTTCGTCCCAGATGCCGAGCATCGCCATGTCCGGCAATACGTTCCAGAACGTCACCCAGGGCGGCGTCCTGATTCAGTCCTCGGCGCAGTATCCCCTGGGGCCCTGCGCGTCGGCCGCGCTGCGCGGAACCGTTGGCAATTTCTCGAGCACCAACGACACGTTCATCAACTGGTCCACGCTGAGCGCAGGCACCTACTTCGCCATCTCCGCCAACGGTCCAGCAGCGAACCTGCGGCAATCGACGGTGAGTCAGATGCTTGCCAACGGCGAAGGCAACGGCCGCGCCGCTCTGAACCTGGGGGCCTTCGCGCAAGTGTCCACATCGTCGATCACCCAGATCAACGTGTTTTAGGTCATTCTCTATTTTCCAGGCCTGTGGACTATATTGCCGGCAGCCGCATTTCATGCGGCTCTGCTGCCTGCCGCATTGCATCCTGCGCCGCCGCCGCGGCATCTACAATAGTGCTATGAGTCCTTCGAACCCGAATTCCAACGTCTTTGACAGGCTTTCGGCGGTCACTGTTTTAACGGATGCGCAAGCCGCGGCCATCAAGCAGACCTACGCGCTGTTCGGCATCGCCGTCGCAGCGGCCATCGTCGGAGGCTACGTCGGCGCCACCACGGAAGCCATCGCGCGCTTCTTTTCCAGCTTTACGGGCTGGATCATCGCCATGCTTGGCCTGAATCTGGTGCCGCGCATCGCCATGGGGGCGCGCTCGAATCCTGTGCTGGGCACGGCGGCGCTCGTCTTCGATGGATTCTTCGCCGGCCTATGCCTCGCGCCTTTGCTCTGGTTCGCCGCGCAGCGCCAGCCGGAGATGATCCTCGCCGCCCTCGCCGTCACAGCGATCGTGTTTCTGGCCGTTACCGGCTACATTTTCTTCAGCGGACGCCGCTTCAGCGCCCCGCGCGGCCTGATGATTGGCCTGTTCTTCGCGCTGATCGGCGCGATGCTGATCAATAGCTTCCTCTATATCGGATTCCTGGGCATCCTGATCGCAGCGGGCATCGGAGCCATGGGCGTGATCGCGCTCGTGTCCTCCACCAGCGCCATTTTCGAAAGCGGCGACGCCGATATGCCCATCCCCGGCGCACTGGCCCTGTTTGCAGGCGTATTCAACATCTTTGTCGCGACGCTGAACATCCTGCTACGCCTGTTCGGCGGCGACCGCCGGCGATAGACGAGCGGCCAATTCCGGCTCCTTGCTTCTTCTAAGAAATCTTCGCCAGCGGCACAGTAACCGACCCAATCGCCCCACTGGCCGAATCCCTCACCACGATCCGGATCGTCTTCGCCATCCCCGCCCGCGTCACCAGCTTCGTATAAACGAACCCATTCTTCACGAACTTCCCGTAGCTCTCCGTGCCCAGCCGCAAATTGATCGTGTCATCCAGGCCGTTGTACTGATTCCCCTGGTTATCCTTTTGAATGAACAACACGTCGAGCCGCCCCACCCAGTGCTGGTCCTGATTCTGCAAGGCTACCTGGGTGCTGTCGATGGCCAGCGTAATCTCCATCTCGCCCGGCTTCTCCTTGGACGGCAAAATCCGCGCCACAATCCCGATGCCGTTGGCGTCCAGAGGACTCCACGACGCGTCGGCCAGTTGAGCCTTGCGCGCCTTTTCGTCCTGCGGGAACTCCGGCAGATCGAAAAAGCCCTTCCGGTAGCGCAGGTGGACGCCCTTGCGCTCCACCGTCTGCACTTCGATCTTGTGGAACTTGCCGTCGAAGTTTTCATCCACCGGATAAAAGCCCAGCATGTACGTCACGCGCGAATCGTCCACGGCGGAATGAATTGCCTTGGCCAAATCGTTCGAGTTGTAATAGGCGTGCCCCCCGGTCCGGCTGGCGAGTTCCTCCATGGTCTGCTGATTCTTCACCCCCGGAGCCATTCTCGGGGTCGCGCCCATCCTCGGTCCTCGCGCCGACGCGGCGTCGTACGAAGGGCTGGTCATCAGGCCGCGCGCGTCCACGGGATAGATCGCCATGTTGGCGTCGTTCACGGCGCGTACCGTCTCCGAAATTTCGTCGTAAAACGCCCGCTGCTCAATCTGCGGATTCCGCCACGCTGCCGGATTGTCAAAGCCGATGTCCATCGGGAATCCGCCGGACACCCAAATTAGGTTCTTGCGCCCCGGCGTCTTCGCCAGATGGTTGGCGATAAACTCAATCGCCTTCAACGTCCCGATCACGCGATTGGTGGTGTAAAACGCCCGCTCCGCCGGACTCGCGCCCGAACCGCGCATCAACTGGTCCAGCAGCAGCGAATCGCCATGCATCGCGTCGGTCGGTTCCTTGCTGGTCATGTCCGGCAGATCCTTGCCCTTCAGCGCTTCCAAACGGGCCAGCAACTCCGATGCATCGGCTGTGTAATCGTGCTGGACGCGCAGCGCGATGCCAAGCGTATAGAGGCCGATGTGATCGGTGGGCTGCAGCGTCCTCAGGAACCGGATCACCTGCGCTTTGGCGTATACCTGATCCGCCCATCGCGTGTTCAGCATATCCAGCAAAATAATCGTGATGCCCGGCTGCTGCCCCTCGTTCACCCGCAGGCGATTTGTATAGACATTGGGCGGCAGTTTCTCGGCCTGGGAGCTGTTCGGCACCGCGCCGGCCGAATCCATGGAGAAAACCTTAATCGGCTGCTCCTTGCCGTCCACTTTGATGCGGAAATCTTCCTTATGAAGGTCGGCGATCGGCTGGCCGTGGCCGTCCTGCGCCAGGACGCTGACCTGCACCAGCCGCGCTGAGGCCTTCAAAACCACCTGCGGCTGATCCGCCGGAGGTACCTGCTGGGCCAACAGGGCCGGAATCACCGCGAGAATCAAGGGCGTGCGAAAAAGACGCATACACTTATAAGAACACCGATCTCTCGAATTAATCTCTTTTGAACAGGAGGACGATAGACTGATCCTATGTGGCCTTTGGATATGAGAGGTCCCGAGTTTCTGGTACTTTACCTTGCCTTGGGTGGGGCGGTGCTGCTCGCGCTGTACCTTTTGCGCCATCAGGCAGAGGCGGAAACCGGCCAGAAGGCGAACCTGTCTGACCCATACCTCATCGCCTACCTGCGCGGCGGGAAAAATGAAACACTCCGGGTGGCGACGTTTTCCTTGATCGACCGCGGCATCTTAACAGCCGACGGAACCAGGATCGCCGCCAGCAACGGCGCGTTCGGAAAAGCCGCACCGGGCGTGGAACAAAAGATCGTGCAGTTTTTCAACCCCTCAGCGGACGCGATCGCCATCTTCAAAATGAACGACGCCGACCCAGCCATGCGAGCTTACGAGAATCAACTGGTCCAGGCAGGCCTCTTGCCGGACGACGAGGTGAAGCAAGCGCGGCTGCTGCGTTTGGGGCTAGGCATTTTCGTATTGTTGAGCCTCGGACTGCCGAAGCTGCTGTTCGCGCTGGCCACGGGACACAAAAACGTCGGATTCCTGATCCTGCTGATGATCGCGTTCATCATCGCCGCCGTGCTCCTTGCGCGCCCGCGCCTGACCGCCTTAGGCAATGAAACGCTGCTGGACTTAAAGAACCTGTTCGGCGGGCTCAAAGACCGGCGCCAAGAGATCCGCAACGGCGTCAGCCCCGGTGAATTCGCCATGATGGCCGCCGTGTTCGGCACTGCAATGGTCCCCGACGCCAAAAAGCTGTTCCCGCAAGCCGGAAGCTCAGGCTGCGGATCAAGCTGCGGCAGCGATTCCGGCGGAGGCTCCTCCTGCGGCGGAGGTGGATGCGGAGGCTGCGGTGGTGGATAAGCGTCCGATGGCTCCCCCCGAAAACTCGCCGCAACGGAAAAGCTGCACGGGCGAAGGGGACAGACTACTGTGTCCCCAATCCCGAAATGTCGCAGTCTCAACAGAACGTGACCGGTGGACACAGCGGGCTGTCCCCTTCGCGCACGGGATGCTCGTGGGTCGGCAAGTTTTCGCGCAGACGGCGTCGCCAGACCGCGTAGGCCTCGGTTGGCGGCCCGAGCTCGCCGCCGGCATCCTCGCGCATCTCGATTCCATCGACGTAATCGAAGTCATCGCTGACAATTTCTTCCCTGCGCCCGAGCGAGCAAAATCGCTGCGCATGCTAACCTCGCAGACCTCCGTGGTCTTGCACGGCGTCGGGCTAGGTATGGCCTCCACCTCGCCCGTCGATCAAAAGCGTCTCGCCAAAATCGCAAAGCTGGTGGACATCGTCCGCCCCGAGTCCTGGTCGGAACACCTCGCCTTCGTCCGCGCCGGCGACATCGAGATCGGCCACCTCGCCGCGCCCCCACGCACGCGCTCCACCATCGACGCCACGGCGGAAAATATCGAAACCGCCAGCAAAATCGTCGGCACAATCCCGGCGATGGAAAATATCGCCACGCTGATCGACCCTCCCGTGAGCGATCTCAATGAACCCGACTGGCTGACGCGGTCCATCGAAGCCTCGGGCGCGAACATGCTGCTCGACCTCCATAATCTGCACGCCAACGCGACCAACTTCGGCATCGATGCCCGCCAGTTCCTGCTCAGCCTGCCGCTCCACCGCGTCCGCCAGGTGCATATCTCAGGAGGCATGTGGATCGGCGAAGCGCCCAATCGTCGCCTGCTCGACGACCATCTGCACGATCCCCCGGACCCCGTCTATAGCCTCCTCGAAGACCTGGCCGCCGCGTGCCCCAACCCGCTCACGGTAATTCTGGAGCGCGACGGCTCCTACCCTCCGATGGGGCACTTATTAACGCAACTCGAGCGCGCCCGCGGTGCTTTAAAGAAAGGACGGGCGCGTGAACGATCCGAAGCTGGAACGTTTTCTGGCGTCGCTGTACGTTGACACGGCGCTCCGTGCACGCTTCCTCTGCAATCCGCTGGAGGAAGCATCCCGCGCCGGACTGACGCCGGAACAATGCCATGCGCTCGAAGCCATAGACCGAGTCGGCCTGGAAATGGCCGCCCGCAGTTTCACCCGCAAACGAGACGCTACAAAAATTAACAAACGTTCATAATCAGCTCGTCGTCTTAACGCGCATGGAACGCGTACATCGCAGTCTGCTCGCCTCGGCGGAAAAGAGGACCCTCGTCTGGATGGCGGAGCGGCTGCCTAAGTGGTTGAATTCGGGACATTTGACGGTGCTTGGGTTCGTTTCGTCATTGGTGGTGGGCGCGTCCTATCGCGGGCCTGCTCTTCGCGGCGATACGGTCCGCCGTGCGGCATGGGGCGTTCCTATACAATGAGGAGCGACTTTAAATGATCCGCTGGCTAAAATTCAACGCGGTGGGTGTCGGCGGAGCGACGGTACAGCTCTGCGCCCTCTGGCTAATTCGCCGCTTCACGGCCCTACCGCCTCTGTGGGCCGTCACGCTGGCGGTGGAGATCGCGATCCTGCAAAACTTCTGCTGGCATGAGGCGTGGACGTGGCCCGGCCTGCCCGTCAGCGCGCGCTGGAAACGCCTGGCGCGCTTTCACGCCGCCAACGGCTTCGTGTCGATCGTCTCCAACGTCGTGCTAACGTACCTGTATGCCGACATCGCCGGATTGCCCTTGATCACAGCCAATCTCGCGGCCATCGTGACGGCAGCGCTCCTTAATTTCTGGGTCGCGCGGGCGTGGGTGTTCCGCGCCATCGCCGTATTTCTGCTGATCGCCGCGCATCCAATAAAAGCTGCTGTCATCACCACCACGCTGCAACCGGCAACGATCGCCCAATGGAACAACTACATCGCCGGGTTCGAGCGCGGCGCCCCGCGTCCGCCACTCACGCTGAAACCCGGCGAGATGAAATTGATCGATCTGCACGCCGGCGACGTTCCCGACGGCTACATTCATCACTGGCTGGGCGCGCAACTGGTCCCCAACTCGACCGTAGCGTCCTTCGAAAGCGCGCTGCGCGATTACGACGCCTATCCGCGCATTTACTCTGCCGTGAAGCTAGCCGAAGCGCGCAAAACAGGACCTTCCAGCTATGATGTCCGCCTGATCACAGAGCGAGTCGAGCCCATCGGCCTGCACTTCGCCTTCGACATTCATTCGCGCGTGGAATATCGCCGCGCGCAGCAGGATTTGTTCGTAGAATCACGCTCCTACCAGATTCGGGAAAGCGACAGCGGTCACGCCCCGTTCGCGGATCTCATGCCCGAAGGCAAGGATCACGGCATTTTATGGCGCTTGAATTCGTACTGGCGATTACGGCAGATGGGCTCGGCCGTGTATGCGGAGTGCCAGGCGATTTCGCTATCGCGCAGGCCTCTGTTCGGCTCGTCGATGCAGGTAAGCCAGCGTGCCAAGGATCAACTGGCCGCCACGCTGCGCCAAACCAACGCAGCCGCCCGTTGATGTGGGGCAGCATGCCATCCTGCGGCCGATTGGCAATCGGCCTGGTGCCTCATCCTTAACGCGGCCTCGCGATCCACTCTTTGCCCTCGTTATCGATCCGGATCTGCTGCAACTGCCTGTTCGCGTAGACATACCGGATGCGGCCAGGGCGTCCGTTGACCGTCCAGTCCTCCCCCGCGATCGACGCGCCGCTATAGCCGATCGTCCGCTGATAGTACGGCGTCTCCGAAGCCCTGTGATACGCGCGGACGGCAACCAATCGCAGGCCATCCCAGGTGAACCGCACCGTGTTGTCCGCGTTCCATTCCTCCGCCGATTCCGCCAGACCTTGCGCATCGTAGCGTACCGTGAACCAGTGGACGCCATCCCACAAGAATGGATTGAAGAACGAATTTCCCGCGGCCACGGTCGTTACCGGCGAGCCCTCCAGCGCGGAGAGAACGGCCGGATCCACGTACGGATGATCCGGCAGCACGATCTCAGGGCGCTTGTCTTCGTCTGTCAGCAGAGCGTGGCCTTTATCGTCGCGCGTCACTTGGACCCGGAAGGGAGCCACGGCGCTTTTCACGCTCAGTACCTCCCGCACCGCGCCGTTCGCGTGATATTCGAAAAAGAAATTCCCCGGATCACCGGACGATGCGGCCAGCGCTCCTGAATCCGCTGCTCCGGCGACCACCAACGCGCGGTAAAGCTGGGCTCCGCTCGCGTCTTCAAACGACGCGCGGATGGAATCCAGGCGCGCACCCGTCCAGTTGAACGACAGCCGCACTTTGGGCCCGGAAACATTGTCGACGGGCACGAGAAACGCCAGGCTCTGCGCGTCGTAAAACAGGCCGGCGGTGTTGCGCGGAATCTGCGGACGCTCCGCTTTGAGAATCGCCAGGATTCGCCGCGCGCGTGTGCGCCATTGCGGATCCACTCCGATGGCGTTCGAACGGTTCAGGAATCCGCGCAGGGCGGCACTGGCCCGATCCTTATCCTTCAACACCGCCTCCGCGACGCCGCTGGCGTAGAGAAACAGGGGATCGGCAGGCGCGCCTTTGAGTACGGCGTCCAGTTGCGAGAACTGGCCGTTTTTCAACAAACCGGTCGCCTGCTCGCGCAGCGCATCTTCGTTTTTATCGAGATCGGCCATCACCAGGCGGCGTAACTCCGCGCCCTTTTCACGCTCCGCGCCTGCCGTCACCATGCGATCGTATTGATCGAGCAGCGCCAGCGCCTCCGCATTGCGATTCTGCGCGGCGGCCAATCTTGCGTGCGCCAGGTCCACTTCCGGCGCGCCCGGATTCTCGCGCTCCGCGTCTTGAATCGACTCCTGCGCCTTTCGGAAATCCTTGTCGGCGATGGCGCGGTCGGCGCTTGCCAGCGCGCTGGTAAAGCGCATGTCGGCGGGCAGGCCCTTGGGCAGAGTCCTGCGGCGCGACGCGTTGCTCTGCGCCTCCGCTTGCGAGGCGAACAGTTTTTCGTCGCTCGCAAGCTTGCGAATTTCACGATTCGACGGATCGCGCGCCAGCGCCAGCGCCGCCTCCGCTTGTGCCTTGGCGTAATCGCCGCGCTGCTCAAACGCACGGGCGCGCAAGGAATGGGCCCGCGCGCTTTCTTCCAGCGCCTCCCCGTGCAGCGCCTGCATTTCAGGGAACGACGCCTCATAGGGATCGAACTCCTTGTACTTTTCAAGCAGCGCGTCCCAATCGCCCAGCGCTGCGAGCGAGCGCAGCAGCTTCGGACGATCCGTGACGAAACGCACGCGTCCGGCGATACGGTCATCCAGCGCCGCAAATGCCGCGTCTCCGGGGAACATCTGGCGCGCCGTTTCGCTGAAGCGGCGATTGCGCACGAGATCGGCGTAGGTGCCTCCGTCTTCGAACGCATCGAGCGCGGCAGAAATCCGCGCCGCGAGCGCAGCGCGGAACTCCTTCACAGCGGGCGATCCAGCGAAGGACGCGACGAAGCCCTGCATCGCGGCAAGCTGTTCGTCGATATTCGAAAAGGCCCAGTCCTTCGACACGAAATCGCGCACCGATTCCTCGGGCGACGCGCCGTAGAGCGCTGTGAAAAACGTCTCCGGCGCAACAGGCGAAGCTTGCCGTCTACGCACCGCGGTAATCGTCAAGCGAGGCGCAAGGTTGTCGGCCAGAACGATCTCGCGCGGCGCGTTTGGCCCGCTGAGGCTGACCACACGGCCCGCCTCTCCGCGAAGTACACCGGCCTGCGCCAGATCCACGCGCGGCAGCCGGCGCGGATCTGTATCGCTCTTTTCCGGTGCCAGCCGCACGCGGCGGCTCTGGTTGATCTGCACGTCGTCCACCGCTTCGAAGACGATCTTTCCGTCCGCCGAGCGCGTACCCAGGACCACGCTCTGCGCCAGCGCCAGTGGAGCGATCAGGAGTACGGCCGCCCTCACGGCTTTTTCCTTCTCTCGATCTCCGCGTCGAGCGCCGCCGCCTTCGCCGGATCCGTGGCGGCGAGCTTCTCCCGCGACGCTGCCATCTCTGCTGTCTTGCCCAATTCCACACACGCAAGCGCGAGGTTGAACAGCGATGCCGAATCGGTTGCCTGCGCTGCGGATTTGTACGCCTGCTCGAAATTCAGCTGCGCATTCGCCGTGTCGCCCAGTTTGCGATCGATGCCGCCCAGTAGCAGGTATCCTTCCGCGTCAGGCTGCGTATCGAGATACGCTTTCAGCATCGCCGCCCCGGACGCCAGCCGATCCTTGAACGCATCGTTCGCGGCATAGACTCCCGCCAGCGCGTACACAAAATCCTTATTCGCCGGATCCAGCTTCCGCGCGCGCTCTAAAAACCCCGCCGCTTCGGCTGGCTTGCCCTCCCGCAGCGCGACTCCGGCGGCGATGCGCAGCAGAGTGGTGTTGTCCGGATCGCCTTTCAGCGCGTCTCCGGCCAGCGTCCCGGCCTGATCCCAATTCTCCTGCTTGTATTCGACCCGCGCGCGCAGCGTCTTGGCCTGCACCGCCAGCGCGGGCGACGTGACGCCGGAAACCGCCTGCGTGACGCACTTCAGATCGTCGGACGCGAAGCACAGCCGCGCCAGCTTCAGGCGCGCAGTATCCGAGTTTTTGGCTGCGGCTTCATAGCGGGCACGCGCGTCGGACGGATCTTTTTGTTCCAGCGAAATGTCGCCCATGCGCTCCTGAATCTCGGGCTGATCGGGCTTCAGCTTCACAGCCTCCGCATATTCCGCGTACGCTTCACGCACGCGCTTGGCGGTGTAGAGCAGGTTCGCCAGGCTCAGATGCGCCGTCAGATTCGCCGGCGACGCAATGATCGCCCAGCGGCAATAGGCCTCGGCTCCGGCCAGATCGGCGGAGGCGGCGTACGCCTCCACCACCATGCGCGTCGCATCTTCGTCGCGCGCTTCTTCCATGGTTTTGGTGCGCAGCGCCGCGAGCACCGCGCTCCAGTGCTTGGTCTTCGATTCGCAGGAGGCAAGCTGCTTCGCCAGGGCGAAATCGCTCGGCGAAAGATCCAGCGCGCGCCGCAACGGTTCGGCGGCGCGCTCGCAGTTATTCAATGACGCGTAGGCGCTGCCGATCGCGGCCAGCACGCGCTGGTCGTCGGGAATCTCGGCGCGGACCTTTTCCAATCGGTCGATAGCCGGCTGATATCGCTTCTGCTTTAGCTCCACCAGCCCGAGCCCGGTGCGCGCGAGCGGATTGGCGGCGTCTTCGTGAAGCAGCGTGTCGAAAATCTGCTGCGCTTCCGCCGCGCGATCGAGGCGCAAATAGAGATCGCCCAATGCCGCGCGTGCCGTCGCGTCTGTCATATTGGCGAGCGCGGCAACCGCATCGCCGCCGCGGCCCGCGCGTGCCAGCGCCTCCGCCATCAGCACCGTTGCTTCCTCGTCGCGGCGATGCGAGGCCAGAAATTCGGCGGCTTTGTCGAACTGTTTATTATCGATGAGGCAGCGCGCGACCAACACCGCAGCACGCGGCGTGGAAGAGGCGGCGCGGTCCAATAAAGGCACCGCCGCGCGGCAATCGCCCGCCCGGTATAGCGCCGCACCGCGCTGATACGACGCGTCTTCCGTCTGCGCCGCACAGGCGCACGCCGCCCCGATCGCCGCTAGAATCTTCAGCCGCAAGCCGTTAGTATAACCGCCGCGCCCGCCCCTTGGATTAAAAATGCTTTCGGAACGAATG
>Ga0075029_100001172_pt1 | contig 15028 bp, 22 predicted proteins | sample LitLauG_LLR_2013_FD_71391 | JGI IMG/M metagenome (GOLD analysis project Ga0075029, IMG submission 71391) | Freshwater sediment microbial communities from North America - Little Laurel Run_MetaG_LLR_2013 | ecosystem: Environmental > Aquatic > Freshwater > Creek > Sediment | place: USA...
TATAATTTTTAGTTTTTTTAAACTGTAAAAATATTATGGAATTAGAATATTCATGATGAAAATAATTTGCTCATTAACAGCTTATTTTCCAGATTTACCAGCTTTTCGAAGAATTTGTTCATCTTTGTATAAAATCCCTTTACCCTTGTAAGGTTCTGGTTGACGCCAAGCTCTAATATTGGATGCAAATAAACCTAATAATTCTTTATCACATGATTTTAAATTTACCGTTGTATTTTTAACAATTTCAACGGAAATTTCTTTGGGAATTTGAATTTTAACTGGATGGCTATATCCTAAACTTAAAACTATTTCCTTTCCTTCAACTACCGCTCGATACCCAACTCCTTTTAAAACAAGAGTTAAATCAAACTGTTCAGAAACTCCTATAATCATATTATTGATTAACGTTCTATATAAGCCATGAAGTGCACGAACTTTTTTAGTTTCGTTTTTTAACCCTACTTTTAATTTTTCATTCTCGTGACTAAGAGCAATTATATCTGGAAGGGTTGTGGTTAATATTCCAAATTTTCCTTTAACTGTAATTTCCCCTTCATTATAATTAACATCGACATTTTCTGGTATAGTAATCGGTAATTTGCCTATACGTGACATTTTAAAAACTCCCTCTGTTTACCAAATATAACATAAAACTTCGCCACCAATTCCAAGTTCCTTAGCTTTTAAGTTTGTCATTACTCCTCTAGAAGTTGAAATAATTGCAATTCCTAAATTATCTAAAACTCTTGGTAATTTTTTTGAATTTGAATAAACTCTTAACCCTGGTTTACTAACCCTTTCAATTTTAGAAATAACTGATTTTCGAGATTTTCCAATATATTTTAAAGATATTAATAAATATTTTCTTTCATCTTCTATATAATTTTCGACATCCTCAATAAAACCTTCTTCTTTTAAGATTTCTGCTATTGAGACAGACATTTTAGTAGCAGGAATTTGAACAATTTGATGCTTTACCATATGCGCATTTCTGATTCTTGTTAACATATCTGAAATAGTATCGGTTACCACAGTTAACTCCTTATAAAAAATCTAGTTTAGTATTTATTCTTGTGACCATCGTTTTCTTTTTAAATGTCTTTTCTTATCCCAAGTACGATTAATCTCTGAAAATGATTCGTATTTCTCATAATATCCGCAATCATTTAATGGAAATCTTAAAAATTTAAATAAGATCATTCCGTTTAAAATTTTGTCAATTGAATCTGAACGATATTTTGGTGAATTATGGTCTAAAATTATATTAATTGTAAATCCTTGAACTTGTTCAACATCTTCATAATCAATTTCTGGAAAAATTAATTGTTCTTTTAAACCTAACGTATAATTTCCTGCTTTATCAAAACTTCGTAATGATAAACCGCGAAAATCTCGAATTTGCGTAAATGTAAAGAATATTAATTTTGTTAAAAATGTGTACATTTTTTCGCCACGTAATGTTACACTTAAGCCTAACTCCATATCTTCACGAATCTTAAATCCTGCAATGGCTTTTTTAGATTTTGTAATAAGTGGTTTTTGTCCTGTAATTTTTTCAAATTCTTCAATATTTTTTTTTAAAATATTAGTATTTTGAGCAGCTAATCCAAGACCACGATTAATTTGAATTTTTTTTAATTTTGGAACACTATGTGGGTTTTTAAATAATTTTGGACTATTTTTGACTAAGATAGGTTTAATTCCTTCTTCGTACTCTTTTTTTATATCGCCAAGTAAATTATAAATGTCAGCAATCTCTTCTAACGAGTTTTGATTTAGCATATTAAGATACTTCTTTTAAATTTAATATTACATTTGAATGATGAATGGGAGCTTCAAATTGTTTGATTTCACCGATTTCATTCTCATTCGTCGGTTTAATATGTTTAAACTTAAAATTAATTCCTTTGATTATTAATTTTCCAGTTTTTCGATTAATTTTAATAACCTCACCAATTTCATTTTTATTAAAACCTGAAATAATTCTTACCGTATCACCAATTTTGACATGCAATTTTCTTTTTTTTGGCATTTATAATACCTCCGGTGCTAATGAAACAATTTTTGAATAATTTTTATCACGTATTTCTCGAGCAACAGGTCCAAAAACTCTTGTACCACGAGGATTATTATCCATATTTACAATAACAGCTGCATTATCATCAAATCGAATATACATTCCGTCTTGTCGACGAATACTTTTTTTAGTTCGAACTATAACAGCTCTGATTACATCTGAACGTTTGACCGGCATATTTGGTAAAGCTTCTTTTACTACTGCAATGATGGTATCACCAATTTTTGCATATTTTTTGTTACCACCTAATACTCGGATACACATAACTTTTTTAGCACCCGTATTATCGGCTACTGTTAACATTGTTTGAGGATAAATCATAAAAATATCATTTAACTTAGTAACGATGATTTTGAAATAATTTGGATTAATTTCCAACGTTTTTTCTTACTTAAGGGACGACATTCTTCCACCAGTACTTGATCACCAATATTGCACTCTTCTAATGCGTCATGAGCTAAATATTTTTTAGTTTGAATTACTGTTTTAGAATAAATCGGATGTGAATATCGATTTTCAACCTTTACGACAATTGTTTTCTGCATTTTATTACTAATTACAATACCAATTTGCTGCTTTACTGGCATCTAAAACTCCTTACTTTTACATTCAATAGTATTATTTTTCGACATTTAGTTTTAATTCGTAGTTAAATTTTCGTCTTTTTGTTCAAGATTTTGTAGTCTTAATGTTAAAAGGGTTTTTAATTGAGCCAAACGACGTTTTGCATTTTTTATTTCATGTGACTTAAAACTTTGGCGAGTAGCTTTTTTAAAACGAAGATTAAATAATTGATTTTCAGTTCCAATAATTGCTTCAGAAATTTCTGTGTTTGAAAGTGAAATAATATCAGTAAACGTATGTAGACCCATATTTTTTAATTAATATTATCTTTAATAATAAATTTTGTTTTAATCGGTAATTTATAAGCTGCTAAACTTAAAGCAGCTCTTGCAACCTCTTCAGGAACTGAACCAATTTCAAATAAAATTGTTCCTGGTTTAACAACAGCTACCCAATAATCTACGGAACCTTTACCAGAACCCATACGTGATTCTGCTGCTCGAGCAGTTACAGTTTTATCAGGGAAAATTCGAATCCACAATGAAGCTCCGCGTTTTGTATATCTTGTAATTGTTCTACGAGCTGCTTCAATTTGACGTGATGTAATCCAGGTTGGTTCCAATGCTTGTAAACCAAAGTTTCCGAAACAAATTTCATTTCCACGAGTTTTTGTACCTCGCATACGTCCGCGATGATACTTTCTATATTTTGTTCTTTTTGGACTTAACATAACAAATTAATTGAATAAAAATATAAACTTTTTAGCTTAGTTAATAGTTTTTTTTATTTTGATAAAATTTCACTTTTAAATAACCAAACTTTAATTCCTAATACACCATAAATAGTATTGGCTTCTTGTGTAGAATAATCAATATCTGCGCGTAAAGTTTGAAGTGGAACTCGTCCTTCTCTAATCCATTCACTTCTTGCAATTTCAGCTCCGTTTAAACGACCTGAAACTTGAATTTTAATTCCATTAACATTCTGTTTTTGAGCTCGCTGTAAAGCTTCTCGGATTGCTCTTCTAAAAGCAATCCGTTTTTCTAATTGCTCAGCAACTAGATCTGCAAGAAGAGAAGCATCTAAATCAACTTTCTCTACTTCAAAAACGTTAATTGTCAGTTGACGATTCTCAGGTAATAATCTTTTAACATTTGTTAATAATGTTTCAAGACCAGTACCACGGTCACCAACTAAAATTCCTGGTTTTCCTGTTTCAATGTTTAATTGAATTTGATCATTCAATCCATTCCGATTTATTCGAACGTTAGAGATACTATTAGATTTTGCAATAGTCTTTATATAAGTTCGAATTATATCATCTTCTTGTAGAACATTTGCATATTGATTAAAATTAGCATACCAAGTAGATTTATGTTCTTGTGTGATCCCTAATCTAAATCCTAAAGGATGTGTTTTTTGACCCATAGACTTAATCCTTTTACTTTAAAATCAAATTTATTATTTAGTTGTTTAATTAATTGCTTTCACAATTACCGTAATATGACATGTTGGTTTTAAAATTTTGTATGCTCTTCCTTGAGCACGTGGTCGAATTCGTTTTAATTTGGGTCCTTCATCAGCAAAAATCGTATCAATGACTAATTTTTTTTTATCTAAGCCATAATTATGTTTTGCATTTGCGGCTGCGGAATGAACAACTTGCCAAATGGGTCCACCAGCATCATAAGGTAAAAATTCTAAAATCATTAAGGCTTCTTGATATGAACGACCTCTAATTTGATCTAAAACTCGTCTTATCTTATGAGGAGACATTCGAATATATTTAGCTACTGCTTTAATTGACTGTGTGTTTGACATAATGAATTTTTTCTAATAGGTAGTATTACATATAAAGATAAATTTTTAAGAAATTTAGTAGCAACATTTAAATACTTTATTGCTAAATCAAAACTCTTTAATTATTAACTAAGAAATTCATTTAATTTAGAAAATAAATCTATTTTAACATTTTTAACAATTACCATAATGATTCCTGTTTTTTCACTGGTACTCTAGTTTTATAAAAGAACTTAATTGTTATATAGTTAAATTGTTTTAAAGTTTCAGAGTCATTCTTTAGAAATTTATTAGGTTTCGATATTTCATCGATATAAACTTCACGGATCCAGATATCAAAAAAATTAACCGAAAAATTGTTTTGTAATGAAAGAATAGATGAATATAAAACTGCTAAAAGATTATCCCGTTCAATTGGATTTGATTTTAATGAGTATAAAATATCATCAATTGCATAATAAATATATTTATTTTGAAAATTATTTAAAAGAAATTTTGCCGTTAGAGAGAGATTTTTTTGATACTTCATTTGAAATGTTTTTGAGATAATCTCGCTAGACTTAGGGTATTGTAGTGGTTTTCCTTCACTTCGAGTCTTTAATTTACGCTTTTTAGTTATTGAAAATTCTTCATTACATTTACATCTATTCTCATACAGTATTCGATTCATTTGGGAATTTATTTAGCGTTTTGTTTTTCTATCAGCTTTAATATGAGTTTTAAAATTTCTTGTTGAGACAAATTCTCCTAATTTATGTCCAACTAATTGATCGGAAATAAAGATTGGAACATGTTGTTTTCCGTTATAGACTGCAATTGTAAATCCAATCATACTAGGTAAGATCGTTGATGATCGAGACCAAGTTATAATTGTATCTTTTTTACCAGTTTTATTTAATGTATTTATTTTTTTTAATAAATGATAAGCAACAAAAGGACTCTTTTTTAATGATCTTGGCATCTTGAAAATATTTTTCTTAATTTTTAAACTGTTAAACTAATATTTAAGAACGTCGACGAAGAATATATGCATCACTTAATTTTTTTCTTTTTCTTGTTTTCATACCTAATGCTGGTTTTCCCCATGGAGTTAATGGACGTGTTCTACCAATAGGTGCTCTACCTTCACCACCACCGTGTGGATGATCACATGGGTTCATAACGGAACCTCGAACAGTAGGACGTTTACCCAACCAACGAGTTCTACCAGCTTTACCACTTTGAACTAAAAATGAATCATTATTACTAACTTCACCAACTGTCGCAAAACATTCTTTACGAATTAAGCGAATTTCTTTTGAGGGTAATCGTAAAGTAATATAATCCCCTTCTTTTGCTAAAATTTTTGCTGAGGTTCCACCTGCACGAACAATTTGTCCACCACGATTTGAAATTAATTCAATATTATGAACTGAAGTTCCTAAAGGAATCTCTTCCAATGGTAAAGTATTCCCAACCTTTAATGGAGAACCAGATCCAGAAAGAATACTGTCACCTACATTTAAATTTTTTGGCTGCAAAATATAACGTTTTTCACCGTCAACATAATTTATTAATGCTATTCTAGCATTCCTATTAGGATCATATTCAATGGATGCTACAATACCTTCAATACCGCATTTATTTCGTTTAAAATCGATAAGTCGATAAAGTCGTTTATGACCACCTCCTCGATGACGAATAGTGATAACACCTCTATTATTTCGTCCTTTATTACGATGGTTCTTTTGAATTAAGCTTTTTTCCGGTTTGGCTTTTGTAATTTCACTAAACTCTGACAAGGCACGATTTCGTGTTCCTGGTGTATATGATTTGTAAAAACGAATACTCATAAACTAAATTATTTTTTTATTTATTAACTGTCTGTAAATAAATTTATTACATCACCTTCCGATAAAGTTACAATTGCTTTTTTATATTGTGGTTTCCAACCAATATATTTACCAACACGTTTTTTTTTTCGTGGAAGACGAGATGTATTAATTTTGATAACTTTTACATCAAATAAATATTCAATTGAAGCTTTAATTGTAAGTTTATCTGAATAGCGATCTACTACAAAACTATACTGATTATTTTCTAAAAGTTGTGTAGCTTTATCTGTGATAATAGGATATTTGATAATCTGTGCCTGACTACGAGAAAACTCTGATGAATTAATCACAATAAATCTCCTTTATATCATTTATTGCCTGTGGGGTTAATATAATTTGCTTTGCTTTTAATAGACTAAATGTATTTAAATTTGAAGCAGAAATTAATTCAACATTTTTAAGGTTTTGTGTTGCTAGTTTTAACGGGGTCGTTTTTTTTGATACAATTACTAATACTTTTCGATCTAAATTAATAGAACAATCTTGACAAACCTTTAAAAAAGTCTTTGTTTTTGGCTCAATAATTTCGTTTTCTAAATTTTCAATAATTAAAATATTGTTTTTCTTATTATAAAGTAACGTTTGCAAAGCTAAGCGACGTTCTTTTTTGTTTAATTTTAAGAAAATTTTTTTGGGCTTTGGACCAAAAGTAACACCACCACCTTTCCATAATGGTGAACGGTTTGAACCTGCTCGAGCACGCCCAGTACCTTTTTGACGCCATGGTTTACGACCACCACCTCGAACTTCACTTCGGGTTTTTGTTGAACTTGTACCTTGTCTTTGTGAATTAGAATGTCTTAAAAGATCTTTATGTAATAAATAATTTCCGGATTCTTCTAAAACATCTAATTGTAATTCATGTTTTGAATCTAATTGTTGTCCATTTATATCTAATGGAGTATATGTTATAAATTTTTGAACGGTCATACTTTCTTTTAATGTATTTATTTTGTAATTTCAATTGCCTTATTCTGAAGGAACAATACTTAATAGATTGCCAGGTTTTCCTGGAACAGATCCTTTTATTACTAAAATATTTTCTTCTGAATTTATTTGGATAACTTTAAGTTTTTTAACCGTTATAATTTTATTTCCTAATTGACCTGACATTTTCTTACCTGGTAAAACACGACCTGGGGTTGTACCCATACCAATGGATCCAGGAGCTCTGTGATTTTTTGAACCATGAGTCATAGGACCTCGTGCAAAATTATGACGTTTTTGAAGTCCCGAAAACCCTTTACCAATACTTTTACCTTGTATATTTACAAGTTGACCTGGTAAAAATGAATCAACGTTTAAAATTTGCCCAATCTGAAATTCATTATCTTCGTTTATTCTAAATTCTTTTAAGTATTTCAAGGGTTGAATATTTGATTTTTGTAAATGACCCAATTCTGGTTGAGTTAATGATTTATTTGAAACACTACCATAACCAATCTGAATTGAGTCGTATCCATCTTTTGCCTTAGTTTTAACTTGTGTAACAACACAAGGTCCAACTTTTAAAATGGTAACTGGAATAATATTACCAGCTTCATCAAAAATCTGAGTCATACCCATTTTATTCCCTAATAAACCTATAACCACGATGTTTCTCCAAATTTATTTTATACTTATTAACTTTGCTTTTTTAGAAATTTTGGTATTAAATAAACTAATTAAAATTAGTAAATCGCTTCATTAGTTTAAAAAAATTACTAATTTTTGTCTATATAAGATATATTAACAATATTATTAATTTTTTAAAATTTCATACGGATTAGTGAGTCTAATCCTCTTTTTACTAATAAATTATAATTTTATTAAAATATAAACTATAAAAATATAAAAATGACAAAAGTTGTAGGAATCGATTTAGGTACGACAAATTCTGTAGTTGCTGCAATTGAAGGTGGTCAACCAAGTGTAATTATAAATGCTGAAGGGTTACGAACAACTCCTTCAATTGTTGCATATACCAAGAAAGAAGAATTATTAGTGGGTCAAATTGCTAAACGTCAGGCTGTAATTAATCCAGAAAATACTTTTTTTTCAGTTAAACGATTTATTGGTTCAAAGGAAGGAGAAATTGCAGAAGAATCAAAAAAATTACCATATAAGGTAACCAAAGATCAAAACGATAATATTAAAATTAAATGTCCCGCATTAAATAAAGATTTTAGTCCAGAAGAAATTTCTGCACAGGTTTTAAGAAAATTAATTAATGACGCCACAAATTATTTAGGGCAAGAAGTAACTCAAGCAGTTATTACTGTACCTGCTTACTTCAACGATTCACAAAGACAAGCTACAATGGATGCTGGAAAAATTGCGGGCGTTGAAGTTTTACGTATTATTAATGAACCAACAGCTGCTTCTTTAGCCTATGGTTTAGATAAAAAACAAAATGAAACAATATTAGTTTTTGATTTAGGTGGGGGAACATTTGACGTTTCAATTTTAGAAGTTGGTGATGGGATTTTTGAAGTTTTATCAACAGCTGGTGATACAAGGTTGGGTGGTGATGATTTTGATAATGTTTTAGTTAAATGGTTAATGAATGATTTTAAAAATAAAGAAGGAATTGATCTGGATAATGATATTCAAGCTTTGCAGCGTTTAACAGAAGCCGCTGAAAAAGCAAAAATTGAACTGTCAACTGCTGAAAAAACAACAATTCAGTTACCATTTATTACTGCAGATAAAACAGGTCCAAAACATATTGAGAAAGAATTAACGCGAGATATTTTTGAGAATTTATGTAAAGACTTAATTAATCGTTGTCGTGTTCCTGTTGAAAAGGCTTTAAATGACGCTAGACTTGATAAATCAGATATAAATGAAGTTGTTCTAGTTGGTGGTTCAACACGAATTCCAGCAATTCAGAAATTAGTTGAATCTTTAACTGGTAAAAAGCCTAATCAATCTGTTAATCCGGATGAAGTTGTTGCGATTGGAGCTGCAATTCAAGCAGGTATTTTAGCAGGTGAAATTAAAGATATTTTATTATTAGATGTAACTCCACTATCGTTAGGGGTTGAAACACTGGGTGGTGTAATGACAAAAATTATTGCTCGAAATACAACAATTCCAGTTAAAAAATCAGAAATGTTCTCAACAGCTGTTGATAATCAAACAAATGTAGAAATTCACATTTTACAGGGTGAGCGAGAATTAGTTTCTGGTAATAAAAGTCTAGGAAATTTTAGATTAGATGGAATTCCAGCTGCTGATCGTGGTGTTCCTCAAATTGAAGTTACATTTGATATCGACGTTGATGGGATTTTATCAGTAAAAGCAAGAGAAAAAGAAACAGGTGTCGAACAATCAGTAACAATTCAAGGCGCATCAAATTTAAATGAAGCAGAAGTTGAAAAAATGTTAGCAGAAGCAGAAAAATTTGCTAAAGCTGATAAAGAAAAACGAGAGAATATTGATTTAAAAAATCAAGCTGAAGCATTATGTTTTGAAGCTGAAAAAGAACTTTCTCTTTTAAAGGATAGTATTTCAAACGAGACACAAGAAAATGTTACAAAATTAATTGAAACTATTCGACAAGAAGTTCAAAATAATAACTTTGAAAGTTTAAAAATACAGGTTGAAAAGTTAAAAACTGCTATGAAAGATATGTTAGAAGCAAAAATGAATAATGAGTCAAATTCAGATCCAATGTCAAATTTAAATGATTTATAATCAAAATAGTGTTTATTCAAAAACTTCTAAACGAATCTTACGATTCGTTTAGAACTCTACTATCATCAACAATAATACATTCAGTTGTTAAAATCATACTAGCAATTGATGTTGCGTTTTGCAAACCAGAACGAGTTACTTTTGCTGGGTCTACTACACCTTCTTCATACATATTTCCAAATCTATCTTTAGCTGCATTATATCCAATTTCAAATTCTTGTTGTTGGACTTTTTCAATAATAACTGGACCATTTATTCCGGCATTTTCGGCAATTCTTCTTAATGGTGCTAAAATTGCTCGTGAAATAATCATGGCACCAATTAATTCATCTTCTTTTAAATTATTTTTAGCCCATGTTACAAGATTTTCTGACAAATGTACTAGTGTTGCTCCGCCACCTGGGACAATACCTTCTTCTACAGCAGCTCTAGTTGCATTGATTGCATCTTCTAACCGCAATTTTTTATCTTTCATTTCCGTTTCAGTAACTGCACCTACTCTAATTACCGCAATTCCACCAGACAATTTTGCAATTCGATCTTGTAATTTCTCTTTTTCATAACCGGTATCTGCAATATTAACTTGTTTTCGAAGTTGTTCACATCGGATATTAATCTCATTTAATGTTTGTCCATCTGAAACAATTGTTGTTGTATCTTTATCAACAATAATACGACGTGCTTGACCTAGTAAGGTTAATTGAATATTATCTAAACTTAATCCAGCATCCTGAGTAATAACTGTCCCACCTGTTAAAATAGCAATATCTTCTAACATTTGTTTACGTAATTCTCCAAAGCCAGGTGCTCTAACTGCTACAACATTTATAATTCCACGTAATTTATTTAAAATTAATGTCGCTAGAGCTTCTTTTTCAACATCTTCAGCAATAATTAAAAGAGGACGTTTTGTTTTTGTTATTTGTTCTAGAATCGGTAATAAATCTTGTTGTACTAAAGTAATACGCTTATCTGTCAAAAGAATATATGGATTTTCATAAGATACTTCCATTTTTTCTGTATTCGTAATAAAGTAAGGAGAAATAAAACCTTTTTCTAATTTCATACCCTCTGTAATCTCTAATTCTGTTACAATTCCTTTTCCTTCTTCTAAGGAAATAACACCTTCCTTACCCACTTTTGATAATGCATCTGCAATTAATGAACCTATTACCTCATCATTGCCAGATGATATAGAAGCTACCTGTTGAATTGATTGAAGATCTTCAACTGGTTGTGCAAATTCATTTATTTGGGTTACTAAATATTGCGCAGCTTTTTCCATTCCTAATTTAATTGAAATAGGATTGGCACCAGCTGCCACGTTTTTTAGTCCTTCTTTTACCATAGCATAAGCTAAAACTGTAGCAGTTGTTGTACCATCACCTGCCACATCATTCGTTTTTGAAGCAGCCTGACGAATTAATGAAACCCCAGTATTTTCAATATGATCTGGTAATTTAATTTCTTTGGCAATAGTTACACCATCATTAACAATTTGTGGTGATCCATAAGCCTTTTCTAATACTACATTTCGACCTTTTGGTCCTAATGTAACTGAAACAGCTTCTACCATAATTTCCATCCCACGTTCGAGAGCGCGTCGCGCATTATCTTGATATAAAATTTTTTTTGCCATATTTAAAAATAAATACTTTTTTTTATTTCAAATTAAAAATGTTTAACATACTAATTTAATTGAATACTTATTAATTTTGCAAGCTTAAAACTAACTTTTATTAATTTTTTTATTTTAAAAATAAGATTAGTCTTACTTTTAAAAACTAAAAAATAGAAATTAAATTTAAATTTCTATAACTTAAACAATTCTATTCTTTTTTCAAATCAAAAAAAAATTACAATAAGATTTAAGTTTCTAAATATAAAAAGGAAGAAGTTAATTTTAGAAAACTTTTAGATGAAGACCCTATAATTCGGGATATATTCTCTCTTAATAGTAGATATTATCAAAAATATGTGTTTGATGTGCTTGCATCTCCACCTAATAATCGTCAAATTTATTGGGTTATGGATTTTAATGGAAATACAGGGAAATCCCAGTTTGTTCGAGCTGTCGAAAAGAAAGGTTTAACTATATCTGCTGATATTGATAATCCTCGTGCGTTTGCCAAACAAATTATAATTGAAGCTACTGAATATTTTCAAAAGTATGGCAAACATCCACCCGCTATAATCATAGATTTATCTCGCCAGGTTCCTGAAGCTTATTTAAATGGCTTCTATGGGGTTTTAGAAAGTTTGAAAAATAGCCGTGTTCGATCAATGTTTGGAGTTTCTTCAAAATACGAGCGGACTAAACCACCTCATGTTATCGTTTTCGTTAATATGCCCCTCATTCAAAATTCATTGTCTGCTGATAGAATATTACTTTTAGAAATTCTACCACAACAATATGAATATAAAATCCGTTATGCTAGCTGTTTAGCGGTTTTAGATGACTATAATGGAAAATTTGTAAAATACCATTATCAATCCTCTCAAGAGGACGATGAGAAGAAATTAAAACTAATAAAAAATTCTGATTCTGCAACATCCTTAGTGTTTGCCATGCTGTATGAAGCTCAGTCTGAATCAGTCATAAGGTTGGAGCACCACGTCTTGGGGGGCGTGGTAGCCCTCGTGATGGAGCTATGTAATGAAGCACCAAAACAACCTAAATTGGAAGCGCGTATAAAAAAAGCAACAAGAAACTTGAAAATGAAATTAATTTGTCCTAGTCAGCCAAATTCATATTCTAATTCTAATAGAAAGTGAGGAGTAGCTTACCCTCGTATTTTCTAAGATTTTAGAAGGATCAAATAAACCCTAGAATTGTACTAGGGTTTAAAAGCGGAACGGAACAGGAATAAGTAATAATAATGGCAACTATCATTATACTGTTTTCTCGTTCAAATTACAAATATTTCTAAAACTATATTTTTAAAACTAAATCTAATGAAAATTCTCAAAAATGTAATCTTTACCTTTTCGGATGGTAGTATACTTAATTTTCATGCTTTTAATGATATAAAAATGGAAAATTTAAGGAAATCCTTCTGCTATTAGGTGAGATAAGAAAATCATCTCCCCTTAACACAACGCAAGATCAGCAATTAATTGATATAGTGAGTATCTTAGATTGTATGAATAAAGATCTTTATCAATCGTATGCTAACTATCCAGTGTGTCTTTTATTTACTGGCTTGGGTGATCCTGAATTGGATCAGGAAGCTCTGATATTTAATTACCAGTCTTATAATTATCCGGGTTATGCATTATCAGGTAATATCGATAATGGCTGTTTATTCAGAATCTTGTTAAATAAGAATTTATTTCTAATTGATGAACCAGATAAATTCGAAGATTTCGATGAATTTTAATAATTTCTTTTAGTAATTTCTTAGACAGATTAAACTTCTTAGAATTTTAGATCTCTTTTTTTCTAGTTTTCTAAGAAGTTAAAGGGCGGAACGATCATCTGAGTTGAGTCGCACCCGGTTCATTTCAAGGGAGAGACGACGCAGGATGGAGTGTTTCGTCGCTCTTGAAATAGTCCTTTGCTTTTTCTCTTATCAGCCGGGGGTTCCACTAGCCATGCGGCAATCAGCTATACCTTTCCTGTGATGGTCTTCTTTTGCTCTTTACTCTTATGGTCTGATGGGTCATACTTAGATCTTCTCTGAGAGTGTGTTTAAATCCTCCCTAACCATTATTCTATAGGCTTGGCTTTAATCTTATGTTAGGGTGTTATGAAAATAATTTCAGTTCTAGGGGCCTTAAAATGCTTCTAAAATATATCTTAGTTTTTTCTAAAAATATAAAAATTATAAATATTTTGGATAATCCTGATATTTTTGATGATAATATTAAATTGTAAAAAGTAAAAGATAATTTCTTTTCTTATTTTATTAATTTTTAGAAAAGGAATTATTATATTATAGTATCAATAATTCATTAATTTTTTTTGACTTTACTAAATTCGAACTCTTTAGTAATATATAGTTAGGTAACTATATTTTGGGCTTGTAGCTCAGTGGACTAGAGCACGTGGCTACGAACTACGGTGTCAGGGGTTCGAATCCCTTCTTGCCCAATAATAAATTTTTCAATCTATAGTTTCCTTCTTTTTTTAGATATTTTGGGGTGTCGCCAAGTGGTAAGGCTGCGGACTTTGACTCCGCCACTCGTAGGTTCGAATCCTGCCACCCCAGTTATATTGAAATAATTTCTATATTCGGTTAAGAAAGAGTTGTTTTTAATTTACAGAATTCGCATAATTAAAGTAAGATAAACATATTATAATTTATTGATCTTTAATAAGGATAAAATTATGGAAGCTAAAATTCAATTTATAAAAGGTCTAGACGAAAAAGTATTGCCAGATGTTCGTTTAACTCGTTCAAGAGATGGAAGCACTGGAACAGCTACGTTTCGATTTAAAAATCCTAATATTTTAGATAAAAATACAGCAAAAGAAGGCGAAATTACAGGTATGTATTTAATTGATGAAGAAGGTACATTAGAAACACGCGATGTAAATGCAAGATTTGTAAATGGAAAACCTCAAGCGATTGAATCTATTTATATTATGAAAAGCCCAGAAGCTTGGGATAGATTTATAAGGTTTATGGAAAGATATGGTGAAACAAATGGTTTAGTTTTTACTAAAGCAAATTAAGTGAAGAAATTTACAATAATTTAAAAATGCAAATATCACTAAAATGGATTAACGAATTAGTAAATATTGAGATAGTTAAATTAGATGATCTAATCGAAAAATTAACACTTGGAGGATTTGAAGTTGAAGAAATTTTAGAAATCGATATAAATAATCAAAAACAAATTGTATTAGATATATCAGCAACAGCAAATCGGTCGGACAGCTTATCTATTCATGGTATTTCAAAAGAAATTGCTACTTTATTAAATCAGCAACCAAAAATATCAAATTATTTATTAAATAATAAAGAATGGAAACAAAATATTGAAAATAAAACAGAGATTATTTCAATGGATCACAATTGGTCTATGT
>Ga0075029_100001174_pt1 | contig 15018 bp, 16 predicted proteins | sample LitLauG_LLR_2013_FD_71391 | JGI IMG/M metagenome (GOLD analysis project Ga0075029, IMG submission 71391) | Freshwater sediment microbial communities from North America - Little Laurel Run_MetaG_LLR_2013 | ecosystem: Environmental > Aquatic > Freshwater > Creek > Sediment | place: USA...
CCCGCCGCGCGGCGGGCATTGCGGTAGATGGCGTCGTCCTTGTGCAGCCCGCGCGGCGGGTCGAGCACGATCAGGGTCTCGCCGGCGGCCATGCCGTCGGGAAACGGCAACTGTTCATCGACAATGAAGTGTCGCCGCATCGGCGCGGCCAGGAGGACACCCAGGAGCGAGGCGATGCTCAGCCAGATGAAGACCTGAATCGGCGATGGGTCGAGGTGAAAGCTCACGACTTTGGAAGCCCGCAGCATGTCGAACGACGCCAGAACGCCGCACATGAAAGCGGTCTGCGCGGCCGAGGTCCCGGCCGTCTGCACAATGTTGTTCTGCCAGCGGTCGTAGGTCTTGCGCGATATGAGGCTGAGGATGACGAAACCGTAGAAGGCCGAGACCACCGAGACGTTGGGTCCGAAGCCAAGCTTCAACACCATGTAGGGGTACGACGCCCCCATGATCGCCGCGACGATCGCCGCGGCGAACAGCGCCTGCGGCGTGAGTTCGGATCCAGGCGGGCGGGGGAGCCGGCCGGCTGGGTTCGCGTTTGCTACAGAGTCATCGGGTTGGTCCATGCCGGTGTTTTAGAGACCTTCGTCAGGCGTGTCGCCGGGAGCCGTTTTTGGATCGGCGCGAATAATATCCTCGCCTGTAAAGGGGATAGGTCTGGCGTCAGGCGAAACCTGGGCTGGCGGCTGTTGACTGCCGCTGGGGGAAACTCGGCGCATGAGCGGGCTCCTTCATTGTTGCGCCTTGACGGAGCCGACGCGAATGAGACTAGTCTCGACGCAACGAACGAAAAGACCGATCCCGTGGGTTCGGCGTGAAGCGACAGGGAGTTAACAGGCATTTGAGCACACGCGCCGACGAATTGCAGGAAGGCCTCGGCCGGTTCTTGTCGGCGAAGCAAGGCGTGACGGTGACGGTCGACGCGCCGGTGCACATCCCCGGCGGCGCGTCGCGCGAGACCTGGCGATTTGGCGCGACCGCTGAGGGCTTTCGCCAGGGCATGATCGTCCGGATCGATCCGGAAACCAGCCTGATAGACACCGACCGCGAGGTGGAATACCGCGCCTACGCCGCCGCCTTTGGCGCGGGTCTGCCCGTGCCGGAGCCATTGTTTCTTGAGAGCGATCTGGCCTGGCTCGGCCGGCCCTTTTCCATCACCGCCGAGGTTCCCGGTTGCTCGGCCTCACCCGATGGCATGCCGCCCGAGCACAGGGCCAAGATCGGCGCGCAGAAGTGGACTTGGCTTGGCAAGCTGGCCGCGCTGGACCCGGACACCCTAGGGCTGGAGGGGGTCATGACCCCGACGACTCGCGAGACCTGCGCGCTCGAGCAACTGGAGTACTGGGCCAAGGTTATCCGCGACGACGAAATCCACCCCAACCCGGTCGCCGAGGCCGCGGTGCGCTGGCTGCGCCGCAATCCGCCGCCGCCCGCGCAGAAGCTCTCTCTGGTGCACGGCGACTATCGCACCGGCAATTTCCTCTACACCCCGGAGGGCGACATCAAGGCGATTCTGGATTGGGAGATGGCCCATATCGGCGATCCCCTGGAGGATCTGGCCTGGTCGCTCGACCCCCTTTGGTGCTTCCATTCGCCTCAGCTCGCGGGGCAATTGCTTCCGCATCGCGAGGCTGCCCGCCACTGGGAAGCCGGCAGCGGCATGAAGATCGATCACGAGGCCTTCAGATGGTGGCGGGTGTTCGCCGCCGTGAAGGGCATCGGCATATGGATTTCGTCCACCGAGGATTTCTATCGTGGCGCGACCAAGCTGCCGATCCTGGCCATGGCCGGCTGGCTGATGACCGATCGGCAGGAACGGATTCTCACCGACTACCTCTCGCCGCACTCGCCGCACATCTACGTGGACAGCCTCACATGATCCCGCGCGGTTCCGACAGCCTCGGCCACCTGGCGATGCGCATCGCCGTCGACCTCATCCCCAAGGCCAGCGACGCGTACGCGGCCACGGACATGGGCTATTTCACCGTCCTGCTGTCCCTCGTTGGTCAGGACTTCGACCGCGTCGCCGATATCGCCGTTGTCGAGCACGAGGAGACGCTCTCCATTTTCGATGCCGCGGCGCCCCATCTGGTCGACGCTGACCTGAAGCGTCGCATCGCCGAGGCCAAGGCCAAGCGCCTGCCGAGTTTCAAGACCGCCGACCTGAACACCCGCGGCGATATCGAGACCAGGCTGCTCATCGAGGTTCACGAGGCGGTCGAGGCCGCCGTCGATCGTGGCGAAGCGTGGGCCGGCGCGCTCGATGCGCAGATCTGGCGGTTCCTCGATGGCTACGCGTCGCGGCGCGCCTACGACGCACCCTTCTGAAAGATCCCGACACACCCTCCCCAACCGCTTCCAACCGACAGGTCACGACCATGCTGAACAAGATGGACGACTACCCGATCCACCAGACGCCGGAACCGATCGCCCACCCGGCGACCACCGACCGCAACGCCTACGATCGGACATGGTTCAACGGCTACGCCAACGACGGGTCGTACTATTTCGGCATCGGCATGGCGGTCTATCCGCACCGGGGCATCCAGGACGCCGCCTTCAGCGTGGTGCGCCCCGACGCACGCCAGCACTGCTTCTATGGCTCCTGCCGGGCGCCCAACGAGCGCACGGACATGACCGTCGGGCCCTTTCGCATGGAAGTGGTCGAACCCATGCGCCGCACCCGCGTCATCCTTGACGACAACAAAAGCGGCATCAGCTGTGACCTGACCTTCTCGGCGCGCACCGCGCCCATCCAGGAGGCGCGGCAAATCCTGTGGTCGGGGGCCCGACGCGTCATGGACGCCACGCGCTTCGACATCTTCGGACGCTGGGACGGGGTGATCAAGGATCCCGATGGGGAGATCAAAGTGGACGGCGCGATGACCCGCGGCACCAAGGATCGATCCTGGGGCGTGCGGCGTGTCGGCGAACATGAGACCGGCGGCGCGCCGACGGCGCCGGGCGGCATCTGTTTCGTCTGGGCCCCGCTCTTCTGGGATGATCACGTCAGCCACGCGATCTTCTTCGACGGCGCCAGGGGCGAGGCCCTGTGCCGCGAGGGTCTGACCGCGCCGTTGTTCGACGGACCTGACGCCATCCACGGCAACGACGCTCTCGATACCCGCATGGCCACGGCGCGGCACCGCATCGCCTATCATCCTGGCACGCGTCTGGCGAAGTCGGCGCAGATCGATCTGGTCGACCACGACGAGAAGGTGCGCACCATTTCGATGGAGCCGATCCTGCGCTTCCAGATGAAGGGCCTTGGCTATGGCCACCCCGAATGGGGCCAGGGCATGTGGAAGGGCGAGTTGGCCGTTGGCGGCGAATCCTTCGACCCGCGCCAGCTCGATCTGCTGGCGCCGGAGAACGTCCACGTTCAACAGGTCGTCAAGACCAGCGACGGGACCCGCACGGGCATCGGCGTGCTCGAGCAGGTGGTTGTGGGTCCGTACGCCCCGGCCGGATTCACCGGCTTCCTCGACGGCGCGAAAGGCTGACGATCATGGGCGTGTTGGATGGCAAGGTTGCGATCATCACCGGCGCGGCGCGCGGTCAGGGCGAGGCGGAGGCGCGCATGTACGCCCGCGAGGGGGCCAAGGTGGTGCTCACCGATGTGCTTGTCGCCGAAGGATCGAAAGTGGCCGCCGACATCGGCCCCGCCGCGCGTTTCATCGAGCACGATGTCTCGTCCAAGGACGGGTGGGACAAGGTCATCGCCGCGACGCTGGAAGCGTTCGGGCGCCTCGACATCCTGATCAACAACGCCGCGATTTCGCGCCCCCTCAAGCTCGAGGACACCGAGCCCGACGTCTATGACCAGATCTACCGGGTCAATCAGCTCGGGGTGTACCTGGGGATGCGCGCGGTGCTCGATCCGATGCGCGCGGTCGGGGGTGGCTGCATCATCAATGTCGCCTCGGTGGCCGGATTCAAGGGCACGTCCACCCTCTTCGCCTATGCCGCCACAAAGTGGGCGGTGCGCGGAATGACCAAGGCGGGAGCCATGGAACTCGCGCGCTACAAGATCCGCGTGAACGCCATCCTGCCGGGCGTCATCGATACGCCGATCCTGGGGACGCAGTCCGAGAGCATGAACGAGAAGCTGATCAAGAGCGCGCCGCTTCGCCGCATGGGTCATGTCGACGAGATCGCGGCCGGAGCCCTCTACCTCGCATCGCCAGCGGCCTCGTTTGTGACCGGGACGGACTTCATCATCGACGGCGGAATGAGCCTGTAGACCGGCTCAGCCAACGCGGGCGAAAAACATCACCCACAGCGCCATGAGCGCGACATTGCTGACACCGAACAGGGTCAGGCGGTGCAACACGTTGTTGTACGTCAGGTGCACGGCGCTGTGGCCAAATCGCAGGCCGACATAGATCCACGCGGTGACCAGGAATGGTTGGCCGACGCGGTTGGCGTATAGGCTCATGAGGCAGATGACGTAGAAGAGCAGAGGCGCTTCAAGCAGGTTCATGTACCCACGGTTGACGATCGAAACGTCGGCGGGAACCTTCGCCGATTCCCCCAGCGCGAAATCGTCCCGCTCAAGCCTGCCCCTCATGACCGCCGGGATTCGCCGCAGCGGTATTAAACCGAGGACCAGGAACGTGAGCAGCGCCAGGGCGCCCATGGGCGCGAAGATCAGGGTCTGGTCCACGAGAATGCGATCTCCAACTTAACCTTGCCAAGCGATCCGAGGCCCCGTGGGTCCCGGCGATTTAGTGTGCGTCCGAACCTTTTCCGTCCGGGCTCATCGCATGCATCATCCGGGCGAACCGCGCATGATCCTCGGCTGTACATTCAAGGTGAGCGCAGTAGTCCGTCTCTGTGGCGGCAAACACCTTTGGCAATATCTTATTGATTATCAACGGCATCGTCGCTTGCATCAACTGCGGCATCTTCTCGAGCACCGCCTGGCCGGTTGGCGAGCCGTAAAACGCCACAAGATCCTTCAGTTCTCCAACCGTGAACGTTCGCGCCGCGCCTTCGGCGGAAGCGTCGATGACATCCGGCAAGGCGGCGTCCATGCCGGCCGAGTAGCTTGTTATGAACTGCTGCATCTTCGGGTCGGAACTTGAGGCGCCAGGGAACTGCCGCAGGACGTTTCGCATGACGCCCTTCATCATGGTGTCCATGTGAGCTTCGCGCACATAGTCTCGCGCCAAGGCCAGACGCTCCGGGTCGATGGGTCCCGAGCTCTGATCATAAGCCGGTGTCGGGGCTGGCTGCGCGAGCAGCGGAGTCGCCGCGGCCAAGGCGCCGCACGCCAAGGCGACGAGAGCGGAACCCCCAAAGCGTCCGAACATATTACGCATGCTCATCTCCGCTGACCGTGCTCGCAAACGGCGACGCCATGGCGGCCTAGCATCGAAAAACGGTTCGGACAATTTGCCCGGTCGTCTGCAAACACCGGATCGTAAACGATCATAGTGGGCCGCTAGCGCAAAACTGTCACGATACGCGGGTAGCGCTGGGTCAGGTAGGCTGAGAAGGTGAGTCATGATTTCTATGCGCGGATTTCTTTTGGCGTCGGTGAGCGCCTTGCTGGCGGCTTACGCGCCGTCGACCGTTGCGCAGGAGACTCCGCACAACCTTATCCTGTTCGTCGCGGACGGTTTGCGGTCGGGGATCGTCACGCCGCAGACCGCGCCGGCGCTCGCGGCGGTGCGCGACCAGGGTGTGGATTTTCATAACAGCCACAGCCTTTTTCCAACTCTGACCACGGTTAACGCAGCGGCGATCGCCACCGGCCATCGACCTGGCGACACGGGTGATTTCGGCAACACCATCGACGCCGGCTCGCCCCTCCCCGCGCCCAGCGGCGCGCGGATCGCCGACCTCGAAGACGATGTCGTTTTAGGTCTGATGAATGATCGCTTCGGCGGCGATTATCTGGGCCACCGCACACTGCTGGAAGCCGCGCGCGCCAAAGGGTTCAACACCGCCGTGATCGGCAAGATGGGCCCGGCCGCGATCCAGGATGTGACCGCTCGCGACGGCAAATCGACGATCGTGGTCGACGACGCCACCGGTTACAAGGACGATCAGGTGATCGCGACCTCGCCGGACGTCCTTGCGGCGATCAAGGCGGCCGGGCTGTCAGGCGCGACACCGGATCGCGGCCTCAACGGCGGCTCGCCGATGTGGAACGCCCAAGGCGTCCTGGTCGCCAACGTCGTCCAGCAAAACTGGATGAAGGATGTCGCCACCAAGGTGCTGTTGCCGAAATTCAAGGCCGACGGCAAACCCTTCGTGCTGGTGTTCTGGTCGCGCGACCCCGACGGCACCCAGCACGGTCAGGGGGACAGTCAGGACACTCTCACCCCCGGGATCAACGGTCCAACGACGATGAAGGCGATCGCCAACGCCTCCGAGGACCTGGGCGCACTGCGCGCAGCGCTCGCCGATCTCGGCCTCGACAAGTCGACCGACGTCATCGTCACCGCCGACCACGGCTTCTCGACGAATTCCCGGAAGAGCGAGACCAGCTTCGCGGCGAAACAGAGTTACATGGACGTCCGGCCAGGCGCCATTCCGCCCGGATTCCTGGCCATCGATCTCGCCCATGCATTGGGCCTGAAGGTCTTCGACCCGTATCTGGCGCCTGTGGAGGCCGGCTTCCACACCCGAGGCAGCGCGTTCCTGGGTAAGAACAGCGAAGATCCGTTGTTGGTGATCGCCGCCAACGGTGGTTCCGACCTGATCTATCTGGGCGCTCACGCCGACGCAGCCCTCGCGAGACAGGTCGTCGAGTCGCTGACGGGCCAGGACTATACCGGGGCCATCTTCGTCGACGACTCCCTAGGCACGATGCCGGGCGCCCTGCCGATGAGCGCCATCGGCCTGGAAGGCGATGCGCGAACGCCCAGACCGGCGATCATCGTCAGCTTCAAGAGCTTCACGACCGGGTGCGCCGATCCGGAGACCTGTGGCGTCGAGGTCGCCGATACAGGATATCAGCAGGGCCAGGGCATCCATGGTTCGTTCAGCCGCGCCGACACGCACAATTTCATGGCCGCGATCGGCCCGGACTTTAAAAGCGGGTTCGTCGATCCCGCGCCCATCAGCAACGCCGACCTCGCCCCGACGGCGGCGCGCATTCTTGGCCTCGACCTTGGCGTGGGCGGCAAGGTTCCCGGTCGCGTGATCGGCGAGGCGCTTACGGCCGATGGAGCGATTCCACCGGTGGCGAGCCATGTGACCAAGTCCGAGCCGGCGGCCAATGGCTTTACGACGGTGTTGGATTGGCAGGACGCGGGCGGAGGTCCATACTTCGACGCGGCGGGCATGCCAGGGCGGACGTTGGGTCTCGTTCAGTAGCGCACCCTACCGGAGCCGCCGCCATCGCGCGCCATAAGCCGCCCAATCAGGCGCCGCCGCAGACATGCTCGGAGTCGCGGGTGCGCCAGCGGCCGCCGGTGCGCAGATTGACGACCTCATAGACGATGCCGCGTGTGTCACCCCGGGGGCAGCCGCTCGGGAAGTGGACCACGCAGAGGCGCGCGGGGTCGCCGACCTTGGATTGGTCCATTTCCGGAACCTGTCCGTAGTCGACGTTGTAGTGATGGTCACTAAAGACGATGGCGCTTCCCGACTCGGGCACGAAGGTGAGGCGGCCATGGCCGTCGTCGTCGGCCAGACGGGTTTCGACCGACGTGATGGTCGTACGGAAACACTGCCCGATGTGCTCGCGGCGATGGGTAAGACCGCTGACCATCTCGCGGGGCGAGGCGGCGATGGCGGGAAGCGCACAGGCGATGGCGATGAGCGGGGTCAGGCGCATGGCGTAATTCATCTCGGAACCCCAACACGCTCACGCGCCGCGAGGAAAGTCCAGGCGCCGCGGGGACGTTCCCGAATATCAGTGGGTGACGTCGACGTAGGCCCGACCTGGCGCGAGGCGTTCGGTCTTCAAGCCTAGCGCCGTGATGTCGGCGGGCGCGGGATCGCCCATCGCCAGGGCCGCGGCGAGGCGGCCGGCGGCGGGGGCGGTCTGAACCCCGTAGCCACCCTGCCCGGCCAGCCAAAAGAAGTTCGCGATCGCCCCATCGTACCCGATCACGGGCGTGCGGTCGGGGGCGAAGGTGCGCAGTCCCGCCCACGAACGGATGATCCGGCGAACCGGAAGATCGACCCAGGCCTGAAGACGCTCGACGCATTCGGCGACGTCGATGTCCTCAGCCCAGGCGTCGCAAGGCGCCGACGGGGTCTCGTCGCAAGGCGAGATCAGGAGACGGCCGCTGTCGGGTTTGAAATAGAAGGTCTCGTCCGCCTCGATCATCGAGGGCCATCCGCGCGTCTCAAGCCCCGCCGGCGCCTCGACAAGGAAGGCCGTCCTCTTGAGCGGCGCAAGGCCGGCGGGATGAGCCCCCGCCATCGCCGCCACAGTGTCGGCCCAGGCGCCGGCGGCGTCGACGATGACGCGCGCCGTCACCCGCTGGTCATCGGCGAGGCGAACGTTCCAGCCGGCCGGCCCCTGCTCAAGTGCGACGACCTCGGCGTCCGTGCGGATATCGGCCCCCGCCGCCTTGGCCAGGCGTAGATAGCCCTGGTGCAGGGCGTTGACGTCGATATCGGCTGAGTTTGGCTCGACAAGCCCGCCGCCCAGCAGGCCAGGGCGAAAAAGGGGGCAGGTCTGTTCTATTTCGGCCGCATCCAGCCGGCGCGTGACGATGCCAAGCTCGGCGGCGCCGTCGTCAATGCCATCGAGGCTAGCGAGGTTGGCGCGACCGGCGAAATAGACGCCTGGGCGGGGCGTCAGCAACGGATGTTCGGCGAACCCGGACGGGGGATGGTCGTAGAAAGGCCGGCTGGCCACCGTAAGCGCGCGAATGACGTCGTTGCCGTAGAGCGCCGTCCACATCGCCGCCGAACGCCCTGTGGTGTGATAGGCATGAACCGGCTCCCGCTCAAAAATGGCGACGCGCGCCCGCTTGGCCAGCGCCGCGCCAGCCGAGGCGCCGGCGATGCCCGAGCCTATGATCAGAAAATCAAAATCGGTCATGATCTTGCAGGCTTGTAGGCCGTTCGGGCGGTCTTTTGAACCGCGCTCGTCGAAGTCGCCCCATGGGCGGCGACGGGGACGCCGTGACTTTGAGAGGGAAGTCACTATCGTGACGTCCCGCAGGGCATGACGGAGACCCCAATTGATGCAACCAGGAGAGCGCGTTCTGGTCACCGGCGCCACGGGCTTCGTCGGCGCCGCGGTGGTGCGCGCACTCGCGGGTCGAAACCTCGTCGTGCGCGTGTTGGCGCGGGCGAGCAGCCCGCGCGCCAATCTGACCGACTTCGACGGCGAGCTCGCGGTTGGCGACATGCGCCACGCCGGCGACATGAGCCGCGCGCTGGACGGGGTCGACTATCTTTTCCACGTCGCTGCCGACTACCGGCTTTGGGCCCGCGACCCCGGCGAGATCATCCGGGCCAATCAGGAAGGGACACGCACGGTCATGGAGGCGGCCCTGACGTGGAAGGTCAGAAAAGTCGTCTATACCTCCAGCGTCGCCACGCTGCGCGCGCCCGATACGCCCACGCCCGTCGACGAGACCTCGCCGCTCGCCGAGGGCGAGGGCATTGGCGCGTACAAGGAGAGCAAGGTCGTGGCCGAGCGGCTCGTGGAACGCATGGTGGCCGAGCGGGGACTTCCGGCCGTGATCGTCATGCCCTCGACGCCGATCGGTCCGGGCGATGTGAAGCCGACCCCCACGGGTCGTATCCTGGTCGAGGCGGCCACCGGAAAGATCCCGGCCTTCGTCGACACCGGCCTCAATCTCGTCCATGTCGATGACGTAGCGGCCGGTCATCTCCTGGCCATGGAGAAGGGCCGGATCGGCGAGCGATATATTCTCGGCGGTCAGGATGCGTCCTTACGCGAGATGCTGGCCGCCATTGCCGAGCTTTCTGGACGCAAGCCGCCAACGGTGAACCTGCCGCGTGCGCCGCTCTATCCCCTGGCGTGGGCGGCGGAAGCCGTGGCCAGGATCACGGGTAGGGAGCCCTTCGTCACGGTGGACGCCCTGCGTATGGCCTCGCACCATATGTTCTTCAGCTCCGCCAAGGCCGAACGCGAACTCGGCTACAAGGCGCGCCCATACCGCGAGGCCCTCGCCGACGCACTGAACTGGTTTCGCGACGCGGGGTATCTGGGATGAGCTTGGCCCTTGGCCTGCTCGTCCTTGCCATCTGGATCTATCTGCTCGCCTTCCGCGGCGGCTTCTGGCGGGCGCGAGAGCGGGACGACAACGATCAACCGGACGACCCCGCGAAGTGGCCAGCCGTGATCGCGGTGGTCCCAGCCCGTGACGAAGCCGACGTGATCGGCCGATCTCTGGGCAGCCTCCTGGCGCAGGACTATCCCGGCCACTTTCGCATCATTCTCGTCGACGACAGCAGCACGGACGGCACGGCCGACGCCGCCCGCGCCGTGGACGCCAACGGTCGTCTCGAGATTCTGACCGGCGCGCATCTGCCAGACGGATGGACCGGCAAGCTCTGGGCGCAGACCCAGGGCGTGTCGCGCGCCACCGAAACCGCTCCGAAATACCTGCTCCTGACCGACGCCGACATCGCTCATGCCCCTGACGCGCTACGCCGCCTGGTCGCCCGGGCCGAGGCCGGCGGACTGGCTCTGACGTCGCTCATGGCGAAGCTCACGGTCGAGACCTGGGCGGAGAGACTGCTGATCCCCGCCTTCGTCTATTTCTTCGCCATGCTCTATCCATTCGCCTGGGTGAACGACACCCGGCGCAAGACCGCGGCGGCGGCCGGCGGGGTGATGCTTGTCCATCGCGAGGCGCTGGCCCAAGCCGGCGGTCTTGAGGCGATCCGCACCCGGATCATCGATGATTGCTCACTGGGGGCTCTGCTGAAACGCCAGGGTCCGATCTGGCTCGGCCTGACCGAACGGGCCCGGAGCTTGCGGCCCTACAACAGGTTCGACGACATCGCCGCCATGGTCGCGCGTTCGGCCTACGCTCAGCTGAGTTACTCGCCGGCGCTCCTCGCGGGAACCGTCGCGGGCATGGCTATCGTCTATCTCGCGGCCCCGGCGCTGGTGCTCATCGGGACCGGCTGGCCGCGTCTGGCCGGCGCGGTCGCGTGGGTTGGGATGGCGGTTTCGTTCCAGCCCATGCTGCGTCTCTACCGGCGCTCACCGTTGTGGGGTGTGGCTCTACCCCTGATCGGCGCGATCTACACCAGCTTCACGATCCGCTCCGCGATCGAACATTGGCGCGGCGAAGGCGGCATGTGGAAGGGCCGCGCTCAGGCGATGAGCTGATTTTCGTCGCACCTCTTCCGGACCGACGATCCGGTCTTCGGCCTAGTTGCCCGACACACTGTCCACCTCGCCGAACAGCGCCTTGAGCCGCGCCTGGGTTTCGGGCGGAAGCGGCGGGGCCTGGATGGCGGCGATGTTGGACTTGAGGTGATCGATCTCTCCGGTGCCCGTCAGCACAACGTGCACCCCCGGCTCATAGCGCGCGAAGCGATAGGCGGCCTCGATCACCGAGCGGACGCCGGTGACCTGGCGCAGGAACCCGAGCGGGTCGCGCACATCGATCGCCGAACCGGCAACCTCGCCGCGCTCGATCAGGCCCGCGACCTCGTCGCGCAGGGCGCCCGGATCGCTGAGCGAGCGGCGCACCGCGAACATGACCAGGGTTCCGACATCGTGGGCCTCGGTCTGCGGGAAGACATGCGCGCGCGCCGAGGGGTTGAGGATGTTGAAACCCGTCATCACCACGTCGAACAGATTGTCCGGCAGGGCGCGGGCCAGCATGGCGTGGCGGGTGTCGGAACCGAAATGCTCGGTCACGCCAATGAAGCGGATCTTGCCCGCCGCCTGCTGGCGGCGCAACTCGGGAACCAGAACCGCGACGCAATGGTCGTACTGCTCCAGCGTCACCCCGTGCAGGTGATAGAGATCGATATGGTCTGTCCCCAACGCCGCAAGGCTGGCGTCGATCACGCGCGCCAGCCCCTCGGCGGTTGTCGGCTCGTCGCTCCGTCCAGGACTGGCCTTGCTGGAGAGGAACACTTCGTGGCGCCGGCCTTTGACGCCCTCGCCCACGGCCGCTTCGGTGCCATAGGCGCGCGCGGTGTCGATGAAGGTCACGCCAAGGTCGATCGCCTGGCGGACGACTCCCGCGGCTTGGGCGACGTCGGCGCCGCGCGCCATCCCCAGCCGGCTCGCGCCGCCACAGCCCAGGCCCGCGACGCTGACCATCGTCTCCGTGCGCCCAAGTCTCACCATCTGCATCGAAGAGGTCTCCCGCGCCACCGCGGCGGCGCTGACATCGCCTCTTATCGCTGATCACGGCCCGAAGCGCCAATCGCGGCCGCGCCCCGCTGTCCAAGGGCGCGTTTCACGGTACAGAAAGGCCGCATGATCGGCGCCCCCCGCGCGGATGGCGGCGGAGCGCGGACACCGATCATGATTCCCTGGGAACATCTCGGCGTGGCGACCGTGCCCGGCGGCGAGGTCAGCCTGCGGCTGATGCGGCACGACGGCGACTATTCGATCATGGTCGGCACGAACGAGCTGATGAGCACGCGCCGGAGCGGATCGGAAGTGGCGCTGGCGGATTTGACCTGCGCCAAGCTGACGCTGAAGACGGCGCCGCGCGTACTGATCGGCGGGCTCGGCATGGGCTTCACGCTCCGTGCGGCTCTGGCGGCGCTAGGGCCGCACGCCGTGGTCACCGTCGTCGAACTGATCCCGGAGGTCGTGGCCTGGGCGCACGGACCGATGGCCAGCGTGCATGGCGAAAGTCTGACCGATCCGCGCGTCAGGATTGTCGTGGCGGACGTTGGCGCGGTGATCGCCGCCGCCTCGGGAAGCTTCGACGCCATCCTGCTGGACGTCGACAATGGCCCGGAGGGCCTGATCCGCCCCGAGAACGACGCGCTCTATGAAGCCCCCGCCCTGCGCCGGACCCGCGAGGCGCTGGCGCCGGACGGCGTTCTGGCGGTCTGGTCATCCGCGCCGCACGACGCCTTCGCCAAACGCCTGGGCCCGGCGGGCTTCGACGTAGAGGAACACAAGGTCCGCGCCAACGGCCGCCGCCGCGGCGCGCGTCACGTCATCTGGCTGGCGACCCGGCGGTAGTCACCCCTAGGGGTGGCCAGGCGGCGGCGGACGTGCGCTATGCCCGCCATGTCCCGCGAAACCGTCTACATCCTGCAAACCTATGTCGCGGGCCGCGGCAAGGCCCTGAAGGCCGAGCCGCAGGTGGGGTGCAAGAACGCGGAGGAAGCCCGCCGCAAGGCCGAGCGCCTGGCCCCTCTGCGCCTGGGCGTCGTCGCCTTCGCCGCCACCGCCGACGTGGAGATGGGCGACTACGACGACAACCCGCAGATCCTGTTCAAGGCCGGCCGCCTGCCGCCGCCTTGGGACGAGGATTGATTGCCATTGATGGACTTCGTCGCGCGGCGCGATCTTTTGAGCGGCGTCCTAGGGCCGAGAACCGGTTCCCGGGTGGCGAAATGCCCGCAGCCGGCAAGCTGAAATCCGACGGATCCACCGCCATGGTCACACGCATGCAAGGCGGCCCAAAACGCCTCGGGAGTGCCGTTAGATTGAACACGGGTACAAGAAACCCGTTTAGGCGTCGCGGACGATGAATGAGAATAGGACCGTGAATTACGCAACGCCGCACCACACATACCGACGCTCATGAGCAGCCGCGCCAGCTCGCGCGACGGTCCCAGGAAATGTTCCTATCTAGCCGCAAATCGGGAAGGTAGCCCGCCCGAAGTACTCCTCCGCCAGCACGGCGTAGAAATACTCGTCCCACCATTTGCCGTTGTCGCGCGGGAGATGCTGGCGAAAGTGCGCTTCCCGGCGCATGCCCAACTTCTCCATCACGCGCCAAGAGGCGAGGTTCTCCGGTTGGCAGGTCGCCACCACGCGGTGACAGCGAAGCGTCTCGAACGCATGGACCACGAGGGCGCGTGCGGCCTCGGTGGCGTAGCCCTGCCCCTGGTGCGGACGGCCGATCGCCCAACCGATCTCGCGCGTGCCGGGCCCTAGCCAGGGATGGAAGTCCATGTGCCCCACAAGATCGCCCGATGCGTTTTCGACGACGGCGATCGCCTTCGGGCGCCTGCCGGCATTCTTGTCGGCGAAAGCCTGCACCCCAGCCGCGTCGAGCCGCCCCATCGGCAGCCACAGCGTAACTACGGGATCGCCCATGTAGCGATGGACTGCCGGCCCGTCGGAGACGGTGAACCGCCGCAACGTCAGCCGCGGTGTCGCAAGGTTCATAACCTTCCCCGCAATCTCAGGCCTCTGGTCCCGTTACAGTACGCCCCCGGCACCCGTTGGCCAAAATCGGCGCCGCCACTCTTCGCGGTGGCGGCGTCGGTTGGACGGATATCGTCCCGTGCCGACTGCAGGCGGCCCTGCTCAGGTTGCGCATCCGACAAGAATCTTTTCGGGTTGATATCAATCTGGGCATGGCGACATCATCCAACATGATCGACGGCGTCACCATTCGCCTCGCCGTGACCGCCGAGCAACGCGACGTTGAAGCGCTTCAACTTCGCGCGTCGCTGATGTGGGAGGAGGATCGCCGCCATTTGCTCGGGAATCCAGACCTGATTGAGCTGCCCCTCGAGCAGATCGAGAGAGGTCGTGTCTTCGTCGCTGACCGCCGCGGCGTATCCATCGGCTTCGGCGTCGTGGTCCGCCGAGAGGACGGTGAAGCCGAACTCGATGGCCGGTTCGTTGAACCGGACAGTTGCCGCCAGGAGTCGGCAGCCGGCTGATTCATGCTTCCCTTTTTGGCGTTCGGAGGACGATCAAGCGGGATCATAGATCGGCGGGTTCAAGAGACGCGGGCCGGGCATGAATCTTTGCAGGGACTTGCCGCCATCGCCCCCCAGGATCATGGTCAGGCATGTTTGGGAGACATTCCGTGATGACCACCATGCAGGTTTGCCTTGAGAACCAAAAAGCGGCGCATCTGCGCGACGGGACGCTGAGTGCGGAAACGCGGATCGCGTGGA
>Ga0075029_100001175_pt1 | contig 15017 bp, 5 predicted proteins | sample LitLauG_LLR_2013_FD_71391 | JGI IMG/M metagenome (GOLD analysis project Ga0075029, IMG submission 71391) | Freshwater sediment microbial communities from North America - Little Laurel Run_MetaG_LLR_2013 | ecosystem: Environmental > Aquatic > Freshwater > Creek > Sediment | place: USA...
CGGGTTGCGCGGTGATCGTTCCGAGGACAGCATTCGTCTTGAGATCAAAAATGACGACTGCGCCGGTCCCGTCGCTGATGAATCCTCGTCCCGCCTCGGGAACCAGCGCAACCCCATGGTTGTGCTTCTGGCCGGGAATGTCCGCGAGTGTCTTCCCGGTGTCGGCATCGACCACCATCGTGTGAGTGCTCCGGGGAATATAGAGGCGGTGATTCTTGGCGTCCAGGGTGACATAGTCCATTCCGCCGTCACCGCCAACGTGAAATGTTTTTTCGACGGCCCACGTGCTCTGCGCGGCAACGCCGCTGGTAAGCCCGAACGAGACCAATACGATCAGAAAGCTAGTAACTACGTTCCGAGAGGCGCTGGTGGTGCAGCCGGCCGGAACCTTCACCACTTCCCCGGTGTTCCCCCTATCCGCAACGAGAATATCCCCCGCCCCATCCACCGCGACGCTTTGCGGGCTTAAGAATCCGCTTCCCACCGTGGTTTGGGCGCCACCACCTGACGGAACCTCCACCACGCGGTTGTTACCTTCATCCGCGATGAAGACATCGCCCGCTGCATCCACCGCCGCACTGTATGGATGATTCAGCCCGCTACCCACCGTGCTCTGGTTGCCCGCGCCAAATGCGATCGCTGGCCCCTGGCCGATGCCCGAGATCAGACTGCTGGCGAACAGATTTCCGGAAGAGTCAGTTAGTTGCACCGCGCCCATGCGGAGTCCCGGCGCGAGCGGGGCAAATGTCACCTGCACCGTGCAGGAACTCGGACTGCCCGAGCAGGTCGTGTTGGCCAGAGTGAAATCCAGATTTGGCGCGCCCTGGGTCACCACCTTCACCGGGTTGGCGCCGAAGGTGGGGCCGGAAGGAAGGTTGTACTGCAGCGTGATGGTGTAACTGCATGGCGCGGGAGTCGTTTGCCCTGCGGGGCAGACGTTTGCCGTCGGCACCTGCGTCAGCTCGTAGGCCCCGATGTCGCAGGCCTGGCCTTGCGGGCGGGTGGTGCCGCGCTGATCGGTCGCGACCGGGTTTCCAGACGCATCGGTGCAGGCGCTGAGCGGGATCGCGTCGACGGCCGGACTGGTCGGGAGCAGCGCGATGGTCTGCGTGGGGCCGCCATTGTTCTGCAAGCCATTGGGATCAAGTCCGGCGGGAGTGTTATTTAGGTCGCCGGTCGCGGTGAGAAAGCTGCTGCAAGTGTTGTCGTCGGAGAGGTTGTAGCCATCGGAGGTCGGGCTGCCGTAGTTCAGGCAGTTGCCACCAGTGTTGCCCGACAGGATGGTGCTCTTGATCGTCAGCGGTGTGCTACTGAAACCGTTACTGTAGGGGTTAAGGATGCCGCCACCTCCGCCGGCAGCGGAGTTCCCCGACAGTGTACTGTTAGTCACCGTCAATACGTCATCATTGTAGATCGCACCGCCATCGCTAGTGGCGGAGTTGCCCGACAGGGCGCTGTTGCTGACGGTCAGTGTGCCGCGGTTATAGATCCCCGCACCTTCGTTCGCGGAATTGCCTGACAGGGTGCTGTTGCTTACCGTCAACGCGCCTTGGTTATAGATGCCGCCACCTTCGTTCGCGAAATTGCCCGACACAGTGCTGTTATTCACGGTCAGCGTGCCATAGTTCAGAACGGCACCACCTTCGCTGTAACCCCCAGGGGAGTTGCCCGACAAGGTGCTGTCATTCACAGTCAGCGTGGCATTGCCGTTGACAAAGATGCCTCCGCAACCGCTAGTCGAGTAACCGTTCTCAATCGTTACCCCAGAAATCGTTGCTGTCATCTGGGAACCGGAACCCACAAAAAACACCTCAGCAACGTTGTTGCCGCTAATGACCAGGTTGGCGGCGCCCGGGCCGCTAATGGTCAAGTCCTTCAGGATCAAGAGTTCCCCAGAAACGAGCGTGATGGTCCCAGTCACGTTGAACACGATGGTGTCGCCCGGAGCCGCGGCTGCGATGACCGCTCGCAGCGTTCCCGCAGAGCCGTCATCGGCCAGGCTGGTCACAGTGTCGGTCGCAGCAAAGGCTGGCAGGGTCGTTCCAAGGAGGAGCAAGATCACTACCAGAGCGAAGCGTGCGGACTGAGTCATTGGCCAGACTTCCCAATTTTGAACGATAGGGTGGGGAAGGTACGAGCGACTTTGTGAACCCGCCATGTTCGCAAACGGCAAAAAAGTAGCAAAGTTTTTTGCGGGAGTCAATATGCAGGATTTTGCGGTAGTGGGCATCGGATTGGCATTGGCTAACCCGCCGAAAGCCTCCACCGATTTTTTCGACAATGCGGTGGTGCGAGATAGCCTGTCGAGCCGGTACTGCAAAATCGCATTTCACTCATCGACGGGCGGCCATTTCGCTCATCTGAATCGCTCCACCTCACCATGGGCTAACCCAAAAGTTTCGACTCTACCGTCATGGGAAGTAGTTAAATGCCTTGGTGGACACCGCATTTGCCGTAGTTGTCTTTTCCGCAATCGTTGCGTTTTTGTTGGTGCTCATCGTCCCAATGATCACAGCGCCCACCCGAAAAAAGTTGGCGGCTGCGCGGCGGGCACGAAGGGTCAAAGTGCCGACGGCGAAGAAAGCGGCTTAAGGACACTCCATTCCGTTTCCGGAGACGCCGCAAGCCAGACTCGTGAGTTGGCGAAAAATCGCCATTACGCTCATTGACCCTGGCGCCCCTCGCCAGGGTCGCGCCGCGGCTACGAATACGCTATCGATGAGTTCATCGCTTGGTACTGTTCTGAGCCCCGTCTGGCGTTCAACCGCATCGTCGTCGTTCGCTACCGCATGCATCTGGAAGGGAGAGGTCTTACGGCGAATACTATCGACCAACAACTCGCTGCGGTACGAGGATTGGCCCACGAAGCTGCGGATTCTGGCTTGCTCAGCCCGGAACTGGCTGCCGGCATCGGCCGAGCGAGGAGTCAAACAGCTCGGGTTTCGCTCCGGCAACTGATTGAGTGCCGAGCAACGCTCAGAAGTACTCAGCCATGACAATGCTGTTCGGAAGGGTCATTGCCGCCCCCCATATTGGAGGACAATGCCGCTCGAACGGGTTGGCCACAAGGTCTAAGGAAGGGCGCAATAGCACGCAGTGATTTCAATACAGCGGCGTCGTAAATGTTGATCGAACTGAAACGGTTCCATCATTTTCCAGTACGGCAGGCAACGGAGGAGATCGATCGGCTCGCTCATCTCGGATCACGATCTCCAACCGAAGTTTCAACGTCGCACTCTCAGCAGGCGTCAGCAACTGCCCAGAATGTTGCAATGACGCCACAGCACGCCGAAACTCGGTGCGCCGCTCTTCCACAGTCGCGAGTAATCGTTGTCTGTAGTCGGCTTCGTCTTTCCAAACGATAGTTATCTGCGGGTACGGATCCATGCTCATTCGTGGGAAAGAAGACTCCATCAACCTAGTCAGATACTGTGCCCGATATCGATCACGGTCGCCGTCGTCGCAAGAACCACGTGCATCTGGCGGGTTATCGTAGTTGCCCGGCTCTACGCGCCAATAGTAAACCGTTGTGTCGCCATCAATGAGAAGTGTCGCCGTCAGCCCCGTCATGCGCTCGGGAAACTGTGTGAGAAGATACAGACCAACCGACGGCCAACGTGCCTTGGGGGCTCTGAGTGAGAAACCACATTCACTCCCGCCGCCCGCGCCTCCGCCACCATGACCGGGATCAAATATGGACACCGTGATGTGTTGCGTAAACCTGCTCAGCAGAAACGAGGCGAATCCTGGTGGTCGGGTCTTGACTAACACGTTTCCGGCTGCCAGCCAATTCCAGTTTGCCCTCGCGTTTTGAAAGATGTTGAGCAGCGCTGACTGAGCATCGGTCTGCGAACGAACGAGTAGTATCAGTGACTGGGCGGAAAACTCCGGGTAGAGCTTGCGAGCTTGTTGAACCGGCACAGCGGCACCCAACCCAATAAGTGCATCAAGTACGACGAGCAACGCGTCGTGACGGTCTCTTTCTCCTGTCTGAGACCGAGCTTCATCGGTGGGCTGATATTCTCCGACTTTCTCGATAAGTAGTGGGATAAGGGCCGTCTGATGGTCCTGCCTCGCCAACCACGCACCCCACGCAACTCGGAGCGGATCCTCAGAACGTAGCCACTCAGTTGCCCAATCTGCCCGCCGCTCTGCATCGGCACGGAGCACAAGCACCGGATCGCTGTCTGGTGGTTGCTGCGCGGTCAGAGGTGCGCCAAGACCAACAAAGACGCATGCCGCTTTGACCAGCAGTGCATGCCTGCGCTGGCTCATCCTTCAGAGTCTATCAGGGTACGGTAACGTTCTTCTTGTCACGAGATCATAGAGGATTCCCCAACGCAGATTCAATACTGTCGATCTCCCGAGTCCTCATACAGCGCCAAGTCAGGCAAGCCTACGCAGTACGCCGGATGGCACGGATGTTCACAGCTAGCTATTTTCAGATCTAGGTAGGGTGGAGATGCGGCACAGGTTTTTGCCGTTTCCCTGTCTAGGACTCTTCCGAAGCAGAACGGCGTCAGGGCGAGTCACGCGTCGTGCCCTCCGGTATCGCTCTGCAGTCCCATTACGGAGCGCGTGCTTGTTGTCTTCTCAGGTAAAGATACTGTGAGTTCATCGATGCGAATACAGTCCAGATGGTATTGGCAGGAACAACCTCGGTAACTATGCTGAACGCATTGAAACTGGGGGTAATGAGCAGGCGCGTGGCTATCGCGGGTCGATCCGGCGCTTGCTCATTCGAACCTGCGGCCATGTCATGCGACGAGGTGAGGCGCTCGATCCGGACAAAGATTAGACACGATTGGAAGCCGCCGTTCTTGTCAGTTCGAGCGAACGGGCTCCGTTCTGCCAGGTTCCTGACTGTCGGTAAGGGCATGTCGTATAGGACGAAATTCGCTGCCGGTTCTGAAGGCCCAGGAAACACAGCCATCTGTCGAGTGAGTTCTGCGGCGCGTTTGCGACTTAGGCTGCTCTTGATTCCCCTACGGCGGAACTACAGGGAATCGTTAATTCAAGAAGGGTTCCCGGATCGGCATTCGCGAGACGGAGCTCTCCGCCCAACTCCCGGGCACGCTCTTTCATACCTCCGATACCAACTCCGACGCTCGCTGGGCGCACATCCAACACCCCCTCGCCGATTCCCTTACCATCATCCCGCACGGTAATGACAAACACTTCGTCTCTTTGTGACAACGTGACACTCACCTTTTTCGCACCTGAATGCCGGTATACGTTGGTGAGCGCCTCTTGAACAATTCGAAAGACTGCCGTCTCGACCGCGCGTGAGAGGCGTGGAAACGAAAGGGGGGTGACCTGCAGAACCGTCTCCATACCGCTCCTCTTCCCGAGCCCCTCCAAGTACCAAGATAGGGCCGATTGCAGCCCCACTTCATCGAGCAGCGGGGGATGGAGCAGATGAGACAGGGTGCGTACATTCTGAAGTGCCCGATCCACGATAGAGCTAGCCTCAAGCCACGCTAGCTCGTCCCCGTGACTTGCCTTCTCGATGCACATCTTGTCCAACACCATTTTGGCCGCAACGAGTTCCTGTCCCAAGCCATCATGAAGATCGCGCGCGATGCGCCGCCTTTCATCGTCCTGCATTGTCATAATCCGAACCGACAGGCGACGCAACTGGTCAGTTCTTCGATCGACGGTCTTTTCCAGTTCCATAGCGTGATCACGAATGGACTGTTCCAGTAGTTTGCTATCGTGAATGTCAGAACAGGTCCCGTACCACTTTCCTATTGTGCCGTTAAGGCGAATGGGCACCGCGCGAGCCCGAAACCAGCGATAAGACCCGTCTTTAGACCGCAGGCGGTACTCTGCTTCGTAGTTTGTCCCCGACTCAACACAGCGCATCCAGTCCCGCATGGCTTTTTCGTCGTCTTCGGGATGGACATAGTCCAACCACCCGAAGCCCTCGGCGGTACCTGGGGCGGCGCCAGTAAAGTCATAAAAGCGATCGCTGATGTAATCTCTCGAGCCATCGGCTTTACGACTGAAGATAATGTCGGGAGCTGTGTGGATAATGGCATCGAGCTCCTGGTTCCTACCCATGAGTTCAGAGTTCAGGTTTTGCAGCAACTCCGCTTTTTTGGCTATTTCCGCCGTTCGATCTAGCACACGCTGCTCCAGATCGCGATTGAGCGCTTCTAGCTGCCGGGTTTTTCGGTAAAGGTCGGCGAACACCCTTAGTTTGGCGCGCAGCAGTTCGGGAACCACCGGAACGGAGATGTAGTCGACGGCACCGTGCTCGTATCCCTTCAGCTGATCCAGGTCGGTCAGATGTACCGCCGACACAAAAATGATCGCAATGCTCTGAAAACGTGGATGCTGCCGGATCATTGCCGCGAGTTGAAATCCATCAAGCTCTGGCATGCTAACGTCCATCAGCACTACGGCAACATCCTTCTCTAGGAGAAGCCCGAGCGCCTCCTTCGCAGACTTGGCTTTGATCAGGTTCTCGCCGAGTGCGCCGAGCATGACCTCATAGCTGAGCAGCTTGGCAGGCTGATCATCCACCATGAGAATGTTCACTGGCTCACTGTTGGGCATCGTGCCTCCCTGCTCGTTCCAAATCTCGCCGGTTACCGCCTATCTGTGCAGCCACATCCGCAGCGAGGACAGAAGCTGCTCGGTATTCACGGGCTTAGCCAAATATTCCGATGCCCCAGCCTCGAGACACTTTTCGCGGTCCCCCTTCATTGCTTTTGCGGTCAAAGCAATAATGGGCAAACGTCGCAGCGAAACATTCTGGCGGATCACCCGCATCGTTTCGTAGCCATCCATCTCCGGCATCATGATGTCCATCAGTACGATCGAGACATCCGGTGTTGAATCGAGTTTCGTGATCGCCTCTCGGCCGGTTCCAGCGGTAATTACGTCCATGCCGCGACGTTCGAGCACACTGCTTAGAGCAAAGATGTTGCGCACGTCGTCGTCCACCACCAGCACCTTCTTGCCAACCAGCGCATCATCGGAGTGATGCAGGCGGTCGAGCATTCTCTGTTTTTCCTGGGGGAGATCCGCAACCACGCGATGAAGGAACAATGCAGTTTCATCCAGTAAGCGCTCGGGAGACTCGACTCCTTTCACGACTACGCTGCGGGCCAGGGAATGCAGGCGGGCATCTTCTTCGGGAGAAAGTTCTTTCCCAGTGAATACCACGACCGGCAAATCGCGGAGGCATGAGGTATCGCTGAATCGCTCAAGCACATCGAACCCGGAGATATCCGGCAGACGGAGATCAAGCACGACGCAGTCAAATGTCTGCTCGTTAACGGCTTTGACCGCCTGCTCGCCGCTCGACACCACTAAGACATCGATGTCGTCCGAGCCAAGCAGCTCCGTAATGCTGAGTTGCTCGGCAGGATTGTCTTCGACTACGAGTAGCCGCCTACGCCGGGGTGCGGCGTACTCCTTGATGCGGTTCAACGCTGTTTCGAGACCCTCGGGCGTGGTTGGCTTAGTGACAAATGCAAATGCACCGCGGGCGAGACCATGGCGGCGGTCTTCATCGAGCGTCAACATCTGCACCGGAATGTGGCGAGTCGCGGGGTCTTGTTTCAAGTGGTTCAACACTGTCCAGCCCAGCATGTCGGGCAGAAAAACATCCAGCGACACCGCGGTTGGGCGGTACTCGCGCGCTAGTGCGAGCGCTTCGGCGCCACGAAGAGCGACTAGGACCTTGAATCCCTTGTCTCGGGAAAGGTCCCGCAACACACGGGCGTAGTGCGGATCGTCTTCCACGATAAGCAGAATCGCATCGTCGGGCTGCAGATTATTACGGTCGTCGGAGATCTTCTCTGCTGGATGTTCCGTGATGCCTTCGACCGACAATTGCACCGGCGAAAGAAACGTTGGAGACCGCCTGTCTTCCGCTGCGGCACTGGAAGGACCCACGTAAGTCTGCGGCAAATATAGCGTGAACGTGCTTCCCCGACCCACAGCACTGCGTAACTGAATTTCGCCGCCTAGCAGGCCGGCCAACTCACGACTGATTGCCAGCCCCAGACCCGTGCCTCCATACTTGCGGCTGGTGCCTGCGTCTGCCTGCTGAAAGGCTTCGAAGATGATCCGCTGTTTCTCCGGCGGTATGCCGATACCCGAGTCAGCAACCTCAAAGGCTACAACCGATGCGGCCTTGCCAAGAATGGGATGATCCTCACTCCAACCGCCTTTGGCAGCGAACACCGATAAGCGAACATGGCCCTGCTCCGTGAACTTGAACGCATTGGACAGGAGATTCTTGAGGACCTGTTGTAACCGCTTGGAGTCAGTGATTACCGCGCGGGCAAGAAGCGGATCGGTCTGCACCTCGAACGTGAGATGTCTGTTCTCGGCTTCATGACGAAACGGGCGCTGTACCGTGTCCAGAAGGCTCGCGAAGAAGACTTCCTCGGCCTCAACCGAGACCGTACCCGATTCGATCTTCGACAAGTCAAGGATGTCGGCTATCAGGTTCAGTAAATCCGTTCCAGCTCCATGAATCGTACGGGAGAACTCGACCTGCTTTGGTGTCAGGTTGCCGTCCGGATTATCTGTGAGTTGCTGACCCAGCACCAAAATGCTGTTCAGGGGCGTGCGCAACTCATGCGACATGTTAGCCAGGAATTCGGACTTGTATTTCGAAGTCAGGGCCAGCTCTTTGGCTTTCTCCTCCAGAGCGCGCCGGGCTTGCTCGATTTCCTGGTTCTTGCGTTCGACCTCGACATTTTGTTCCGCGAGTTGCTGGGCCTTCTGCGCGAGCTGCTCGTTGGTTTGTTGTAATTCCTTTTGCTGCATCTGGAGTTCTGTGGCCAGTTGTTGTGACTGCTTCAATAGGCCTTCCGTCTGCATGGTCGCTTCGATACTGTTAAGTACGATACCAATGCTGGCGGTTAGTTGTTCCAAGAATGCAAGGTGGGAAGTCGTAAAGTTGCCCAACGAGGCCAACTCGATGACCGCCTTGACACGATCTTCAAACAACACTGGCAAGACTATGACGTTCCGTGGAACCGCCTCAAACAAGCCCGATCGAATCGGGATCGTGTTCGGCGGCAGATCGGAGATTAACATCCGTCGTTTTTCTGCGGCGCATTGGCCCACCAGGCCCTCGCCAATCTTCAAACGGCGCAGATGTCCGTCCTCGCCCTCGGCAGCAAAGGCTGAGAGCAGTACCATCTCCGCAGACTCTTCCGTACCCATCTGGTAGATCACCCCTTGCTGGGCATTCACCAGCGGAGACAACTCGGACAGGAGCATGCGACCCACGGTCGCCAGATCACGTTGGCCCTGCAACATGCCGGTGAAGCGAGCGAGATTGGTTTTGAGCCAGTCTTGCTCCGTATTGCGATCTGTGGTTAGGCGGAGATTGTCAATCATGGTGTTGATGTTGTCTTTCAATTCCGCAACCTCGCCGCTGGCCTCCACTTGAATCGATCGAGTGAGATCTCCCTTAGTGACCGCAGTCGCAACCTCAGCAATCGCGCGGACCTGGTTCGTCAAGTTGTCGGCCAGCAGATTGACGTTACCGGTGAGATCTTTCCACGTGCCCGCCGCACCGGGAACATTCGCCTGTCCGCCAAGACGCCCTTCAACGCCGACTTCGCGAGCGACGGTCGTGACCTGGTCGGCGAACGTAGCTAACGTGCCAGTCATATTGTTAATTGTTTCTGCCAGAGCCGCGACTTCACCCTTTGCCTGCACTGTCAGCTTTTGAGTGAGTTCGCCGTTAGCGACAGCTGTCACGACTTTCACAATGCCGCGTACCTGTTCCGTCAGGTTGGCAGCCATCACGTTCACGTTGTCGGTGAGGTCTTTCCATGTTCCTGCGACTCCTGACACCTGTGCTTGCCCGCCGAGTTTGCCTTCCGTACCAACTTCGCGGGCCACGCGAGTGACTTCGGCAGCAAATGCGTTGAGCTGATCGACCATTGTATTGATGGTGTTTTTCAGCTCGAGAATCTCACCCTTCACATCGACTGTGATTTTGCGCGACAAGTCACCACGCGCCACGGCTGTGGTGACCTCGGCTATGTTCCGGACCTGGCCGGTAAGATTTCCGGCCATCGCATTCACGGAGTCGGTAAGGTCTTTCCATGTGCCAGCCACACCTGACACGTTCGCCTGACCGCCTAAACGGCCTTCGCTACCAACTTCGCGGGCCACCCTGGTCACTTCGGCGGCGAACGACCGCAGCTGTTCGACCATTGTGTTCAAGGTTTCTTTGAGCTGCAGGATCTCGCCGCGCACGTCCACCGTGATCTTTTTCGAAAGATCCCCATTAGCAATAGCGGTTGCAACCTCGGCGATATTTCGCACCTGGCCGGTAAGGTTGCTTGCCATAAAGTTGACGTTGTCCGTGAGATCTTTCCACGTTCCAGCGACGCCTGGCACCTGCGCCTGGCCCCCCAGTTTTCCGTCGGTACCGACTTCACGCGCTACACGCGTCACCTCTCCCGCGAACGCGTTGAGCTGGTCCACCATGGTATTGATAGTGTTCTTGAGCTCCAGAATTTCGCCTTTTACGTCGACCGTGATTTTGCGGGACAAGTCGCCGCGAGCCACCGCCGTAGTCACTTCCGCAATGTTTCGAACCTGACCAGTGAGGTTGCCGGCCATGGAGTTGACTGAGTCCGTTAGGTCCTTCCACGTTCCAGCGACGCCTGGCACATTGGCTTGCCCACCCAGGCGGCCTTCGGTTCCGACTTCGCGGGCCACTCGCGTTACTTCCCCGGCAAACGCGTTGAGCTGATCGACCATCGTATTGATGGTTTCTTTGAGCAGTAGGATTTCGCCGCTCACGTTCACGGTAATTTTCTTCGAAAGGTCACCACTGGCGATGGCAGTTGCTACCTCGGCGATATTGCGCACCTGCCCAGTCAGATTGCTGGCCATGGAGTTCACGGAATCGGTGAGATCTTTCCATGTTCCGGCGACGCCTCCCACTTGCGCCTGCCCTCCGAGCTTGCCGTCTGTTCCCACTTCGCGAGCGACGCGCGTGACTTCCGAGGCGAATGCGCGAAGCTGATCGACCATTGTGTTGAGCGTGTCTTTCAGTTCGAGAATTTCGCCCTTCACATCAACCGTGATCTTGCGGGACAGATCACCCCGGGCCACGGCGGTTGCCACTTCGGCAATGTTTCGTACCTGACCGGTCAGGTTGCTAGCCATGAAATTGACATTGTCGGTGAGATCTTTCCAGGTTCCAGCGACACCCGGCACCTGCGCCTGGCCGCCTAGCTTGCCTTCCGTACCCACTTCACGGGCCACGCGCGTCACTTCGCCAGCGAAGCCATTGAGCTGATCCACCATGGTGTTGATGGTGTTCTTGAGCTCGAGAATCTCTCCCTTCACGTCGACCGTGATCTTGCGTGACAAATCGCCGCGAGCCACGGCGGTCGTCACCTCAGCGATGTTGCGGACCTGGCCCGTTAGGTTTCCGCCCATTGAATTGACGGAGTCCGTGAGATCTTTCCAGGTTCCGGCGACGCCCGGCACGTTGGCCTGCCCTCCCAGACGACCCTCGGTTCCAACTTCTCGCGCCACGCGCGTTACCTCACCGGCGAAGCGATTGAGCTGATCCACCATTGTGTTAAGTGTTTCCTTGAGCTGCAGAATCTCGCCGCGTACATCGACAGTGATCTTCCGCGAGAGATCGCCGTTTGCGATTGCGGTGGCCACCTCCGCGATATTGCGTACCTGGCCGGTGAGGTTGCTGGCCATGAAGTTTACGTTGTCTGTCAGATCTTTCCATGTGCCGCCGACGCCGGGAACCTGCGCCTGTCCGCCCAACTTGCCCTCTGTGCCTACTTCGCGTGCCACACGCGTCACTTCACCGGCGAAGGCGTTGAGCTGATCCACCATTGTGTTAATCGTGTCCTTGAGTTCCAGGATCTCTCCCTTCACGTCTACCGTGATTTTGCGGGACAGATCGCCGCGAGCTACCGCCGTAGTCACCTCGGCGATGTTTCGAACTTGAGCTGTCAGGTTGCCGGCCATGGCGTTAACCGAATCAGTAAGATCCTTCCAAGTGCCCGCCACACCCACCACGACGGCCTGTCCGCCGAGTTTACCGTCCGTACCCACTTCGCGGGCTACGCGTGTAACCTCGGACGCAAACGAGCGCAACTGGTCCACCATCGTGTTGATCGCTTCTTTCAACTGAAGAATTTCGCCGCGCACATCTACGGTAATTTTCCTGGAAAGATCGCCGCTTGCAACTGCGGTTGCGACTTCAGCAATGTTACGAACCTGGCCCGTAAGGTTGCTTGCCATTGAGTTGACAGAGTCCGTCAGATCCTTCCAGGTGCCGGCAACGCCGGGCACCTGCGCCTGTCCACCGAGCTTGCCATCCGTGCCGACCTCGCGAGCCACACGCGTTACCTCGGCAGTGAAAATGCCGAGCTGCTGAATCATGGTGTTGACGATGTTGGCCGACCTCAGAAATTCGCCTTCGAGCGGGCGACCATCCACGTCTAGGCGCACCGTCTGCGTCAGATTACCTTGGGCGACCGCTGCAATGGCGCGAGTAACCTCAGCAGTTGGTCGCAGTAAATCTTCGACCAGGGTGTTTACCGAGACTTCGATGTTGCCCCACGCCCCTCTCGCTTGATGGAAGCGTGTGCGCTCGCGCGTCCTTCCTTCTTTCCCGACCACTTGCCCGACTCGCTTCAACTCCTGAGCCATCTGTTGGTTAGCACCAACGATCGCATTGAATGTGTCTGCGATTTTTCCTTCGAGTCCAGTCCAGGAGCCGGGCAACCTTACTGAGAAATCGCCGTCCCGCATTGTTTGAAGGCCAGCCAAAATGACGGCTAGGCTAGCGGAAGGCGGTTCAGCTACCAGAACAGGGCTTCCGTTGTTCTTCTCGACGGTGTCTGACACTTCATTTGTCAGGGCAAGCGCTGCGTTTCGGTTGTTTCTCTTCATCACGGTCTCCTGAAGGGAGGACGGATCGGCATCAAAGAAGACTCTCTGCTTAGGCTCTTCTGCTCAGCGATACTCTCGGTCGGGTACAAAGCAAACACCTCAAGTGACGAATAGATTGTACGGTCAATCAAGGTGAGGCCTTAGCTACAACCGGAAGCATCGATTCAGAACGCTGGCTCGCTTGGAATCGACTGCCGACCGCTACCCTTCTATCATCCCAGGGCGTAGGCTGGCTCTAGGGTCTTCACTGTAGGAATGGCAAAACGGTGAAGCCCCGGGCATCGTTTACCGGAGCAGCGCGTTTCTATATTCCGAGCACGATTTGTGCCAAACACGCAAAGCACGGCAGAACAAAGCCTTAGGTCTGGAGAGAACCTGGGAGTTGTAAAACACTACACAGTCTCGATGGGGGCTTCGAGACGATGCGATTGTTGGAAACGTCGCGATTTCACTCATTGACCGGCGTACGGCGGGGGGCTCTAACTCGGGGATGACAGTCATGCGAAAAACACGACTGTTGCTTATTCCCAAGCGGCGAAACTATTGACCACAAGAAGCAAGGAGTGTCCGATGAACCCGTAACAGCTTGCTCTTCCGATCGTAGTAAATGAAACCCGATTCCCTAAACCCTTTCATGAAAAAGCTGATGCGCGACCGCGTGGTGCCCACCATTGATGCCAGCGTCTCATGACTTATTTTCGGAACCGTGGTTTCGGATGCTCCATGCCCATCATAGTGAGCGAGCAGCAAAAGAATACGTGCCAGTCTCTTCTGGCTCAGATTGCAGCGTTGGTCCACTAGGTCCTGCTGGTATCGGATGTTCCCCGCCAACACATATGCCCAAAACACATTGGCCAACTTCACTTGCCGTGCCAGCGCGAGCAGCATCGCGGTCTTGGTAATTCGGAGGAGGCGGCAATCCGCGATTGCGCTTGCAGTCGCCGTGCGGCGAGTCTGACCCGCTATCGAGTCGTTGCCCACAATATCCTCATCGCTCAAGATGTCGAGAGTCGCTTCCTTTCCCGCTCGGGACTTAACGCTGAGTTTCACCCTTCCCGTTTGAATTACAAACAACGCGTCAGCAGCATCACCCTGAGCATAGACTGTTTGTCCCTTCTTGAACGACATCATCTTCCGGCCAACGCCGACAGTTGTGAGAAACCGTTTCGGGTTGAACGGGTGTTTTTGCACTGCCATTGGACTGCTCCCACCCCTTAATCGACATTCAATCCGCTGCAAGCAATCGTCGATCCCGGTGCGGGTCCGTGCGGGGATGTCCCGTACTAAGTTCGCACTTCTCTCGACGGCCGGCGCCGCAAGTTGGGCACCGAACAGCCTCTATTTGCTTCCGAGTAGGTTTTTTGGCCTTCATGGCCATCTAGAATGCGGCACCCCATAGCAAAAAAGATGGTCAATCTTGCACAGAAACGCGGTCGTTGGCGAAAAATCGCCAGTACGCTCATCGACCGTTGTGAGTGTAGCTGATGCAGTGATCGGAGGATATGCGACACTCGCGAGCATCTATCCACCCGGAGGCTTGTCCTGCTCGTTTTGCTGCTTCCGTTCCTCTTGCCGTTTCTGTTCTTCCTCGCGCCTTTTCTCCTCGGGAGTCTGTGGTTTCGGTTTCTGGCCCGGTTTCACGTCTGCTGGAGGCGGGGTATGCTGCTGAGGCTGGTCGCCTGGCGGAGGCGTTTGCGGCCGGGCAGCGGGTTCGTTCCTGTTCGGCTCGGTGCGTTTGGTTTCAGGCCGATCGGGTTCGGGGCTGTGGTCAGCCTGAGGCTCGAGTGGGCGGGCGTTGCGGTCGCGTACGGGTGGCTCGGTGGAACGATTCGGCTCGGACCGCGCTGGCTCGGGACGGCTGTTCGTCGGGATTGCCGTCGGCCGATTCGTATCCGGCCGATTGGACGGAGCCTTGGTTTCGGGCTGACTATTTGGCTGAGACTCCGGCGGACGATTAGTCTGGGGGCGAGCGTTCGGCTGCGTCGGCTCGGGCCGATTGGTCGGCGGCGTCGCTGGCGAATAATTCGGTTGCGCCGGATTAGCTGCTCCCGGTCGCTCTCTCGGAACTGGCGGATTGCCGGGCCGATTGGCTGGTTGGT
>Ga0075029_100001177_pt1 | contig 14996 bp, 15 predicted proteins | sample LitLauG_LLR_2013_FD_71391 | JGI IMG/M metagenome (GOLD analysis project Ga0075029, IMG submission 71391) | Freshwater sediment microbial communities from North America - Little Laurel Run_MetaG_LLR_2013 | ecosystem: Environmental > Aquatic > Freshwater > Creek > Sediment | place: USA...
AGCTGCATGCGCGGCGCGAGCTCTCCCGGCGCGGCTTCCCGGTGCCCGAGTTCGCGCATGCCCGCTCGCGCGAGGAGGTCGCGAGCTTCGCCGCGGCGCACGGCTGGCCGCTGATCGCCAAGGCGCCGCGCGGCGGCTACGACGGCCGCGGCGTGTGGACGCTCGCGGGGCCGGCGGACGCGCACGAGCTGCTCACGGCGCTTCCCGACGGGCTGCTGGTCGAGCCCGAGCTGCGGATCGAGTGCGAGCTCGCGGTGCTGCTCGCGCGCTCGCGCTCGGGCGAGTGCGTCTGCTACGAGCCGGTGCAGACGCTGCAGCGCGATGCGATGTGCCGGGAGATCATCGCGCCGGCGCGCGTCGATGCTCGTGTGGCCGCGGACGCGCGCGAGCTCGCGACCGCGCTTGCAGCGGAGATCGACGCCACCGGCGTGCTCGCCGTCGAGCTGTTCCTCACCGACTCCGGGCTGCGCGTCAACGAGCTCGCGCTGCGCCCCCACAACTCGGGCCACTACACGATCGAGGGCTGTGCGACCTCGCAATTCGAGCAGCACCTGCGTGCGGTGCTCGGCTGGCCGCTCGGCGCGCCCACGCTGCTCGCGCCCGCGGTGGTGACGGTGAACGTGCTCGGCGCCGCGGCGCAGCCGGCCGTGTCCTCGCGGGCTGACCCGCGCTCGTGCCTGCGGCGCGCGCTGGGCGTCCCCGGCGCGCACGTGCACCTCTACGGCAAGGAGCCGCGGCCCGGGCGCAAGCTGGGGCACGTCACGGTGTGCGCCGGCGAGCTGCAGGGCGCGCTGCACGCCGCGCGCCTGGCCGCGGCGCTGCTCGAGGGGCGCGAGTCGTGAGCGGCGCGCTCGTCGGCGTGGTCATGGGCAGCGACTCGGACCTGCCGACGATGAAGGACGCCGCGGACGCGCTCGCGCAGCTCGGCATCGCGCACGAGCTACGCGTCGTCTCCGCTCACCGCACGCCGCACGACATGCTCGCGTACGCGACCGAGGCCGCCGACCGCGGGCTGCGGGTGATCATCGCGGGCGCGGGTGGCGCCGCGCACCTGCCGGGCATGCTCGCCGCGGCCACGCCGCTGCCGGTGATCGGCGTGCCCGTCGCGCTGCGCCACCTCGACGGCCTCGACTCGCTGCTTTCGATCGCGCAGATGCCGGCGGGGGTGCCCGTGGCGACGGTCGCGATCGGCGCTGCGCGCAACGCGGGGCTGCTCGCGGCGCGCATCCTCGCGCTCGCCGACCCGGAGCTCATGCGGGCAATGCGCGCGGCACAGGCAGACCTCGCAGCGAGCGCGCGCGCGAAGGACGCGAGCGTGCGCACCCGCTTCGCGGCAGAGTGAAACCGAATGGCAAAGGAGACCCGGCAGTGCTGATCGACAAGCGCATCCTCATCACAGGCGTCGTCAACCGCGAGAGCATCGCCTACGCCACCGCCGAGCGCGCGCAGCGCGCGGGCGCGCACGTGCTGCTCAGCGCCTTTCCGCGCAACCGCGACCTCACGCTGCAGGCGAGCGCGGGCCTGCCGCAGCGGGCGGAGGTCATCGACGCGGACCTCACGCGCGAGGAGGACCTCGCGCGCGTGCAGGAGCACGTCCGCAGCTCGGTGGGCGGCCTCGACGGCGCGCTGCACGCGGTCGCGTTCGCGCCCAGGGACGCGCTGGCGGGCGACTTCCTGCAGGCGAGCGCGGAGGGCGTGGGCCTCGCGTTCCAGACGAGCGCGTTCTCCTACGCGTCGCTCGGCAGGCTGCTGCGCGACCTCGCGCCCGCCGGCGGCGCGGCGCTCGTGGGCCTCGACTTCGACGCCGCGGGCGCGTGGCCGGTGTACAACTGGATGGGCGTCTGCAAGGGCGCGCTGGAGGCCGTCAACCGCTATCTCGCGAGGGACCTGGGAGCGCTGAACATCCGCTCCAACCTGATCGCCGCGGGGCCGCTGCACACCCGTGCGGCGGGAGGCATCCCCGACTTCCACAGGCTGCTCGAGGCGTGGGAGGGGCGCTCGCCGCTGCGCTGGGACCCGACCGATCCGGCGCCGGTCGCCGACGCCGCGTGCTTCCTGCTCTCAGACCTCGCGCGCGCGATCAGCGGCGAGATCCTGCACGTGGACGGCGGCTACCACGCGATGGCGGGAGTGCTGCGCGCGGCGTGCGTCCCTGGCCGGGACGGGGAGCGCGAAGAGGGACCCGCTCAGCACGCGGTGACCGGCGCACCGACGCTGAGCGGCCCGCCGCGCACGACGCTCGCATACACGCCGAACGGCAGCGGCTCGGTCGAGTCGAGGCCGGAGCGGTAGGCCGCGAGGTGGCGCAGCACGGGCAGGTCGATGCGACCGCTGTCCGGGTCGCGCGTGGTCAGGACGCAGCGCCCGACGTGTCCGTGCACCCGCAGCTCGACCTCGCCCACGCGCACGTGCCGCTCGACCCAGCCGTCCTCCTCGTGCGCGGCGACGCCGTCGATGCCGAGCGTCATCCGGAAGCGGCGGTGGTCGACCGGGGCGCCCGCGATCTGGGCGAGCAGCTCAAGCGAAGCGGTCGAGACGATCGTCACGGCGCCGTCGCGGCCCCTGTCCACGCTCGAGCCGCCGTCGGGGGCGGCGAACACGCGCAGGGGGGCGCCGGCGTGCTCGGACAGGGCCTGTGAGACGGGGCCGCGCAGGGGCCGGGCGAGCAGGCTGCCGTCGTGGAAGGAGACTTGCTCTGGCTCTCCCAGCTTCACCGGCTCGCTGACCTCCTCGCCGCCCGGCAGCGTGATCGTCAGCGTCCCGGCGCTCTCGTCGTGGCGCGGGCGCACCTCGAGCAGGGCGCCGATGCGCACCGAGCTGATCATCCGCCCGTCGGCGTCCGCGATGAGGAAGCTGCGGTCGCCGTGGACGCCCGCCGGGCCGATCTGCGCGTGCTCGAGGAGCTCCAGGCGCAGGCCCTTCACCGGAGAGCGCGCGATCCAGGCCACCTTGGCGTTCACCGACGCCGATCCTAGCCGCGCCGTCGGGGTCACCGGACGCCCCGGCGCTGCCTATGCGATGCTTATGCAAGCGTGGCCTCGGGAGACATGACGATCGGCGAGGCGGCCAAGGCGATCGGCGTCAGCGTCGACACGCTGCGCCGCTGGGACCGCGACGGGCGGATCACCACGCGCCGTGACGCGCGCAACCGCCGGATCGTCTCCCCGGGCACCGTCGAGCGCCTGCGCGGCAGGCCGCAGCGCCATCCGACCGGTGACGGCCTGTCGGCGCGCAACCGGCTGAGCGGCGTCGTGCGATCGGTCGAGGTCGACGGCGTGATGGCGCTCGTCGAGCTGCAGGCGGGCGAGTTCCTCATCACCGCTGCGATCACCCGCGACTCCGTGGAGGAGTTGGGGCTCGCCCCGGGGGTCAGCGCGACGGCGACGGTGAAGGCGACCTCGGTGATGATCGACAGGTCTCGCGGGCGGGCATGAGGCGCGCCGTCGTGCCGGCCGCGGTGCTCGCCGCCGTGCTCTGCACCGCCGCGCTCGCCTCCTCGCGCCCAACCGCGCGCGCGGCGCGCTCGGGCACGGTGTCGGTGCTGTTCGCCGGCTCGCTGCTGGCGCTGATGGAACACACGCTCGGGCCCGGCTTCGAAGCCTCCTGGCATTACGGCTTCTCGGGCATCGGTGGCGGCTCGACCGAACTGGCCAACGAGATCAAGGGCGGCGCCCGACGCGGGGACGTGTTCCTCAGCGCGTCGGCGCGCGCATACGCGGCGCTCGAGGGTCGGGCGAACGGCGCCTGGGTGTCGTGGTACACGAGCTTCATGGCCTCGCCGCTGCAGCTCGCCTACAACCCGAAGAGCCGCTTTGGCCGGGAACTGAGGCGCGGCGTGCCCTGGTATCGCGTGCTGACCCGCTCCGGGATACGCGTGGGGCGCACCGATCCCGCGCTCGACCCGAAGGGCGTGCTGACCGTCGAAGCGATCGGCAACGCCGCGCGCCGGCTGCACGACCCTGCGCTCGCGCGGGCGCTGTCCGGCTTTGAGACCTTCCCCGAGACCGACCTCCTCGGGCGCCTGCAGGCGGGGCAGCTCGACGCCGCGTTCGTCTACGCGGTCGAGGCTCACGCCGCCCGGCTCGACACGGTCTCACTGCAGCCGGTCTTCAAGTACGCCGAGTACACGCTGACGATCCTGAACGGCGCGCGCGACCCGGCGGCGGCGCAGGCGCTGGTGCGCTACCTGCTCGCGCCTGCGCGCGTCCGCAGCCTCGCCCGCTACGGCCTCTCGCCGATCAAGCCGGTCTTCTCCGGCACCGTCGCCGCCGTGCCCCCCGATCTGCGCCGCATCGTCGGCGCACGCTAGCCTCACGGTGCGCATCGGCGCACGCAGCCCGCTGCCGTGGCTCGGCGCGCTGCTGGCGCTCTACCTGCTGGCGCCGATCGCCGCGTTCCTCGTGCGCCTCTCGCGCGGCGTGCCGGTGGCCGGCGGCGTCGGATCGGCGCTCGTCACCTCGCTCGTCACGGCTTCGATCTCGACGGCGATCATCGCGCTGCTCGGGATCCCGCTCGCGTACGTGCTCGCGCGGGCCCGCGGCGCGGCCGGCCGCGCCGCCCTCGCGCTCGTCGCACTGCCGCTCGCGCTGCCCGCGCTCTCGAGCGGCCTGCTGCTGCTCTACCTGGTCGGCCCGTACACGACGCTCGGCAGGCTGTTCGGTGGCCGGCTCACGGAAACCCGCGCGGGCATCGTGCTCGCGCAGACGTTCGTGGCGGCTCCGTTCCTGATCGTCGCAGCACGTGCCGCCTTCCGCTCGGTGGATCCCGGCATCGCCGACATGGCGGCCGCGCTCGGCCACGGCCCGCTCTCGCGCTTCGCGCGCGCCGCGGTGCCCGCGGCCGCGCCCGGCATCCTCGCCGGGCTGACGCTTGCGTGGCTGCGGGCGTTCGGCGAGTTCGGAGCGACCGTGATCCTCGCCTATCACCCCTACTCGCTGCCCGTCTACACCTTCGTTCAGTTCGACGCGACCGGCCTGCCCGGCACGACGCTGCCGGTGGCCGCCGCGCTGGCAGCGGTCGCGCTCATCGCGGTGCTGTCGGCCGCGCGCCCCCCGCGCCGTCGCCGCAGGCCGCCCGCGACGAGCCCGCCGGCCCCGCTCGCGCAGACCGCGGCCACGCTCGACTTCGCGCTCGCCGCCCGCCTGGGCACGTTCGATCTCTCGGTCGGCCACGCGGCGTGCTCGCCGCAGCTGGCAGTCCTCGGCCCCTCGGGGGCCGGGAAGACCGCGACGCTCCGCCTGCTCGCCGGCCTCGCGCGGGCGGACCCCGACGGCCACGTCAGGGCCGACGGAGCAGAGCTTTCAGCGCTCGCGCCCGAGCACCGTTCGATCGCCTACGTCCCCCAGAGCCCGGCGCTGCTCCCGCGGGCGGACGTGTGGCGGCAGGTCAACTTCGGCAGGAACGCGGATCCGGCGCTGGCCGCGCTGTGGATCGACAGGCTCGGCCTGGCCGGCCTCGAGGACCGTTTCCCGGAGGAGCTCTCGGGCGGGCAGCAGCGGCGCGTGGCGATCGCGCGCGCACTCGCGGTCGCCCCGCGGGTGCTGCTGCTGGATGAGCCGTTCGCCGGGCTGGACGCGCCGGTGCGCGCCCGCCTCACGCGCGAGCTACGCGCGCTGCAGCGCGAGTTCGCGCTGAGCACGGTGCTAGTAACGCACGATGCCGCAGACGCGGCGCTGCTCGCCCGCGAGGTGATCGTGCTGGACGCCGGCCGCGTGCTGCAGGCCGGGAGAACCGAGGCCGTGCTCGACGAGCCGGCCGGAGAGGATGTCGCGGCGCTGCTGGGCGTCGCGAACGTGCGGGGGGCCACCGTCACCGGCGCAGGGGAGATCACCTGCGAGGGGCTCGCGCTGGCGACGAGCGGCCCGCTGCCGGCCGCGGGCGAGCGCGTGCTGTGGTGCGTGCGTCCCGAGCGCGTCGTGCCGGGCCCCGACGGCGCCCACGAGGCGCTGCTGCTCGACCACGCGGAGATCGCCGGCGTTCACGAGCTCGCGATCGCGCTCGGCGGCAGGATCGAGCTGCTCGTGCGCGTGCTCGAGCCGCCGGAGGTCCGGTGCGGTGGTGCGCTGCGGGTGGATCTGCCCGCCGAGCACGTGCGCGTGTGGCGCGCTCCCGCCCGCTCAGCCGCCGATGTATGACATCTCGGGACGCGCCGGCGGCCGGCGGGACTGCGCGCGCAGCTGCGAGTAGCGATCGGAACGGCCCGACCAGATGCCGGCTATCAGCTGTGAGAGCTGCGCGTCGTCCGCCCCCGCGCGCAGCGGTGCGCGCAGGTCGTGGCCGTCCCCGGAGAACAGGCATGTGTGCAGACGGCCGTCGGAGGAGAGCCGCGCGCGTGTGCAGCCGCCGCAGAAGGGTTTCGTGACGGACGCGATGAGACCGATGTAGCCGCCGCCGTCCCGGTAGCGGAAGCGCGCCGCGACCGGTTCGGCGCGGTCGCCCGCGACCGGCTCGAGCGCCCAGCGCCCTTCGAGCATCGCGCGGACCTCATCGGCGGGAACGACGTCCGCGGGGCTCCAGCCGTTCGTCGTGCCGACGTCCATGTACTCGATGAAGCGCAGCTCGAGGCCGCGCTCGCGGAAGTGCTCGGCCATCGGCAGGATGCAGTGCTCGTTCACTCCGCGGCGCACGACCATGTTGACCTTGACCGGTGCGAGGCCTGCCGCGAGCGCTCCGTCGATTCCGGCGAGCACGCGCGCCACCGGAGCCTCGAGACGGTCCATCGCCCCGAAGGACGCGTCCTCTAGTGCGTCGAGGCTGACGGTGACGCGGCTCAGCCCCGCGTCACGCAGAGCCGCCGCACGCGCCGCGAGCGCCAGTCCGTTGCTGGTGAGCGCGATCTCCTCGATGCCGTCGAGGGCCGCGAGCATCGCGACCAGCCGGTCGAGCCGAGCGCGCAGCAGCGGCTCGCCGCCGGTGAGCCGCAGCTTGCCCACCCCGAGCTGCGCGAAGATCCGCGCGAGGCGCGCGATCTCCTCGAAGCTCAGCAGCTCCGCGCGCGTGAGGTACGTGAAGTCGGGCCCGAACACCTCCCGCGGCATGCAGTAGGAGCAGCGCAGGTTGCAGCGGTCGGTGACCGAGATGCGCAGCTCTCGCAGCGGACGCTCGAGCCGATCGACCGGTTCCCTCACCGTGTTCGAGCGTATCGCACCGAGGCCGCTACGCTGCGTCCCCGGCAACGCGACATGGAGGTGGGCGATGGAGCGTGACGAGTGGGTTCACGCGTTTGCGGCGGCGATGGGCGTGCCGCCCCCGAACGAGCAGGAGGTCGAGCAGTTGCTGGCCCTCGCGGGGCACGCCGCGCACAGCTCCGAGCGGGCCGCCGCGCCCCTTGCGTGCTGGGTGGCGGGCCGCACGGGCCGTCCCGTGGCGGAGCTGCTCGCGGCCGCGCGCGAGATCGCCTGAGCCCGAGCGCGCGCGCGCTCGCGCGCCGCCGCGTCAGTCGCCTCCCGGGCCGGCGCCGAGCGCCGACTCGGCCGCGGCCAGGTCCGCGGGGGAGTTGACGTTCGTGCAGATGCGGGCGGGGTCGCCGAAGCGCGCCAGCTCGCCGTCGTCCAGCAGGCGCGCGCCGAGTGAGAGCACGGTGTCGCGCAGCGGCGCACGGGCCGCGAGCGCCCGCTCCAGCGCGGGCGCGAGCGGCTGCTCGTAGCGGCCGAGCAGCGGCTGCACGCGCCCTGCGGGCGCGGCCACGGCGAGCGCGTCGGGTGCGCTCGCGAGGTGCGCGAGCAGCGCCGGCGAGACGAACGGCAGGTCGCACGGACAGACCACGATCGGCGCCGGCGCGAGCGCGTGCAGGGCGGCGAGGATCCCGCACAGCGGGTGGACCGGCTCGTCGGGCTCGAGCACGACCTCCCACGGCCCGCCCAGGTCGGACCCTCGCTTGGCGAGCACGACGGCGCGCATGCCGGCGGCGTGGAAGGCTGCGAGCGGGTATGAGATCAGCGGGTGCCCGCCGAGCATCGCCGCCGCCTTCACGCCGCCCATCCGACGCGCCGCGCCGCCGGCGAGCACGACGCCGACCGCCCCCGCTGAGTCCGATCGGCTCATCGGGGCATGGTCTAGCATCGGCGGGCGATGAGCGGATGATCGAGCTTGAGCAGGCGCGCGCGATCGTGCTCGAACAGGCCGATTCGCTCGGCGGGGAGGACGTGCCGCTGCAGCAGACGCTCGGCAGGGTGCTCGCGCGGGACGTCGTGAGCGCGGTCGCGGTGCCGGCGTTCGACAACTCCGCGATGGACGGCTACGCCGTGCGCGCCTGCGACGTCAGCGCCGGTGAGCGGCCGGCGCTGCGCGTGATCGGCGAGTCGCGCGCGGGCCACCCCTTCGGCGGCGAGGTTCAGGCGGGTCAGGCCGTCGCGATCTCGACAGGTGCGCCGATCCCCGCGGGCGCCGACGCCGTCGTGCGGGTCGAGGACACCGAGCACGCCGAGGCCGGCGAGGAGACGGTGCTGGTCCTGTCCGGGGTCGAGCGGGGAAACGACGTGCGCCGCGCAGGCGATGACATCCGCGCGGGTGAGACGGTGATGCGGCGCGGAGCGCGCGTGGACCCGGTGGCGCTGGGCGTGCTCGCCTCGGTGCTCGACGGCGAGGTGTGCTGCAGCGTGCGCCCGCGCGTGCGGATGCTCTTCACGGGCGATGAGCTGACGGCGCCGGGCGAGCCGCGGCGAGAGGGCTCGGTGCGCAACACGAACGCTCTGGCGCTGCCCGCGGCCGCACGCGAGCTCGGCGCCGAGGTGGAGGGCGTCGCGAGGGTCGGCGACGAGCGCGCGGCGACGCGCGAGGCGATCGCGTCGATGCTCGGCTGCGACGTGGCGGTGATCTGCGGCGGGATGTCGGTCGGCGAGCACGACCACGTGCGCCCCGCGCTCGCCGAGCTCGGCGCAGAGCAGCTGTTCGCGGGAATCGCGCTGCGGCCCGGCAGGCCTGCATGGTTCGGGCAGATCCGCCCGCGAGGCCGCGCGCGTCCGGTTCTCCTGTTCGGCCTGCCCGGCAACCCCGTCTCGGCGCTCGTGACGTTCGTGCTGCTCGTGCGCCCGTGCCTGCGCGCGCTCGCGGGCGCCGACCCCGCTTCGGGCCACGTCCGCGCGATCCTCGATTCCGGCTACGCCAAGCAGCCGGGCCGCGCCCACGCGGTCCGCTGCTCGCTGCGGATCGACTCCGACGGATGGCACGCCGAGCCGACCGGCGCGCAGGGCTCGCATGTGTTGACGTCCCTGCTCGGCGCGGACGGCCTCGCGATGATCCCCGCGCCGAGCTCCGGCGTCGGCGCGGGTGAGACGGTCGACGTGGAGCTGCTGCCGGCCTTCCCCGAGCGATTAGGATGAGACGATGCGGATAACCGTGCGGCTGTTCGCGATCCTTCGCGAGCGCGCCGGTGTGGAGCGGCTCGAGCTCGAGCTCCCTTCCGAGGTGTCCGTCGCCGAAGCGCTCGAGCTGCTCGGCGGGCGGCCCGAGATCGGCGACGTGCTGGCGGCGGGGGGCTTCGCGACGGCCGTCAACCTCGAGTACGCGCCACCGGGACGGCTCCTGAGCGACGGCGACGAGCTCGCCCTGATACCGCCGGTGAGCGGCGGCTCGCCGCACGCGCCCGAGGTGCACGCGCGCGTGAGCGCCGAGCCGCTGCGGCGCGACCTGGCCGAGCTCGTGCGCAGACCCGGCGCGGGCGCGATCGTCACCTTCGAGGGCACCACACGCGACGTGCCGTACCTGCTCTATGAGGCCTACGCGGAGATGGCCGAGCCCCTGATGGAGCGGATCCTGAGCGAGTGCATGGCGCGCCACGGTCTGCAGGCGATCGCCGCGGAGCACCGCGTCGGATCGGTCGCGCTGAGCGAGCCCGCCGTGGTCGTCGCCGCCTCCGCGGCGCACCGCGATGAGGCGTTCGCGGGCGCGCGCGAGGCGATCGACCGGATCAAGGCGGAGCTGCCTATCTGGAAGCGCGAAGTGCTGCCCGGCGGCGGGCAGCGGGCGCCGGAGGGCCTGCCGTGAGCAACCGCCTGACGCACCTCGACGACGCCGGCGCGGCCCGCATGGTCGACGTCCGCGCGAAGCCCGACAGCGACCGCGCCGCGCGGGCACGGGCACTCGTGCGGATGACCCCCGCGTGCGCGAGGCAGCTCGCCGGCGGGGAGCTCCCGAAGGGCGACGCGCTAACGGTCGCGCGCCTGGCGGGCATCAACGCAGCGAAGCTGACGGGCACGCTGATCCCGCTCGCGCACCCGCTCGGCCTCGACTTCGCCGATGTGCAGATCTCGGTCGACGCGGCGGCGGGCGTCGCGCTGATCGAGGCGAGCGCCGCCGTGCGGGCGCGCACGGGTGTGGAGATGGAGGCGATGACGGCCGCGTCGGTGGCGGCGCTCGCGCTGTACGACATGGTCAAGAGCGTCGACCGGGGCGCCGTGATCGAGCGCGTCGAGCTGTTGGAGAAGAGCGGGGGCCGCAGTGGCCACTGGCGCCGGCAGGCGAGCGGCTGAGCGGTGCGCGCGGCGCTGATCACCGTGTCGAGCTCGCGCGCCGCGGGCAGCGGGAGCGACCAGGCGGGACCGGAGCTCGAGCGTGTCGCGCTCGCTCTCGGCCTCGAGATCGCGGCGCGCGAGGTGATCGCCGACGAGCGGGAGCTGATCGAATCGCACCTGCGCCGCTGCTGCGACGAGCTCGCGTGCGCGCTCGTGCTGACGAGCGGCGGCACGGGGATGGCGCCGAGCGACGTGACGCCGGAGGCCACCAGCGCCGTGGTCGAGCGCCCCGCGCCCGGCATCGCCGAGGCGCTGCGCCTGGCCTCGCGCGAGCACACGCGGCACTGGATGCTCTCGCGCGGCGTCGCGGGCGTGCGCGGCCGCTCGCTGATCGTCAACTTCCCCGGCAGCCCCGCGAGCATCCGCGAGTGCGCGCCGGCGATCGCAGGATCGCTGCCGCACGCCCTCGCGCTGCTCGCAGGCGGGCCGGGCGACGCACACTTGTGACCCCGCCTCCCGGGGTCATAATGGCCGCGTGTCACGCAACCTCGTAGAGCTGGCGGCGCAGGGTCGCGAGCGTCGAGCGCCGACGGCGCTCGAGGTGCTCAAGGAGGCGGTGCAGCGGCGCGGCGAGCTGACCGACGAGGATCGCCGGCGCGCGGCGGTGCAGTCCGGCCTGCCCGAGGCCACGGTGTACGGGATCTCGACCTTCTACGACGACCTCGTGCGCCCGCGCGGCCGTCGCCACGTGCGCGTGTGCACCGGGACGGCGTGCTTCGCGGCGACAGGCGGAGCCCATGTGGGCGAGCTCGAATCGGCGCTCGGTGTCGGCCTCGGCGAGCGCACCGCCGACGGCTCGTGCTCGCTCGCGGAGAGCGTGTGTCTCGGCATGTGCCACTCCTCGCCCGCGTTCCGCGACGGCGACGTGGTCGACGCGGGCGCCGGCGCGCTCGCGCGCACCACCGCCGGCGAGACGCGCCGGGCCGCCGAGCCCGACTGGCGCAGCGTCCTGTCCGAGCCGGTCCTGACGCGCCCCGGGGACTGGTCGGCGCTCGAGCACGCGCTCGACACGCTGACCCCCGAGGAGCTGCTCGCGCGGGTCAGGTCCGCGAACGTCCGCGGGCGCGGCGGCGCGGGCTTCCCGGCCGGCGAGAAGTGGGGATTCACCAGGGCCGCGAGCGGCGAGCAGAAGCTGATCGTCGCCAACGGCGACGAGGGGGACCCGGGCTCCTACATCGACAAGTACCTGCTCGAGCGCTCGCCGGATCTGGTGCTCGAGGGGATGGCGCTCGCCGGCTACGCGGTGGGGGCCTCGCAGGGCTTCATCCTCGTGAGGTCGGAGTATCCCGACGCCAGGGCGATCCTCGAGCGTGCGATCGACGGGGCATGCCGGGCGGGCCGGCTCGGCAGGGACATCCGCGGCAGCGGCTTCGACTTCGACGTCACCGTCGTGGAAGGCGCCGGCTCCTACGTCGTGGGCGAGGAGACCGCCCTGCTCGCCTGCATCGAGGGCCTGCGCGGAACCGTCTCGGCGCGGCCGCCGTTCCCGGCGGTGCGCGGCCTGTACGGGATGCCGACGGTCGTGAACAACGTCGAGACGCTCGCCAACGTCCCCTACGTCGCGCGCCACGGTGCCGAGGCCTACCGCGACCTGAGCCCGGGAGCGACGCCGGGCACCAAGCTTGTCTGCTTCAACGAGCGCTTCAGGGCCCCCGGCGTGTGGGAGGTCAGGTTCGGCACCCCCGTGCGCGAGCTGTGCGAGGAGCTCGCGGGCGGGATGGCGGACGGCGGCGAGCTCAGGGCGCTGCAGATCGGCGGGCCGCTGGGTGGGATCCTGCCCGCGAGCCTGCTCGACACCCCGTTCGACTTCGACGAGCTGGCTGCCCACGGGTGCATGGTCGGGCACGGTGGGATCCTCGCGTTCGACGAGCGCACCGACATGCGCGCGCTGGCGCATCACCTGCTGCGCTTCGGTGCCGAGGAGAGCTGCGGCAAGTGCTTTCCGTGCCGGATCGGGCTGCGCCGCGCCGAGGAGATGTTCGCCGCGCAGGAGCCCGTCGACCGGGCCCGGCTCGAGGAGCTGCTCGAGACGCTCGAGCTCGGGAGCCTGTGCGCGCACGGGGGCGGCATGCCGGCGCCGATCCGCAGCCTGCTGGCCCACTTTCCGCACGAGCTCGGCCTCGCCTGATGCACGTCACGGTCGACGGCATCGGGGTGGAGGTCGAGGAGGGCGCGACCGTGCTCGAGGCGGCGCGCCTGGCCGGGAAGAGCGTTCCCACGCTGTGCTTCGACGAGCGGCAGGCGCCGTTCGGCGCGTGCCGCGTGTGCCTGGTCGGCGTCGCCGGCCTGGACAAGCCGATCCCGTCGTGCACGACGCTGTGCCGCGAGGGGATGGACCTCGACACGGCCGACCCGGCGGCACGTCGTGTCGCCGTGGCGGTCGTCGAGCTCGTCCTCTCCGAGCTGCCGCTCGCGCCGGCGGCGCACACCGAGCTCGCGGTGCTCGCGCGCGAGCTCGGCGTGTCCGGACGCGCGCCCCGGTGGCAGGGCGAGGTGCGCGAGGTGAGCCACGACGAACGGCATCCGTATCTCGCGCTGCGCCACGAGCTGTGCATCTCCTGCGGACGGTGCGTGCGCGCATGCGACGAGATCCAGGGAGCGTTCGCGCTGACGGCCACCGGCCGCGGTTTCCACGCGGGGATCGCCGCCGGTTTCGACCAGGGCTTTCAGGAGTCCAGCTGCGTGTCCTGCGGCGCGTGCGCCGATACCTGTCCCACGGAGGCGATCGGCGAGCGTGGCCTGCTGGCGCTGCTGACATGAGCGCATCCGGCGGCTAGCATGATCGGGGGGGCCTGTGATGAGTGATCGCTTCGACTCGACGGTGACCACGACCTGCGGCTACTGCGGCGTCGGCTGCAGGCTCGAGGTACACACGCGCGAGGACAGGGTCCTCTCCATCAGCCCGGCGATCGACGGCCCCGCCAACAGGGGGCACACGTGCCTGAAGGGACGCTTCGCGCACCAGTTCGGGCGCTCGCGCGAGCGGCTGACCACGCCCCTGATTCGCGAGAACGGCGAGCTGCGCCCCGCCGGGTGGGAGGAGGCGACCGAGCGGATCGTCGCCGAGCTCCAGCGGATCTCCGCGCAGCACGGGCCCGACGCGATAGCGGGACTCGCTTCCTCGCGGGCCACCAACGAGGACTGCTACGCGATGGCCCGGCTGATGCGCGCGGCGATCGGGACCAACAACATCGACAACTGCTCCCGCGTCTGCCATTCCCCGACGTCGTGGGCGTTGCGGAAGTCGCTGGGCCTGTCAGGCGCGACGGGATCGTTCGACGACATCGATGCGGCAAGTGCGATGATCATCGTCGGCGCCAACCCGACCGATGCCCACCCGGTCGTCGGCGCGCGCATCAAGCAGGCTGCCCTGCGCGGCATGGAGCTCGTGACGATCGACCCGCGTCGCATCGAGCTGGCCGACTACGGCGTGCTGCATCTGGCGCCGAGGCCTGGCACGAACGCCGCGGTGATGCTCGGCCTCGCCCACGTGCTCGCGCGCGAGGGCCTGCTCGACGAGTCCTTCATCGCGGCGCGCACCGAGGGCTTCGAGCACGCACGGGCGCTGCTCGAGCAGTACGCGCCCGAGCACGTCCGGGAGATCAGCGGCGTGCCGGCGGCCGACCTCGAAGCCGCCGCGCGCATCTACGGAGAGGCGCCGGAGGCATCGATCGCGTGGGGCCTGGGCGTGACCGAGCACCTCTACGGCTCGGAGGTCGTGCGCCTGATCTGCAATCTCGCCCTGATGACCGGCAAGGTCGGCAGGCCCGGCTCCGCGCTGCTCCCGCTGCGCGGGCAGAACAACGTCCAGGGCTCCTCGGACATGGGTGCCCTGCCGGACACCTACAGCGGCTACCGCTCAGTGGAGGACGAGCAGGTGGCGGCCTCCTTCGAACAGCGCTGGGGGGTGGCGCTCTCAAGGAGCAAGGGCTACACGATCCCGCAGATGTTCGATGCGGCCGTCGAGGGGAGCCTCAAGGCGATGTGGATCTTCGGCGAGGACGTCGCCCAGACCGACCCGAACACCGCTCACGTCGTGCACGCACTGCAGTCGCTGCAGCTGCTCATCTGCCAGGAGATCTTCGAGAACGAGACGACGCGCTACGCCGACGTGGTCCTGCCCGCGTCGGCGTTCCTAGAGAAGACCGGCACATTCACCAACGCCGAGCGCCGCATCCAGATGGTGACGGCCGCCGTCCCGCCGCCCGGCGAGGCGAGGACCGACTTCGAGATCCTCACGAGCTTCTCGCGGCGGCTCGGACACGACATGGGCTGGCAGGAGCCGTCGGACGCGATGGACGAGATCGCCGCGCTGACCCCCGACTTCGCGGGTGTCAGCCACGAGCGCCTCGGCCGGCGAGGCCTGCAGTGGCCGGTCGCGGCGGACGGCACCGACGCGCCGATCCTCTACGAGCACGAGTTCTCGAGGCCCGGCGGGCGCGCCGAGTTCGCCGCGCTCCCCTACAAGGCGCCCGGCGACGCGGC
>Ga0075029_100001180_pt1 | contig 14976 bp, 16 predicted proteins | sample LitLauG_LLR_2013_FD_71391 | JGI IMG/M metagenome (GOLD analysis project Ga0075029, IMG submission 71391) | Freshwater sediment microbial communities from North America - Little Laurel Run_MetaG_LLR_2013 | ecosystem: Environmental > Aquatic > Freshwater > Creek > Sediment | place: USA...
ATGTGACCTTCGACGGCGACGCCGACTCGGGCGCGCCGTTCACCGCCTGGTTCACGCGCGGGCAGATCCCCGTGGGGGCGCTGCTCTTCGATCGACCCAACGAGCTGCCGCGCGCGCGGCGGGTGCTCGCACGCGCGAGCCTGGGCCGATGTGTGGGCCCCGAACCGCGACTGCCAACGGTGCCACGCGCCGCATGAAACACCAACCAAGTGAGGACAAATGACATACCTGCCCGTGATCGACGACTCGGCCTGCCTCGCCCACGGCGACTGCCAGGAGCTCGCGCCCGACGTGTTCCTCGTAGAGGACGTCGCGACCGTCGTGGGGACAGCCACACAGGAGCTGCTGATCTCGGTCGCCGAAGCGTGCCCCGCCGGCGCGATCAGCCTGATCGACCGCGAGAGCGGCGATCAGGTCTACCCCTGAGACGACCGATCCCCCACTCCAGCGGAGCCCGTTGCGCTGCTCCGCAGTACGCCCTCACCCTGACAGCTACAGCGCGACGATCGCGTCGATCTCGACCTGCGCCCCGCGCGGCAGCGCCGCGACGCCGATCGCGACGCGCGCAGGGTACTCGCCCGCGAAGAAGCGCTCATAGCGCTCGTTGACCTCTGCGAAGGCGCCCATGTCGGTCATGTAGACGGTCAGGCGCACGGCGCGTGCGAGCGAGGTGCCGGCGGCGTGACAGACGGCGCTGAGGTTCTGCAGGCAGCGTTCGGCCTGCTCGCCGGGCGTGTCGCCCACGATCTCGCCCGTGGCGGGGTCCAGCGGGATCTGCCCTGAGCAGATCAGCAGCTCACCGGCGCGCACCGCGTGGCTGTAGGGACCCACCGCGGCGGGGGCGGCGGAGGCGTTCACGACCTGGCGATCGAGGGTCATCTCGCCGGGGACCCTAACCGCTATCGTCGTGCCGATGCGCAGACGCGTCCTCCTCTCGGCGCTCGCGGCGGCGTTGTGCATGCTCGCGCCCGCGCCCGGGGCGAGCGCATCCGCGGCGGGCGCCCTGACATTCGTGCCCTGCCCCAGATCGTCGGGGTTCTCGTGCGCGTCGCTGCCGGTGCCGCTGTCGCGCTCGGGACAGATCCCGGGCACGATCTCGCTGAAGGCGCAGCGACGCCTCGCGGGCTCGCGGCCCAGCCACAGCGCCGTGCTCGCGCTGGCCGGCGGACCCGGGCAGGCGGCGCTTGGGCTGTCTGAATTCGTCGCGCAGGCGATGGCGCCTGCGCTGCGCTCGCGCGACCTGCTCGTGTTCGACCAGCGCGGCACCGGCGGCTCGGACCCGCTCGGCTGCAGCGCGCTCGAAGCGTCCGTCAGCGGCTCCGTACCGACGCTGTTTGAAAAGTGCGCACTCCAGATAGGCCAGGTGCGCGGAGGCTTCACGACGGCGGAATCGGTCGAAGACATCGAGGCGCTGCGCGAGGCGGGCGGTTACGAAAAGCTCGTGCTGTACGGCACCTCATACGGGACCAAGGTCGCGTTGCAGTACGCCGAGCGCCACCCGCAGAACGTCGAAGCACTGGTGCTCGACTCCGTCGTGGTGCCGGACGGGCCGGAACCCTTCTACACCCCCACCTTCCGCGCGATCCCGGGCGTGCTGCGCGAACTCTGCGCGGGCGGCGAGTGCGCCGCGATCACCTCCAACCCGGTCGCGGCGCTCGCGCTGATGACCTCGCGCCTGCGCACGCACGCGCTGAGCGGATCGGTTTACGACGGCTCGGGCAGACGCCACGCGTCCACGCTCAATCAGCTCGGCCTGTTGCAGACGCTCGAGGCCGGCGACCTGAACCCGGCGCTGCGCGCGCTGCTGCCCGCCGCGGTGCAGTCGGCGCTGCACAACGACCCGGACCCGCTGCTGCGGCTGCACCTGCTCTCCGAGGGGCTGATCCCGAGCCTGCCCAGGGAACCACTGCCGCCGGAATCGGACCTGCAGGTCGACGAAGCGCTGTTCGCCACGACGACCTGCGAGGAGACGCTGTTCCCGTGGCAGCGCTCGGCGCCGGCGAGCATCCGCCGCGCGGAAGCGCTCAGCTTCTTGCGGGCGCAGCCGACGGGCGCCTTCTACCCATTCGAAGCGAGCGTCGCGTGGGAGAACAGCCTCGCGTATGACTGCTGGGAGTGGCCGGACGCCTCCCCGCCGCCGCCGGCGGAAGGCGCGCTTCCGGACGTGCCGACGCTGATCTTCTCGGGCGCACAGGACCTGCGCACGCCGACGTCCAATGCGCGGGCTGTGGCCGCCCGGATACCGGACGCGCAGCTCGAGCTCGTCCCCTACACCGGCCACTCGGTGATCGGCAGTGACCTGGGCGCCTGTGCCGGCGACGCGCTGCGGGCGTTCTTCGCGGGGCGCAGGGTGCGCCCCTGCACGCCGTCCACCAACCTGTTCGCGCCGACACCGCTCACGCCGACGAAGCTCGCCTACGTGCACCCGCCGGGCACGCTCGGCGGCGCGCCCGGGAAGACGCTCGTGGCGGTGCTCGACACGCTGCTCGACCTCAGCCGCCAGATCATCAGCGCGACGCTGCAGGCCGACCAGGAACTGCCGAGCGGCGCGAGCTTCGGAGGCCTGCGCGGCGGTTACGCGCGGTTGACGTCCTCCAAGGCGCTGCTGCATGAATTCTCGTTCGTGCCCGGGGTCACCCTCTCGGGCACGCTGCCGGTGAGTGGCGGGAAGCTCAAGCCCGCGACGATCCGCGTAGGGGGTGCGTTCGCGGCCGCCGGCGAGGTCACGCTGGGCGCAGGCTCCAAGCGGGTGAGCGGCACGCTCGACGGCAGGCGCTTCGACATCCCGCTCGCCACCGTGAAGCTTGCGAGCGCGCGCGCGGCCTCGGGTTGGCCCGCTGCAGCTGCTCTCGCACGGCTGTTACGCGGTGGCGCACGGCGCGGGTCGGTCGCGTACGCGCTCTCGCAGCTGCCGCGGTGAGCCGGGCACGGGCAGGCGCCGTGAGTGCCGCGGAGTCCGGCTGATGGCCAACGCGCTCGCCCGGGAGAGCTCGCCGTATCTGCTCCAGCACGCGGAGAACCCCGTGGACTGGCTGCCGTGGGGAGCGCGCGCGTTCGCGCTCGCGCGCGAACGCGACGTGCCGGTGCTGGTCTCGATCGGCTACTCGGCGTGTCACTGGTGTCACGTGATGGAGCACGAGTCCTTCGCCGCGCAGAGCACGGCGGCGCTGATGAACGAGCGCTTCGTGTGCGTGAAGGTCGACCGCGAGGAGCGCCCCGACGTCGACGCGCTCTACATGGAGGCGGTGCAGAGCATGACCGGCCGCGGCGGCTGGCCGTTGAACGTCTTCCTCACGCCCGAGCAGGTGCCCTTCTATGGCGGCACCTACTTCCCGCCACAGCCACGCCACGGCATGCCGGCGTGGGGCGAGGTGCTGAGCGCGATCTCGGACGCCTGGCGCGAGAACCGCGCGGAGCTGATCGCGGGCGGCGAGCGCCTGCTCGAGCACCTCAGGCGCCGCGCGCAGCACGCACCCGCCGGCGAGCCGCCCGCGGAGGGATCGCTGGAGCGCGCCGTGGCCAACCTTCGCGCGAGCTTCGACGCCATCAACGGCGGCTTCGGCGCGGCTCCGAAGTTCCCGCAGGCGTCGGCGATCGAGTTCCTGCTGCTGCGTGGCGAGCACGAGATGGCGCTTGCGACGCTGCGCGCGATGGCCGCCGGGGGCATCCACGACCAGCTGGGCGGCGGCTTCTGCCGCTACAGCGTCGATGCGACCTGGACGGTGCCGCATTTCGAGAAGATGCTCTACGACAACGCGCTGCTCGCGCGCGCCTACCTGCACGGATGGCAGGCGAGCGACGATGAGCGCCTGCGCGAGGTGTGCGTGGACACGCTCGAGTGGGCGCTGCGCGAGATGCGTGCGCCGGAGGGCGGCTTCTACAGCTCGATCGACGCCGACTCCGAGGGGGCGGAGGGGCGCTTCTACACGTGGAGCGCGGCCGAACTGCGCGCCTTGCTGGGCGAGCTCGCGCCCGCCGCGATCGACTGGCTGGGCGTCACCGAGCAGGGCAACTTCGATGACCCCCACCAACCGCGAGGCGGCCTCAACGTGCTGACCTGCCGCGGCACGCTGCCCCCGCCGCACGATCGCGCGCGCATCCGCGAGGTGCTGCTCGCCGCGCGCGAGCGGCGCGAGCGCCCGGCGCGAGACGACAAGCGCCTGACGAGCTGGAACGCGCTCATGATCAGCGCGCTGGCGGACGCCGGCGCCGCCCTCGGGGAGCCGCGCTACACCGAGGCAGCGATCGCATGCGCGGAGTTCCTGCAGCGCGACATGCGCGACGCCGACGGGCGCCTGCAGCGCTCCTACAACGACTCCCACGCGCGCATCGGTGCCTTTCTCGAGGACCACGCGCTACTGCTCGAGGCGCTGCTCGTTCTGTTCGAAACGACCTGCGAGGAGCGCTTCTACCTGCGCGCGGCGGCACTCGCGCAGAGGATCCTCGAGGACTTCGCCGACGAGCAGGACGGCGGCTTCTTCGCGACCGCGCGCGACAGCGAAGCGCTGGTACTCAGGCGCAAGGACCTCGAGGACTCGCCGTTGCCGGCGGGCTCCTCGAGCGCCGCGGGCGGCCTGCTGCGCCTCTCGCAGCTCAGCGGCGAGCAGCGACTGCAGGAGCGCGCGCTGTCGGTGCTCGGCGGCGCGGGGGCGATCGCGTGCCGCCATCCCAGCGCCTTCGGGCACCTGCTGCAGGCGCTGCACTACTCGCTCGCGCCGGCGCGGGGAATCGCGTGCGCTGTGCCGGGCGCTACAGGATCGACAGGTAGCGGTCGAGCTCCCAGCGCGTTACCTGCACGCGGTAGTCGTCCCACTCCTGACGCTTGATCTCCACGTAGCGGTTGAACATGTGCTCGCCGAGCGTGCGCAGCACGAGCTCGGACTCCGCCGTTATCTCGATCGCCTCGCCGAGGTTCTCGGGCAGCTGCTCGACGCCCAGACGGCGGCGCTCATCGCCGGAGAGGTGGTAGAGGTTCTTCTCCATCGGCTCGGGCAGCTCGTAGCCCTTCTCGATCCCCTCGAGGCCCGCCTGCAGCAGCGCGGCGAAGGTCAGGTAGGGGTTGCACGCGGGGTCCGGGCAGCGCAGCTCCATGCGGGTCGCCCTCTCGCGCCCCGGGTGGTACATCGGCACGCGCACGAGCGCCGAGCGGTTGCGCCGCGACCACGCCACGTACACGGGCGCCTCGAAGCCCGGCACGAGGCGCTTGTAGGAGTTCACCCACTGCGCGAAGATCGAGCAGATCTCCCTGGCGTGCTTGAGCTGCCCGGCGATGAAGGCCTTGCCGACATCGGAGAGGAAGTACTGATCCTCCGCGTCGTAGAAGGCGTTCTGGCCCCCGCTGAACAGCGATTGGTGGGTGTGCATGCCCGAGCCGTTCTCGCCGAAGAGCGGCTTCGGCATGAAGGTCGCATGCCATCCGTACTTCATCGCGTACTCCTTCACGGTGATGCGGTAGGTCATGCAGTCGTCGGCCATCTTCAGCGCGTCCGCGTAGCGCATGTCGATCTCGTGCTGGGAGGGCCCCACCTCGTGGTGGGTGTACTCGACGTGGATGCCGAGCTGCTCCATCGCGAGCACCGTCTCGCGGCGCACGTCCGAGCCCGCGTCGAGCGTGGTCAGGTCGAAGTAGCCGCCCTCGTCGAGCACCTCCGTGGAGCGCGAGTCGCGGAACAGGAAGTACTCGAGCTCGGGGCCCACGTTGAACGTGTCGAAGCCCATGCGCCTGGCGCGCTCGAGCGCGCGCCGCAGCACGTGGCGCGGGTCGCCCTCGTACGGGGTGCGCTCGGGCGTGATCACGTCGCAGAACATGCGCCCAACGCCCTGCTCCTCCGGACGCCACGGCAGCACCGCGAACGTGCTCGGGTCGGGCATCGCGATCATGTCCGACTCCTCGATCGCGTTGAAGCCCGTGATCGAGGAGCCGTCGAAGCCCATGCCGGCCTCGAAGGCATCGTCGAGCTCGGCGGCGTTGATCGAGAAGGACTTCAGCTGACCGAGCATGTCGGTGAACCAGAAGCGGATGAAGCGGATCTCGCGCTCGGCCACCAGCGCCTTCACGTCGGCGGCGGTCATGGGCTGCTGGTCGGCCATCGCGGCGGACCCTAACCGATGGGATGCGCGAGCCGGTATCGACGGATGGCCAAGATGCGCTTGAGCTCGCGCGGCCGGCCGGCGCCTAGTGCCCCGCGACGGCCGCGACGAACTCGGCGACGTCTTCGGCTTCCTTGCCCTGGTAGAGCAGCGCGGGCATGTCCCCGCGCCCGCGCGCGCGGCCTTCGACCACGGCGCTGTAGACGAGCGCCTTGCGGCCCGCGTAGGTGGAAACGTCATAGCCGACGTGGACGTCGAGGTTGGGCCCGAAGCGCCCGTAGGACTTGACCGCGGCGAGCGCGTGGCAGAACACGCACGAGCGCGCGAACAGTTCGCGGCCCTTGGTCTCGTTGGCGCTGAGGTGCACGCCGCCGATCGCCGAGCTCGACTTGTGCTCGACGTTGGCTGCCACGACGAGCGCCGGCACGGCGAGCCCGAAGGCGAACAGCAGGAGCACGCCGAGGGTGCTCAGGCGCTGGATGACCGCCGACTCGGCGCCCGCGCCGGCACGGGCCGAGGGGTCGCGCGCGCCCCCGCGGCGCATCGCGACGAAGAACACCCCAAGGCCGAGGACCACCCAGAAGGCGAGGAATACATAGACCATCGCGGGCAAGACCTTAGCGCCTGGCGCGCGCGAAAGGGCTTATGGGGCCTTCATGCACGCCGCTAAGCTGGTGCTTGGGACATTCGACCTCGACGAACCGGACGCTACCCACCTTGAACCTCCTTCGACGCCTCCCGCTGTACCGCCTGCTGGTGCTCTTCGCGGTGACGCTCGGCGTCGGCGTGGGAGCGACAGCGCTCGCGTTCGCGCTCGGTGGCGGCGCGACGCCGCAGCCGAAGCCGCTGGCGCAGGCCATCCACGACGCGCTCGCGGGGCAGGCGCCCGAGGGCGTCACCGCAGAAGTGCAGCTCACCGACCACCTGCTCGAAGGCGCGAGCCTCGCAGGCGAAGCGGGCGGCGCAGGCGGCGGGCTGGCCTCCTCCCCGCTGGTGCAGGGCGGGTCGGGACGGCTGTGGATCGCGAAAGACGGCAAGCTGCGCCTGGACTTGCGCAGCCTCGCAGGCGACACGGAGATCGTGTGGGACGGGCACACGCTCGAGCTCTACAACGTGGCCGCCAACACCCTCTACCGCTACACCCCGCCCGCCCACGAAGGCACCGCCGGCAGGGACGAAGGGGACTCGGGTAGCCGCGAAGTCCCGTCGCTGGACAGGATCCAGGAAGCGATAGCGCACCTCGGCGATCACGCGCGCGTATCGGAAGCGACGCCCACCGACGTGGCGGGCAGGCCCGCATACACGGTCAGCCTCTCGCCGAAGGAAGGCGGCAGCCTGCTCGCCTCGGCCCAGCTGTCCTTCGACGCCGCCAACGGCGCGCCGCTGCGCGCCGCCGTCTACTCCACCGCGAGCTCGGCGCCCGTCCTCGAACTCACCGCGAGCAGCGTCTCCTTCGGCCCCGTCGAAAGCGCGATCTTCGAACTGCAGCCACCCGCCGACGTGAAGGTCGAAGACGTCAGCTCCCAGGCTGCGGGCGGCGCACAGGCGCACGGACTGGCACGGCGCGGTGCGAGGACCCGCACGGCGGCCGGACAGCCCAGGCTCACCGTGCACGGGCACGGCCCGTCCGCGATTGTGGTGCTCGAAGCCAAATCCAAGGCCGGCCACGGCGCGGGCGCGCCGCTCAGCGGGCTGCCACAGGTGAAGGTCGGCGCTGCGAAGGCGAGCGAGCTTCGCACGGCGCTCGGCACCCTGCTGAGCTTCGAGCGCGACGGCGTACGGTACGTGCTCGCCGGCTCGGTTCAGCCGGGTTCGGTGCGGGCGCTCGCAAGTGGCCTCTAGCGCGGCCGTGACGGGCGCCTGCCCGGATGCTCCGGTGCGGGCACGCGGCCTGGTCAAGCGCTACGGCGAGCTGATCGCGGTTGACCACATCGACCTGAACGTGCGCGCGGGCGATGTCTACGGGTTCCTCGGCCCCAACGGCGCGGGCAAGACGACCACGCTGCGCATGGCGCTAGGCCTGATCACCCCCAGCGAGGGCACGGTCGAGCTTTTCGGCCGCGACCCCATGCGCCGCGGCGCGGCTGCGCTGGAGGGCGTTGCGGGGTTCGTGGAGGCACCTCGCTTCTACCCGTATCTGACCGCGCGCAAGAACCTCGAGCTCGTGGCCGCGCTCGACGGCGGCGGCGCGAGGGGGCGCATCGACGAGGCGCTCGACGCGGTCGAGTTGCGCCCACGCGCCGCCGACAGGGTCGGCGGCTACTCGCACGGGATGCGCCAGCGCCTGGGGATAGCGGCCGCGCTGCTGCGCCGCCCCCGTCTGCTGATCCTCGACGAGCCCGCCACGGGCCTGGACCCCGCGGGCATGCGCGACATGCGCGGACTGATACGGCGCCTGGCGAGCGAGGGGATCACGGTGCTGCTCTCCAGCCACCAGTTGCCCGAGGTGCAGGAACTGTGCGACCGCGTCGCGATCGTGGACTCCGGCAGGGTCGTCTACGAGGGCGCGCTCGCGGACCTGCGTCGCCGCGGCGGCGCGAGCTACCGCCTGCGCACCACCGACGACAAGCGCGCACTGGCGCTGCTCGCCTCCCACGCGGGCGTGGGCGACGCGGCCGCCGACGAGCACGGCCTGCTGTTCAAGGCCCACGAGCGCGACGTCGGCGAGCTGTCGCTGGCGCTCGCGGGAGCCGGCATCGGGATCCTCGCGCTCGCGCCCCAGCTCGCCACCCTCGAGGACCTGTTCTTCCGCCTCACCGAGGGCGACGGCGCCGTCGAGAGCACCGGCGGTGCGGCGCCCTTGGGGGCATCCAGCGGGAACGGCTCGGTGCGCGGGCACGACGCGCCGGAGGTGCCGGTCGCGTGAGCAGCGCCGCGATCACCGCACCGCACGCCTCCACGCCGGCCCGCCCGCAGGGCCGGCGCCCCTCGACGCTGACCGTCTACCGCTGGGAGCTGCGCAAGCTCGTCTCGCAGAAGCGGACCTACCTCGGGCTCGCGCTGATCGTGATCCTGCCGGTGTTCTTCGTGATCTTCCAGAACGTGCACCAGCGCCACGACCGCGGCGCCGAGAGCATCTTCGCCTCGCAGATAACGCACTCGGGCCTGGCCACGCCGGTGCTGATGCTGACGTTCCTGTCGCTGTTCATGCTGCCGCTCGTGAGTTCGCTGGTCGCGGGCGACATCGTGGCCAACGAGGACGGCAACGGCACGCTGAAGACGATCCTCACGCGCTCGGTGGACCGCGGCCAGGTGCTCGCCGCAAAGGTGCTGGCCGCGTTCACCTACGCGGTCCTCGCGGTGTTCCTGTCGGCCGCGGTGGGCACGATCGCGGGGGTGATCTCGTGGGGCTTTCACCCCGTCACGAGCCTGTCGGGCACGGTCGTGCAGCCCGCTGAAGCGCTCGAGCTGATCTTCGCCTCCAACGCGCTCTATCTGATCCCGCTGCTCGCGGTGGCCAGCATCGGGGTGCTGCTGTCGGTCGTGACGCGCAACAGCGCGGCCGCGGTGGTCGCGACGATCGGCTCGGTGATCCTGGTCGACATCATCGCCAGCATCCCGGGCCTGGAAGGCGCGAGGCCCTACCTGCTCACACAGCAGTTCGAGGCGTGGCAGGGCCTGCTGCGCACGCCCACCGACTGGGCTCCGATCACCCATTCGGCCTGGCTGTGCGCGCTGTATGCGCTGCCCGCACTGCTCGCCGCCTATCTGGTGTTCCTGCGCCGCGACGTCGCCGGCGGGTAGCAGCGCACACCGTGGCGCCGGCGCCGGCGCCGTCCGCCGCTAGCCGACCTCGGCCTCGGCGGGCAGCTCCACCACGGTGAGCTCGACCTCCCCCATCATGCGGCGTGCCTCGCGCGCGTCGATGAGCCCGGCTCCCAGGCGCGCGGTGGACTCCGCCCCGCACGCCACACCGAAGCGCAGACAATGGTCGGGCGCGCGTCCTTCGTAGCGCGCCGCGAGGTAGCCCGCCAGGAACGCATCGCCGGATCCGCTCTTGGCGATCGGCTCGCGCGGCTCCACGCGCGCCCGCTTGACGCGCGGCTGGCCCTCCACGAGCAGCTGCGCGAAGCAGCCGTCGGGCAGCGTCATGATCGCCTCGCGCGGCCCCAGCGCGCAGATCTCCGCGACCGCCTGCGCGCGCTCCTCCTCGCTGGCGAACTCGTGGCCCACGAGCTCCTCCGCCTCGAGCACGTTCGGCGAGACCAGGTGCGGTTCCGCGCGCATCGCCTGGCGCAGCGGCTCGCCGTCGGTGTCGATGACCGTCAGCACGTCGAGGCGCTCGAGCTCGCGAACCAGCGACGCGTAGAGGTCCGGCTCCACCGCGCGCGGCAGTGAGCCTGCGAATACGACGATCGCCGCGCCGCGCGCCAGGTACAGCAGCTTGTCGCGGAACAGCTCGACCTCGCGCGCGGACACCGCGGGGCCGCGTTCGTTGATCTCGGTCTGCTGCCCCGTGGTGGGGTCCAGCACGGAGGTGTTCGTGCGCGACTCCTCGCGAATGCGCACGAAGTCGTTGAGGATCGACTCCTCGGTGAGCTGCTCGACGATGTGCGTGCCGGTCGCGCCGCCCGCGAAGCCGGTCGCGATCACGGGCTGCCCGAGCGACTTCAGCGTGCGCGCGATGTTGACGCCCTTGCCTCCTGCCATCGTGCGCTGCTCGACGGTTCGGTGGCGCCGTCCGAGTCGGAAGTTGGGTACGGCAAGCGACTTGTCGATCGCCGCGTTGAGCGTGACGGTGATGATCATCGTTGCTGCTTACCCGCCCTACGGGGAGCTGACGCGGGCGCCGTGCGCTTCACCTGCACCTCCCAAGGCTAGCGGACGCCGGCGAACGCTCTCTCGGCCTCATGAGAGCGACCACGCCTGCTCGCGCAACCGCTCGGCGTGTGCGCGTGCCGCAGCCGCAGGCTCGCCACCCGCCACGCGGTAGGCCTCCGAGATACTGCGCGAAGCGGAGATCAGACCGCCCGCGCGACCGGGTGTGAACGCGGCCGCGAGCTCCTCCACGCGCCCTCCCTGCGCCCCCACGCCGGGCAGCAGGAAGCTCGCGTGCGGCATCAGCTCGCGCGCGCGAGCCAGGTGGCGCGGCTCGGTGGCACCCAGCACCGCCCCCACGTCGCTGAGCCCTCCACGCCCCACGCCGTCCGCGCCCAGCTCGGCGACCATGCGCGCGATCCGCTCCCACACGCTGCCCGGGCCGCCGTCGGCGGGGTCGAGCGCGAGGTCCTCCACGTCGCGCGCACCCGGGTTCGACGTGCGCACCAGCAGCAGCACGCCGGCGCCCGCTGCGCGCGCGCCGGCGATGAAGGGCGCCACCGCGTCCCCGCCCATCAGCGGGTTGACCGTCGCGAGGTCCGCGCCGAGGCCCTTCACCCTGCCGAACGGCGTGTCCATGCCGCCGAACAGCGCGGCCGCGTACGCGGCCGCGGTCACGTCGATGTCGCCGCGCTTGCCGTCCGCGATCACGAGCAGCCCGCGCGAGCGCGCGTGCGCCGCCAGCTCGGCCATCGCGGCCCAGCCCGCGGCCCCGAGCACCTCAAAGCGCGCCATCTGAAGCTTCACGGCCACGCACGCATGGGCCGTCGCGTCGATCAGCGCGCGGCAGTGCGCGAGCACCGCCGCGGCGGCGACCTGTGCGGGTGTGCCCTCGCCAGCCTCGCCCGCGTGGCTATCGGGCCACAGCGCACCCGGGTCGGGATCCAGTCCGAGAACGAGCTGGGAGGAGCGGTCGGCGACGCGCTCCGCGAGGGTGTCGCCGAAGCTCTGCCCCAGCCCTGTCACCTACTCCCGATGCTAGCGACCCTTCACCGCGCTCTTGAGGGCGCTGCCCGCCGTGAAGCGCGGCACGCGTGCGGCAGCGATCTGGATCTTCTCGCCGGTGCGCGGGTTCACGCCCGCGCGTGCGCCGCGCTGGCTGACGTGGAACTTGCCGAACCCGGACACCGTCACGTCGCTGCCGCGCCGCAGCGCGTCCTCCACCGTCGCTAGCACCGCGTCGACGGCCCGCGAGGCATCGACTTTGGTGAGCTCGGCGCGATCCGCGACCTGCTCGACCAACTCGGACTTCGTCACTTGGACCTCCTCTTGATAAGCACGGATTGCGCTGCTGTGCGCCGCTGTCTGAAAGCGGTTCACGACGCTAACAGCGAGTGCGGACGGCTCCGCGCGTCGGCCGCGTAGGGCACAATGCAATGCATGGCTGTGGAGAGGATCGCCTGGATCGCGACCGTGATCGTGGCGCTGATCACCGGGCTCTCGCTGCTGCTGTCCGGCTACACCGGCTATGCCGGCCTCGGGCTCGCCGTCGCGATCGCGGCCGCGATCAACCTGCTCTAGAGCGCTCCCTACTCGCGCAGCCATCGGAGCATCGCGCGCGCAGCGCGACCGCGGTGGCTGATCGCGTCCTTCTGCTCGTCGGTGAGCTCGGCCATCGTGAGTCCAGCCGGCCCGTCGTGGGGTTCGAACGCGGGGTCGTAGCCGAAGCCGCGCTCGCCGCGCGCATGGCGTGCCAGGCGCCCGCCGCAGCGACCCTCGAAGGTGCGCTCCAGATCGCCCGCGGGGTCGACGTATGCGACGACGCACACGTACTCGAGCTCGCTTCCCACGGGCGCCTCGCGCATCAGCTTCGCGAGGTTCTGCTCGTCGCTCGCGCGCTCGCCGGCGTAGCGCGCGGAGCGCACGCCGGGCGCGCCGCCGAGCGCCGCGGCGCAGATACCGGAGTCGTCGGCAATGCTCACGCGGCCACTCCCGCGCGCGGCCGCACGCGCCTTGCCGAGCGCGTTCTCGGCGAACGTCTCACCATTCTCGGGCGGCAGCTCCACGTCGGCAGGGAGCGCGTCCACGCCCAAGGCGCCCGACGCCTGCGCGCCGCCCAGCAGGCGCTCGAACTCGCGCCGCTTGTGCTCGTTGTGGGTGGCGAGCAGCAGCCTCACGCCGCGAGCGCGCGCTCCTGATGGGCGCGCAGCTGCTCGATCCCGCCCGCCGCCAGCGCCAGCAGCTCGTCGAGGTGCGCGCGCGAGAGCGGTGTGCGCTCGGCGGTCGCCTGCACCTCCACGAGGCCTCCATCGCCCGTCATCACCACGTTCGCGTCGACCTCCGCCGCGGAGTCCTCCGGGTAGTCGAGGTCGAGCATCGGAACGCCCTCGATGATGCCGCAGGACACGGCGGCGATCGACGCGGTGAGCGGTGAGCGCTCGAGCTTGCCCTCCTTCTGCAGGCGCGCGCAGGCGAGCGCGAGCGCGACATAGGCGCCCGTGATCGACGCGCAGCGCGTGCCGCCGTCGGCCTGCAGCACGTCGCAGTCGAGGTAGATCGTGCGCTCGCCGAGCGCCTGGAAGTCGATCGCGCCGCGCAGCGAGCGGCCGATCAGCCGCTGAATCTCCACGGTGCGCCCGTCGGGGCGCCCGCGCGAGGCGTCGCGCTGCTTGCGCTCGCCCGTGGACGCGGGCAGCATGCCGTACTCCGCGGTCACCCAGCCCCTGCCCTGGCCGGCCATCCAGCGCGGCACCGACTCCTGCGCGGAGGCGGTGCAGATCACGCGCGTCTCGCCGGCCGAGATCAGCGCCGAGCCGGTGGCGGTGCGCATGAAGCCAGGCTCTATCTCCACGGGGCGCAGCTCGTGCGCGCCGCGGCCGCCGCTCCTTGAGGGGTTGTGCTGCACGCGGGCCATCATTTCAGAGCGCTACGGTGCTCAGCGCCTTGCGTGCGCTCGTCATCTCGAACATGCTGCCCGACGCGGCGCACCGCGCGCGCGGCAGCTTCGTGCGCGACCAGGTCGCCGCGCTGCGTTCGCTGCAGGGGGTTGAGGTCGCGCTGTACGAGTTCGCGCCCGGGCCCGCTGCGCTCGCGCGCGCGGCCGTGGAGCTGCGCCGCGCGCACGGAGGGCCCAGCACGCTGAGCCGGCGCCCCGGCTCTCGCGCCTACGACGTCGTGCACGCGCACTTCGGGCTCGCCGCGTGGCCCGGGCTCGTGGTGCCCGCGCGCGTGCGCGCGCTCACGGTCCACGGCACCGACCTCTTGCACCCCCGCACGCGCGTGGCCACCGCCGCGGTGCTGCCGCTGATCGACCTCCTCGGCGCTCCGTCTGCGGAGCTCGTGCGCGCACTGCCCACGCGGCGGGCGCGCGAACGTGCGCAGCTGCTCCCGTGCGGTGTGGACATGGAGCGCTTCCGCCCGATACCGCGCGAGCGGGCGCGCGCCGAGCTCGGCCTGCCCGCGCATGGCCGGCTGCTGCTGCTCGCCGCGGACCCCGCCCGCCCGGAGAAGCGAGCGGACCGCGCCCATGCACTCGCGCGCGAGGTCAGCGCGGAGCTGCTGACCCTCGGCGACGTCGAGCCCGAGCGAGTTCCGCTGTGGGTCAACGCGGCCGACGCCGTGATCGCCCCCTCCGAACGCGAGGGCTTCGGCCTGGCCGTGCTCGAGGCGCTCGCGTGCGACGTGCCCGTGCTCGCAACGCCCGTGGGCGTCCACGCGGAGGCCCTCGAGGGCATCGCAGGGGTGTTATGCGCGGAGTTCGATCTCCTCCGCTGGAGCGCCGCGCTCGAGCCTCATCTGCGGGCGGAGGACCCGCGCGTGGAGGGACGCTCGCGCGCCGAGCGCTACTCCGCGCGCGCGATGGCAGAGCGCGTCCTGCTCGCCTGGCGGCGCGCGCTCGAGGGCGCACCTGTACCGCGCTGAGTAGCATGCTTGTGGCCGTGGAGCAGACATCAGGCACAGCTGCTGGCGGCACGAGCTCCCACGAGGCACAGCAGCCGACCGGCGCCGCGGCGGCCCCGCCGGCGGACGTCACGGTCGAGACCGACCAGCCTCTCGCCGACACCGGCGAGGGCCCGCAGGCGGACGCCGCGGCGGACGCGGACCGGCGGCCCTCCTTCAGCGCGCGCG
>Ga0075029_100001182_pt1 | contig 14947 bp, 21 predicted proteins | sample LitLauG_LLR_2013_FD_71391 | JGI IMG/M metagenome (GOLD analysis project Ga0075029, IMG submission 71391) | Freshwater sediment microbial communities from North America - Little Laurel Run_MetaG_LLR_2013 | ecosystem: Environmental > Aquatic > Freshwater > Creek > Sediment | place: USA...
GAGCTTGCGCATGCCGGTTCGCACGATTTGTGTCGAAAACGGTGCGATCACTGGCGTAGAGTTCGACGGCGGGCGCGTGGAAACGGCGGACGCCTATGTGTTCGCATTGCCGCACCAGATGATGGCGGAACTGGCCACCGATGAAATGAAGCGCTGCGAGCCCGGCCTGGCGCAGCTTGGCAACATTGGCGTGGCGCCGATCACCGGCGTGCACTTCTGGTTCGACCGCGAAGTGATGCGCGAGCCCTTCGTGACCCTGCTGGATACCACTACACAATGGATCTTCAACAAGACGGCTTTATACAGCGCCAGCAATGGGGCAGGGAAGGCACAAGGCCAGTACCTGCAGCTGGTGATAAGCGCGTCCTACGACCTGCTGCAGAAGCCGCGACAGGAGATCATTGATCTCTGCCTGAAAGAGGTGCAGCAGGCTTTGCCCGCAGCGCGCGAGGCGAAGCTCCTGAAAGCCACGGTCATCAAAGAGGCTGCAGCCACATTTTCCCCGCAACCCGGGGTCGACCGTTGGCGTCCAAAGCAAGAAACGCGAATCGCCGGAATGTTTCTGGCGGGCGATTGGACCGACACTGGCTGGCCGGCAACGATGGAAGGCGCCGTCCGCAGCGGCTATCTGGCCGCCGAAGCGGTGCTCCGCAAAGCTGGAACGCCTCGCACTTTTCTGCAACCGGATTTGCCGCCAGATGGTTTGGTTGGGTGGTTCAGATAGTCGGGAGTGGCCGCCCCTGGCGGGCAAGCGCAAGCAGGGCAGAATGGCGGTGCCGCAGTCCGTTACACGGGTTGTACAAAGGCTGCCAATCGGCACTCCGAAACCGTCAACCCCTCGGTAGCGCGATCAAGTTCGGCGTACGCAGCGGCATACGCGATCTTATATTGCTCGAAAGCTTTTTCGGAATCCCAGAAGTCCAGGGTGAAGTAGCAGCGAGGGCGGGAAGTATCCCGCAGGAGGCGTGTTTCCAGGTAGTGCGGATCCGTTTGAAACAGCCGGGCCCAGTCACCCTCAGGGCCATAGACTGTTACAAACCTTTCTTCACAACCGGGCTTGACTTCGTACTCCCAGAGGATTACAAACATAATTGTCCCATCTTCTGCTCTCGCTACCCGGCAATCCAGAAACACTTCAAAGGGGAAGGCTGGCCTGCCGAGCGATTGTAGCAACCCGATCGGATAAAAGACGCACAGTGAACCTCGCGTAGTTGTGTAAGTACACATCAGAAGTGGCAGTCCGTCGAGACTGGCGGACGGAGGCGTTTGTGGATCGCAAGTACGGCCACCGCGGCTATCGTGACGCGGAAAAGCATGAAAAAAGGGAAAGACCAGAGCGCAAGCCGCCGCAAGGAGGCCCGCGCGGCGCTACTGATCATCTCGGCCCGCGCACGCCGCGCATGGTGGGGACGGTAACGCGCGCGCGCTGTTCCAATTGCGGAGCGGTTCTTGTCTCTGGGTTCGATGCTAGCGGGAAGTGTCCGAAGTGCAATTCTGAGCTGCATTGCTGCAAACAGTGCCGGTATTTCGATTCCGGCGCGCAGTTTGAATGCACTCAGCCGGTTACGGCCCGCGTTTCACCCAAAGACGCGAAGAACGACTGCAACCTTTACGAATTTCGCATGACGATCGAAAAAGATACCGCGCCCACCACCTACATGCAGCCTGCGCAGGTGCCTGCGGAAAACCCTTCCCCGGCACGTCCCCTCGATGCCCGCCAGGCGTTTGAAAACCTCTTCAAGAAGTAGTCTCTACGATTTCTTGCCGGCTGGTGAGCCGAGCGGGAAAAGTGTTGGCGCTTCCGCCATTTCGCTGGCGATTGCTTCGAGTTGTGGGTAGTGCTGGCGAAGGTCGTCTGGTACTTTCACCTTGCCTCCTTTCAAAATGCTCAGAAGTTGCAGTGCGTTCACCACGGCTTTGCCTTGATAGTGATTGTTGGTGATCACATACGTATCCCGAGTGTGTTCCACCACCTTGTGGATCCGCTCGGCCCACGGATTCAATTCTTCGAGTGAGTAGAGATAGTTGTAGCGTTCGTGGCCGGGCAGCGCGGGGTCATCGTTGAACCAGGTGTCGTAGCGGCGGCCGTGAAAGCGCACGTAGCCGATGGGCGAAGTGTATTGCGCTGTCGGCGTCATGGAATTGCCGATCACCGGTTGGTCAATGTTGCAAAAGCCGGCGTGGTGCTCCGCAAGCAAGCGCAGCGTCGCCCGCGTCTGCCAGGAAGAATGTCGCAATTCCACCATCAGCGGATAATCGGCAAAGCGCTTCAGCAGTGCAGAAAGATGCGTAGTGGTTTCTGGCGCGGAGTGAAACGAAAAAGGGAACTGCAGGAGCACCGCGCCCAGCTTTTCCGCTTTGCGCAGAACGTCGAATCCCGCTCTCACCTGCCGTTCGTCATCTACACTCGCCGATGGTTCGTGCGTGAAGCGCTGCCAGAGCTTTGCGGCGAAGCGAAACGCCGGATTTGCCGCTACGCGTTCGATCCAGCCGGCGGCGTGATCCGGGCGGATCGGCTGATAGAAAGACGTGTTGATTTCGATGGTGTCAAAAAACTGCGCCAGAAATGTCGCTTCGTGAAAGCCTTTTGTGCGGCGGGAAGGGTAAACAAATCCGGCCCAGTCCGGATACGACCATCCGGCCGGGCCAACGCGCAACCGGCCGGTGGTGGAGGGAGTTTTCGCTGTTGTTTTCCTTGCAGGCATCGGATGGTCTGTTGCTAGGCTAGAAATTCACGCCCGGGATGTCAATGCGCCGGGCATTGCACCCGCGCTCCCCGCTTGTTATGCTTTGCTTGTTATGCGGTGCAGAATGCAGCCGCGTCGCAACCCTTCCCGAGTTCGTTCCATTCCCTACAGGTGCAACCATGAACGTATCCATCAGCTATAAGCACATTGATGCGCAGCAACCAGTGGCCGCAGAAGTGATGCGGCGGCTGGATAAATTGAACCGCCTCCTGAAAACCTACCAGCCGGACATGATTCAGTTGAAGGGTGTGTTCTCGCGCAACCAGCGCACCGACGAGCAGTCCTGCGCATTGACGCTGTCGTTGCCCAGCGGAGTGCTCCACGCCACGGGCAACGGTAAGAATGTGCTGGCCGGCTGCAAGAAGGCCTTTAGCGAAATTGAAACCCAGGTGAAAAAGCATCAGTCCCGCCTGCGTCGCGAACACGAATGGAAGCCGAAGCGTCCGGTGGAATAATCAACCGAGAGCCTCCGCGCGATTCCGCGTGCCCGCCCTGTGACCCAGCAACTGTCTTCACTCCAGTCACGCGATCAGTACCTCCCGGCTCGGAGGACTGCCATCTCGCCATACTGCGGGCGGCACGCGCCGGAACACAACTGTGCCAAGCCGGAGAGCGCCCAGCGAGTTCCAGCATTTTCCTGTACAATTAAGGTTTGTGTCCGCAGGGGCGTAGCTCAGTGGTAGAGCAGCGGCCTTTTAAGCCGAAGGTCGTGGGTTCGATCCCCACCGCCCCTACCAACATCTCCTTCCTGAATAATCATTTGCAGAATGTCGAAGCCATGCACCAAACGGGCTTCTAGCGAGTCATTGTGGCCCGCCTCTGAGTTATCGAGTTCAACTCATAAACGGAACATGTTATCAATCCCTGCTGGTTTTTTGCCGAGGGTGAAACTCAGCGATTGGTTCGTTCTCGCGAAGTTTTCGTTGCTGGTCAGTGGCACTGGCCTCTGCAAAGAAGTGCGTGACGCCTGGAATCGATAGATGTTTATAATTCTCAAGAAGGCGCGTCCTCAGGTCGTCAGTCTCTCCCTCAAACAGGCAGGTGTAATGGTCAGGGCGGAAGGGAAGGTCTGACCTAAACCACCAATCGACCGATCTGGCCTCATCTAACACCTTCAAGGTAGCAGGATCGAATGAATGGCAATCTCCACTGAACAGCAGCTTGGTTTTCCTTCCCGCATTGATTTCTATGCGGGCTCGAAAGACTTTCCGCATTCCAGGCAGTTGGGTTTTCCGCGTGGCGTTATGAGTCCACAAAACGGACACATCCGCTGTGGCGCGAACGTATCCTGGTGGGGCGCCGAGCCTGCCAAGTCTTTTAAGAATGCGAAGATAGATCCGACCAAACGTCGGACACGAGAAAAAAGTGAGTGAAGCGCAGACATAAAAACTGGTCCTCTGGTAACCGGCTGACACAAGCCATTTGAGCTTTGATCAAGTCTAAGGCCGCGAATACGCCCACGATCCCAGTACAAAAGGTGAGGAGTCAGGGCCGATGGCAAGGCGAATGGAAAGGGCGGACCAATCGAGAGCCGCCCGATTGTTAAGTCAGAATTCCGTCGAATTCCGCCAGACGGTGTGCAACCAGAAGGCAGTGTAGCGCGCATAGCACCCCGCTGTCTGTCCACAATGGGACAGTCTGCGCGCTTTGGCGAAGATACTGAAATCCTGTCATGCCGGAGAGCCACATTGTGCGGTAGCGGGCCTCCGGCCAAGCCAAGCGAATATCATGCAAGAGCGGCGGAGATCAATATGTCGTTGACGACGGGGATGGATTGGGATTCGCAGAGTATGACCAACGGAAGAATCGAGAATCACAATATTCGCAGCGAAACGGCCTGATGAAGAGCATGGCGAGAATTATAGTTTCTACTACTCCCCTGCGCCTGGATAGATGGATTCGCGCGCTTTCGCAGTTCGGACAACAGATCATCCTGATTCTCCTGAAACGGCAAACCGCTACCAGCCCAATTGTGTCGCGTAGATTGACCCATTGACTGTCCTTTTTTGCACACACTGATCTGCCCGTATTGCCGACGGCTCAGCTTGCCCTCCGGTGTTCGCCACCGCGGTTGCGGATGAACTTATAAACAACAAGACAAGTGTTCAAAACAGGACAGACTCGGCCGGCTCACCCAGGTAGCGTAAGTGTAAGGGGATTGCCCGTCCTGATTTCGCCTCTCGCGCGGGTAGGTCCGGTGGTTCGAAAGATATGGCTTCCAATCCACAGGTAAGTCAGCTGCTTAGCGAATCGGACCAGAAGAATGTGGGTGTGGAAGGCACGCAGACCCACAGAACGCGTCCACTCAGGGTTCTCTTTGTCCATCGGGACGCCGACACGATCGATTGCTCCCTGGAGGAATTAAAAAAAGGACAGTTCACGGTTGTCTCCGACTTTGTCCTGAATTTGCAACAGTGCGCTGAACGACTGCATTCACACAGCTACGATGTCATCGTCTTCGAATATCCTACCCCGAGCTGCAAGAGTACCCAGGCCGTGCAACTTCTCCAGCAATTGATGCGGCAAATTCCAATTATTTTCGTGACTCCTGGCGTGGGGACAAACTCGCTTGCCAAGCTCACAGAGCTGGGGCCTTTCGAGTACGTCACCCAGGAACATCTCGCTCACCTGCCGATGGCCGTTCGTCGAGCGCTGAAGGAGAAAAACCTGCGCGACGAACTGGAAGAGGCCCGCAAGGCCTTGCAGCATTCGCAGTCTCTTTACCGGGCACTGGTGGACAATCCGGCTTACGGGATTTACCAGTGTGACGCCGAGGGAGAATTGCAGGACGTCAATCAGGCTCTGGTCACCATGCTGGGTTACGATTCCAAAGAAGCACTTCTGGCGGCAAACCGCGCGTCAGTGATCATTCCGAATGTTCTCAAGAGCGCGCCCTTCAAGCAGAATTCCGGCGAGCGCCAGCAAATCGAGCCTGTCGAGCTCGATTGGGTTCGCAAGGACGGAAGCATCCTGAAAGCCCGCCTGGGTGGCCGCGGGGGTTACGACGAAAACGGAAATTTCGCCGGCTATGAAATCATCGCTGTGGATATCACCGAACAACGAACCTTGGAAGATCATCTCCGCCACCAGGCGGACAGTGATTCGCTCACTTGCTTGGCCAATCATCGGCGGCTCTTCGAGGTCCTGCAGGCAGAAATTTGCCGCTCCAAGCGCACAGGACGTGAATTCTCATTGCTCCTCCTGGATCTGGATGGTTTGAAAGCGATCAACGATGAATTTGGACATCTGACCGGTGATCGAGCGCTGTGCCGCCTCGGGCAGATTTTGAAAGACTGCTCGCGTTCCATCGATACTGCAGCGCGTCATGGCGGAGACGAGTTTGCGCTGGTCCTGCCAGAGACGGGCTGGGCCGCCGCTGCTTTGGTTACCAGGCGCATTTGCGAGCTACTGGAGAAAGATGCCGAAGCGCCGCCGCTCTCGGTAAGCGTGGGCATTGCCAGCTATCCAACCGAGGCCGAAACCATTGGGACTCTTCTCTATGCGGCTGACCAGGCACTGTATGCCATGAAAGCCCAAAGGCCAATGTCCACTCGGACCGGTGGGAGCCGGCTCCTCAATCGAGCGACTGCGAGCCACTAGATCCGCCACCGTTGTGCAGGGCTATGCTCCATCATGATGCGATGGAGAACCTTGGACCCCGACTTTCCATCATTGACCGGCGTCTCTTCGCGGATTTTATTGCGATGAACTGGCTTTTTGATTCCGGACTTGCAAGTCGTTCACGACCTGCTTCACGTTGGGTACGGTGAGGGCAACTTTTTCGGCGCGGTCGCGCTTGGATTGAGAGTTCACATGCCCAGTCAACGTGACTACGCCGCTGGTTACTTCGTAGTTCACGTCGCCGTGCAGATTGTTTTGAATCAGCGCCGCGTCCAGATTCTTCTCGATTCCAGAGTCCAGATCGGAGTTCATCGCCTTAGCTTCCTTTTCGACGCCTACAGGAACCACGGCAATTTGGTCGGCGACAACCTGAGCGCCTGCGAGGGACTTCGCAATATTTTCAGCTTGTGACTTGTAGTTCTCACTGACAACTTGCCCGCTGAGGGTTACGATGCCCTTGTCGCGGTCCTGGCTTACAGAGACATCTTTGATTCCTGCCTCATCGAGTGATTTGCGAATACTGCCGGAAACGTCGGGGGATGCAGCAGTCCCCGTGCATCCGCCCAATATACCGGCGGCGAGAAGCGCGAACAGGCTCACTGACAAGCTGATTGTTTTCATTTGCTTTTCCTTTGCGGACTTAAATGCCCAATTTCAAATGCGGATGACCGATGGTTAGTGCGTGTGGCCCTTGCAATCCCCGTGCTCGCAGCGGCAATCGATGTCCGGCATCTTTTCCATCGCTTCGCACTCGACGCTGCAGAACTTGCCAGACGTCGTCATGCACGAACAAATGGGGTGTGCGCACTTTGCTGCGTTTGTCGCGCTCATCTCTACTCCAGTTCTATTGGCTTCCATTTCTTTCCCTCCGGTTTCGGATCAACTGCGGACTTCTCTATTCGTTGGTGCGAGAGTGTGGAACGGCTACCCAGTTCACATCGAGATAGCTCTCCATTCGGGGTGATACGGTTGCCAGCCTGGATGAGGCACGTGCCTTATGCACGCGCCGCCACTTCCGGCTCAGCGACAAGTTCGTCAAACAGCGTCCGGTAGTGAATCATCGCCTTGCGCAAATCTTCCGTGCTGGCTTCGCCGCGTGTCTGGCGTAGCGCGCCCTGGTGGGCAGCGCGGTAATTGTCGAGAACTAATGGATGGTCGACTGAGATGTCCGCCGCGCGTTGTTCAAAGTCGCTCATTGGATAGCCTCTTGTGGACATCACATCCACGAGCAATTGGTCAGCTTCGGTCACTGCTCCACCCGGCCCGTCCACGAATCGCGCCTGAATTCTGGCCCACGACTCGATGAACCGCGAGCGATCGGCTGAAGCGAGGGGCCGGATGTGGAGTCCCTCCACGCGCTCGGCGCGTTTATCGAGCGACGATTCCGCGTGACGCCGGCTGCCGTCCGCCTTCAAGGTGCGGTTATATTCCGCGCTGCCAAACTGCGCCTGCAATCGCTGCGTTCGCCGCTTGCGTGAAAAAAGCAAACTCCCGATGCTTATCGCCAGCACCAGGACAACAGCCACGACAATGATTATTTGTGTTGGGCCCATTTCGATTAAGTTCATGGTGTTCTCCAGTTCTTGCTCAATTCCTTAAATCAAATCTAAGAGTTTGCCCGGGCGGATTGCACTGAGCCACGCCGGCTCGCCCTCTGTTCGATTACCTTTTCCAGTTGACCGCGTTTCTCTTGAATCTTCCCCGCAAGGTTTTCTCCAATGCCTTCCATTTGCAGGCGGCGATTCTTCGTCGCTGCGCCAACTTTTGACTTGAGCTTGCCCCTCAGTTCATGGAACTTTCCCTTGGCTTTGTCCTTGGTGCTTCGTTTCATGGTGTCTCCCCACAACCGGATTAGTTTGCGATTTTCGGATAATGGCTTACCGCGTCGTCCTTCAAAGCCACTCTCATTAGGTGCCGGCGCAATCCTTGCGGGATCGAGACAACACACCGAGAAGGCATAAAGCCGAGGCAAGAACCACTACGGCTCAGGCTATCTCGATCACTCTGCGCGAACCCCACCCGGAATGGCCGTAATAGCTTGCTCCACAAGCAGCATCCTAGTGGACACCATTCCGGATAACTGTTCACATCGGCACAGTTTCTGTTCTCTCCTGTGAATTTCATGGGTTTACCGATCGGCGCTCTTCTAGAGAGGGCAATCCTCGGCGGAGCGTGGGCGTTCGCGCGCTAAGATTCCGGGGGCAACGTATCAGGCGAACCTGGAATTGCCAGGTTTACTGGAGGTCGAGTTGTTTGCTTCAGTCGTGCAGGACTACGCTGAGCAGGGAATTATTGATGTGGATCTCACCGTTGTACTGAATAAAGCCAAGTTTCCTGAATTTATTCATGAAAAAATTCACCCGCGAACGCGTCGTGCCAATCATCTCGGCGAGCGTTTCCTGCGAAATTTTGGGCAGCACTTTGTGCGGCGAGCGATCTTGCCCAAATTGCGCGAGCAGCAAGAGTGTGCGCGCCAGGCGTTTCTCGCTGGAATTAAAGAGTTGGTCGACCAGGTCCGCCTCCACGCGGATGTTTCGTGTGAGCATATAAGCGATGAAACGGTCGGAGAACTCGTGCTCCGCGTGGAGTGCGCGATTCATCTCTTCTTTCTGGATGATCAGTGCCTTGGTGGGGGCTATTGTGACGGCCGTCGCCATACAACGGGGCTGACCGGCCAGGCAGCCTTCTCCAAAAAAATCGCCGGGCCCGAGGACCGCTACGACCGCTTCTCTCCCCGTCTCACTCACGACCGTCAGCTTTATGCCGCCCTCTTGAATGTAAATGACATCCTTGGCGAGATCGCCTTGCGTGAAGATGGTTTCCTTGGCCTTGAACGTGCCAATTTTTCTCCCCAAGCCGGTGGAAGCGAGAAAAGCCTGGGCGTCAAATGCAATGGTTGCCTGCGGCGCTTGCCTGGAATTTCTTTTTTTTAGTTGAGTCATTGCCTTATCAAATCCATCGCGGAAGGCTTGCGGTAATCCGCCTTCGATTGCTGTTTTGCAGGCAAGAGGGATTTCTTCGGCTTTTTGTTGCGGGTTGCTTTATCCTCCTGGATGAGTACTTCCGGCGGGGTCTGTTCCCCAATGATTTTTTCGATGATCTTCAGAGGAACCTGCTCGAAATGTGTTCTTGGTTTTGGCATCTGAATTACCCCCGCATGGATAGACGCTAGCAGGCTACATGCGATACGGGTTAACTCTTTTGCAAATCGAAAGCATGACGTTTTTGGCGATTAGACGGGCCGCTTCGCCGAGTTTCGAGTTCGTACCGCGCCCCCCCCCCAGAAGCGGTTGAGTACTTTGCGTCAGGTATTTTTCACTTGCAGGGGACGTTACGATGAAATACGATTGCGTCACGTTAGTTTAACGCATTATTCGCAGGGAGGACTTTATGAGCCGGAAACAGGCCAGGACCCTGCCCATGCACTTCAAGACGATGATCCAGTCGGATGTCCCGCAAGGCCGCGAAGGCAAGCACAAACTGATCGTCACCACAATTCTCAGAGATCTCGACAAGCTAACTCCCGGTTCAGCGCTAAAGGTGCCGCTGGCCGAGTTGGTGCAATCAAAAGAGAAGGTTCGTTCCGCGCTGAATCGTGCAACTCGGAAAGTTGGCCGCCACGTTGCGACAGCCAGCGACGCCACTTTTCTTTATGTGTGGAATGTGAGCGAGTAGCGAAAAGAACTGGCAATCTCCACCGCTTGAGACCTGCCGCAGTAGAAGTTGCGTCTGTGTGGTTCCATCAGCAAACATCTGAAGGCGCGGCGAAGTTCAGCTTCCGGGACCCAGTCCGTCGTCAGTTGCCCGTTAGAGCTTTCCGCAAGGTCTTGCTGACCACCAGTGTCCCGTCGTAATGAATGTAGCCGCGATTCCGGAAGCGATTCATGAACAGATTCACGCGCGGACGGGTGGTGCCCACCATCGCCGCCAGAATCTGGTGACTCACAATAGGGATCTCTACCGGCCCCGAGCCGACTTTTTCCAGGTGTGCCAGGCGCAACAGAATGCGCGCAAGCCGTTGTTCGGCATTGGAGGTCAGGAGGTCGGCCACGTGATCGCGGTACTTATTGAGGCTGGCCAGCAGGTAGCCAATCAGGGCGTTGGAGGCCCCGCTCTTCTTCCGGAGCAATTGGAGCATTTTCTGTTTCTTGATGGTGCGTATGGAACATGCGGTCATGGTGACCGCCGTGGACATGCGCAGTGGATAACCGGCCAGGCAAACTTCGCCAAAGAAATCATGGACGCCCAGTATGGCAGTCACCGCGGAGGGTTGCCCCACGGTTCGCGTGGTAAGTCGCACGCCTCCTTGCTGGATGTAGAAGAGCGTAAGAGCCGGGTCGCCTTGCGAATAGATTTCTTGATTGTTCCGGTACTGCCCGACCTTGCCGCCCAGGCTGGCGCCTGATTTGAAGTCACCCAACGGAGTTGCCGGCCGTTTCCTGTGGATCATAAATTTCTCCCCTTATGCGCGCGATTACGACTTTCCCGCTGAGTTCGCGGACTTCCGATGCGCTTCTTTCGTCCACTCCATCGCCTTATTGGCAAACTCCATAGCCTGCCTCGAATGTTCATGTCCCGTCTGGTGATCCTCTTTCTCATGGTGCGCAGCGGCTGTGCGATGCGCATGGGCGGCGAGTTCGTGGAACTCGGCGGCTCTTTGGTGCGATTCACAAGGCATGGTGATCTTCCTTCGATCTCTCTGGGTGTCTAGCCGCAGGAGAATCTGCGTAACTTCAGCTAAACCAACCTACTTAAAAGTGGAATCCTACACTGTTCAAAAGTGAACAGCGCGCCTCCCACGTCCGCTTTAGGATGGTCTCCGGACGGCGAGGCAGAGCGATATTGACCGCTCTGGGCGGGTCGGACAATATCTGTCTTCTCACCGTCCTTTCCATCTTCAGCAATAAAACGGTCCCCCAGTTCAAGCCATGATCCAGAAATACAATTTGCGCCAAGCCCGTGCAGGAGTCTGCTCTCTGTCCCCAATCGCATTGCTCCTGGGGCTCGTCTTCTGTTCCTACCGCGCTAGAGAACTTTTGGTCTGCTGGCTTTTCTTTGGTTTGTTCTTTGCCGTCCTGGCCGTGGTGCTTATTGGCGGGGTGGGCGCCTACAGCGCAGGGAAATATATTACCGAGAGGGTCTTGACAATAGTCCCGAGAACACCCGAGCTGCCTATAGGCCTCCCCGAAGTTCCTCCGGAGATTATCCCAGGGACGATAATTGACAACTCAGCCGCTTGTGAAGTTACCGCCATCAGCCAACTACCCCCTGAGATGCTGGATCGCCACCCTTATCTGTTGATCCCCGCAGTTGCGACGGTAGAAGTAAGTGTACAAAAGTGAACAGACGCTCTCTCCAGCGGGCCCTAATATGTGCAAGCCACCGGAAACCATCTAGTCGGTCAAGATCAGGGAGAAGTAAATTGAAAAACAAACAGAGCGCACTGGTCCTCGCAGTGTTACTTACCATCGCTGCACCAGCATTTGCTGACAGCATCCCCGCTCATTCGGGGGGCACCGAGAAGGACCTCGCTTTAGCTGCAGGTTTTACTGACCAGCAGGATTTTCAAGGTGGCTTCGCGCAGCACAATCCTATTATGGATTCAGTGGAAGAGAACGGCGTACGGGGAGTCGCAATCTCCGGGGCTCTCGTCGACTTCCACGGCAATCAGGCCCTTTCCTTCGACGGAGAGAAGGTGAAGATCCACGGAAAGCACCACGGGGACTTCGGCGATGGGAACGGAAACAGCAATGGGAATGGCGGCAGTGCCGCAGGGCCTGCGGTCGCCGTTGCGGAACCAGGGTCACAAGCGCTCTTGCTCTATGGTCTGACCGGCTTGGGCATGTTCTTTTATCGCCGCAATTACCTGCGGGGCGCAATTTAGGCGCAGGCGCGGGTTTCTTGATCGTTCGGGGGTTCGGAGTGTATCGCCAGAAATCTGACAACCCGCAGACTTTGCTGGCAGGGGAAGGCCACCTGCTTGACATGATTAGCGCGGGTGCACCTTTGCCGCAGGTTCTGGATAAAGTGTGCACCGCACTTGACCTGCAGGTCGGCAATGTAGTGTCGCTCGTGTTGTTCCCAGATGACGAGGAACACACCCTGCACTCAATCGCGGAGAGTGCGGTGGAGTTCGGGCTATCCGCCTTCAGTTGCACCGCGATCCTCTCGCCGAGCGCGGAGTTCTACGGCACATTGGAGATGTACTGCTGTCTTTCGCGGAGACCGACACCCGGCGAAAACAAGCTGATTGAGCGAGCGGCGCATCTCGCCGCGCTGGCCATTCAGAATCATAATCGCCGGTTAGACACCGAGTGCTTCTCACTGGAAGAGGACGGCGTGACTGTCAAGGGTCCTCGCCAAGGGCCTCCTTCGAGCAATTGAAGGAGAGAGTTTTGCGTAAAATGATTTGGCCGACACCATGCCGGGGTGGTGATTGAGCAACTATGTATAAGAGTTTCTTTGGTCTTCGCGATAATCCGTTCAACGTAAACCCTGACCCCCGCTTTCTGCATCGCACACCTCGGATTCAAGAAGCGCTGGATCAGTTGATCTATGGGGTCCAAAACCGCAAGGGACTTATACTGCTGACGGGGGAAGTGGGCACCGGGAAGACCACGCTGATCAATTACCTTCTCGATTGGCTGCACCAGCAGAAGATTCCCAATGCGTTCATCTTCAATTCTCACCTGAGCGTCAACCATCTTTTTGATTTCATACTCCACGATTTTGGGATTTCCACTGATTTCCAGCTCAAAAGCAATATGCTCCTGCAATTAAACCAGTGGCTGATCGAACGCTTCCGCGCAGGAGATACCCCGGTATTGATCGTCGACGAAGCCCAAGGTCTCTCCCTGGGATTGCTTGAGGAAATCCGGCTGCTGCTGAATCTGGAGACGGCTTCCGAAAAACTTCTACAGATTATTCTGGTGGGCCAGCCGGAGCTGGAAGCCAAGTTGAGACGCCCCGAAATGCGGCAACTCCGGCAACGCATCGCGCTTCGATGCGACACAGCGCCACTCACCCTGGAGGAATCCCGAGGATACATTGCGGATCGGCTGCGCATCGCGGGCGCTACGGGAGCTTCGATCTTCGCTCCTGCATCGGTGGAAGCGGTGCACTTCTACTCCCGTGGGATCCCTCGGGTCATGAATCTTCTCTGCGAGCACGCGCTCATCAACGCGTATGTCGAGGGACTCAATCCGATCCCGCCGCAAATGGTCGAAGAGGCCGCTCGAGAGTTCTTGATGGACGAATTCCGTCCGCTCTCCACGCACTCGGGTGTGGGCCATCATCCGGAGAACAAACTCAGCGTCATGCAGTCGATCTTCCCTTCGGCGTTCGCCCGACCATTCCCCAGCGAACAAATCAGTTCCCGCGAAGATCGCGTTCCGCAAGGTATGTCCGAGCAAACCGCAAATACGGTTGAGCAGTGTGTTCTCCTCGAACAAAACCGGCTGCTTGCGAATGTTCCCGAACACGAAACGAGTGCTATCTCGGAAGGAAGCATAAGTAGATCTCTCTCCGCGCAGGATTTGGCGCCTGCGTTGCTGGGGTTACAGTTACCAGAGCTTGAGAGCGACAATTCCGCCGAAGTCAGCGCTTGTCAAGCAGAGTGCGCTGGTGAACTTATGGCCACCATGGGTCGTTTGCTGGAATCGGCTTCATCAAGGCCACTTGTCCGACCGGGGCGCTCTAAAATCGAGAACAAATTATCGGCAACCGCAAATCATTCGCAAACAGCCGGTTCCAAAGCCCGCATACTTTCCCTCGATAGCATGAACCGGATGCCCGCCAGCCCTGGCCGCCGATGGAATCGTGGCTTCTCTTCGTCAAAAAGTTGGCGTGGCTCCTTGGGGATACTGCATTGGCTAGGCAGTTTTTCTTCCACGTGGTCCCGGATGCCGGTAGCAGTCTTACCGAAAATCAGGAATTTTCTCTGTCCCGCAAAATCGTTGGTGAAATTGTGGATTTTTGAATTTAGACGCGATTGGTCTGCCATGATCAACGCCATCGCATTCCGTACGGTGGGGCAATCCCTGCTTCATTGGCTGCGCGAACCAACCTCGTCCAAGCGCATGGCACCAAGCAAGAGCCAATCCGCTTGAAACCTGCCAGTGCTTTCCTCTGAAGCTTCTGTGCACTTCGAGGCTTCTTTTCCTGGGTTGACTGCGGACAGTTTCCGCCTGCCGAACATTCATCGAATCTGTTCATTAATGTACAGACGTTCGCGTAGAGAAAGTCTAGGATCATGTTGTTGTAAATGGGCTGCGTTGTTGATCAGCCTGTCCCCAGAGCTTGTTTCCCACGGCCTACACAAGCATCAAGGATATCGAACGACAACTTGAAGCGTCACTCGGCCGAAACACAAACTGGCTGGGTGTATCTCGCAATGTGAGCAGAAAAGGAAAAACTATGCCTCTGATTCAAATTTTAATTGCCCTGATTGTTGTGGGCGTCCTGCTGTGGCTGGTAAATCGGTTCATCCCCATGGCGGGCAGCATTAAGTCCATCCTAAACGCAGTGGTAGTGATCTGCGTTGTCTTGTGGCTTCTGAATGTCTTCGGACTATTTCATTC
>Ga0075029_100001183_pt1 | contig 14945 bp, 12 predicted proteins | sample LitLauG_LLR_2013_FD_71391 | JGI IMG/M metagenome (GOLD analysis project Ga0075029, IMG submission 71391) | Freshwater sediment microbial communities from North America - Little Laurel Run_MetaG_LLR_2013 | ecosystem: Environmental > Aquatic > Freshwater > Creek > Sediment | place: USA...
CGACAGCGGGAGCTTCAGCGTGTTGGACAGCAATACTTTTGCCGGCGAGGGCCTGATGGAGGCCATTAAGCCCGGTGAACGCCGATTGCTCTCCTACGCAACGGACCTGGGCCTGTTGGTAGATGCAAAGTTGGACAGCGATAGGGAGCGCGTAACGCGCACGTCCATCTCTCGAGGTACCATGACGACAACGAGGGAATTGCGTGAGAAGAAAACCTACATTGTGAGAAATGAGGACACCAAAGCGAGGACCCTGGTGATCGAACATCCATCGCGTCCGGAGTGGAAGCTGGCCGCAGATGGGCCGAAGCCCGAGGAAAAAGCCATTGGGTTATACCGTTTCCGTCTGAGCATGGAACCGAAAAAGACAGAGCGGCTGGTGATCAACGAAGCGAAGCCGCTCTACACGCAGTATTCCCTGAGCAGTATAACGAACGACCAGATTGAGTCCTTTCTAGTGCAGGAATCGATCAATCCGCAAATCGAGAAGGCCTTGCGCGCGATCGTGGCGCAAAAAAAGGTTGCGGCGGACTTGGATGGAGCGGTCAAAGAGCAGCAGAAAGCGATTGACCAGATCTTCACGGACCAGGGGCGATTGCGGGAAAACATGAAAGCATTGAAAGGCAGTGCTGAAGAGAAAACCTTGCTGCAACGCTACACCAGACAGCTCGACGAAGAAGAAACGCAGCTCGACGCGCTGCGAAAGAAGAAGCAGGACACCGAAGCTCAACAAAAGCTGGCAAATGCTGTGCTACAGAATATGATTCAGGAGCTGCAAATGGATGTGACTCTGTAGGAACCGTTCGCAGCGCGAAGATTTGCGCCAGCGGTGCGCCTGCCCGAATTGACAGGTTGGCGGTGAAGCACATTCTTCTGTTGCAATGAAGTGACTCTAGCGGATACGTTCTACACTCAAGATAGGAATGGACGGAGCGGCCACTGGTTCGCATCGAGGCGTGATCCTTCCGTGTATCCATGCGATGGACAGAGACGAGGTTTAGAAAATGAGACGCGCATTTGTATATATGGCAGTTCTTCTGCTTACGCTCGCAGCGGCTCGCGGTCTCTCTGCTGCGCCGCAGAGCAAAGGTACCTCCACGCTGACTGGCGTGGTCCTGGGCCCGGATGATAAGCCTGTGTCCAATGCCAGCGTGTCCTACCAGGTGTCCAGCGGAAGCGCACCGCACGTAGTACGCACCGATGCGCATGGGCATTTCACGATTTCAAAACTGAGAGCCGACAACTACGATCTGCGAGCGTCCGGGAAAGGTGTTTTCTCGGAGTGGCAGAAAAATATCACGCTGCGGTCCGGGGCGACGAAAGAACTGACTCTGCATTTGATCTACGCTAAGCAAATTCCGAAAGCTTACGTGAAAAACAATTCCAAGCCGTAAGTCCTTAGCCAATTCGAGCAGCAATGGCCAACTGCTACAGTTGGCCGCTTAGTCGAGGTTCAACGCTTCTTCTTCGTTGGCTTGGGCTTTAGTGTCTTGGCGTACGCATAGCTCAACACAAGATACCTCTGCAGTTCCTTTGTTTTCCGTAGCAGAGAATCAGGAACAGCAACGTATTCCTTCATCACTGCCCCATACGCTTCAAATAGAGTCGTCTTGTATCTCTTCAGGAATTGCTCGCGTTCATTCTCAGGAAGCCTGAGGGCCATTCTGCCACCCGGGCTTAGTAGGAGAGAAAACATGTTGCCGTTGAGAGAGGTGTATGGATTGTCGGCGCCCTTACGCTCGATGTCAGGAATTGTGGAGAGTAACTTTTCATAGGAAGCTACCTTGTCCGCGGGGATGGGGCTCTTCTTCTGACCACTCATTAGGAGTCCCTCGGATTATTGGTAGATGAGTTGGGCGAGCTCGTAAATATCTGAATCACTGACGTCCGAGACGGCGCAATACTCCATTCCCTGGCGGCGCCAATGGCGCCATTGATAGCCTTGCCGAAGCCCAGGCTCATGAATATAAGTGTCTGCTTCCTTGGTCGGCATCACAAACACATTAATGATGTGTTTGCGGCGTGTGTAGACCAGGGCAGCTACATTCTGGCCTCCAAGAACATCGAGTCGCGCGCCGATCAGGGAAAACCCATCATCCGAAAAATCTCTTACGGGGGGAACAAATGCGAGCTTGCCGTTAAACCAGGGCTTAATGGTGTGCTGGTCGGTGGAAGCGATATCCGTCAAGTGGCCGGGCTGCAGGGAACGCACGTGTGCGTCGATCATTTCCGCGGCGGTGAAAGGCACGGTGGAAGCACTGTTTTTCCCCGCCCGCGGCCAGGAAAGCCAGGAAGCTCCGGCAACAATGAGGATGGCGGCAGAGACGGCGAGCCAGCGCCACGCAGGAATCCGGATACCCGCCCGCGAAGTTGTAGAGGCGTCCAGACCAGCGCGAATTTTCTTGCGGAGAGAAACAGGTGCGCCTTCGTAAAGACCGCTGCGCTGAAGCGAGGAACGCAAGTGTTCCTCAGAACCGAGAGTCGTCGCGCACTCGCGGCAACCTTCGAGATGGCGCTCAAATTCCGCGGAGCGCGTGGCATCCAGCTCGCCGTCCAGATAGCCATGGAGGACCGTGCGATTGAAATCACAATTCACGGGCAGCCTCCTGCGGAGAGGCGAGCGTGAGCGCCCGCTGCAGGCGCTGGCGGGCACGGGCCAGCGCAGACATCACGGTACCGATGGGGATGGCGGTTATGGCAGCAATTTCCTTATAAGAACAGCCCTCTAGTTCGCGAAGGACCAGGACTTCACGGAAACGCGGGGGCAGCGTTTCCAGAGCCCGTGACAGCCGCTCGCGGTTGTTCCCGGCAATCGCCAAAGTCTCCGGCGACACACTGGGCTGCGGATGCAATTCTTCGTCGAATTCGGTCATGAGTTCCACAGGGCGATTCTTCTCCAACCAGGTATAGCAAGTATTGCGCACAATCTGCAAAAGCCAAGCGCGCGCGTCGCCACCGTGGAACCCGCGGAAAAAGCGGTAGGCACGGAGCATCGCTTCCTGGGCGACGTCTTCCGAATCGGCGCGGCTCTTCAGCAGCCAGCGCGCCAAATTGAAGGCGGCGTCGAGATGCGGAAGAACGAGCTGCTCGAAGCGCGCCCGGTCTTGCACATCCAACACGTCCGAGCCTTTCCCCTGGTCAAAGCCACTCATGGGCAGGAACCGCCTGGAGGACTATTTTATTCCCTATCCACCCTTTGATGTGACTAAGAAAGCAAATGGTTGGTGAGCATAGAAATGGGGAATATTTATTGGCCCATGGTGGTCTGCACAAACGAAACACGTCCCATATGCGGCGCGGGCTCCCTGGACTCTCTCACCCGCGCCGCCCTCCAAAAATCTAAGAAGACGGATACCAAAAGCACTGGGGTGCTGCTGAGTGAGGACCTACTCGAAAGGTCGGAAAATGAGGTCGGGCAAGAGTAGTACTATGCGAGGTCGAAGGTGATGGATTCGCAGTGGTCCGCATGTATAACCTATTGTATTTGCTCGACTTACAAAAATCTCGACATCGCAAGCTGCCTAGAAAAGGGGCCCTTTGTACTACAACCCCGGTACCCCTGCTGGTGGCTCTGCGGACCCATTGTGGCGAGCAATCCAGGTGCGTAGTCTCTGAGGAACGGGTTGGGGGCCGCGCGGGGACAGCGGCTCCGCAAGGGGCCGTGTGCGAGCTACCCAACCCGCCACTTTTTCTGCTTCCCTCTGCTCTTTCTATACAAGCGACTAAAAGAGAGGGCCTGAACCCAGGCCCTCTTTTCGTTTGCAGCAACGGCATCCGCCATGCATCTAAGAGGCGGAAGTGGGTCGTGTATTCAGATAAGCTGCTTGAATCAATCAGTTGAACACTACCATGTAGTTTTGGGTTGAAAGGTTCGCGCGACAGGTGAAGGCCATAAACAACATCCCAGCAAGAGTCACAGTTAGCCTGCTGGCTGCTATGGCAATGTGGCAGATCTCTGTACACGTCGCGCGAGCGGGTGAGTCAGCGCTGCCAAAATTGAAAAACGAAACCCAGGTAGCATTTGAACGCTACGTGAAACTCGTGGAATTGCGCAATGAGGCCGAGTTGAAGCGGGAAACCGGCCTTCTATGGGTCGACAGTCTCCCCGAGCAGCAGCGCCAGGCGGCTTACGCGGAGCTAAAACGCGGCGACGTCATGATGCAAAGGTTGGAAATCTTCGACAATGGGAAACCGATCGACTGCCCCGGAGGAATGATCCATCATTGGGCCGGCATAGCATTCATAGCGGGAGCCAAGGTGGAGGATGTGTTGGGCGTTCTGGAGGATTACGACCGGCATTCCGTTTACTACGCTCCGGACGTCGAACGCTCCAGGATCGAATCACGCGAAGGAGCGCACTTTCGTGTTTTTCTGCGGTTTCGGCGCCACAAAGTGATCACTGTGGTGCTGAACACCGAGCACGAAGTGCAGTACTTTCACGACTCCCCGGGAAAAGCGCATAGCCGCAGTTCGGCGGTGCGCATTGCGGAAGTAGAAAACGCCGGGAAGAGCGACGAGCGCGAAAAAGCGCCGGGTGACGATGGCGGATTCATGTGGCGCATGGAAACATGGTGGCGCATGGAAGAGCGCGACGGCGGCGTTTACGTACAAAGCGAAGTGGCATCGCTGACTCGCGACATTCCGACTGGCCTGGGCTGGATGATCAAGCCATTTGTTACCGGTATCCCCAAGGAATCGCTGACCTTTACGCTGGAAGCGACTCGCAAAGCAGTTGAATCACGCCGCAAAGGCGCTGGTTCCACCGGTAACACTTAGCTTTTATTGAGTGAAGCGAGATCTTTTATTAGCAGCTTCCTTTAGTAGCTCCCAGACATCATGGGCATTCTGGTCCCAGGTCCAATTGGTTGTGGTGTTTGCTGCCGCAGCGCCGACATTTCTCCGCAAAGCTTCATCACTGTGAAGGCGCATTAGCATTTTTGCTAGAGCTTGGGCATTGTCGCTCTCCCGAAGAATGAATCCGTCCGTTCCGTCGTGAATCAGATCGGCCACACCGGCATTTATGGAGGTTATGACGGGCAGGCCACACGCCATAGCTTCGGCAACGGGCAAGCCAAAGGAGTCTTCGCGGCTTGGGCTGACGTAGAGATCGGCGGCCGCATAGAAATCGAGCACATCTTCTCGAGGGGGCTCAAAACGGCAGCGGTCTGAAACGCCGAGCGAATTCGCCAGCTCAGAGAAAGAGGCAGAAGAATCGTCACCCGCAGCGAGCACCATAATTGGCAATTCTCGAATAGCGCTTATAGAGCGGAGTACGGTATCGAGTCCCTTGACGCGCCAATCGTTTCCGATCAGCAGCAAAACGAAGTCGCGCTCTTGAAAGTTCCGCCGGCCGCGGGCCACGGAACGAAGCGCGCTCCTAGACGAAGGGGAAAACTGCGCCGTGTCCACACCGTTGGGAATGATCCGGACGTCTTGACGGTGAAAATAGGCTTTGAGATGGGCAGCGGTGCGCTGCGAAACCGCAGCGAGCGAAACTTTCGGATTGGTGTAGATGCGGCGCTCCAACCCGGAGAGGAGGGCATAGTAGGCACGCCGATGGAACTGCCGGAGAAACCCGGGTCTTGCAGAATCGATACGTGCTTCCCCAGCGATCTCCCGGAGACGGTGGAAGAGCACGTGGACAATGACAACATCGGCGTCCAGACAGTTAATTCCCGGCGAAACGACGAGGTCGAACTGAAGTCCATGAACCCAGCGGCCCCACGCGCGCACAATCCGATTCAAAAAAAGCCAGGCAAGAAATTGCAGAAGGTGGGGACCAGGGACGGAAGGAACTTTATGCCAAAGGATAGCGCCGGAATCCCGCGAGCTTGCGGCGGCGGATTGCGACAACGCGAGACCTTCAACGCGCTGGGAGTAAAGATGAATCTCGCAATGCTCGTTGCGCGCGAAGTGCTCCAACATCTCGGCGAGAGCACGCTCGGTGCCATGCCTGCGATCAACGAAAGGTGAGACGACGGCGAGGCGCAAGTCAGCGCATCCGTGCCCGTGGATCGTAGACAGAAACAAGGGGGGCGGTGGCTGCGAATTGTGAGGATGCGGCGAGGGTGGGAAGCCGATATAAGATACCCAGGAGAAGCCAAAGGTAGGCGTTCAAGACAAAGTCTTCATAGGCTTGGAGGCCGGTAAAAGTAATGGGGATAAGGAGCAGCCCGGCATACCAGAAAATGACGAAGGCCAACGGAAACCAGGGCGAACCTCTCAGCCGCTTGACGATTCGCCATGCGGAAAACAGGATTGCAAAGCTCATGACAAACCAAAGCACCAAACCACCGATCCCCATCTCCAGGATAAGTGTGCCGAAGCCACTCTCAACGCCAATGACCGGCGGCTTTGCTCCAAAGATGCGAGTGACATATTGAGTACCGAGCGAAGTCGTACCGATGCCGTAGCCATAGGGCCAACGTTCGTAGCTGAAGGCACCAAGGAAGTTCATCAGCGGGTAGTCCCAGGTGCGTGTTTGAAGCTCACTGGCTTTCGCGCCCGGCGTGAGAGTCTCGGTGTAAAAGGCCACGCGCGAGAGCAGGGCTTCCGGAAAGAAGACGAAGAGCAACCCAATAGCCAGGACAATGCCGAGGGCAGCGCGTTGCGCCGTACGCAAGACGCGAAGGACTTCACGCTGCCGCCAGGGAGCGCCCCAGATAAAGGCGATGACGCCGACGATGGCGCTGCCGGCACTGAAAAGGACGACACCTCGCGAAGAGCAGAGAACCAAAGCTGCCACTGTCAAAACAAGAGCAAAAAAGGCTAGAGCCCTGCCGCGCTTGTGGCGGAGGAGCAGATAACCGGTAAAACCAAACACCAGCAGCCAAGTCACCAGAAGAAAGTTGCCGAAGCGGCCGGTGCTCACGAAAACGGAGGTGGGCCGATACATGATCAAACCGGAGACGGGTGAAACTCTGTACAGAGTGCTCAAATCGCGAATGTCGTCGGCCATGACCGCAGGATTCAAGAAAGTATGACCTAGAATGGCCTGCGCTATGCCCAAACCAACGATGATCACCGCGAGGATCATGTTGACAAAGAAGAACTGGCGCAATTCCTCCTCGGAATTGAGCAGGGCATATCCCACGTAAAGCAAGGGAACGTAGTAGAAAAATAGTTTCAGGCCCATGACGCCATACATCAAGTGCGTGGACGCGGGATTGAAAACCTGCATGACTCCGAACCAGAAAAAAATAAGAATCGGAATGAGGAAAGGAGGCCGGAAGGGGGTTATTTCCTTACGCCGATAAGCAAGGAAAAAAGAGAGATATACAACCGCTGCCAATACGTCCTTGGCAAAATAAATCACCATGTTGTTGCCGAGATATTTTCTCGCGAAATCCTCGAACAAAAGCCAGGTCAGAAAGAAATACAGGCCATTGCGCCAGTTATTGAGCATGGCCACGATGAAGGCGCAACCCAAGAAGGCCAGGGCGACGAACGCGAGGCCAGTCATGTCCCCAGCAATAACGTAGCCGGCGGTCTTGTAAGCGGCTACGACAAAGAAAACAAGGAAACCAAGAACCGCAAGCGACTTTCGGCCTGCATTGCCGCTGGTGATAGACCCCGCAAACCTCACAGCGCCACCTCAAAAACTGGATGGCCAGCCCCAGGATCAGAGGAGCGACGCCCCGGGTGGGTCCAGAGCGAAAGTATCCGGCGGGAGATGGCTTCGTAAAGCCTGCAGTTTTTCGATAAGTAAGGCATCAAGCTTTTACTATGGCGCTCGCTTCGCCTGGAATCTTTGCATGAACACCTATCATACGCTGGTGACGGAACAAATGAGCAGTCGCGTCATTTCACTCCGATTGTGAATGAAAAGGTGATGAGCGGACCCCCGCAGGGCTTTGGTAATTTCGATTGTAGGAATTACCGGCCCTGCAAGAGTTCTCGGTATTCGTCAAGCTGCCGCTGCAAGGTGTAATGTATCAGCGCTCGTTCTCGGGCACGCTTGCCCAAAATTTCTATCACGTTGGGCTCCTCGATCACCTGTTTCATCCGTTCTGCAAGCGCGTTTGCATTGGCCGGTTCAAAAGTGATCCCCGCATCGCCAATCTCCTCGGCCAGACCACCTATCCTTGCGCCGATGATGAGCCTCTCTTGCATCATTTGCTCGAGCACGGCCATTGGGGCTGCGTCTTCGCAAATGGATGGCATCACGAGGGCGGAGACCTCATTCATCGATTCTTCCAATTTCGGCCCCTTCTGAAACCCGAGAAAGCGAAGTTCAGGACCAAGATTCAATGACGATGCGAGTGTTTGCAAATCTATTCGCTCCGGGCCGTCACCGATAATCAGTATTTGGAATTGGCAGCCCCAGCTTTTTAGGAGACTCGCAGCCTCGACCAAAACGGAAACACCTTTTTCCGTCACGAGGCGTCCGACGTAGGCAAAAACAATTGGCCCGTCACTGGCGCCAGTAGCGGTGACGGATTGCCGTGCCGGAAGTGCTTCCGGAACACCATTGCGAATCACCCGGAGACGCGGCAGTGCGATGCGCGCGGAAACGTGTTCGGAGACGGCTACATTGAAGATGGCTAGTCGAGAGAGCCCGCGCCGCACAAATGTCAGCAAGAGAGTTTTCAGGCTGCCTGCCAGCTTTTCTTGTGGCGCGTTGCATTTCACGCATTCACTGAATCTGCCGGCTGCGAAGTGCCCGGGACAGCAAGTCTTCTTCGGGAACTGAAAAAGCATCCCGTTCGGACAGATGGATTGATATCCATGATGGCTGACGATTAGGAATCTGCGCCTCAACAATGAAAACATGAGAGGCAGTATCGCGGGTCCTGCAAGAAGAATCCTGTCGGACTCCCCAACGAGGCGCCACAATTCCAAAGCGCCCGGATTACGTACAATTCGAAAAGAGAATTCGCCGGAATCGGCTTCGCGCGATGCGGGAACTTGGGTGACAACCGTTACCGTGAAGTTGTTTGGGTTCTCGACCGGGCCTGTTTTTGCAAGACCGCGAGCCAGTTGAGCCACGAAGGTCTCGATGCCACCAACTTGTGGCGCGAAGGCGTGAGAATAGATAAGCAGGTTCACTAGACACTCTTTCCCGGCCAAAAGAAGTGCTGACCAACATTGTACCCAGTGATAGTCCTCAAAAGGCACCGGAAGCGATAGAGACACCGGGTAGCATTCAATTGACAGGCCACGGCGCACCAAACCACAATTGCCGTTGTGGACCAAACGCAGATCTCTGACAGCACGCTGCTCGGTAAATTCATTCGGCTTCCGTTCAAACTACTCCCCGCAGGCGCGGTCGTCCGAATTGTGCGCCGGTCCAGCTCGGGGCAAACGCTGGGTCGCCGAACCCAGGATACTGGGAACTGGAAAACCAACGATTCTTCGCTGCTCATCTCAAGCCCGCTGATGTCGTTTATGATATCGGCGCGCAGTCGGCCTTTATACGCTGATCTCGAGCGTAAAAGTGCGGTCTGATGGCCACGTTTACGCATTCGAACCGCTTCCCAGAAACTTGCACTATCTGCGGCGTCACATTGATCTGAATCACCTGCCCAATTGCGCCTTTGTGGATGCGGCAGTTTCTGATTTTTCCGGCCTCAGGTGATTTGACCCAACCGTCCACGACTCGGCGAGACATTTTTCCAACGACGGCGCGGTGTCCGTCAAAACGATCAGCCTCGACGATTTCTGCTTCAAAAGACAGGGCATACGCCCGCTGAGCGCCATCAAGATCAACGCTGAGGGCGCCGAACTGGAAGTTTTGCTTGGTGGCCGCGCGACAATTGAAAAATTCACCTTTGATCTTCTTGTCGACCCATTCCTCTGAAATTCATGCGCAATGTTCAGAATTCCTGACATCTGCCGGATATTCGCTAGAGCACCTGGCAGTAGATAAAATCTGGGGCCGAAAAAGGCGAAACTCACCGCCCTAAATAGGCTTACCGCCAGGCTGAGAACCCCTCACAAGCTCGGCCTGGTCGCTTGGTTACCCTCACTCGTTTGCGTTTGGGAGGCTCCCGGAAGATGGCTTCCGCGCTGCGTGGCGACTTGAATCGCTTCGACTGCCGAGGCGACATTGCGTTCGGGTGACCAGGTCTGGATGTATGCCAGGGAGGCGCGGCCGAGGGCTTTGAGGCGAACGGGATCAGCGATGGCGTTCTTCATTAATCCGGCGAGGGCATCAATGTCCCCAGCCGGGAACACAAACTCGGGACAAACGGGTGCGACAAGGTCTCGCGCGGCGCCGCAACGATCGCTGGCTGCAGTTGTACAGCCGCAACACATGGCCTCATTGACGACTAGGCCAAAGGGTTCAAACTCCGAGGGCAGAATGAGGAGATCCGCCGATGTATAGACGGCAGGGAGTTGCGATTGGTTAACGAAGCCAAGGAAGCGGACGCGGGAGGCGACCCCGAGGCTGGCGGCTTCGGACTGGAGTTGAGGGAGCAGGGGACCGCTGCCAGCGTAAAGGAGATGGGCGGTTGGCAGATTGGCCTTCGCAAAGGCGCGGAGAAGATCGAGCGGGCTCTTCCACTGTTGGAGCTTTGCGGAGAACACAATAACGGTGGCGTCGGGCGAAATGCTCCACGAAGCGCGGACGGCGGCGCGATCTACTTGCTGGGATTGCTGAATCCACCAATCGTTGTCGACACAGTCTCCCATTAGCGAGACGCGGTCGCGCGGGATGCCGAGGGAGCACATAAAATCGCGCCCATCCGATGAAGGGACAATCACCTGGTCGGCCAAACCGAACAGGCGCGGCCAGAAGAACCTCTTGATGGGAACTTTCCAGTTGCGACCGTCGCGCGGGGTAAGCGACGTGGCGTCCGCACCAAAAAGGAAAGCTGCCTTCGAGAACTTCGAAGCTAGACAAGCGATCCAAAAGGTCGCGCGAACGTAGCCGATGAAGCACAGGACCGCGTCATACCTTCCGCTGCGGATGAGCTTCCACAAACCCGGATTGAAGAGTCCGAGGAAAGTTTCCGCGCCGGAGCCGCGATTCTGAACGTGCGTCCAGGTGTGGCCGTCGAGTACGGGCACGTCCCATTGAATGCTGGCGCCAAACTCAGGATCGTGACCGGCTTCTGCGCCGCGAAGGGAGCAGTAAGCTACATGAAAATCGAGCGCAGGGTGCTTGGCCATACGGCGGAAAATCGGCGTCATGTATTGAACGGGATGGGTGGCAACGGCGAGGACGCAATAGCGGCGGTCAGGCATCGCGAGCCTCCAGGTGATTGGCGCGGCCCGCGGCGATCGTGCGGAAGTCAATCGGATTCAACGAGATGCCCCGACTTGAAGTATAACCCGTTTCCCGATATGGACGGCTGTGCTAAACTACCGTGGTTCCGCAGGGGTTTGCGGTTCACCGTAAGTCTCCGCACTGGTGTTATTTTTCTTGGCGGCCAAAGATTGGTTACTCCCACGTTTTGCCGGCATCCTGGCCGGCATGTCTGGGAACCGCTCGGCGGCGCAAAAAATCTTCCATCGATGACCCCGGCCAAGCCGCGGTCACGTGAAACAAACGAGGATGTGTCATGTCCGGGCATTCAAAATGGGCCACGATCAAGCACAAAAAAGGCGCTACGGACGCCAAGCGCGGCCGCGTCTTCACGCGAATCATCCGCGAAATCAGCATAGCCGCGCGCATCGGCGGAGGCGAACCAAATTCCAATCCGCGCCTGCGCACCGCGATTCTCGCCGCGAAGGCCGCGAACATGCCCAACGACAACGTGGAGCGCGCCATTCTGCGTGGCACCGGCCAGCTGGAAGGTGAGCAGTACGAGGAGGCCACCTTTGAAGGCTACGGCCCGGGCGGCGTCGGGATGCTGATTCAGGTTGTCACTACGAATCGCAACCGCGTGGTCGGTGAGTTTCGTCACTTGATGAGCAAAAATGGCGGCAACATGGCCGAAGCTGGAGCGGTCGGATGGATGTTCAGCCGCAAGGGCGAGATTTCCATACCGAAGGAAGCGGCCAGCGAAGACAAGTTGCTGGACCTGGTGCTGGAAGCGGGCGCGGAGGATTTGAAGGATGATGGCTCGTTTTGGTACATCGTGACGCCGCCGGATGCGCTTGAGAAGGTGAAGGAAGCACTGAGCAAGGCAGGGATTACCACGGAATCGGCGGAAATCGCAATGGTGCCACAGAACTACATCAAACTTACCGGCCCGCAGGCCACGCAGATGGTGCGGTTGGTCGAAGCACTCGAAGAACACGACGATGTGCAGCACGTTTACGCCAACTTTGACATCGACGAATCGGAAATCCAGGCGGCCGTCGGCGCCAACTAGCCTGCGTCACAAACACGAGAATTGCGGAACGGCTGCGGAGCGAGTCCCGTGGCCGTTTTTCTTTTACTTTGCGGATTGTTTTTCAGCAGAAACCGTCTGGGTCAGGCTGGGCTGTTCGGAATCTAGAATCGAGCGAATTTTCCTGGCCAGCGTAGGCAAAGAGAATGGTTTCGTGAGGAAGGCAAAGTTCGGGTCGTGTCCACCGTGATGGACAATGGTATCCGCAGTATAGCCGGAAACGTAGAGAACGCGCATCTGGGGCCGTTTCTTGGCAAGTTGCTGCGCGAGATGGACTCCGCTAGCGCCTGGCAAGATCACGTCGGTGAGAAGCAGATCGATGGGATGGACGCTGCTTTCTGCCGCGGCAGTTGCCGACTCCGATTCCGATGACTGGAGAACGGAATAGCCCTTGTTTGTCAGATAGGCGCCGGTGACCTCGCGCAAAGAATCTTCATCCTCGACGAGCAAGATGGTTTCCGTTCCGCTGGGAACGATCCCGCTGAGCGCAGCAACCTCGGGCCTGGAAACTGGTTCCTCCGTTGCCGGCAAGTAAGCTTTAATAGTCGTGCCGTGGCCCACCTCGCTGTAGACCGTAATGTGTCCACCGCTTTGTTTGACGATTCCGTAGACCGTAGCCAATCCCAGGCCTGTGCCCTTGCCGCTTTCTTTAGTAGTGAAGAAAGGTTCGAACACTCGAGCAAGGATCTCCGGGCTCATGCCGCAACCAGTGTCGGTGACGGCAATGCAAACGTACGTGCCGGGGCGGGTATCGGGATTGTGCTCGCAATAGCGTTCATCGATATGCGACTCTGAAAGTCCGATCGATAAGCTTCCCCCGGATGGCATGGCATCGCGTGCATTCACGACCAGATTCATGATCACCTGCTCGAGTTGGGTGGGATCGACGCGAAGATGAACGGGGCGGTCTCCCAGTTCGACGGTCAAATTGATATCCTCGCCGAGAACGCGGCGAAGTAAGCCTTCGACACCCCGGATATGTTGATGAATATCGATGACGCGAGGCTCCAGGACCTGCTGGCGGCTGAAAGCCAGCAGTTGCCGGGTTAGCGTGGCGCCACGTTCTGTGGCCTTCAACACATGTGTGACAAGTCCCGTGTGTTTGGGGTCGTCACCCAGTTTGTCGAAGAGCATTTCCGAATAGCCGGTAATGACGCCAAGAACATTGTTGAAGTCGTGCGCAATGCCGCCTGCAAGGCGCCCAATCGCTTCCATCTTCTGAACGTGCCGCAGCCGATGTTCCACGCTCCGACGCTGCGAGATATCTTCGGCCACCACCTCGAAATAAAGAAGTTTTCCACTGTCGTCGGAGATGGGCCGGCCGCTAATTTCCACGGTAACGCTCTTGCCGTCTTTCCGGCGCCAGTGGGCCTCCAAGCGCGCGAACTGTTTGCGGCTGCCCGGTTGATCGAAAAGGTGAGAGGAATATTCGCCGGGCTGGTATATGTCTGCTGCAAGATTCATGGCGAGAAGTTCTTTTTCTGAATCGTAACCAAGCATGCAGGCCATCGCCGGATTGGCCATGAGAATGGTGCCGTCCGGAGCACCACGATACACGCCATAGGTGCCCTCGACCATGCTGCGGAAAGCGGCCTCCGAAAGGCGGAGCGCTGCTTCCACGCGTTTGCGTTCAGTCACGTCACGAATGGTCGAGGACACAAGAACGCCGTCATCGGTTTTTTGCGGGCTCAAGCTGATCTCGACGGGAAACTCCGTGCCATCTTTTCGCAGTCCAAAGAGGTCGAGGCTGGCTCCCATCGGACGCGCCTGGGTGTGCTCCATGTACTTCCCGCGATGTTTGCGGTGCTCGGCCCAAAAACGTTCGGGGACAAGGACTTCGACGAGTTGGCCGAGAAGCTCGCTGCGTTTGTAACCGAAGAGCTGCTCTGTCCGGGAATTGACGAGGACGATACGGCCGTCCGCCCCGACTACCACCATGGCGTCCGGGGCGGAATCGAGCAGGGTTAAGATCCGCTGTTGGGCCCGCTTCTGCTCAGTGATATCCCGAATGGCGCTGGACACCAAGATGCCGGATTCCGTTTCAACTGGACTGAGACTGATTTCGATCGGAAATTCTGTTCCATCGTGGCGAAGGCCATGCAGTTCCAAACCAGCACCCATGGGCCGGAGCAACGGGCCCGACATGAATCCCGCGCGATGAAATCGATGTTTGCCGCGAAAACGCTCTGGGACAAGGATCTCTATAGGCTTCCCAATCAAATCTTCGCGGCTATACCCGAATTGTTTTTCTGTCTGGAGATTGACCAGTACAATGCGCCCTTCCTGGTTGACAACCACGATGCCGTCGGGAGCGGCATCAACCAGAGCACGAAAGACAACACCATCCTGATTATCGTGCACGTATTTTCCGAACATGGAGATTCTCTCAGCAGGGGTGGGTAGAACCCCGCGAATTTCAGGAAGGGGGGAATTGCAGCTAAATCAAATCAGCGAATTTAATCCTAGGATGGTGTAACGTTGGCGTCAACCACTAATGTGATGGACGTCACAAGCGGGTAACCACGCCGCGTTTCCCCCTGTAGGGACAAGCACTTACAAAAAGTTGGCGAGAGTTGCGCGTTCGCCGTAGACTTGGTGCCATGAGCGAGGCGACCGTTGCGCGTCAGAGGAACGAAGGGTCTGGCTGCCTGCGCGTTCTGGGAG
>Ga0075029_100001184_pt1 | contig 14944 bp, 16 predicted proteins | sample LitLauG_LLR_2013_FD_71391 | JGI IMG/M metagenome (GOLD analysis project Ga0075029, IMG submission 71391) | Freshwater sediment microbial communities from North America - Little Laurel Run_MetaG_LLR_2013 | ecosystem: Environmental > Aquatic > Freshwater > Creek > Sediment | place: USA...
GAGACGGACGCGGGCGCCATTGCCGAGTGGCGGCGCGCGTTGCAACTCATTCGCGCACGGGGATTTCAGGTGACCTTGCGCGCCTCGCAGACCGAGGCGTTCGCGGAGCTCATGGCGAGGATGGCCGCCGGCAGCCAGCCGCTCGAATACCGTACGCAGGCCCGGCGCCTGATTGCCGACCATGGCTGGAAGCTGGCACAGCCCGAGACCATCCAGCCCAACTCACGTTATGAAGCGGTGCTCATTGCGGCACCTATATTCGACGAGGCGGGCCATGCCAGTCTCAGTCTCGGACTCGGCGGCTTCACCGAACCCCTGACCGGTGCGCGGATCACCATGCTGGCCGAAAAGCTGATGAAGACCTGCCTGCGCGTCATGCGCGAGGCCCAGCTGTAGGCGCTGTCAGAAGGTTCGAGGGCCCGGTCGATCCTGATAAGCTGCAACCCTACGGGAGTATTGCGCCATGATCACCGTGCACCACCTGCGGATGTCGCAATCCGAGCGCATCGTCTGGCTCTGCGAGGAACTCGGCCTTCCGTATGAGCTGAAGGTCTATCCGCGCGAGCCGAACGGGGCGGCGCCGGCCGCCTATAAGGCGCTGCATCCGCAGGGCACGGCACCCATCATCACGGACGGCGGCCTCGCCCTCGCGGAAACGGGCGCCATCATGGATTACATTCTGGCCCGCCAGGCAGGCGGGGGGCTCACGGTGGACGCTCAGGCGGCCAATTTTCCGGACTACCTGTACTGGCTGCACTTTGGCAACGGCTTCTTCGTGCCGGCCGCGATGCTGGTCCTCGTGGCCTCGAGGCTGGCCGGCGACAACCCGCAGGCTGCGCAGGGATTTTCCGGTCGCCTGGATCTGGCCTATCGGCTGAGCGAGGAACGGCTGGGCCAGGCGCCGTATTTCGCCGGATCCGATTTCACTGCCGCGGACATCATGATGGTGTTCCCGCTGACCACCATGCGCGCAATGACCGGACAGGATCTCGGCGCCCTGCCCAATCTGCGCGCTTATCTCAGGCGGATCGGCGAACGTCCCGCCTACCAGCGCGCGATGAGCAAGGGCGATCCGCAGATGAAGCCGGCGCTCGAGTAGGGCGCGGGAAGCCGCATTCCGGGTAACGCGGCGCGGCGCCGCCGTCGCGCGCAGCCATCCGGTTCAGCGGTCGAGCGCCCACGCTCGCCTCGCCAATGCAGATTGGTGCTTTGCGCATGGTGCCGCCGGTGCTGCGGCGTCATCTGGTCGAACTGTTCGAGAGCGAGGGAGCAGGCCGAGCCGCGCTACGCACGCTGTGCCGCCGGCTGCCGACCCTGTTCGAGTTGTGGGATCTGGCCTGCCGATGCGAGCATGGCGCAGCGCACGGCATCAAGGCGACGCGCGGGTGCCAGATCTCGTTAACCACGCCACCGCCAGCATCCACAGCACTGTGAACGACAACGGTATCGCAGAACAGCGGCTTCCATTAATTAATGCGCGCTAATGCTTCAGGCAGAGCTACGCCTTATAGTCCCGACCGCTTACGCCTACTCCTGTCTCCGCCTGCTCATTGGCGCGGAGTTTCCACGGGGGATCTACCGGTGCAGAACCATCGGAATACTTGGTCGTTGGTACTGGCCGCAGGCGACGGCTCGCGTCTTCGAACCCTCACTACCACGGACTCGGGGATCGCGATCCCTAAGCAATTCTGTTCGCTGCGGAGCGGGTCTTCACTGTTGCACCGGACTCTGGACCGGGCGCGCTCGTTGAGCTCCAAATCGGAAATATGTGTCGTCGTTGCGGCTGAGCATCGGTGTTGGTGGCTGCCACAACTCGATTCACTGCCGGAGAGCAACATTATTGTGCAGCCCCTGAATCGTGGCACGGCCAACGGAATCCTGTTGCCGCTCTTAATTCTGCACCGGCGTGATCCGGGTGCGAACATTGTGATATTGCCCTCCGATCATCACGTGCGCGAAGAGTTGATCCTGGCGCGGTCGATGCGGCAGGCCCTCGACGAGGTTCAGAAGGACACGGAGGACATCGTATTGCTGGGAATCGAGCCGGAGGAGCCGGATCCGCAGCTGGGTTACATCGTTCCCGGGAATCCGGACGATCAGGTCAAGCGACCGGTCATGCGTTTTGTCGAAAAGCCGACAGTGGTGGAGGCGCGTGAGCTCATTGGACAGGGCGCCCTTTGGAACGCCTTTATCGTGGTCTCCAGCACTCATGCGTTGCTTACATTGTTCTCTCGGCGCGTGCCCGACATTGTCAATGCGATGCAGGCGGCGATTGGATACGATTTGGAATCGAGCGGAGCGGCACGCGCGGTCGCGAAACTGTACCGGCGTTTGCCGACCTCGGATTTTTCGTGTGACATTCTGACAGGGCAATCGAGCTACTTGCGCGTGCTGCCGGTTCGGCGATGTGGGTGGAATGACCTCGGGACTCCCGATCGCGTAGCCCGTGCGCTGCGTCTTTGCGCCGAGCAGGCGGATGACGGTCTGCCGGTGGGATCGAGTCATCTGAGCCTGGAGGCGCAGCATCGGCGTCTATTTGGGTAGAGTGGTTCGGCGTCCTAGGCCGTCGGCTGATGAGTTTGGCACTTGCTTCGAGCCCTGGTCAGCCGGCAGGCTGATGGAGCAGGCTGAATACTATGGCGCCGGCGGAAACAGCGGGCGTCGCGGCACTTGCGGGCAGGCCGGGTGATTTCGGCAACTCGGCCTTTGCTGGCCGAGTGCAGATTTGCGGCCATGACAGTGGAAATCTTTCCGGGCGCATGAACCTTGCGGGCCAGGTGCGTGCCCCCGATTGGTCAGTCCTTCATGGTCACTGGAAATCGGCCACCAAGAAGTCGCCGGCGTTATCGTCAGAAAGCATCTTGATCCGCGCTGGGACCGCATTGCCAGTGGCCGGCAGATAAGTTGCCAGACCTGTGAACGTCAGGTTAACGCCGTTGCAGGATCGAACGTATCGGTCACTATAGGCGTTGAAGTTGGCATCAATCAGGCCAAACGCGCCACTATAGGAGCAGCCATTCGAATCGTTGGCAGAAAAAGTGCCATCAGCCTGAATTTGCGCCGTCAAATTGAAACCGTTCATGCTGTAGTTCCACGTGCCCACAAGCGTGGTGAGCGAAGAGCCAAGATTGTAGACGTTGTCGAAATTCAGCAGGAGGTTCCCCGTACCACCCACCTGGCTCGTGAGTGTGCCGCTCAATCCTGGCGCGGTGACCACGGCGGATACAGTTCCGGAAGTTGATTGGCTGCCAATCGGGGCACCCGGAACCTGCGAATACCCATAGTAACTTCCCGATACATTGATGCCCGATTCTGCGACATTCAAGTGGTAGTAGGCGCCATTCTGACCGCTCATGCGCCCGTCGCCGTTCTCGGCGATAATGGCCACCACCGGGTTTTCACTCTGTGTTGACGCGTCGGTCAGAGTACCCTCGTAATAGCCGTCGGCGCCCGCCGGGGCAGCGCAAGCGGCGGGCCCGGGCGCCGCGGGAGCCGCGCCGGCCATGCGATCGGCCCGAGCTGAACGATTGGAGCGCGGGCGGCCTCTTGACGCCCCCAGCGAGCCATAAGAGCCGAATGAACCATAAGAGCCATAGGATCCATACGATCCGCAGGATGGACCGGAGCCGCCGCAACCAACCATAAGCGAGCTGCCCGTAATCGCAACAATCGGTAATAAGCGGCTTTCGATGCTCATGTTACGTCCTCCATGTTGTCAGGACGGTCACTCCCAAGGCGCCCGCCAACCAGAGGGTAGCTGCCTTTCCTGCAGGAAGCATTTGAGGATTCTAATGAAGGGTGGCACACATAATGCGAAGGTACATGGACGATAATGCTGCTCCGAACTGCATTGAATCGGGGCAAGGGTGGCTGCGCGCAGCTTCGGTGGATCGTTGAAAATCGTCGTGGCCCGCAAGCGTTGAATTGAGTACGTCATGGGCATCGAATTCAAGCTTTCTGACCGCGAGCTGCCGGTATCACCGGCGTTCATAGGATTTCTGGCGAAGAAGCTCTTGAAGAGACCGGCGGTGCAGGAGATCTGGAGCGATCAACGCTCGGAAGTCCTGCTAATGCGCAAAGACGGTGCTTATCAAGACGCGGCCGAGGATGCACGGTTCGTCATGGGCAGCGCCGATGGCCGCGCGATGGTGGCTCGTGCCTACAGCCTGCTATTGGCCCTGCTGATCGGCGATCGGGCTCCGATCGAAGCATTGCAGTCCCGTTTTCAATTTGTAACTGTCATCGGAATTCCCCGTACGGGCGGTTCTTATCTCACCGCAGAACTGTACCGGGCCATCGGTATGCGGCCGGAAGAGGTGCCCAGCGCGCTCGCTCATGACAGCTTTCCGGAAGCTGAGCCATTCCAGCTGCAGCAGGGCATCAACAGCTGGGTATTGAGCATGAAAACCATGGCTGAATATCTGACCATGGTGGAGCTTTTCTTTTCCGAACAGCAGCCGCGCGCGGGCAAGGTCGTGGTTCCAAAGAAACTCACTAAGGGAATCTATTCCGGCGGCTTCTTCCTGGGCGTGTTCGGCAAAGATTCGGAAAGTGTACTTACGGTGCGGCACCCCGCCGCGGCCTGCGTATCGACCTACGAGAAGTCCGGCGGCCTGCCTGCCGACGGAAGGTTCACCGTGCGCTCCAACATCGAGGAGTGGTGCCGACGCGATCTGCAGTGCGCCGGGTGGGGTACAAAGCAGATCGTGGGTATGGATTACTTCAACGCTTATCTTCGCTACTGGGAGCAATATCACCTCTTGCTGGCGACCACGGGCCTTGCTGCGGGCAGCAGTCTCCGTGTTGTCGCCTTCAGCCGGGACGCTCTGGCAGCTACCGCTCAGGGTTATCACGATCGCTACGCCAGCGGACTGCGAGCATCCGAGTTCCAGGTTTCCGATGCGGCGCGCCGGCGGCATCCGGAGTGGATTGAGCGTGCGCGTCCATCAATTGAGCGCATTTCTTCGGCCTGGAAGTCATTCGGACTCCGATTTCCGGCGGATGAGATCAGCGCTTGCTGCTAATCCGACATCGCGCAAGCTGGCTGCCGGGAAGCAAGATTGCGGCCAACGATTAGCAACCTCGCACGCAAGACGGGGACAGCGGCCACCAGGGCGGCAGTGTCGAGAGCGACCAGTCGCGATTGCACCTTGGGCTCCCAATGGCCTGGGAGCGACCTGAATGCGGTGCGGCGCTCATGACAGCGGCGTCTCCCGGTGACCTGTGGTGCGCGCAAGTGGCGTGGAACTCTCTGAAGTTTCACGAGTCCTATTGTCGCTGGCCTGAGTCCATCGCTTTGTGAAGGGTGATCTGGCATTTTCGAGGCCAGGGTGCGTGCCTGCTCCGGTACAGGCTCTGCAGTCCTGAGGTGATCTGTATGCACCGCATCTTGATGGTATGCGGGATTATGCTACTGGGGCTGGCGAGCTGTGCCAGCCTTCCACCGGGATTATCTTGCCCGGCCAGCCTGAGCGGTGACACGTCGCCCGACTGCTCCTATCTGGAGGGCTACCCAGACTGTCAAGCATGTCCATCCCGAGCGATTCGCTAGCGTCCGCACAGGGTAGCCTGGCTTTTGCCTGGCCCGGGTGCCGAAACTTAAGTCTATGATCAAGGCTCCCGTGACGGGTGTGCGGCACGGGCTTGCGGAGCGTTTTCACCAGCCGCTGGCAGTCCACACGCACCGCCTTCATTTTACGCATGAAACGCTCGCGACACTGAGCTGGAACATAGGGGTCCAGGTCGGCGACACAGACGAGTACCCTGGCGGAATTACCCATCGGGTGGCTCAGCGGCCCACGCGGGCCGCGGACCCCACCGGCGATCTCCCGAGTCACCACGCCCATGGTCCGCTCCGTTTAGACTGCGCACACGCGGCAGGCATTGATCATCGACATTCGAGAGAGGATGATCTTTGTTGCAATGCATATTAGGGGGAGCGGCGGGGTTCGGGCAAGCCGACCGCGCCGACCGCCGATCGGGGGATGTGGATGAACGAATTAGCGGGCAAGGTGGCGATCGTGACCGGCGGCGCAAGCGGACTCGGACGCGGCACCGTCGAGCGGTTCGTGGCGGAAGGCGCCAGGGTCGTCATCGCGGATATCAACGAAGCGGGCGGCAGCGCGTTCGCCGCCACACTGGGTGAGACCGTCCGGTTCAAGCGCACGGACGTCTCGCGGCGCGAGGACGTACAGGCCGCGGTCGACTGCGCGGTGCGCGAGTTCGGCGGCCTGCACATCATGTTCAACAACGCCGGCTTCTCCGACGACTCCTTCGGCCGGCTGATTGACGAAACCTTCGAGCGCTTCGAGAAAGTCATGGCCGTCAACCTGCTGGGCGTGATGCTGGGAACCCAGATCGCGGCGCGTCATATGGCCCGCAACGGCGGCGGCTCGATCATCAACACCTCGTCGATTTCCGGCGTCACCGCGGGTTTCGGCTTCCCGCTCTACCGTGCCGCCAAGGCCGGCGTGATCCACTTCACCAGGACGGCGGCCATCGAGTTCGGAGAACACCTGATCCGCGTGAACTGCATCTGCCCGGGGAACATTCCGACGAACATGCAGACCTACGCGCACCCGAGCCCCGGCATGACCCAGACCGATGCCGATCGCATACAGGCCGCAGTCCTCGCCGTGCGCATGGGCTACCAGCCGCTCAAGCGGCAGGGCACGCCGGATGACATCGCCCAGACGGCCCTGTTTCTCGGCAGCGACCGCTCCCGGTACATCACCGGACAGATCATTTCGGTCGACGCCGGCGCGACGGCCGGTGGGGCACGCAGCCAGATCCAGGATATTCTGAATGCCCGCGCGGCAGCGGCGCAGGGTTGAGTCATGATCAGGATCATCATGATGTTCCGGCGCAAGCCGGGAACCACGCCCGAGCATTTCCGCGAATACTATGAAACGCGTCATGCGCCCCTGGCCACGCGGCTGCTGCCTTATTTCGCGAGCTATACGCGAAAATTCGTGCGTCATGACCTGAGCTACCGGCCCGGCGGACTCGGAGGCGAAGTCAATTTTGACGTGGTGACCGAATTGACCTTCGAAAACCGGGAGGATTACGATCGCATGGTCCAGGCACTCGCCGACCCTGCGGTCCACGAGCAGCTGGTCCGGGACGAGGAGCAGTTCATGGACCGCAGCCCCGGCAGCAGGCTGCATTTCTTCGCCGATGAGGAGTTCACGCCGCTGTCAACGCTGCGGGGAGCGCGTGCCTGATGGAGTCCGACGGTGAGCTGATTCGGATCCGGGACGAGCAGGCCATCCGTCGGCTGGTTGCGCTCTACAGTGATGCCGTGACGCATCTGGATGCCGCAAGGGCCGCCTCGATCTACGCCGCAGACGGTTGCGTGAGCATCGCCGGCAACGAGATCGTCGGACGGCCCGCCATCGAGGAAGGCATGCGCCAGACCTTCGCGTCGTTCGCGCTGCTTCAGTTGATCGCGCATGGCGGCTTGATCGCCGTGGAAGGCGATCGCGCCCGAGCGCGCTGGTCGACGATTGAACTGGCAGTGCGGCGCGATTCAACGGATCTGAACTGCATTTTCGGACGCTACGAGGATGAACTCGTGCGGCTGCCCGAGGGATGGAGGTTCAGGAAGCGTTCGTTCACGCTGGCCGGGCGCGCTCTGCTCGACACGGTCAAGCTGCAGCTGAACTCCGGCTTCGCATCTGCGGCAGCGGCCGATTGGCCGGTTGCCGGCTGCTGAACCACCCGCGGCCAGGCGGGCCCGCCCGGCGGCGTGCCGGCCGGGCACCAGCGCGGGCGCTTGCCCTACGGCCGGTCGCCCGGCGAGCGGGCGGCGAGGCGTTCGAACAGCTGCCGCATGGCATTGACGCGGGCCACATAGGCGCGGACCTCGTGATCCCCGCACCGCTGGCCGTCAAGCAGCCGAAAGCCGCGCCCGGCGTAGCTGTCCCCCGCGCCGGCACCGCACAGGTGGATCACCGCGGCGAGGTCCTGCTTGTGCTGCAGCGTCGCGGAGGACATGCGGTGCCGCGCCAGGATCGTGGCGACACTCCGGTCCAGGTAGGCGGAGGTCAGCTCCACGGCGTGGGAGGGCACCACCCGGGCGTACAATCTGTTGAACCAGCAGGTGTGCCCGCTGTTCCAGGGCCCGACTTCGGCGACCGCGTGATCGTGAATGCAATACCGTCTCGCCTCGGCGAACGTCCCGTCCGTAATCTGATACATCCCTACGGCGCTGGAGGCCGGCCTGTAGACCTCGAAGAGTTGTGAGGTCCACGACCAGCGCCAGTACGTGCGCACCACCGGATTTCCGGAGCCTTCCACCTGTCCCACGGCGGCCAGCAGCTCAGGCGTCATCACGTTCGTGGAGTACTTTCTGAAGAGCGGTGCGTACTGCAGCCACGTTTCGGACGGCGTCTTGTAGAGTGTGCCGCTCACGGGAAAGAACAGTTCCGATGGCTTGCGGGCGACCTGGTAGATCCAGTTGACGGAGAGCGCCAGCACCAGGAGCACCGCCAAGGCAACGACGACTCTCATGAGCCCTGGCGCGCGCCCGTAAGCATGCCACCAGCGCCGCCTCATGCGCGCCTTTGGCCAGGGCAGCGACGGACGGAAGCGCTTCGCGCGCTTTCTTGCGGCCTTCCGGCGAGGGCTGCGGGCGGCGGGCCGGCGCGGCATCAGCTCTGTTCCCCATTCACCGCAGGATTGCGCTTCGTGAGATCATTGCACATCAGCCGTCGGCGCACGCCATCGAAAGGCGTGCATGGTGCCTGGCGCACGCGGGTGCCCCGGGAATGCGGGAATCCGCTATGGTGCCGACCCTGTAGCATTGAACCCGGGAGTGTGGACCATGTCCGACGATCTGCGAGCGGAAATCGAGCGCCTGCGGGCGGAAAACGAGGCCTTGAAGCGACCGGAGCGCGGCAAGCTGTCCTTGAAGGTGAGCGAAAAAGGGGCACTGTCCGTGTACGGCATGGGACGGTTTCCCGTGACGCTCTACCAGGAGCAATGGTTGAAGCTGCTGGGAATCTCCGATGAGATCAAGGCATTCATCGAGGCCAACAAGGACAGACTCAAAGCCAAGGAGCCCTAGAAATCCCATAGGCGTCCCATAGGCGTCCCACAGATATCCAAGGGCGCTCCGGGCAGCGGCAAGATCTCAATTCATCGCAGCGTCGCCGCGAACAACGCCAGGAGCTCGCGCCAGTGACGTTCGGCCGCGGCTTCGTTGTAGATCGGAAAGTCCGCCATGGTCCAGCCATGGAGCGCACCGGCATAGATTTCGCAGCGGTGATCGACGCCGGCGTCGGTCAGTGCCTGGTCGAGCCGGCTGGCCATCTCCGGCGGATAGGACGCGTCCTGGTCGGCGCCCGCAACGTAAACCCGCCCCTTCATCCTCGGGGCAAGCCGATGCGGGCTCAGGTCCGAATCCGTTGCCAGATTGCCACCGTGGAAGCTCGCCGCGGCCGCAATCCGCTCGGGATAGGTCCCCGCGACGGTGAGCGAGACCGCGCCGCCCATGCAATAGCCGGTCGTTCCTACCTTGCCGCCGGCAACGTCGCCGCGAGTGTCCAGCCACGCGAGATAGTCCGCGCTGTCCGCTGCGGCGCGGCGGTTGTCAGTCGATTGAAACAGGTGGCCAAGGGCCCCGCGTACGTTGCCCTGCGCCAGGATCTTCCTGGGTTCCAGGGGTTCATAGGCTCCGGCGCGATAGAAGAGATCGGGCAGCAGCACGACATAGCCACCGTCCGCGAGCCGCTGGCCCATTGCAAACAGTGTCGGCCGGATGCCAAGGCCATCCATGTAGAAGATTACCGCCGGCCAGGGTCCGGCGCCCGTGGGCGTGAAGACATGGGCCGGGCATATGCCGTCGTGGCAGGAAATGGAAATGCGCTCGTGACTCATGGGATTCATCCTTCAGCGTAGTGCCGGCTGTCCGCCCGTCACGCCGGCGCTCGGACCGGGGCGGTGATGGGTTCTTCACCCACGAGCGTGACCCGGTGCAGCTCGCGGCCGCAGTTCAGATCGAAGGGCACGACCCGGTGCATCGTACCCGTATTGTCCCAGATCAGCAGGTCCCCGACGTGCCAGTCATGGCGGTAGATGTATTGGGGCTGTTCCGCCCGGGCCAGGAGCCGCGCCAGCAGCGCATCGCTGGCGGCCCGGTTCATGCCGACGACGTATTTGGCGCTGTACGCGAGCAGCAATGAGCGCCGCCCGCTGCGATGGTGCCAGACCATCGGATGTGTCCTGGGGGGGACGGCACCCTCGCCCCATGCGGCGAGTTGCTCCGCGGTAGGCGTGGGGAAGGCTAGCCGCTGGATCGTTTCTCCCGAATGCACCACTTCCAGCCCGTCGAGCAAGCGCCGTTCCGCCTCGGGAAGGTCCTCATACATGGCATAGGTATTGGCGAACTCCGTCTGTCCGCCGCTCGGCGCCACGACGCGTGCCCGCAGGATCGAGGCCAGCCCCGGCATGTCCGTATAGGTGCCGTCGATGTGAAAGAAAAAGGTCCCCTTGGTATAGTCCGCAAATATCGGGCTCTTCTTCGCGTCAGCCGTGATCTTGGTGATCGGGAGCCCGTGTTCCTCGCGCACTGTACCCAGGGTGCGTGCGAACCGGAGCTGGTGCTCGTCGCTGACGTCCAGGCCGCGAAACAACAGCACGCCGCGTTGTTCGAGCAGCGTCCTGATTTCCCTGGCAATGGCGCCACTGAGCAGCGTGTCAAGGTCGGTCCTGATCTCGGTGCCGATGCGCGGGGTCAGATCCTGGGTGGAAAATTTCATGCGACTCACTCCGAACGAATCGGCAGGGATAAGCCGGCCCCGGCCGAGTCAGTTGCCTGCGCGGTCGGGCGCAGCCCAGGAACTTCGATGGACAGGATCTCTTGTATGATGCCAGGGTAGACGCCGTTGCGCACGGCGCATGCCCTCCTCGAGGGCGCGATGAGCGGCCGCGTCGAGGTAAGTGGCGTGCACCACCGGACATGGACCACCGGAAAAGCGGGGACACATCGGATGGCGGGGAAGACCTGGCTGGTAACCGGCTGCTCCAGCGGCTTTGGACGGGCCCTTGCCGGGCAGCTGCTGGCGCGCGGTGAATGCGTGGTTGCGACGGCCCGCAGGCCGGAAACGCTGGCCGCGCTCGTCGCGCCGCATGCGGAGCACGCGCTCGCCTGCAGGCTGGATGTCACGCGGCCGGACGACGTTGCGGCCGTCGTTGCCACGGCCCGCGAGCGCTTCGGTACCATCGACGTGCTGGTCAACAATGCCGGCTACGGTCACATCGGCACGGTCGAGGACCTGCCGATTGAAGCGGCCCGGGCGCTGCTGGAGACCAACCTGCTGGGCGCGCTGGCGATGATCAAGGCCGTGCTTCCGGACATGCGGCGGCGGCGCGCGGGCCAGATCGTCAACATCGGTTCCGTCGCCGGCCAGGTTGGCTTTCCGGCGCTGGGTTTCTACTGCGCGTCGAAGTTCGCGCTCGCGGGCCTGACGCAGTCGCTGGCCGCTGAAGTCGCGCCACTCGGCATCAAGGTCACCCTGGCCGAACTCGGTCCCTTCGCGACCGGCTTCACCCGTTCGATGACCGTGATCCCGCCGTCAACGCCCGACTATGATCTGGCCGCGCTCTCGCGGGCGGCTGGAAACTCCAACTGGGGAGCCGGCGATGATGCCGCCGTCGGTGCCGCCGCGCTGCTCCGTGCGCTGGCCGACCCGATGCCACCCGTTCAGCTGATTCTGGGGAAGGCGGGCCTGGACGTCGTGGCCCGGCACGAGGCGCTCCGGCATGCCGAGCGGCAGCGGTGGGTGGAAACGACGATGCTGCGGCACTGGGCTGGCCCGGAAGCGCCCGCGGCCTCTGTCGCCGTCACTCAGGCGGACCTGTAATCTTGAGGACCGGCCATGGCCGCGCCCTGGAAGCACCCGCGCGATTTCAGGTCCATCCGCCCTTCAATGGCGAGCGGGCTCAATGGGAGTTGAACCTGTGGCACTCCTGAATGTTCGGCCGCTGCAGAATTCATTGCCGTTCGGCGTCCGCATTCGAGGCATCGGTCGCGCACAGCTCGGCGACCAGGCGGTTCGCGCCGCCATCACTGAACTGTTCGAGCGGCATGGCATGATCGTGTTCGAAGACATCGAGCCGAGCAATGACACGCAGATTCGGCTCAGCAACGTATTCGGGCCGCTCAAGGAACATCCGGTAAAGTCGGTCCGGCGCGTCGATCGGGACGGGCTGCCCGGCGTCATCGAACTGCCCACCAAGCCCGATTCGGGCGGCCTGGTCGAGTTCGACGGCAAGCAGCGCGCGCACTGGCTGCCCTGGCATTTTGATCATTGCTACAACGACGAATTGAACCGCGCCGGCGTTCTGCGCGCCACCGTGATCGTCGAGGACGGCGGCATGACCGGCTTCACCGATGGCATCGCGCTCTACCAGGCGTTCCCGAGGGAACTGCTGGCCAGGATCGAAGGCAAGGATATCATCTACCGGCTCGACACCCAGTACGCGAGCAACCGCTTCGGCCGGCCAGCGGGCCTGCAGATCATCCGACCAAAGGAAGCGTCGGCCGACTTCATGGCGCAGGCCAGGGCCATGCCGCGCGCGATTCACCCGGCGGTCTGGACCCGCCCGACCGGGGAGAAAGTGCTCCACGTCTCGCCCTACATGGCTCAGGGAATTCTCGGCGAGGAAACCGGAGCCGGATATGCGCTGTTCGAGGAGATCTGCCAGGCCATCAATCGCGTCGCCGCGCAGTGCAGTTACCACCACCAGTGGCAGTCGACCGAGATGGTGATCTGGGACAACTGGCGCATGCTGCATTCGGTTTCGGGCCACTCGCCCGAGAAGGAGCGCGTGATGCAGCGCACGACGATCAAGGGCGATTATGGCCTCGGACGCTTCGAGAACAACGGCGTCGGCGGCGCGATCCTCGAAAACACCCTGGTCTGATGCCGCGGCGCCCCGACGCCGCGAACGCCGGATCACCCGGCCGTTACGCCACCATCGGCGGTCCAGACCGCCCCATGCACCGCGCTCGCCTCGGGCGATGATACGAACGCCACGACGGCAGCCACCTCCGCGGCATCGGCGGGCGGCCGTTGACCGGAATAGCGCCTGATCTTGGCAAAATCGGCGTCGGCGGGCGGCCTGGTGTCCGTGGAGATTTCGGTCAGCATGGCGCCCGGTGCCACGGCGTTGATGCGGATCGGCCGGTCGGCAAATTCAACGGCCAGCGATTTGGTGAGCTGCAGCAGCGCGGCTTTCGACATGGCATAGGGCACGATGTAGGGCGTGCCCATCAGGGCACTCTGCGACAGGACATTGACGATGTTGCCCCGGGTCTCGAGCAGATGTGGAATGGCCGCCTGCGCGAACCAGAAGGGCGCTGCAGCATTGACCTGCATGATCCGCCAGAATTCCTCCTCGGGCACGTCGGTGGCGTGATTGAACCGCATCAGCCCGGCCGCATTGATGAGGATGTCGAGCCGGCCGAACGCTGCCACGGCGGCGTTCACCGCCGCGATGCAATTCGACCTGACGGCGATGTCCGTGGCATAGGCGGCGCAGCGGGCACCCTGCGCCAGCAGCTCGCATCGGGTTGTGTCCAGTCGGTCGGCGAGCACGTCCACCAGCATCAGGGCGATACCCTGCTGCGCCAGGGCCGCGGCGATCGCCCGTCCCAGGCCGCGGGCAGAACCCGTGACCAGCGCCACCCGCGCCGTTGCGTTATCGTGCATGGTTTCCCGATATGCCTTTCTGCATACCATACCACGCCTGCCGGCCGTCCCACGGACGCATCGTGTCACCTAAAGCATCGTGAAACGGACGCATCGCGGCACGGCCGCATCGTGACGGACCTAAGGCTCCGGTTCTGAGCGAGTGCTCAACCGGGGCATCACAACCCCGCGGAAACTGGTGTAAGCTGTCCACCGGATCAAAGGCGGGGGCGGGCCGGCGGTTGCTTTCGAACCCGGGCGCCAACGACATGGCGCATGGCCATTCGCACCGAATCGTTCCTGAGCTTTTCCGGGGAGGAAATCCAGAATGTTGCCTGTGCAGGACATCGTCGAAATTCAGCAGCTCGAAGCCTTCTGCCATCATGCCGTGGACCACCCCGACCAGAGCCTGTTCCCCCAGGTCTTCACTGCGGATGCCAGGTTCGATTCGCGCCTGTGCGGCGGCCCGCTCTGCGAGGGTCTCGAGGCCATCATGGGTTTTTTTGCACTCGGCAAGCCACCGCACCCCGCTCTGCATCACATGACCAACTGCTGGGTGCGCGAGGAGGGCGGACGGGTGCTGGTCAAGATGAAGTGGCTGGTGCCCGATCGCAGCGTTGACCGCATGTGGGGCGGGGAGAACAACGACTGGGTGGTTCGCACCGAGCAGGGATGGCGCATCCGGGAGCGCGTCGCCAAATTGCTCTACCCGCAGTCGATGACCGTGCCGGGTGCCGCATGATTGATCCGCGCCGGTACGGACCGTGGGCGCTGATCCTGGGTGCCTCCGAGGGCATCGGGGTCGCCTTTGCGCGCCAGCTCGGACAGGCCGGAATTCATTCGGTCCTGGTGGCACGGCAGGAACCTCTGCTGCAGGCGGTTGCCCGGCGCGTGCAGGCCGAGACCGGCGCCGAAACCCGTACGCTGGCGCTCGACCTGACACGGCCCGACATGCTGGACCGCCTCAGATCCGTGACCGACGATATCGAAATCGGGCTCGTGGTCTACAATGCCGGCGCCATCCACGGCAGCGGCGGCCCCTTTCTCAGCGCCCCGCTCGAAAGCGCACTGAAGGTCGTGCAGCTCAACCCCATTGGCCAGGCGACGGTCGCGCATCATTTCGGGCGGAAGATGGCCGCCCGCGGCCACGGCGGAATCATTCTGATGGGTTCCCTCGCGGGCAATGCCGGCGGCATGAATGTCGTCGGCTACAGCGCCTCGAAGGCCTTCACTCAGGTGTTCGCCGAGGG
>Ga0075029_100001188_pt1 | contig 14928 bp, 8 predicted proteins | sample LitLauG_LLR_2013_FD_71391 | JGI IMG/M metagenome (GOLD analysis project Ga0075029, IMG submission 71391) | Freshwater sediment microbial communities from North America - Little Laurel Run_MetaG_LLR_2013 | ecosystem: Environmental > Aquatic > Freshwater > Creek > Sediment | place: USA...
GACCAATATGGTCTCGTTCACTGGTTCGACTAGGGCCGGCAAACGAGTGATGCAGATTGCTGCCGAGATGGTGAAGCGCGTGGCGCTGGAACTAGGTGGCAAGTCCGCCAACATCATCCTCGAGGACGCGGACCTGGACAAGGCGGTGGGCAGCGGCGTCTTCGCGGCGTACTTGAACTCCGGTCAAACTTGCTCAGCACTAACCCGAATGGTGGTCCCTCGTTCGAAGTTGGCCCAAGTGGAGGACCTCGCCGTCGCGGCCGCCGAGGGGCTGGCTCCGGCCGATCCGATCACGGGTTCGAGCATGCTCGGACCACTGATCAGCGCCACCCAGCAGCAGCGAGTGCGCGACTACATCACCAAGGGCATCGACGAGGGCGCTCGTCTGTTGTGCGGAGGTGTCAACCCACCCGAGGGCCTCGAGCAAGGCTTCTACGTACGTCCGACGATCTTCTCCGACGTACGAAACGACATGACCATCGCCCAAGAGGAGATCTTCGGTCCAGTACTTTCCATCATTCCCTACGATACCGAAGAGGAGGCCATCGAGATCGCCAACGACTCACTGTATGGACTCTCGGGCGGCGTATGGGCCGGTTCGGACGAGAAGGCGATTGAGGTTGCGAGGAAGATTCGCACCGGCCAGGTCGACATTAACGGCGGCGCCTTTAACCTCGTCGCCCCCTTTGGCGGCTTTAAGCAGTCGGGCTTTGGTCGCGAGCGAGGGCTCCTTGGCTTTGAGGAGTTTCTCGAAGTCAAGTCCGTTCAGCACAACTGACCCACCGAGCTACCGGCGCGCGACGGTATAGACTCGTCACGCGCCGGTAGCTCAATTGGCAGAGCATTTGACTCTTAATCAACAGGTTCCGGGTTCAAGTCCCGGCCGGCGCACCAAGCAGTGTGAAGAGTCAGTCGACCCATGAGGGCAGAAGTTCAAGCCATCCTTCACTCGGCCTCGACCGATGCTTGAAGTTGACAGCCTCAAGGGAGTGTCTAACATACGACCGAGAAACCTTCGCTCGACGGGCGGCGCAGTTGGGTTTCGACTCCGTCATCTCCAGTTGACTTGTCGCTGACGAATCTTATGAAGGGCTAGATAGATACGCGTAGATCCGGTCAACGTGAGGTACGCAGCGAGTGGAACGAAGTCGACGACTCGAAAGTCTTTCGACCATTGCCTAAGAGTCTTCATCTTCATCGAAAGGCTAGTTCGCACGATCGTCGCTGTCGGATTGCCTACTGCGTCGACACCCTTCTCTTCCTTGAGAAACGCTGCAAATTGGCGGTTGCCCAAGGCAACTCGCGTCTCCGCCTTCAGCAGTTCACGGACGCTGACAGGAGTCCAGATCGAGACCACGGCCCCACGCACCACGACCTTCTCCTCATCGTTGTAGCGCGAGTCGAAGAAGTCGTCGTCAGCGAAGAGTGGTGGAAAGGTATCGAAACGCTTGCGGGCCTCGCGACTCGCGCCGTAAACACCGCGACCCATCAAGTGGAGATCTAGCCACTTTGCCATGATCGGCGTCCGCAGCGCCTCGTAGTACTTCTTAACGCCCCACGAACTTCCTTCCACGTCGTAACTAACAGTCGGACCGGCCGCGACCGTCTCATCAGTAGTGAGCCCTTCGATCAACTGCATCAAAGAGTTAGCATCGATCCCCACGTCCGCGTCGCAGTACAACCGAGGAAAGATGTCACCCGCCAGACGGTCGCCCTCGTTCAGCGCAAAGTGCTTCCCAATTTCGTCGATTTCAATGACGCGAATTCCTTCATACTCCTCGGCAACTTCACGCGTCCGGTCCGTGCAGCCATTGCAGATGACGAATACTGCGTACTGCTCCTTCATCGAAGCCTCGGAGAGTACTGCGAGGAGGCTGCGAATCCGATTCTCCTCATTGTGAGCTGGAATGATGATGGAGGCACGACATTCCATTCCGGTGATGGTAGCGCCTGAATTGCTTTGATCGCGTTCCACCTCAGACTCTCGTGTGCGACGCACTAATCGCTCGTGCCTTCACCAGCGGCCCGAACACGGTCACGTAAGGAGAGCGAGCAGCACCCACGAGAGCAGTTTGCAACTCGCAGGACACAAGCGAATGCCGTTGCCTACCCGGCGCTTCGGCCTCTATTGAGTCAACGGGCCAGATCTGATGGCTTGGATCGTCTCGACAACCTTCTTCGCGAGGACCGTCAACGCTCAATCCCTAACAAGAGATAGCTGTCTCAGCGAAGCGCTCCACTAAACGAACATCAGGAAGAACCGACCCTGTGACTCGACGATCCAACGTAGAACCCACAATGCGAAGGGCGTCTGAGCACTGCGTTGCCTCGGCATGATCTGCACGACTTCAGTTCACCACAATAAATCGTCGAATCGTCTCGGCCCGCAACTCCAATGACAGTCTGTCTCCAGACTCAGTTCTCCGAAAACGTGTGAAAACTGACCTGGCGAACGACTGTTATAGATTTGAAGGCGTGCACCAGTCGGCAGCGCGACCATTGGTGTCGCGACATTCACGTGTCCTTTGATCTCGAACACCATCCTCCGAGAGATCGCAATCCGTCGTAGCGAACGCACACCCCCCTGCCGCCGGCTTCGACGAACGAACCCCGGACAACGACGACTGAGCATCGATCGATCGGGGCACGGCAGGTCTCGCTGCCACACTCATGAGAGCGAGGCACTGACATCAATCCGAACCGACTATCTCTTTGGCTCTAAGAGTTGCGGAACTACTGAATCGTGAAACTGATCGAACACGACTTGCCATTTGCCAGGGTGATGGTGAACCTCCCCGTACCCGAGTGAGTCCCCTTGGGAACTGCCACAATGACCGTGAGTCGAGTGCCGTTATCGTGCGACACACGGGCCCAAACGCCGAGGATACTGCTCTTGATGGTTGGCTGAGCGTAAAAGCCGGTCCCGGAGATCACGATGGTGTTCGAGCGGCCAGCACCGATGTTCCCGATCACTCGAAGAGCTTGCAGTCGTGGCTTCGGCTTCGCCTTTGGTGTGATGGTGAGCGTGCCAGCAACGTAGGTATAGGTCACGGCGTAATTGCTCGCGTCCGCCGCCGGTGTCACCACTACGGTGGCGGCCGACGGTGTGATCGAGTAGCTGCCGGGCGCGCTCGGCGGCGTGGTCGAGGCTGCGTAGGTCGTCGATCCAGTGCCCGCATAGGTGTACGTTGCACTGGAGACCGTCGCCGTGTCACCGGACGCGAGCCCGGCAGTAACCGTTGCGCTCGAGCTCACCGTGGCTCCCGCAACAACCGAAACGTTCGTAGCCGACACGCTCAGCGTCACAGGAGCGATAGTGAGCGTGCCCGCTACGTAGTTGTAGGTCGTCGAGTAGTTGGTCGAATCTGCACTCGGCGTTATCGACACCGTGGCCGCCGACGGCGTCACCGAATAGGTGCCGACGGCGATGGGCGCGGTGGTTGACGCGGCGTAGGTCGTCGCTCCCGTACCCGCGTACGTGTACGTGGCGTGGGTGACCGTCGCCGTGTCACCGGTCGCTAGCCCGGCCGTGACCGAAGCGCTTTGGTTCAACCCAGCCCCCACCGTCACGTTGGCGCTTGACGCGGTGACGGTCAGCGTCAAGAGCGGTGGGCCTACCACCACGTTCGCCGTCCATTGGGCGGTGAAGACGATCGCCGCGCCGCCACTAGCGAGGGTGTACGTGAAGCCTGGCGCATGCGTCGACGTGCCGTCGCTCCAGCCCGCGAAGGTGTAGCCAATACGCGTGAACGGGTTGGCCGCAAGGGTAATCGTGCTGCCGTCAGCGCCCGAGCCTGGCGCGGGCGCGGTGCCCGTACCACCTCCAGCGGCGTAACTGTAAGAGTCACTGACGAAGGCTGACCACTGGGCAGTGAAGACGATGGCGGCGCCACCGCTAGCGAGGGTGTACGTGGAGCCCGCGGCGTGCGTCGACGTGCCGTCGCTCCAGCCGACAAAGGTGTAGCCAGTACGAGTGAATGGGTTGACCGGCAGCGTGATAGTGGTACCGTCAAGGCCCGATCCCGACGACGGCGCGGTACCCGTACCGCCGCCCGCCGCGTAACTGAAGTTGTCTGTAGCGTTCGCCGTCCACTGCGCGTAGAGGGTGACGGCTGACGTGAAGGGGTAACTTGCACCGCCAGCGTAGGGCGTACCGGTGCCATTGGCCGCGTCATTCCATCCCGCGAAGGTGTAGCCAGCGCGAGTGAAAGTGTTCGCGGAGAGATTTGCCGGCACGCTACTGGTCTCGCTGGACATGGAACCCGAGCCGCCGTTGGCGTTGAAGGTTACGGCGTAGCTGGCGAAGGAGATCACCGAGACGTAGTCGGAACTGATGTTGGCGACGTACGCGGTCGTCCCAACCGGATTGACTGCGACTCCCTCGGGCCCATTGCCGACCGTCAAGGTTTGGACAACCGTATTGTTCGACGTCTGGATCACTGACACGCTGGGTGTTGCGCCGGAGTTCGACACGAAGGCGTAAGCGCCTGAAGGTGTGAACGCCACTGCGTCGGGAGTCGTGCCGACGTTGATGGTCGCCACGACGGTGTTCGAAGAGACTTGGATCACAGACACGCTGTCACTGCCACTGTTCGTAACGAAAATCTCAGTACCGGCGGGGTTCATCGCCATTCGGGTGGGATTCGTACCGACTGTGATGGTCGTGACGAGAGTATTGTTCGACAGCTGAATCACCGAGACGGTGCCGTCGGTTCTATTGGTCACGTATGCGTCGGTCGACGTCAGAACGATCCCCTCGGGGCCGTTGCCAGGCGTGAGTGGTGTGGTGAGCGTGAAGGCGGGCAGCGCGATCACCGATATGGCGCTTGTTCCGCGGTCGGCCACGTAGAGGTTGGAAGCGGTGACAGCGATCTGCTCGGGCTGCGCACCCGTAGGCAGCGCTACCGTACTCGTGACGGTGTCGGTGGATAAGTCGATTTGGCTAACCTTGTTGATGCCATCGTCCGAGACATACGCGTAGGTGCCCGACGAGTCGATAGATATCCGGCTTGGATTCGATCCACTCGGGAGCGTGATCGTGTCCACGATGGTGTTGCTGGACAAGTCGACCTTTGACACCGTTCCGACATTGAAGTTGGCCACGTAGGCAAAGGTCCCAGCGGGGTTCACGGCGACGTCGATTGGACCACTTCCGCTCCCCGTCGAAATGGATCCGGTTACCGTGTCCGCTCCTGCAACACTGGTCAGTCCGACGGTCAAGACGGACGACATCAGAGCGACGAGCGCGATGGAAGCGGACGCCGTTCGCAACGAGTGACGCAGGGTGCGGTGGTCGCTTTTCATTGAAATCCTCCTCGAGGGGAACTACTTACGAATTGATCATTTTCTTCAGGGAAGCCTACTGTGGAAATCCTGATGACTGCCCCCAAAATGTCCCCGACTGCACGCGTGGACTCCCCGCGATCACGAACTTCACTACTGCGAAATACTGAAGTTCTTAGTGAGCCAGGCAGTTTCGGGTGGGATTCTGGACTTCGCGGACCGAGTCGGGTTCTGACGGAACCGTCATGCCACCGGCGGTATTGGCTCGACAGGAGTCGATATTGGCGAGTTTCCCAGGTGAAACACCTTGACCACGGCCCACTCATCGATTCCCCGAACGTTGCTCATCAACCACACGTGCGACGCCCGTGACGCTATAGGTGTATACCGAGGTGCCAAACGACCGATAATGCGTCGGTCGGCGAACGATCCGTGCTCGGACAACGTGACGTGAGGAATGACTTCGTCGAATGCCCCGCCGTAGGGGCGAAAGTCCGGGAACTCGAGCTGAATCCTCTTGGTTATAGAGCGAAAGGCCTCCGCATTGGACGGTTCCAAATAGACGACATCCGAATTGAACCAACGAACCTTGTCCATTTCGAAGTCGAACTGTGGGATTTCATCAAAGAGTGTCGCAAGTCGTTGCACCACGTCATCGTTCACTAATTCGAGTGGCTTGAACGGAATGGCCAGCGTGACGTGAGGAGGCACCATGAGGTCGTTGTGGTACAACCTGCAAAGCCTCCAAAGGTCGGGGGGGAACGTAAAGATTGGCACCAACAGGAGCGTCGAGGGCTGGCGTGTCTGAAGCGACGGAGATGGCGCTCCAGCCCGATCCAACGGATTGATCCACTTGTCCGGACCCATGGAGATCAGATGACTGATGTCCTCGGCGTGTGGATCTTCTGGACGCTGCGGATAGCCGAGATGAAAGAGACGTTGGGCAACGAGCGACAGTGCAGGTATCACGACGCCTTGGAGCGCGCCGATCGCCGTGAACCGCGCCAGCATCAACTGATCTACCCGAGCTCGACCGTCCTTGATTTCGGCATCCCCGCTCGATGCCGTGCCGAGCAACTCGTCGACCGTGGTCAATATGTCCCAGTTGATATTGAGAACTTGGACATCATGACCACGGTCGTCGATGTAAACCTCGGCGTCGGGAAACCACACGGTGCCACCAAGCGGCGTCTGTCGCTCGTAGCCCAGTCTCGTAAGGACGGTCGCCACACGAGCCAGGCACTCGTTGAATGGATACACGACGAGATCAAGATCTCGATGACGACGTGTTTGACAACCCGCCAGTGCGTCGAGGCCCCATCCCCCAGCGACCCAATAGGGAACACCTTCCTCGGTGAGTGCATTACACACCCGTAGCAACTCCTCCTCATCAAAGTGAAGGCGGTCGTGCTTGTCGATCCGAGCAAGTAGTGGATCAAAGAGAGGCCCGACGAGGGGCATACGTGCGAGTGAGCGAAGGAGCTTGACGCCGGAGAACGAGAGCCGACGAATCGAACGATCGACCATCTTCGCCATGCGAATGAGGTGCAGCCTGGTCAGTACTTCTCGCAAGTGATCGACGCGAGTGCGCGTGTCCTGCTCGGCCGAGACCTGCGACGACGATTCAGCCATGCACAAATCATAACTTCCCTCGTCCGAGATCAACTTCCGTGAAGTCGGCGTCGACACCCACCCCGAGGTACGAGGATGAGGAGCGCACTTCATTGTGTCCTAGCCGCTTCACCGTGAATTCATGACGACGAGGTAGCGACCTCGTTCCTTCGACAAAGACAATGAGGAAGTCACGACGTCACGAGAGTGCAGTACGCAGGCGAGTGCCACGGGCGGTAATGGTCGCGGGCGCCGCGATGGCCCGGAGGCGCTACTTCAATGCACGTCAAGACCGTGACGACCAATATCTGACGCCAGTCAACCACCTCGTCCCCGAGGTGCGAAGCCGCCTGGTGAAACTGAGTGCGCCCCGCCCTCACCGAGCTAGTTGCTAATCTCAACTTCGACCGAGGTAGGGCAAGGACCCGTCATCGACGACGACTGCCTTGGTTGGAGGCGACGTCCATCGTGCTACTCAGTCGTCGTGACCAGCATCCGAACTGGGAACGACGCGCCAGACCCGCTGACGCGGCAGCACCATGCGCACAGCAGATATTTGAAGTCCTCTGAGTTGACTCGCGTAGGAACGAATTGCTCTGAGGTCGCCTCGCCTCAGGTCCCGAGGAAGTTTGACCTCATTGATACGGTGCCCTTCTGACTTGAGTTCCAACAAGCGACTGCGCACCAGACTCGGCCGGCGATCCGCGTAAGGCTTATCCGCGTACACGTACCATGCGACCTGAGGATAGAGTTGCTCGTCGATGATCTTCCACATGGCGGAAGCCACTGCGATGTGGTCGGAGTGTTGCAGACCCAGAGGGAAGAGGACGACCGAAGGGCGAACTGCCTCAATCGACTTGGCAAGGCCCGCCAAAATAGCCCCCTGGTCGAGCTCGCCGAGTCGATAACCTTCTTGCAAATGCGGCTCCCACGTGAAAATCGCATGAAGTCGTTGAAGGGCCTCGCGCTCCTCGTTTCGGCGTTGTTCCATGACCTCGGCGCCTTCGACGAACCCGCAGTCCCGGTCCCACTGCGAGAGCGGTCGATCGCGTGGTGCGTCGCCAGCGAACAGCGTGTGAACGTGAGATTTGTGAACGCCCTTGACAATGCCCGAACAGGAAAAGACCGCGTCATCGAGGTGCGGCGACACAACGAGCAGCTGACCCCTTTTGCGAAGGGTTCCGAAATCGTCGCTCGGAGTGGAGGACGCAACGGACTCGAGCGTGGCGGATCGACCCCGACGACGGACAAATGCGCTACGCAGGTAGGCCATCGGACCGTAGAGGTATCCGAGTCGCTCAAGACGACGGAGGTCCGACGGAACCGCTTCAACGTTCGCTTCACTCGACTGGTGCCTGAGAAGTCGCACGATCTTCGGCACGAGTCGCACGAAATGCAGTGCAACCCTGTGGTCAGTGAGTAGCCACTTGGTAAGGAGGGCTGTGGACCCGGCTCCATAGGTGAACATCTGCCAGCGCAGGTCTTCGTAGGACCGACGGTGTTCGTGCCACGCCACTGCGACCGGAACGTAGCGAATCTTCTTGCCACTCATGATGAACTTCAAGAAGAGGTCGAGATCCTCGGCCCCGAACGCCTGGGTACCTGGGCCTAGTCGAGAATCGAATTCGAAGGTCCCGTCGACGCTTCGAACGCGCACGGCACAATTGCCGCCACCCCCGAAGACACCAGCGGTGTAGGGATAGAGCAGGGTGTTGGAGGGATTGACTTCACGGTCGAAAGTCAGCGTTTCGTATCCCTTGTTGAAGGCTCCGTAGCGTTCGAAAATCTGTTGCGCCGGCGATTCTAAGTCGGCGGCGAGTGTGAGACCGGTCACGCACACAATGTCGCCCGCCTCATCGAAGCCGCCCACGAGAGCGGAGAGCCACTCCTGGTCTACGACGATGTCGTCATCGGTGAACGCAATGATGTCACCGCGCGCAACCGCGATGCCGCTGTTGCGCGCGACAGAAAGACCCCGTCTCGGCTCCGCCACGTATCGCAGGAGCGGAGAATCCGCGAATTCAGACGAAATGAGTTCAATGGTTGTCGGGTCGCTGGGATCGTTGTCGACGACGATCACTTCGAAGTTCTCATAGGAAAGGTTATGCAGTGCTCGCAACGCCGCTCGCAACTGGCGAGGTCGACCGAAGGTGCAGACAATGACCGAAGCCAACGGAGAAGGACCCGTGGGCAACAGGGAGAAGTGGCACCCGTCTGCAGGCTGTAGTGGGGAGATATCGTCGGAATCTTCGGCCATCCCGTCGGCGCGCAAGTGAGCCCTGATCGCCGGCCCTAGTTCGTCGCGGATCCGCGCATTCAACTCTTCGGCGCTCACGGGATCCTTGGCGAGGTCGACAAGGACGAATCCCAGCGGATGATGATGCAGGCGCACCAACACGCGGTAGAGGACGTACTCGTTTCCCTCAGCGTCAGTCTGCGCCAGAAGGTCGGCAGGCGGCCGGCTGAGCTCGAATTCGACAGTCCTGATGGCTTCGAACACAAGGTCGGGTTCGGGACCCCTGACGACCAAGTCGTGCAGGTTCATCGCCACAACCAGACGAGCAAGGTGAGGGCCTTTGGCGCCCCCGAGCTTGCACGCTCCAATGCCATCACACCTTCCCCGGTTAGATCAAGGTCACGAGGGCGTAACACTTAGGTGACCACGACACTACCGCACGGGTCTGTATCTACTTCTCTCCGCCATCATCGCGTCAAGAAACGCGTTGGAACATGCTTGTGTCGAGGCGTCGAATCATGTTGACCTCGCACCAGCGTCTACTCCGCGGGCCATTCGAAGCCGAGACTTGGTCAACGCGTTCAACGCTCTCTGGAGGGTTGTCGCTCCCCGACCGTCGGTGCTCTTCGACCGATCAGGGGCTACGTCCATCGGGTGCAGAAGGCGAGTCCGGTGGTCTCGTCACGACATTGGCCCCAGTCAATCGATAGCGACGTATTGACTTCGGTAAGAAGAGAATGATCGTGATCAAGGAGTTGATCAACGTCGCAATGCCGATCGCATCGATTCCAATGTGGCCGATGAGCAGCACGATCAACACGAGTTGGGTGACGCTCCCCACCAGGCTGCGCAGGGTCAACCACCACACCCGCCTGTCCAGCCAAGCGAATGTGCTGTAGAAGATCATGACCGTGCTGCCGGGTAGAGAAAGAAGGAGCAACCTCATCAGCGTCGTGCCTTGCGTCGCATAGGCGTTGCCGAAGAGACGCAAGTACTGCGGCGCGAAGATGCATCCGAAAACGACGCTGGGCACCACGACCACGATGAGGGCTCGGATGGCCGAATTGGCGTGATGCCGCAGGGCTTCGGGTTCATGCGATGCCTCGACCAAGAATGACCTAACCACACTGAAGCAAAAGAGGCCCAGGCCAGTCGCGATCATCGCCGGTAAGAAGTAGTGGGCGTTGGCAACAGCTCCAAGTCGATGAATGACGATCAACGTCGTAACCGAGGGCATGAACACCGTCGACAACATTGTCGCGTATTGAGCTCCAGCCAACACAATGAGTTCGCGGGTCGACGGCAGGCTTTCGCTCACCCCACCCCTCGCCATGTGCTCAGGGATGCGGCGTTGAAACAGGTACCAGGTGACCACGATGATCGTGGCAATCACGGGCGCAGTCCAAGCGAGGAAGATGCCTTCGGACGACGAAAACACAATGCACGCCGGCAGGAGCGCGAGCTTCGCCAATCCAAAGGAGACGTTCTCGACTGCAACCCATCGCGACGCCCTGAGACCGATCAGCACAGAATCTTGCAGCGCGAAGATGGTCCACAAGGTCACGGCAACGACGAAGAGCGCCTTCCACGTGATCGATGCAGGAAGGAAGTTGTCGCCGAGGCCAAAGGCAACGTACGCGACGACGAGGATGAAGCCGAATGCTACGACCATCGCGTAAGCGCGAATGACGAACGATCGAGTCAGCGGTCCGGCGACCGGTAAGAAACGCTCGAAGATTGAGCCGAAGCTCAATTGGGCGAGATTGGCCAACAACACCATGGCCGCAATCTCTGCGGTCGTTCGACCTACCGAGGTCGCCGACGTCAAGTGGGTGGCCACTCCCCAAAAGACGATGCCGATGACGGCGCTGCCGCCCGTCGAGAACATCAGCGCAATCGCGTTCTGCACCAATCGGCCCGGTCTTCTAAGGCTCTTCAGTGAGTTAAGGAATGATCGCCTCGTCAAGTTTCGCCGATTTCAAGGTTGCTGCACGTCAGGTCACATTGCCATCTCAACTCGAAATGTAGAGACTCTTGGCATTGGCCTTCAGCCTCGACATTCTGGACGACGAAGACAAGACTAATCCGACGCTTGATATCTCCTTGCTCACCCCCGCGCGACTCGAGCACCGAGCGATTCACCCCGTATCGATAGGGATAGGCGATTCATGTTCGAACTCGCAGAGCTCTCGCGGACATTATTGCCAGGTACTTCTCAAGTTTGCACGCCCCCGGCGCAAAGTCGTTCAAAGCCGGGTCAGTACAAGTTTGCGGTCACTCGCTGACTCAATCCTGCACCCGCCTGCGTCGCACTCTTGACGAGACGTCCGGCAGTTCCCACTCCGGTCACTGTTACAACCACTGCGGGATCGCCAAGGGAAGCCAGCGACTTCACCAGGTATCGCTCCACTTCGACAGCGCGTTGACGACCGAGGGAGACAGCTTGGCGAGAACCGTTCGCCGCATCGCCGAAGCCGGTGAGGTTCACGACCAGATCGCCCTGCGCTTGTATCCGGCGAGCCAGGCTGCCAATCTGCTGCTTCAATTGGGGAGTCAGGACCCACGCCAACCTCTTGAAAGGTGAAAGGGTGACCGGATTCGAGCTGGCGGTGCTGTACTCCGCGACCCAGTCGATCTGGCTCGACTGGGGACTAGACGGGCAGGCGAAGTTCGAACTGCACCACGTCTGTTGCTGCAGGTGCAATGTCATCGGAACGTGAGGCACCTCAGAGGGAACGCTGAAGGTTCCCCACGCGCGGCCATCAAGTGTGTAGATAACCGAGGTGGGCGTCCAAATCACCCCCCACGTGTGCCACCGGGTCATGTCGACGTTGAGTTGTACTTGGTACTGGTTAGGCGCCGAGCCCCAGATGGTCGTCGCGGAAGTGCCCGTCACCACACCATTCGTTTCGTTGAAGTCAATCTCTGGCGGCCAACCAACCGTCGGCCACAGTAACTCGACGATCGTCGGACCCGGTCCGGTGACTCGGGATCGCACGAAATATGCTCCGTAGGTGCGCGCCAGAGCACATTGGCACAGGCCGCCATTCACCCACTCATTGTTGTAGGCCGGGTCTTGCCAGGAGTTGAGGGAAAGCAGACCGTTGGCAACGACCACGTGACCAGTGTCCCACTGTGAGCCGGCGTCACCCGACGCCATGCCGGCGAACGAACTCCAGCCGTCGGGCAGTGACGTGCCAGTGAAGTCGGTGACGTATTTGCGCACGTAGCCAGGAAGGTCCGCCGGCGACGGAGGCGCCATCCCCGAAGGTTCGGAGCTGTCAGGCGTACCAACGGGAAACAACTGCGACGTCGCCCGCGGCGCCGAGTGCGACTTGGTCTTGGTTCGAAGTCCGGCGGAACTCGCCGCCGAAGTGAAGCCCAGTGCCGTGACGCTCATTGCGAGCAAGAGCGAGGCGAACGCGCCGAGTCGAGGTCGACGAAGGCGTGGTGAGCGCGACATCGGGGCGCCCGACACTACAACCACGAAATCGTCGCCACGGTAAATCCTCCGGTTGAAAATGAACGACGGGCCGACCGCCATGATCCCTCGTCGCCCGTCGTTGCCCTTGCCAGCGTTCGAAAGATTCTAGGTTGGTCGAACGCTGGCCGCCGAACAAAGAGTCGTACGTGAACAAGTGAAACCGAGCGGCAACTTAGATACCAGAGAAGACTTCCGAACTCTCCTTTGTCGCAGGACGACGCGCCGCGTACTCGACGTATCCGTAACACTCCTGATCAGGATGGGTAGACCAATCCTCCAAGACCCTCGGGAAACGGACGAAACGACAGTCCCAATCTCGCGATGGTGTCCGACCCGGGCAGCTTCGTGGCCGGACGTACGAGTCCGAGGAGCGAGTCCGACCTGACCGGCAACGGTACGCCCATCCTTTCGGCGATCCTTAGTGCCGCAAGGAGCGGCTGCCAGGGTACTGAGATCAAGCGAGACGACGAGCCGACGGCGTGCGCGATTTCTCGCATGATGGTCTCGAAAGGAACTCGAGTCGCTTCGGCGAGCCCGACGACGCCCGACACTGGCGCTTCCGCGACCGCCAATCGAGACACGGCGCCGATCACGTCGTCCACGTGGGCCGTGAAGAGACTCGCCCGACGAAAGACGGGGATGAGCGGCAGGCGCGCCAGTCGCGACAACGTCAGCGTCATGCCACCCGCGGCACCCCCGTACACCAAGCCGGGGCGTACCGCCACCTGGCCGGCCTCGAGTACGGTTCGCTCGACGGCCAGTTTCATGAGACCATAGTCCTGGCGTGTTCCGAAATACGCCGACATGGAGGACACGAACACGACTCGTTTGACACCTTCATCGAGTGCTGCCTTCACCACTCTTCGAGTGCCTTCGACGTTCTTTGTCCACGCGCTCGCGCTATTGGTCTCGCGTAGGTCCCACGCAGCCAATACCAAGCTGTCGAGTCCGCTAAAGGAGCCGGCCGCGAACGATTCGCTCAAGTCGAGGTGCCGTGCATTCGCGACCTCGTCAGCAGTTCCCGGTCGACGGAACTCCACCACTTTATGACCCTGCGATCTCAGAAGCGTCGCGAGCGACCCACCGAGGTAGCCTGAGGCGCCGGTGATGCCGACCACCGAAGACTGGCCGCTAGGCATCGTCACCTTGGGCGACGAGGCGAGCAATCCGGTGTGCGTTCGCCATTATTGTCAAGGTGAAAGTCGTGGCAGATACGGTCGGGAATACCGACGCATCCACCAGATGCACGTGACGCCACGGGTGCACTCGGCCCAGCAAGTCGGACTGGTGCCCGAGCACCGGGTCGCGCGAGTGCGGGAAGCTGCCACCGAAGTGATAACTCTTGCCTGGTGCGGACATGGTAACCATCGGAACTACCGGAACGACGCCAAGGAAGGGCGCCGCGCGCATCAGCCGGGCGTTGATGGCTCGTAGCCTCTTTTTGGACTCGTCGTGCGCACTGTTCGAGTGGCTCAAGACGACTCGCGCCGGTTGATTAGCCTCATCCGGTCTTTCTATCGTAACGTCGAAACCCGACGACCACCATGAAGGCAAATAGCCCAGTCCTACGGTGAGACGCTTCAACAACATGTCCCTCAGCCCACGCAACGCCGGGGCTCGAAGGATCGCCGGCACGGCATCGTTCATCGCCTCGTTATAGGGGTAGCCGTGTATCTGCACCAAGTCCCGCCCGCTTTCATCGAAGGGCAGGACCATGTTGAACTGATTCAAGGTGAACGAGCCGTCTTGCGAAAGCTTCTTGTTTGCGCGCAATGCCGCCAAGGGCATGAGGAACTGGACCGACTCCTGCAGGTGAATCGGCTGGGACCAGCGACCTAGCGAACTGGCCACCAGGCGCGTCGTGCCGATGGAGCCGCACGCCACCAGGATCTTGTCCGCGCGAAAGGTCGACACGTCCCCGTCACCGACGTTACGCGCCGTGACGAAGGGTCCCTCGTCATCCTCGCCAAGAGCCAGGGCCAACTGGCCATCGACGTAGTCGACTCGCCCCTGCGCGATCAAGGCGTCGAAGGTCTGCGACGCCGAGTACACGTACGAATACGGGCACCCCGTCATACATAGCCCGCACGACACGCACGATGTGCCTCGAAGCGCCAGACGGGCCTTTCCCATGATGACCCCGTGGCGTCGCACTTGCAGGCGGTGACGCCGATACGAGTCAAGGATGCGACTCGAGTTCTCGCTCAACGCGGGCAGGGGATCGGCGTCGACGTAGAGTGGAAAGTACTCCTCGAGATCGTCGTCCTCACCCGAGAACGGCAGTACGTCGAGCACTGCTCGGTAATCCAACGCC
>Ga0075029_100001190_pt1 | contig 14922 bp, 15 predicted proteins | sample LitLauG_LLR_2013_FD_71391 | JGI IMG/M metagenome (GOLD analysis project Ga0075029, IMG submission 71391) | Freshwater sediment microbial communities from North America - Little Laurel Run_MetaG_LLR_2013 | ecosystem: Environmental > Aquatic > Freshwater > Creek > Sediment | place: USA...
TCCTCGTAATCGGCTGCTTCAAGCGGGTGCTCCGGGAAGGCCCGCAGATAGTCGCGCAGCTTGCGAAACTGAGCTTCCTCACGAATGCCAGAAAGCAACTCCTGACGCACCGGCCCCAGCAATTGCACCCGTCCCTCGCGCACCAGTTCGGCCAGGGCTTCGGTGAGTTGTCGCTCCCGCGGGTTGAGGTCCGCCGGTTTTCGGCGCAAAGCTAGCGACCAGACGGGAGTATCCACCAGAACCATCATGAGCGACGCCGCGGACTCTTAGCGGGACGGCGGCCCCTGTCGCGCTGCCGTTCGCTCTTGTAGTCGTAGCCGGGGTCAATCGATTTCGAGTCGGATGGGAAAGTACCGAACGCTTCCAGGATCCGCATCTGCTGCCGCCTGCGGACGTACTCCTCCAGGGCGGCGGTCACCGCTTCCTTCTTAGACTTGTGACTCCCGGCACGCCGCGCTTCCTCGATGAGCCCGTCATCCAATGCGAGGTTGGTTGCCATGTGTAAAATATTACACATGATAATGTGTAAAACAAGAGAGAAAAACACGAAGCTGTGTGTCGAGAGAGAAGGCCGCAAAAACGAGAGGCGCGGACTGGAAGCCCGCGCCCTCACAAAACAGCCAACGACTAACGACAATCGACCAACGACTGATCTACTGAATCAGCGTCCCATTCCCGTTCGGCTCTTCCGGCGGAATCACCACCGCCGCCGCGACCCGGTCTCCCGGCTCGACGTTCAGCAGTCGTACGCCTTGTGCGGAGCGCCCGGACTCGCGGATGAACTTCGATTCGATGCGGATGATCTTGCCGTACTGGCTGATCAGCATCACCTCAGATTTTTCGGTCACCTGCGAAATGCCGACGACTTTGCCGTTCCGTTCCGTGGTCTTGACGTTGATTACGCCTTTACCGCCGCGGTTGGTCAGACGATACTCGTCCGCTGGAGTCCTCTTGCCGTAGCCGTTCTCGGTCACCGAAAGAATGAGCGAGCCCTTCTCCGGCACCAGGTCGGCTACTTCGGGAGCGACATCGCCTTCTTTCGCCTCCACCTTGGCCTCAGGCTTGAGCGTGGTGGCCATGCCGACGATGTAATCCTTCTCGCCAAGGTTCATGCCCCGCACGCCAGTAGCGTTGCGGCCCATCGGGCGGACGTCGTTTTCGTCAAAGCGAATCGCCTGTCCATCGTGCGATGCGAGAAAGACGATCTGGTTGCCATCTGTCAGCGAAGCCGCGACCAGTTCGTCGCCCTGCTCGATGTTGATGGCAATGATGCCGCGCGACATCACGTGCGAGAAGTCTTTCACCGCACTCTTCTTTACCGTGCCGTTGTGCGTGGCGAAGAAGATGTACCGGTTTTCTTCTTCCAGATCGCGCACCGCGAGCATGGTGCGCACGGTTTCTCCCGGTTGCAGAGCGACCAGGTTCCCAACGTGCTTCCCTTTGCCGGCAGCGCTCACGTCAGGAATCTCGTAGACCTTCAGCCAGTAAACGCGTCCCGTGTTGGTGAAGATCAGGATGAAGGCGTGGGTCGAAGCGATGAACAGATGCTCAACGAAATCTTCGTCGCGCGTCTTCATGCCGGTGCGCCCGGTGCCGCCGCGTCGCTGCATGCGGTACGTCGAAATCGGAGTGCGCTTCATGTAGCCGGAATGGCTGACGGTGACGGCAACTTGCTCGTCGGCGATCAGGTCTTCCAGCATGATCTCGGCGGCTTCGTCCTCGATCACCGTCCGGCGGGCGTCGCCGTAGAGCTTCTTGACGTCCTCCAGTTCCTTGATGATAACTTTGCGCAGCTTCGTCTCAGAAGCGAGAATCGATTCGAACTCTTCAATCGCCTCACGCACCGATTTCAACTCGTTCGAAATTTCGTCGATCGAGAGCTTGGTCAAGCGATGCAATTGCAGTTCGAGGATTGCGTCGGCCTGCTTCGCGGTAAACGGCTTCTCTGCATTCAGCTTCGGAGCGCGTCCCGTGGTGTTGATGTCGATCTTCTTGCCGCCGAAATACGCCACCAAATTCTCTCGAGCGTCGCCACGATTAGCGCTGCCGCGAATGATCGCGATCACGTTATCCAGGTGATCGAGCGCGGTCAGGTAGCCTTCCAGAATGTGCTCGCGATCGCGTGCCCTGGAAAGCAAGTACGCCGTCCGCCTCCGCACCACATCGACCCGGTGGTCGATGAAGTGCTTGATCGCCGTGATCAGACCCATTTCCTTCGGCTGGCCATTCACCACCGCCAGCAGGATCATGCTGAAGCCTTCCTGCATGGACGTGTGCTTGAACAGCTGGTTGAGCACGATCTGCGGCTCGGCGCCGCGCTTCAATTCGATCACGATGCGCATGCCGTCGCGATCGCTTTCGTCGCGAATGTCGGAAATATCATCGATCGTCTTGTCGTTGACCAGATCGGCGATGCGTTCGATCAACCGCGCCTTGTTCACCTGATACGGAATCTCCGTAACGATGATCGCCTGCTTTTCCTTCGTGACGTTCTCGATGGCAGCACGGGCTCGCATCATGAAGCGGCCGCGGCCCGTGCGGTAGGCTTCGAAGATTCCCGCGCGGCCGTGAATGATGGCCGCCGTCGGGAAATCGGGTCCCTGCACAAATTTCAGAATCTCCGGCAATTGAGCGCCGGGATTATTCACCAGCGTAATCGTCGCATCGACAATCTCGGTCAAATTGTGCGGCGGAATCTTGGTAGCCATGCCGACCGCAATTCCGTCGGAGCCGTTGACCAGCAAATTCGGATAACGCGCCGGCAGCACCGCAGGCTGTGTTTCCGTACCGTCATAGTTCGGATAAAAATCCACTGCTTCTTTGTCGAGGTCCTCGAGCAACGCGGTAGAAACACGCGTCAACCGGGCCTCGGTATAACGATCGGCCGCGGGAGGATCGCCATCGACCGAGCCAAAGTTCCCCTGTCCATCCACCAGCGGCGCTCGCATGGCGAACGGCTGCGCCAGTCGCACCAACGCGTCGTACACAGCGAGGTTGCCGTGCGGATGGTATTTGCCCATCACTTCTCCGACGATACGAGCGCACTTACGCGTCGCGCCGCCGGGCCGAAGACCCATCTGCTGCATCGTGTAAAGAATGCGGCGATGCACCGGCTTCAGTCCGTCACGAACGTCCGGCAGCGCGCGGCCAATGATCACCGACAGGGAGTAGTCGAGATACGACCGCTTCATCTCCTCTTCAATGTTGACCGGCTGCATGTTGAGCGCGCCCGGCCCTGTAGGACCGTCGCCGCCCGGAGGAGGAGTTAATGGAAGTTCAGGATTTTGAGGATCGTCAGCCATGAATTAGCTCTCAGCTCTCAGTCGTCAAGCTCTCAGAAAATCTCGCGTTGGGACGGCCGTCTTCGGTTTGTCCCGCGGAGCCTAACTCCGCCCGTTTTTCGCCGCGAAGAATCTCGCTAAGTTGTTGCATACACAGGTGTTTAATTCGATAGTTTTACTCAAAGATTATATCACGTTCGCAGCGGTTTCAGGGGGTTGACGAGTGAGCTTCTCGGAGAACATCAAACGCGAGGAGCATCGACTGTTTGGGTCACCGAAATGTGTGGAGACACCGTGGAAGAGCGGCCCTTCAGGACACCCTTCAGGGCCGCGTAAGCGATCAAAACAATCGATGGGACTGAGCCCCTGCTATGCTCGCCGCAACGTGAGCAGCGTAATCTCCGGAGGCACGCCAATCCGAACCGGAAATCCAAACGTCCCTAGCCCGCGATTCACATAAAGCGCTGCTTTCTCACCGAGGGTGCCCCATCCTAACGTCGCGTCGTTTGCGACGTTAGGATGGGTAACCACACTGTCGACACCCTGGGCTTTTCCTGATGGCTGACGGCTGATAGCTGACGGCTGCATCTCCAGCCGATACAGTCCCGCCACAAACGGAGTAATCAGCCGCGCCGGACTCACACTGTGATCCACAATCTCAAACTTCACCTGTCCGCCATGCGTGTGCCCCGCCAGGCTCAGCTCAATTCCCAACTCGGCCGCGCGCTTGAACGAATTCGGATTATGCGACAGCAGCACATTCGGCATGTCCCGCCGAACCAGGTGTTCAATCTCCGCCAGCATCGGACCGGTCCGCTCCCCGGAATTGTTGGTCATGTGGTCGCGCTGATAGTCGACGCCGATTAGATTGAATCGTCCGCCATTGTGCTCAACCACCGCCGACGAAGCCCGCAGCAGCCGCATTCCCTTTTCGTGGAAGAGCTTCTCCGCCTCGTCTTCCACTCCCGCATAAATTTCGTGGTTCCCATTGCATCCCCAAACGCCCAGTGGGGCGCGCAGTTTCGCGAGTTCATCGATGCAGGCGTCCAGCGGATCGCCCTCGCTCGATACGAAGTCTCCCGTGACGAATGAAATGTCGGGACGCAGGTCGTTGGCCATGGCCACCGCCCGCGCAATTTCCACCGGAGGCATGTAGTCGCCAATATGGATGTCGCTAAGCTGCGCAATGCGCAGTCCGTCCAGCTCAGGAGGAAGATTCGCGATCGGCACATCGACGCGTTCCACCATGTAGCGCAGACGCCCCGCGGCAAATCCGTAAGTAGCGGCCAGAAAAGGAAAGCCTCCAGCCAGCGCCGCCGCGTATTGAAAAAACGTTCGCCGCGAAGGACTGAATCCGCCGGCAACGGTTTCGGAATGATGCCAGAGCCGCGCCGCAACATTCGTGCCCCACTCGATGGCTCCCACCAATTCAATCGCGACAAATCCGAAAAACGAAGCGACCAGCCACAAGCGCGCAAAAGTGGTGAATGACTTGCCGAGATTGAAGCTGCCAAAACTCACCCGCGATACGCCATGCCCCAGCAGCGGATCAAGCAAAGTAGCCAACAGCGCCGCGGCGAGCGCGATCAGTCCGGCATGAAGTCCAAAACGCCAGCTTGCGCTCGAGAGCGCAGCAATCCAAGTCCACGCCCGCACGAACCAGAAGCGCTGCACGGCGTAGACCGCTAAAAGAAACAGGGCGAAGAAAAAAACTCGGCTAAGGATCAGGGCAATACTCCATCCGATAGACTCCTACATTAGATGCGCAGCGGGCCAAAGAAGGCTCGGCCCGAATGCGCTCTGCGGCTCGGGCGCTATCTAAGGCGCCAAAGCCAAGGCGTCGGTGTCTAAACACTAGAGATGAAAAAGGCTCTGAAGGTTCTTGCCTTCGCGATTGGCTACGTAGTGGCTTATCTGGTAGTGCTCCTGCTTTTTCTGATTGCCGCAGACTTCCTCGAATCTAACTTCCATCTGCCTTACATCATTCTTCTCGCATTTCTCCTCGGCAATGTTTTAATGATCGGGTCGTTAGTTTATTTCCGACACAGAACTCGGGACAGGTGGATTCGAGGAGAAGCGGACAAGTGGCTTGCCGAGCGAATCCGCCAGACCAACCCACAAGCGCGTCTGTGGCGCAAAAGGCTCCAGCGGCGCGTGTTGTGGGTTCCTTCGGCAGTAGCACTCATGGTATTCCTCTTTTTTCCCGAGACCACAGGATTCGCATCGCACATGTTTTGCGGACGTTTCATCCACCTAGGTGAATACAGAATCAATACACCCCTGACATGGATTGTCGCCAGTCGCGACGATTCATCAGCGTGGGTCATTGCAACGAAAGGGATCGGGCGCACGGGATTTCGTACTTACTGGAGGAAAGAGGCCCCTGTCTCGGAAATGGTCTTTCACATCAGTTCCGATCCGGCCCCACCAACGAGCGAGTGGTACTTGGCGCACGCAAGAGTGCTATCAAAACAGACGCTACAATTTGGACCCGAGAAACTAACTTGCCTGGATATCGTAGCCTATGCTGAGACGCGACCAGTAGCGATGAGTCCGGACCTCGCTGAGATTTTATGTTCGAGTGAGCGGAATGATATAGGTGTCAATTTCGTGGGTCAACGCAGCGACTCTTCGGACTTTTACGAAGTGCTCCAAAGCGCAGCTAGAGCGAATTGAAAGCGGATTGTTCCCACTCATAACTCGACTTGCATCGAGCTTCTGCACAATCAGCCCCGCAACGGGTCCCTCACCTCAACCGCCCCATAACGCTGCCCGTGCGACAAGTCTTCCGAGTAGAGAACCGCTGCGCCGCAAGTTTCGGCGGCTTGCAGGATCAATGCGTCCCAATACGAGACCTTGTACCGCGCCTCGATTCCAAGTGCCGCGATGATCGCTTGCGGAGTGTTGATCACGATCTCCCAACTCAGGTAGTCCTCAATCAGTTTCGCGATCTCATCGCCAGGCAGCGGGTGCGCCCCCCGTCGGCGCAGATTGACGCAAAGCTCCTGCAGAACCTGCGTACTTAGAGCGCCTTGCCCCGTACTCCACAAATGCTCGATCAACTGCCGGGCGCGTTCGTGCTTGGGGCCAGCGTCACTGTCGTGCGCGTAAATCAGGATGTTGGTGTCGACGAAGTACTTGTGGTTTGCAGGCGCGCTCCGCCGAGTTGTCCGCGGTCGGGTCATGCTCGTAAGATCATCGCTCGTAAAGCTCGTCGCGCGACCGAGGTGGAGTCCAGCCTAGCTTCATGCCCTCGCGAAGTCGTGCCAGGGCGCGCCGCCGCGAACGATCGTAGCTCTTGCGCTCACGCAGGATTTGCTCAAGCCGATCCGCCAGCATTGCGCTGATCGAAGTGCCTTCTTCGGCGGCCAAAATCCGCATCTCGCGCAAGATCGAAGCGTCGAGTTTCAGAGTAATGTTGGTTTTCATGGAGCACGCATTTACGTGCAGCACAAGTATACGTGCTCGCTACGCCGGACGTCAATCGGGTTCCCTATCGGGTTGGAAGCGGCTCAGGAGAGCGCAACCCGCCCACCCGCTCCCGCGCACTCTGCAAGGCCCGCTTCACATGTCGAGGAGCCGTGCCTCCTGGAACATCGTGCAGGGTGAGGACTTCGGAGAGGCGGAGGCAGGAGTGGAAGCCTGCGTCAAATCCGGCGTTGATCGCCTGCAGATCGGCAAGCGGAAGTTTTTGCAGATCGCACCCGCGGTCCACCGCCAGAGCAACGGCTTTGCCGACCGCTTCATGCGCCAGCCGCGAAGGCACTCCGCGCTCGACCAAATATGCCGCCGCCGCCCACGCGTTCATGAAGCCGGAGCTCGCCGCCTGCGTCATTTTCGCTTCGTTGAACTCGACCGTGTTCATGAATCCAGTCACGAGCGGCAACATGGCAATGACAGTGTCGGCGGCGTCGAACAGAGGCTCCTGCGACTCCTGCATATCTTTGTTGTACGCAAGCGGCAGCCCCTTCACCAGAGTTCGCAGCGCGGTCGCGCAACCCATAACGCGCGCCGCCTTACCGCGAACCAACTCCAGCAGATCGGGATTCTTCTTCTGTGGCATCGCGCTAGAACCGGTCGAATATGCTTCCGGCAGCTCGACAAATCCATAGGCAGGAGTCGAGAACAGAATCATCTCCTCCGCCCAGCGGCTCAAGTGCAGCGCCAGCAATGAGAGCGCATCGAGAAACTCCAGCGCGAAGTCACGGTCACTGGTGGCATCGATGCTGTTCGCCGACGGCGCGTCGAATCCCAACTCCGCCGCCATCGCTTGCCGATTCAGCGTAAGCGTCGCTCCCGCAACCGCGCCCGATCCCAGCGGACACACATTCGCGCGCTTACGGCAGTCTGCGAGGCGCGAAGCATCGCGGAGAAACATCTCGACATATGCCAGCAGCCAGTGCGCAACCAGCACTGGTTCAGCAGGTTGCAAATGTGTGTACGCAGGCATGGCCGCGTTGCCCGCTGCGTCGGCGCGCGTGAGCAGCGCCTCGGCCCAATCCGCAATAAGACTTTGCACTGTGTCGATGCTGTCACGGACGAACAAGCGTAGATCCGTCGCGATCTGCTCGTTCCTGCTGCGTCCCGTGTGCAACTTGTAGCCAGTCGCGCCGATCAGTGCGGCAAGTTGCTTCTCGACAAAGTGGTGAACATCTTCGGCCTCGTTGTCCTCCAGGAAGGCAGGATCAGAAACCGCACGGCCGGCGATTTCCGCGAGGGCTTTCAGGATCTCGGAAAGTTCTTCGGAAGAGAGGACTCCCGCGTGTTCAAGCGCATTCGCGTGCGCCCGGCTGGCGGCGATTTCAAATGGCAGCAGCCGCTGATCGTAGGGAAACGACCGCTGCCAACTTTCAAATTCGGGGTCAAGCGGCTGCCGGAAGCGGCCGGACCACATCTTCATTGCGTGACCTCTACCTTTGCTTTTGCCTGCGTCTGTGCGCGGCAACGCGACGGCAGCCCGAGAATCCTGATAAAGCCCTCCGCGTCCTTCTGATCATAGCTCGCGCCCATGGTGAATGAGGAGAGGTCGGTGCGATACAGCGAAAATTCCGACTTGCGGCTGACGATGCTGACGTTGCCTTTGTAGAGCGACAGCGTGACCGAGCCGGTCAGATTCGTTTGCGTGGTCTCGACAAAAGCATCCAAGGCCTCGCGCAGCGGCGTAAACCACAGACCGAAATATACGAGTTCAGCGTATTTCAGTCCGACGTGCTGCTTGAAGTGCAGCAAGTCGCGATCAAGCACGAGGGCTTCGAGTTCGTTGTGAGCCGCCAGCAGCAGCGTGCCTCCCGGAGTCTCGTAGCATCCGCGCGACTTGATCCCCACGAAGCGGTTCTCGACCAGGTCGATACGTCCGACCGCGTTACGTCCGCCGATTTCGTTCAGCAGTTCGACCAACGAGACGGGATCAAGAGCTTGTCCGCCGACCGAAACCGGCACACCTTTCGCGAATCCAATCTCGACCTGCTCCTCCTTATCCGGAGCCTCTTGCGGAGACTTGGTCAGCTGCCACGTGCTATCGAACGGAGCGTTGCCCGCGTCTTCAAGCTCTCCACCCTCGTGGCTGATGTGCCACAGATTGCGATCGCGGCTATGAATCTTCTCGCGGCTTGCCGTCACCGAGATGCCGCGTTTCTCGGCATAGTCGAGACAGTCCTCGCGCGACTTCAGATCCCATTCTCGCCACGGCGCCACAACCTTCAACTCAGGAGCGAGCGCCTGGTAGGCCATCTCAAAGCGGACCTGGTCGTTACCCTTGCCAGTACATCCGTGGCTGACTGCTGTCGCGCCTTCGCGCAACGCGACTTCCACTTGGTGCTTCGCGATTACGGGACGCGCCAGCGATGTCCCCAGCAGATACTTGTTTTCGTACACAGCGCCTGCCTTCAAAGCGGGCCAAACGTATCCGGTCAGGAACTCTTCGCGCAGATCTTCGACGACAACCTTGCTGGCCCCAGTCTTGTAAGCCTTATCGACGACCGCTTCGACGTCGTCTCCCTGACCCACGTCGGCGACCATGGCAATCACTTCGTAGGCATAATTTTCCTTCAGCCACGGAATGATGATCGACGTATCCAGCCCGCCGGAGTAGGCGAGAACAATTTTTTCTTTTCCATGCAGGTCTTGCTTAGGCATGCGCGCTCCTTGAAGGGAAGCGACCCACGCCGCCACCCAACAGCCATACGAGGATGGCCTTCTGAATGTGTAGACGGTTTTCCGCTTGATCGAACACGACCGAATTGACTGAGTCTATGACCTGGTCCGTTACCTCGCAACCACGGTGCGCCGGAAGGCAATGCATGAATAATGCCTGCGGCTTGGCCAGTTGCATCAAGGCAGCATTCACCTGGTACTGACTGAAAATAGCAGCCCGTTCTTCGGCCTCGTGCTCCTGTCCCATGCTGGCCCAGGCGTCTGTATAGACAGCGTCGGCGCCCGCCACAGCTTTACGCGGGTCGGTCATGATCCGGATCGTCGCTTTCGTTTCATCTGCGATCGCCTTCGCCATCGTGAGAATCACAGGATTCAGCCCGTAGTTTTCCGGAGTTGCGATCGACACCTTCGCTCCCACCGATGCTCCCGCCAGCAGCAGCGAGTGCGCCATGTTGTTGCCGTCGCCGACATAGGCGAAGTGCAGCTTCTTCAGATCGCCGAAGTGCTCTTGCAGAGTCAGGAAGTCCGCCAGCGCCTGGCAGGGATGTTCGAGATCGCTGAGCGCGTTGATCACCGGAACTCCTGCATAAGTCGCCATCTGTTCGACCGTCTTGTGGCTGAATGTGCGCAGCACGATGAGGTCGATCCAGCGTTCAAGATTGTGAGCGACGTCATACAAGGACTCGCGCTCGCCGAGTCGGCTGGCCGTCTGGTCAACGAAGAATGTGCTGCCGCCCAAACTGTCCATACCGGCCTCGAACGTGAGCCGAGTGCGAAGCGAGGGCTTCTCGAAGAACATCACCATCTGCTTGCCCGCGAGAACTCCGCGATAGTCGGCGGGGCGCTGCTTCAGCATCGAGGCCAGATTGAACAGGGTGTGAACTTCGGCAGGCGCGAGATCGTGGATCGAAACCAGATCGCGCGGCACGTTCGACTCGGCGAGCAAGCTCGGCAGATTCGTTTTCACAGTTTGCGGGTTCATCTTCGGTGCATTCAGCAGTGCCACGGGTTCGGTTCGCATAGCCTTGTACTCACTCCAATTTAAAATCAGGTCTCAGGTCAAGAATTGCCCTTCCTGACGCCTGAGACCTGACACCTGGCTCCTAGGACAGATCGCGAATTCGCGCGGCGAGCGCGTGTGCCTTTTTCTTGTCGGTTGCAATTACCAGCACGGTGTCGTCGCCGGCGAGCGTGCCCACAACTTCCGGCCAGTGCGATGCATCGAGCGCCGCCGCGACCGGCTGCGCGCTGCCTACCGTGGTTTTCACCACCAGCAAGTTCTGCGCTTGGCGGATTTCGACCACAAACTGGTGTACCAGGTGCATCACCGAGGGCAGAACACTGTCCGCTCCTGCGCTTTCTCCAGAACGCCGGTAGCCTTCCGGCCCTTTGACCAGCTTCAGCTCGTGAATGTCGCGCGACAACGTTGCCTGGCCAACCGCAATGCCTTTCCGCTCCAGTTGGTGCTGGAGCGAGTCCTGGCTTCCGACCGGGCCTTCGTCGAGCAGGTCGAGAATCGCTTTATGACGGGCTGTCTTGGACATGAATAAAAATGCACTCTTGTGAATAAGTATCCATGTCGTTGGAGGCCTGTGTCAAGCGGGAAATGCTGCCGGGAAAGAGACGGGGAACGCCCTCAGTAACCGCTCGCAGAGGGACGGCCGAGGGTGGCGCCCGGCGTTTCTATTGCTTCTTGCTGTTGACCGGAACCTGGAAATCTACTCCGCGGTCATCGTTGATTCTCCGGGTCGCGGGCAAGTCGAGGTCAGCGAGCAGAATCTTGGTGGTGCGCCCAGCCCCGAAATCGAAAAGCGTGTCGCCCACGATTGCGTAATTGAGGACGTCGGATTTGTGGCCGTCCTTGAAGACGAGCACCGTCGACAACTGGGCGACGACCGGTCCCTCGGTTTGCGCCGGGCCGGGCTTAACCGCCTCCTCTATTCTCGAATAGGGTTCGCGGTCGATGGCTCGTCTGTCTCGCGCCCGCGGAGTCCGCTGCGTCGCGGCCGGCTCGTAGTCCTCATCGTCAGAATCATCGTCGGCGGCAGCCGCGTAGGGAACGGGCACATACACCGGTTCGCTGATGCCAATCGGGAAGTAATCCTGATCGTGATGATGGCGGCGATGCCGCGCTCCGGAGATTCGCGGAGGAGCACCCTGCGCCAGGAAGAAGTTGGCGCAGCATCCGCCGAAGACTGGCCAGCTGTTGCCATAACCGTTTGGTCCAAGCGAAGTCACGCTGGCCCGGACGCCGGGAGTTGGATTCATGTGCCCGCCAAAACCTAAGGAAGTGACGGAAGCGGGTACGCCGTTCACCTGCGATTGCAACGGCAAAGAAACGGCAAGAGAAAGCAGTACCACCAGGATTGAAGACGGGAAAGAAGACGGGAAAAAGGAGCGCACACCGGCCAGCATGGGAAGCCTCCCCCTTAGGTAGGGTACACGAGTTTCGGGGCCTACCTGATTAGAACTGCCGGCGGTGGCGGAAGTTGCGTGAAAAGTTCTCAGTCCACTGACTTTTACGCAACTTTACGCAGCGGTGAGGGGCACGCGCGACGCAAGATGCCGCAATTCCACGACCCGATGACGAACGTAGCCGTCCTCGGTCAAATGTGCGGACGCGGTGGCTTTTCGGCTGCCGGCGACCATCTGATCGACGGGGTGGCGTTGCGGAAATTGCGGGTCGAACTCCCGGCAAAACTCGCACGGGCGGCTGGAGCGAGTGTCGAAGCGTCTCACGACTGCTGGATCAATGTGTTCCACGGAGGAAGGCTCCTGGGAGAGCGAACACACTCTCCTGCTTTTATGAGGCAGGGTCTAAACATCTGCCTATGATTTTCGTATGATTGCCTGACCCGACGCATTTGTACTACAAGGGGTGCCGGGTGTACAAGCCTTTTGACTCGCCCAGAAAATGCACCACTCTCGGTGCTCTTTTACAAAGAAGGCATCAGATTTCTAGTGCCATTATTATTATTTCGAGTTTCGGTTCGCCTGCAGGATAAGTCTATCATCTGATGCTTGGAGACTCCGTTGAGCGTAACCGCCGGCCACACAGTCTTTCTCTTCGATGTCGACAACACCCTTCTCGACAACGACCGCGTCACCGACGACTTGAAACGATATCTCACTACGAAAGTGGGCGCTGAATGCGCCGGCCGCTACTGGCAAATCTTCGAGCAGCTGCGCACGGAACTTGGCTACGCCGACTACCTCGGCGCGCTGCAGCGCTATCGCGTCGAACGGCCCCGCGATCCGGAACTGCTGGCAATGTCGCGTTTCATGATCGACTATCCCTTCGCAAACCGTCTTTTTCCGGAGTCGCTCGATGCCGTGGCGCACGCGCAGCGCCTCGGCCAAGCCGTCATCTTGAGCGATGGAGACGTAGTTTTCCAGCCCCGCAAAGTCGATCGCTCCGGACTCTACGAGGCCTTCCAGGGCAAGGTTCTGATCTATATCCACAAAGAACTCGAACTCGAAGACGTCGAGGCGAAGTATCCCGCAGCCCACTACGTCATGGTCGATGACAAAGTGAGAATCCTGGCCGCCCTCAAGCAGTACTGGGGACCACGCGTAACGACCGTATTTCCGCGCCAGGGCCACTACGCGCTAGACGCTGCAGAAGTAGCACGCTATCCCAAACCAGACATGACGATTGATCGAATCGGAGACCTGCAGAAATACGAGTTGGACCAGATCTTGAAGGCCGGAAAACCAGCTCCCAGTCCAACTCCTAGCCACTAACCCTAGCTACGAGCCCCTAGCCCCTAGCCACTGACGTCCGCATCCTCATCTTCCTGAGGCGCTCCCGCGCTGACCAGCTTAGCCAGTTCTCGATTCAGAGCCGTGCGGCTCTCTTCAGGAAGCTCCAGAAAACGGAAGGGCTGCAAGCATCCCTTCGTAGCCCACATCGGAAAAAGCATCTGCGCGCGGCTGCGAATGCTCGTATTGCCCAGATGAAACACCACGGTCACGCGAATCCCCTCATCCAGCGGATTCTCGAGCGAGATCAGTCCGCCATTGACCGAGAGTTGGCTGACGCGGCTGCGAATCTGGCGTCCGTTTTCGAGCACCAGCACGGCGAGGATCGATCCGCCCAGTTTGACCCGTGCGCCGCGGTGCGCCTTCTGCGGAATGGCATGAGAGGGCATGCTGCTCAATTCTGCCTCACCGGCGGGTAACAGGGCAGATTACGAAAGTTAGTCCTAAGACGCGCGCGGCCACAGCTTGGCACTTCCACTTCCGCCATGCGACAATGCTTCGCCGTGAAACGGAGGAAACGAATGGTCAAACGATTGGCTGTAGTGGCATTGGTTTTGTGCATGGCAGTCTCGGCCTTCCCTCAGAAGACCAAGAAGGCTGCCGCCGCGCCTGGAGCGGTCGATAAAGCCTACCTGCAGAAGATCTGGGACGGCTGGTGTTCCCTCGACGTGGCCGGCCAGAAGCAGTATTACGCGCAGGGTCCGCATGTGTTCTTCGACATCGCGCCGCTGAAGTACGGCAGTTGGGACGAATATCAGGCTGGCTCGGCCAAAATGCTCGCCGATTTCAAAGCCGCGCATTGTACCGTCAATGATGACGCCCAGATCCACAAAATGGGGGATGGTTACTGGACCACTTCCACGGTCGCTTTCGAAATGACGCACAAGTCGGGCAAGATCGACATGGGCAACTTCCGCTGGACAGCCATCTTCGAGAAGCAGGACGGAAAGTGGCTGATCGTGCACGAGCACGTGTCATCGCCGATGAACTAGCTGCACGCAAATTGCGTGGAGACGAGCTTGCCTCGTCTCCGCCTGGGGGCTTTGTGTAGGGCAGGCTTCAGCCAGGTCACGAGCGCCCAATCAGACGCGGGCTACAAACTTTGCCGAAAACCCCGCAACGCTCCCACAACCGAAAACTCCACAAATGCCCGCACAACCGTGGAAGAGCGGCCCTTCAGGGCCGCGTAACCCGCCTCGAATTGATGCGGGCTTTAGCCCCTGAGGGATATCGCGATCACCGGTATCCCTTCCAGAAGAAATACGCGCTCATCACCGTTCCAACCACAATCACGAACCACCGAATGTGCTTTCCCGCCAACTTCTGCGCGTAGTGCGCCCCGAAATATCCGCCAAAGATCGCGCCCACGACCATGATCGTGCCTTCTTTCCACACGACCGCGCCGGCCACGATGAACGTCACAACCGCGATGCCGTTGATGATGCCTCCGAGCACTACTTTCAACGCATTCATGGCGTGAATATCGGTCATCCCGAGCGCCGCCAGCATCGCCAGATTAATGATTCCAACTCCTCCGCCGAAATAGCCTCCGTAAACCGCGACGACCAGCTCGAACAGCGTGGCAATGGCCAGCGCCGAAGTCGAAGCATCGCGCGCCAGCGATCCTCCGGAACTGCGCGACAAGCGGTTGCCAAAGACAAACAGCAGCGTCGCGCCAAGCATCAACCAGGGCAGCACGCGCAGGAACGTTGGCGCAGGAGTGTGC
>Ga0075029_100001191_pt1 | contig 14921 bp, 25 predicted proteins | sample LitLauG_LLR_2013_FD_71391 | JGI IMG/M metagenome (GOLD analysis project Ga0075029, IMG submission 71391) | Freshwater sediment microbial communities from North America - Little Laurel Run_MetaG_LLR_2013 | ecosystem: Environmental > Aquatic > Freshwater > Creek > Sediment | place: USA...
AGTATTTTCCGCATCTCTTCAAAGACTGGCAGCAGGCCGCACAGATTTTCAGCCGGCGCCCCCTCGAGGGCCCGCGCTCATGGCGCTTCAAGCGCAAATTCCCGACCATGAAAGACGCGATCGACTTCGCGCAAGCAGAGGGTGTCGACCTACAACCGATGTACGAAAACCCCGTGGATTACATGACCGCGAAACTCCACGAAATGAACAAATACATCCACCTGCACGACTTCGTCGAATTTATGAAGGAAGTGGGAGTGCTGAAATTTTCTCCGGAGATTCGCCCGCCGCTCGGGATGGCCAAAATAGAGGATCCCATCGGCACGGTCTGGGGTTCGCCTTACGAAAAACTCAGCCTCCGCGAAGCCTACGACAAAATCCTTTTCGAGCAACTTAACCAGTTTGCGCGGTCTCTCGGGATAGATCACATCCGCAAGGTGAAACTCCGCGGCGGCGCCGGCGTGTGGGGTTACACCATCAAGGGCGTCGACAAGGTCTGGACGAAGCATGCGGGCCCGGAGTCGGTCCTCACACACGAGCTTGGGCACCAACTGCATTTCCGGTACCCGGAACTCGACGAACTCATCAAGGACCCGAACACCAAAGAAGAGCTTCGCGCGCTTGCCGACATGCGTTACGAGGGCACCCCGCAAGAGCAAGTCAGTCCCTACTATCAGAAGTACGTGCGCAAAGGAACGGAGAAGATCGCGAACCTCATCCACGCCTATGTGCACATGCAGGAAAGGGGCCGGCGGGTCGCTCCAAACACTTTCGCGCGGCTTGACCTCATCATTCAGCGACACCCCGAACTCCAGGCGCTCAGAGAAATTCATCCGAGCGTGGCGCTCGGATCGAACGAAGTGCAGCAAAACCTCTACGTTGGCCGGCGGATTTTCGGGTACTACTACGCCCCCGAAGGCGCCGCGCGGGTCATCAACAATTACCTCAAGCCGGGGCTCGCGGGGAAACCGCTCTATGAACTCGCGCGCCGGCCGGCAAACTTCTTGAACCAAGTGCAACTCGGAACCATCTCCGGATTCCACTTCGTTTTCACGGGGATGGACTCGACCGTGAGCATGTGGTCTCTCGGCCTGCAACGGCTCGGCCGCGGCGAAGTTTTGAGTGGTTTGGGCGCCATGGCGAGAGGAAACATCGTCTCGGCGCCGATCGAGACCTACATCCGCGGAAGCAGGGTCCTAAAGCAGTTTTATGGGACTCAGCAAGGCCAGTTCTACGCGGACACGGTGAATCGTCTCATCAAAGCCGGCGGGCGCGTCAAAATGGACAGCTTCTACCAGAACTCCTCGGTTGAGAGTTTTATGCGCGCATGGCGCCGCGGTATGCACGGGAGGGCGGCTGCGCATGCAATCCCGGCCGCTGTTGAGGCGCTTGCGTCTCCGATTATGAAACACTGGGTCCCCAGGATGAAACTCGGCACGTTCTCGCTTCTCGCGGAAGAAGAACTCGCGCGCCTGGGGCCGAATGCGAACCTCTGGGAGCAGCGGGGGGCTCTCGCGCGAGCCTGGGACTCGACCGACAACCGCCTCGGCCAACTCGTTTACGACAATCTCTTTTGGAATCGGACGCTCAAGGATATTGGGCTTATTTCTGTTCGATCGCTCGGTTGGAACCTCGGGACCTTCCGGGAAATTGGGGGTAGCTACGTCGACGCGGCAAAGTTTGTGGCCACTCGAGGGAAGTCCGGCGTGACTCCGAAACTCGCGTACACCATCGCTCTGCCGGCGGTGATCGCGATGCACGGGGCCATGTTCCAGTACCTTATGACAGGGAAAGGTCCAAGTGAACACCTGGACTATTTCTACCCGAAGACTGGCCGAACTAATCCCGATGGCACGCCAGAGCGGGTCGCGATGCCCTCGTACATGAAGGACGAGTACGCTTACGCGAGCGGTTTCAGGTTGGGCCCAGAGCGCGGCATGCGCCAGGTTGCGACGACGCTCGGACACAAAGCGAACCCGGAACTCGCCATGACCCTCGAAATGCTCCGTAACCGCGACTTCTACGGAACGAAAATCAGGAATGAGGATGATCCTCTCGTGAAGCAAACGGAGGACACGATGAAGTACGTGGGCGCGCAGTTTGAACCCTTCTGGATTCGAAACCTCGAGCAGCGCATGCAGCAGGAAGGCGAAATGACGCCTCGCAACTTCGTCGAGTCTTTGTTCGGCGTGATGCCAGCGCCGCGATCGGTGACGCGATCGACGGCCGAAGCCCTTGCCGCGGACTATCTCGCAGAGCACATGCCGGAAGGAGCTCGGACGCCTGAAAAGGCCAAGACTGCGCGCATCCGCGGTGAACTCATGCGCGAGTTTCGGACGAACGACCCGAAGCGATGGGCGAATCTCGGCGATGCGATGAAGGCCGGCCACATCAACCCTGCCGATCGCAAGGAAATCTTCCAGGCGATGCGTATGAGTCCGCTTCAAATGATGGTGAAGAGGCTCGGCTTGGAACAGGGGTTGAACGTCTACGATCACGCGAACGACAAAGAGAGAGACCAGTTGGCGCGCATCCTCAGAGGCAAGGTGCATCTGATACGCGGCATCCCGGAAGAGCGGCGCCAGGAAGTGAAAGAGCGTCTCAAGAAGATTTTTGGCAAGGCCGAACCAGACCTAGAACTCCTCGAGGACGAAGACGAGGGAGTGCCCACCCGCGAAGAGACGGTCCCATAAAGTAAATATATTTACATTTTCAGGAGGGGGTCCCGGACGAGTCTCGGGGTGAAACCCGTCCGGGTTGGGGTGGTGAATCGGGGCACTACTTTTTCGCGGCGGTGGCGGAAGCCGGTGGCGGAATCGGCGTGATGACGAGCGTTGCGGACTGTGCGGTGAGAGGCGTATCGCTGACCGAGTCACTAGCCGATAGACCGTTGACCGAATCCGTACCCGTGATCGTCGCCGTGCCGGGGCCCATCGCCGTGATCAGACCGGTGACGGGGTCAACACTCGCAATCGTGGGGTCGCTCGACGTGAAGGTCGGCGGACCTGCAGGGGCGAGCTTAGAACCCGTCCCGTTCAACCCGGACCATTCCTGATAGACCGCTTGCGCGGTCTGACCAACTTGAATCGTTGCTGGCATAAGTTTGTTTCCTTTCGAGTCGGTGATCGTAAGAGTCGCCGACTGCGCGCTTGCAAAAGCCTGTTTGAACGAGGCCGCGAGGGATTCAAACGCGGTGGCAATGCGTTCGAGGGCGTTTGCGATTCTCGCTTCCTCGTGGACTTGCTTTTTGTCAGGCATAGTCACCATCCTATTCGAGAATTTCCGGAAAGTCTCCATGGTTTTTCCCCAGACGGACCGAATCGCCAACATTTTCGCGCTCACTTCATCTGCAAAGCGGAAAGTTTGGCGCCAAGCGCGGTCCTCGCGGGGTCGATCGCGGTGCCGGTCGGTCTCGAGAAACGCTTCACGAGGTCATTTCTGTGAGTCTTCGCCGAACGCACCCCATAGAGATTCTTGGCACGGCCGGATGCCACGGTCTTACTGTATGCGTTCATCGCTTGCGTGGTACCGCCGAGGGCGCCGATTTGCGGGATAACGGTCAGGAGCGCGGAAATCTCGTTCACGATGGTCCCGAAGATCACTTCAATTTCGGCAGCGGCGCTTGCGCTCTTCACTTGAGCAGCGGCGATCAGGCTCGCAACGTCGTTCTTCAAAGCAAGTACCGCGGCCTGCGCTTGCGAAAGAATACCTGGCTGTGCCGACCCTGCGGCCTTTGCCCAATCAGCGAGATATTTCTCGACTGCGGCAACCCCAAGATCGTAAATTTTGACCGCGGCCATGACCGCCGGCGCGAGAGGAGGATCCGCAATTTCGACAATCACCGCGGCGCCGTCCCCGAGGGGCGCGATGAGCATGATGATGTTGTCGGCTTCGGTAAGCGCACTCGAGAGGTTGCAACCCTCTTCCGTGCCGAGTGCCAGGACCGCAACTCCTCCCATGGTAATGAGTCCGAATCGTCTCCGCGTGATTAACTCCATGCCGTTCCTCCCTTTCGTCTGTCGAAGCAACTTGGCCGTACCGGTCATCCTTGACTGCTGTTATACTACGTCCGGTCCCCCAATGGAACTGAGAGATGAACGCCAAAACCGAGAACTCCGAAATCCTCCTCGATATTACTGAGCAGATTCACGACTGCGAGTCGGAACTCAAGTCTCTCGAAGCCACAATCCACGAATACGAACAGGTCCTTGTGCGGAAGGCTGAACTCGAGCGCACCATCCGTTTTCTCCGGGACGTCGAGCGAAGCATAGAACGCTAGGTTTCTTTCGGGCCCTTCGTTTCCCAAAGTTTGTCGAGAAAAGAAGTCGATTGAGTCGCGAGGTAGTAGGTGTGTTTGTCGAGGGCACTCAAACCGATCTGGACGTTGTCGTAACCCTCGCTCGCAAGCCGCGGGTCAAACTGAAATTGCTGCGCGCTCATGAAGAAGTACGACATGATCTCCAGAAAGGTCTCTTCACTTACGACAAAGCAGCGTTTTCCGTCGATTATTTTGCACTGTGCGTACTGGACCACGCCGCGGATCATCGGAAAAAGCAAACTGGTATCTAAGCTCATGGTCAGTTTTTCTCCTCTGAGGTCATTGTTGCCTCACCGCTTTCATGCTTTGCGATGAACTCTTTTAGCGCCTTGAGCATGTCCGCGCGCTGTGCGTTCGAAATCCAGGTGAACTCCGCTCCGTTAAAGTTGAAGATCATCAGCGCGAAACCCCACTTCTCTTCGGCTGCTCCAAGGTGAAGACGGTACGAGTCAATCGCCCTCTCGAGATGCGCGGCTATCTCGCGGCTCGCCGCTTTCATCATCCGAACTCTTTTCGGGTTCATCGGTCCTTCCATTTTGCTGCTCCTTTTGATAGGCGTTCTTTTCTAGCAGGGGTTTGAGCGCTAGGTAAAGTTCGCTGGCCTCGCCCTCGCTCGCGCAGGCGATCAGAATTTCGCGACCGCGCTGCGTGACTCGTGGTGTCACTAGCCTTTCACTTCCCCGGGCCAGGGCCCGCGCTTCGGCTTGTACTCTTGGCACACGCACCCCGCCGGCGAGTGGCACGGTCCTTGGCCGTACTCGGTGATCGCGCCGGCGCCGGCGAGCGTTTCCGCGGTCCCCTTCCAATGATCCGCCTTCCTGTGTCCACAGATGCAGGGTTGCCGGACAGACTCTTTTTCGACCTTCACGGCAATATCGGTCGTCGTCATCGCCCGCGCGAGAGACGCCTGGTAGTTTTGGTTGATCGCCTTCTCGATGCGTTTGAGCATCTCGATCACGCCGGCGCCCACGACGAAGAGCAGTAAACCAAAAACCACGATTGCGAAGAACACATCGCTAAGAGTCATCATCACATCACCAGTCTTTCGGTCTGAGAAGTGGGTGGTCCTGGTAGAACTTTTCGTAGTATTCCACATCAGCCGCGGAGTAGTAGACGCCGTTGACTTTCCGGCTTTGATAAGGGGAACGACTCTCTTCTTTATCTTTATGGACGGTTAAGGACGGATTGGGTGAACTGGATTGCACCCCCTCCTGTCGAAAACTGCACCCCTGGGTGTCGCGGATTGCACCCCCCGGTGCAGTTTTTGCACCCCCCATCTTTGGCAAGGAGTAGGTGTTTGTTCCATATGGTCCTACGCCTGTTTGGGTTTGTAACTCCCCAGAACGCTCCAATCTTCGGAGTGCGTACTGGACCTGCCTCTGACTAAGGCGGCACTCTTTCGCGAGGGTAGCAATGCTCGGCCACGCCCCAGTGCCGTCCGATTTCGCGTGGTTCGCGATCATCAGAAGGACAACAAAAGTCCCTAGTTTGTGCTCGGAATGGTCGATGACCCAAGAGATAGCTTGGACGCTCAAAAACCCTCCGATAAGGGTTGGAGCGGAGTGTATCGGCACCCCGCCCCGGATGGAACAACTCAGGGAACGTGCAAACAAGTTTTACCGCCTTTCGATGCGCTTCGTCAACTTCAAAAACTCTCGTTCGGCTTGGCACGCCGGACACTTTGGAGCGTCGTACCAACAGGCTTCTGGGTGTCGCTCACAGACCTTGGGGAGTTTCTCCTCCCGGATGGCTTCCGCGAGCTTCTCTCGGTTATCCAACATGCACTTCCCGCGGCGGGGTATTCTTCTGAATCTCTGTGCAAAGGGGGCACATCGCCTCCATGAAATAGATCAGCGTGTGGCTGCGCTCGCAAAAGTTGAACCCGTAGAGCTTCCCTGGGACGACGATCAGGTTGCGGCCGGCGCCCGGGCCCCGCACGAGCACCCCCTCGGCGATCAGGCGCTTCACGATGCGCGCAATACTGGCCATGGAGGAGACCCCGACCATTTGCCCAATCTCCTCGTAACTCGGCGAGCAGTTGTTTTTCTCGATGTACTTCTTGATGGCCGTGAAGTAAACCTTCTGAGCAGGCGTCATGGTCGTATCCCTTCGAAGTCAGTTCGGTCGACGGAGAGCGCGAACTCCTGGATCCTCGTGATGGGGTAGCCAACCTGCTTCAAGCCTGTTAGCCAACCGATCGCGTCTCCTTGGAAGAGTCGGTCCTCGAACTTCTTTTTCCGGCCGTGGCAGGACCCGCACACGCTCAAAAGGTTTTTCTGCAGGTGCGGATTTATGCCGCGGGCCTCGAGCCAGCGCCGCGGTATCAGGTGGTCAATGTGCTGGCGGATTTTGATGAATGGCGAACGATGGTCGCTGTCTTCGTAGGCGCGCATCGTCCCGTAGTAACTCCCGCACACCTGGCAATTCAGCCGGCGGGCTTGGTTTCGCGCCTTCACGGGCATCATCAGGAACTCACCCTCGCGCTTAACAGGGTTCTTTAGCACGGGACACCGTCTTCTCGAGTCGTTCGACAACCAAACGATCAATCGCCGCGCTGTGCTCCGGATGTTCCTGGGCGAACATCTCAGCGCACTTGCTTGAGCCGAGGATGACCGCGGCATCATCTACCGGATGGTGCTCGCAACCCCATCGCCAGTAGAGAGTGCCTTCTTTCTCGATCGCGGCCATGTAGGAGGTCCCCTCTTCAACTTCTGCTTTGCACACGCTGCACGTTAGCATCGTCTTTTCCTTTCAGTTCTCCCGCGAGGCGCCTGAGTGATTCCGGGTGCTCTTTGAGGTCGACGAAAATGCTGTGAAGAAAATCCCACAGTTGCTCGCTCGAGACGAATCCCAGAATCTTTGCTATCGCGGCCATGTCCTGACGGATGACTTCGCGGAGGCTCCCGGGTAGGTTCCACTTCATCACCGTGACCTGTTCGTATCGCTCGGCGTTGCGCGACTTGATGTAGCGGCCGAGAGTAGCTTCCTGGCCGTAGGCTTTGATTTCGTCCGCGGAGTAGGCCAGCGTCCTCGCGTACTGAATCGCGTTGATTTTGCGTCTCAGGTTGTCTTTCGACTGGCCCATGTGCTTCGAGAGTTCCTGGGCGGCGCCGTCAATCCTGTCCTCGGGCAGAAGGAAGGCGAGGTCCACAAGACCGTTCCAGGTGTTGCGCGCCTGCTGCACGACACTTGTTGCGAGTGCGTCGAGCTTGGAGGGTTCGCTCACTTGTCGAAAAGACTCCCTCCCCGCGGCTCGTTAGAATCCACGATCGGGGTCACTCCATCTTCCATAAATTGCCGGCCGGCGATGCGCTTCACCCCCACGATGTTCTTGCGGTTATCGAGATAGAGTTCGGCCTCTTTGCCGAGGCCCTTGTCGAGAAAATCAAAGATGGTGTTGCGGTAACAGGTGTACCAGGCGCCGCTTGCGAGTTTGACCTGGCGGGTCGGTGCGTTCTTGCTCGTCATGCCGGCGGTGACGCGCTCGAGGGTGCCGGCAATCACGGTCGTCTCGGCCGGCGCCGCTGGTTTCTTCTTCTCCGGAGGCTTCACCGTGCTTCCCTTCTGGGTGTGCGGAAAGATTTCGATGAACTCAAAGTGGTAAGCCCTGCACATCTCGCGCAACGTCTGCACGTCGGTCGGTAGCACATGCCACCAGGAATCGGCGCCCCATGAGCATTTGCAATGCTTCTTGATGACGTCTAGGACGTTCTCGAGGTCCCCGCGCACGATCGGAGAGTTTTTGTCGCTCCAATCGACTTCGATTTTTCCCTTAAACGGCGTGGGATCGGCCTCCGCCGGCTTGGTCGCTGGTGGGGACGCGGGAGGCTGTTTCTCCTTCACTCCCTGCTGGACAGCGCCAGGGGAGTCTACTTTGCGCGCCCCCCGAATCTCTTCTACCGCGGATGGTTTCTCGCCCTTCTTCTGTTTTTCGACTTCGGCGTCGATCGCGGCCTGCTGCCCGCGGTGCGTGAAGACATCGGCTCGCGCCGGCTCGCCGGACGGGGTGCGGCCGTCCGCTTCGACGATCAGCCGCCCGTCTTCCGTATAGTCCCCGGCGGTGCGCGCGAGCTCCTCCGGAATGTAGATGTTATTCAGGTCCGGATACGCTTTCCTGAGTGCCTGGGCCTCGGCGCACTTCGCGAGTTGGTTCGCCGGCGAGTAGTTCCAGAACTGACCTTTGGGAGAAGCTAACTCTGTCGGCGCGAACTCATCCCAGAAGATTGTTGCCTGCGTCGGCCGGCTGGCGCCTTTCTTCCACACTCCAACAGTCACAAATTCCGGAATCTTCCGTTGTGCCGGCGTCTTCCGAGTCCCGAAGTTCCACACCGGCTCATCGGTGCTGCCGTAGTCTTTGTGTTTGCGCGCGGCGAGCCCGCGGAGGCCACCAATGCCCATCTGAATAGTCATCTTCATGCCGCCCTGATAGATGGGTCGCTCCGTTTTTTCGTCGTAACCGACAACGTCACGCTTGCTGTCCCATCGCATGATGCAGTAGACCTCTTGCGCGACGGGGTCGACCTGGTGATTCCTGCAGAACCACAGGAACATCGCGAACTCGTCATCGCTCGTGCCCTTCGCGACCGTGCGCTTGAGCAAGTCGATTTCATCCTGACTGAGTTTGCGGACCCTTCCGGTAGCGGTAACAACTGCCGGCGGCGGCGCCTTCACGATCGCTGTGCTAGGCCGATTTGTGACGGTCTTGCGTTTCTTCCGATGCGTGCCCTTGGCCCTTCGGTGGGTCTTTCTCCGCCGTTGAAGCACTTTCCTTGTTTTCCCTGCTCGCATTGCCGGCCTCCTTCTTCGGTTTGGGGTTCAGGTGCGTGTAGGGGAACGCTCCCCGAATGAAGTTCGTGAAGAAAAGTCCCGGGGAATCGGATTTTATGAGCGCCTGGTGAAGATCGGCGGGCACTCCCTCGTAGCTGTAGATGCCCCCGCTCGAGAACTCAATCTCAAGGGTCTTGCTTGCGCCGTCGTACCCCACTCCCAGGATGTTTTTGCTCTGGCTGACTGGCTGGCGGTTCATTGGGTGCCTCTGCTTTCTTTTCCATCTCCCGGATAAACTCGCCGCACTCGTCATAGATGGCATCGCGGTCTTGTTTGGCCGGAAATTCGTTACACAAAGCCATGAGTGCGATCACCCCGGCATAGAAGGCATCGCGCGCCTCGGACATCGCCCGCGGAGGAAGGTCCGCGTCTAGCGTTGTCTGATACTCAATCCACTTGTCGAAGACATGATGGGTTGTCGTCGTTCGTTTTCCCTCGTGCTCGAGCATCGTTAGTCCTCGTAGAAACGGACGCCGGGGATGAGGCCAGAGAGTTTCTTCGAGTCTTTGACGTCGCGCGCTTCCTGGCCGAGTTTCTGTTCGTCGACGGTGATAAACCGGCGGAGATACGCGACACGCTCGGGGTCCTTGTTGTTCTTCCAGTAGTTCAAGAGCAAGTCGGCGTTGGTCACTTCTGCCTTGTAGTTCGTCCGGCTCGGCACGCCGGCAACTGCGACGGTCTTCGGCTTCACGCTGACAGGATTATCTTTTACGGCCTGCACCTTCGCTTCCGCCTCGATCGCGGCTTCCGCGGCCTGGGCCTCGGCATAGGCGCCGGCTTCCTTGAGGAGTTTCGCGTGTCCGCGCCTGTTGATGTCTCCGCGCTTGAGCATCGCGTTAATTTCGGCGATCTTCTTTTTCTTTTCCTCCGCGGCTTGGCGCTCGCGATCGGCGCGCTCTTGTGCGGCTTGCTTCGCCGCGGCCTCGACTCGCTCCCTGTTCACGCGCGCGGTTTCCTCGTCGGCCCTGCGCTTCTCTTCACGCTCGTACTCTTTCACCTTGGCGCCGAGGGCATCGTCGACGACTTCCGCCGGCTTAATCCATTTGTCGCGCTCGTCCCGGGCCCCATCGTAAGAGGCTTTCGCCTTCACAACGAACGGGTCCAGCTTCGAGTGCACGTCTTTCATGTAGGTGCGGATGTCGCGCTGCGCGGTCTTCGCTGCGAGACAAGTAGCGGCATCGTTCACCACGATTGTTTTCGCTAGTTCCTGGAACTGCGCGAGCGGGCCCGCAAACTCCTCGACCTTTACCACTTCGGAAGTGCTCATTCGGTTTCTCCTTTGCTTTCCGCTTTGGCGATGGCTTCTACTAAGTGCCAAAAAATTGTTCGTCCCGGTTCTACGAGGTCAGGCTCGAGATATTTTTTCGCTTCCTTGCAGACTCGGAGCAACATAGGAGCCGCGGCGATCAGGTGTGCATTCGCGTCTTCCTCGTCTCGCGGCGTGGTCTCGCAGATGGCAAATCCGTCCGCATCTACAATGCTCGCACCATCAATTTTCCAGGGCTCGGGTGTGTGGCTCATTTGGCTTCTTAGCTCATCACCGCATTCTGCTTCGCCGTGATGCCAAGCTCTTTCGTGATCTGCACGATAGCTTGCTGCAGCTTCGCGACAAAGAGTTGCGCCCTGTCGATGTCGGGCGACTCAACCGTGATGGCGCTACCGTGCCACCCGCAATACTGCGAGTCCGCGCTGTGAATGCACGGCTGAATGCGCAACCGAACGAACCCGCGCTTATTCAGGAACTCGCGCATCACCTGGTCGTTCGTCTGCCGGCGGACCATCTTTGTGTGCGCGGCGCCGTCTTTTGTCACCTGCACCGGTCTCTTCTTGAACCCCGGGTTGCTCGCGATCGGCTTGCCCAATTCGTTTGTCATCTTTTTCCCCCTCGGGTACCACGTTTGGCTCATGTTGCTGACTCCTCAGATTCGCCTCACTGATCCACCAAACCTCAAATTTCGCCGTTTTGCAGTAGTGCTCTTTCGGGTGTCCTCGCTCGAGTTGGCATTCGACGCCGCGAAGCTCCTTGGCGCCGCAAATCACGGTATGTCCTCCTCAGAGAGTCCGGCGAGCCATGCCATGCGTTCATTCGCCGCGACCTCGGCGTCAATGATCGCCTGGGACTCCTGGGCCTTGCGATCGGCGGCGCCACACTCACAAACTTGTTTGCACTCGAGTTCGAACTCAGCGACCGCCAATGCTTCTTGATCTTCCGGGGTGGCTCTCGCTTCTGGTGGCGTGCTGCTCAGTGCGTCCCTGGCTTCCCAATAGGCGCGCAACCCCTCACGTCCAAGCGGGCAGTCGTCGTCGTGTTCAATTACGATTTTCATTTTGCGACCCCCGTTGGCTGAATCCGAAACTTGATTCCGCGATCAAGGAGAACTTTTTTAGAGTAGTAGTCACACGCGGCATTCTCGTCGCGCGGAATCCAGACCAACTCCACACCGCCGAGGGTGTGTTTGAGTTCGTCGAGGATAGCGGCCGCTTCCTGGTAGAACGGAAAATAGAGATGGCGAACGAACTGGGCGCCAACATAGTGCCCTTCCTTCGCCTTCCAAGCGCGGTTAAGTTGCTGAATCACGAGTTTCGAGTCGCCGCGGATCGTCAGGATGCCGGCGAGACCGGCTTGCCGGACCCACTTCATAGCTGCGATGACACCGGAATACTCGGCTACGTTGTTCGACATGCCCTCGCCGGCGCCGCAGTATCCGCCGGCGGTGTGGCTTTCCTTCCCATCGACGCATACGCGGATGCCCCAGGCGGCATGCCCACCCGGGTTCACTGGTTCGCACACGCCGTCAAACCACGCTTCTATCAGGTGGCCGTTGCTCATAGGCTGAACCATTTCACCCAGAGATAGCGGTCGCGGAGCCAGCGGCATACGCGCACGGCGGAGGCGACCAGGCCGTAAGACGCCACAAGCAGCACGGTCCAGAAGAGCACAGCGAACTTGATTTCGTCCATGATTGCTCCTCGAAAGGGACCCGAGAGGGTCGCGCGTCCGCTGTCCGGGCTTCCGGCGCCCCCTCGGGCTTGTGGGATGAGCGGCCGGCGGGTCGAGGTCCGCTAACCGTTCATCCACGGGAAGAGTCTAACGCCAATTGCAGGAATGTCAAGGCTGAACAGGGTCCGAACCTTCGGCGGCTTGCCTCGCGATCTGCGTCCGGACTTCGGCCGTAGTCGCTTCCTCGAGCTCCCAAAGGGTCAGCATTTTCGCGCGGAACGTGTGATAGTTCGCATCCTCGAGGGCGCTTGCGAAAACTTCCACGATTTTTGCGCCGTCCCACTCGGTCCACTGGCTTACCAGTACGCCCAGGGCTTCGGTGTCGTCCGCATCTGCGGGGTTTGTGTAGGCGAGGAGCTTCGTTCGCTCAATCAACAGTTGAAGCATTTCTTTCGGGTGTGGCTTGTTTGGGTTGTCGCTCATGGTTTTTTCTCCTGGGAGGGGTGCGGCCGGGGGCGCCGGCCGCGCTAGTCCCTAGTAGTCCTCCGGAAACATCAAAGTGATTCCGCCGTTTTCGTTCGAAAGGAACCACAGCACTTTCTTTCCGCTGATCTTGCCGGGGTCCTCGGGTTGGAGGCGCGCGATCTTGCCGGCGGGGTCCTGGATTGAGAAGAGCTTCCAAATTCCCCCGTCTATGTTTTCTTCGTACACTCGGCACGCGGTCTGCGAGTTAACGCGGATAACTCCCTTTGCGAGTGCGAGGGCTTTGCTGTCCGCGATCATCTGGTTTAGTTTCTTCTGGCCTTCCTCGGCGCCGTGCTCGGCCAGGAGCTTTTGCGCGTCGGTCTTGCTGACTTTCTCGGCGGTAAACCACCCCATCATGTCAACGGGCCACCCATCGGGCGGTTTGGCGCCGGCTGGCGCGTTCTCCGCGAGATATTCCCAGGCGGCACGGCTTACGCGGTCTTTCGTGCTCACTGGTACGAGGAGCCCGTCTTCCACGGCTTCTCGATCGGTGTAGCGCGAAACGATCACAGCATCTTCGAACGGGTTTCCATTCATCTGCTTCCTCTCTTCTCGATTCCTGGGGATCAGGCAATCGCTCGGCCGTACCAGAGCACGGCCGCGAAACTGCCTCACGCGCGCAACCGTGATTCCCACTTTAGACAGATCGGGCACATCGCGGGGCCGTTGTACCGGCAATTTGAGAAGTGTATGTCAGCGAGGACCTCGGCGGAGTGGAAACCGATGTGGGTCAACTCCGCGGGCCCATACGCTAGATAGTGGCGGTAATAGTCACAGTTTTTTGTGCGGCATGCCCACCACTGGCGGAGCCGGCGCCGGAATTTGTGAAAGAGTTTCATTCCTCCTCCTGATTTCTCCCAAGCGGACAACTCACAATTACAATGTGAGTGCCGGCGGGGGTGACAACGCTCGGCGCTCGGCCGTCATCGCACGATACTTCCACGGTCCCGATGTTGAGGCGGTGAGTCCGATACAACGCTTTCGCGCGTTCGGTTGCGTAGCAGGCGCCGGCGAGAAACAAAACCACCACGCCGGCCGCGGTGAGCTTCTTTTTTGAGAAGATAAACTCCTTCCAGGTGAATTTGTAGCACGGGCAACCTTGGTGCTCGCACATCCCCTGCCCAGGAGCAACCGCCGAACCGCGGTGATTGCTTTTCAGGTGTCCACAGTAGCAACGTTCGTCGAGGGGTTTTCTCATCCTTCCTTCTTTCTGCCGGGGTTGCCGGCGGTTAATTCCGAATGAACGGCCCGGAAAACTTTTCTCCCCTTGGGGTGTCGATTGTGACGATATACTCTGCCCCTGATGGCACGGCTCGCAAGGCGAGTTCTTTCGCTCCGTCAATCGTGAGTGAATGGTCTTTAGATGTTCGCCGGCGAGTCTTCCAGGAGTTCGCATCCCCACTTCTTACGAGAATTTCCGTTTCATCTCCCCAGGCGAGGAGTTCGCGGCTTTCGCGGTTATACACTTCCCAGAGGGTGCAGTTTCGGACGCGCGTAACTTTGACGTGGTAAGTCATGGGGCATTCCTTTTCATGCTGCTAACAGTTCAACCTCTAACCTGTTCAGAGCTTCGCGGACGTTGTTATTGCACTCTTTCGCGATGCGCTCGAAATTAGGTGTATGAAACCCCGCGGCATCCTCGAGGGTCCGGCCGGTTTCAGCGCACCAAACTTTTGCTAGGAGTGCGGCCAACTCCCCGCGGAGCCCGTAATTACTAAACTCTAAGATCATGCACCGGGACAGGAACCGCTTCTCGAGTCCCTCAGTTGTGTTGCAGGTAAAAATAAAAATGGTTTGCGGGGGGCGCGCGGTCGCATCTAGCTTCGACAGCAACGCTAGTTGTGCTTTCTCCGTCATCTGGTCCGCCTCATCGACAATCACGAAATGAAAAGAGCCGGCGACATGCGGGCAATACCAACACAGCCTAATCGTGTCTTCGATGTTCTCAACCGTGCACTTCTGGGAGGGGATGTGATGAATTTCACCCTGGGTCTCGGCCGCGAGTGCGAGCGCCATGGTCGTTTTGCCAAGTCCCGAACCGCCCACAAAAACTAGCGCGGCATTCCTTAGCTTCGAAGCGAAGCCGGCGAGGATGCGCTTGTTTTCGGCGAGTCCGATAAAATCCGCAATTCTCCGCGGCCGGTACTTCTCGCACAGCGGTTGCGGAAAACCTAAAGCACCTTGCGGGTCAGGAAATAGACTCATTGCGTCACTCCTTCAATTCGGTATCCGGCCGCGCGCTCGGCCTCTAGCTTCTCGCGCGTAATGATCTTCCGGAGCCGTGTGCCGGCGACAGGGAAAACATAGGTA
>Ga0075029_100001192_pt1 | contig 14920 bp, 11 predicted proteins | sample LitLauG_LLR_2013_FD_71391 | JGI IMG/M metagenome (GOLD analysis project Ga0075029, IMG submission 71391) | Freshwater sediment microbial communities from North America - Little Laurel Run_MetaG_LLR_2013 | ecosystem: Environmental > Aquatic > Freshwater > Creek > Sediment | place: USA...
TCGTCGTCAAAGATGGCTTCGGCGCATCCACGGCCGGCCCGTCGTTCAACTACGTCACGCCGCCGGCCGTCTCCTCCGTCGCTCCCGCTGAAGGCACGACGCTCGGCGGGACGGCTGTGAGAATCAAAGGCACGGGGTTCGTGAAAGGCGCGACGGTCACGATCGGCGCGACCGCGACGAGCGTGGTGGTGCTCTCAGCGACTGAAATCACGGCTGTCACCGCGGCGCACGCCGCCGGCGCGGTCGAAGTCGTTGTCACGATCGCCGGTGGTGGCGCGAGCAGCGAAGGGCCGAAATACACGTTCGTGACGCCGCCGACGGTGAGCTGGGTCGACCCGGCCGAAGGATCTGCGCTGGGCAATGAACCGATCACGATCAACGGCGCCGGGTTCACGGAAGGCGCGACCGTGAAGATCGGGTCGGCGGCGGCGAAGAACATCGTGGTGGTCTCGGAAACGGAAATCACCGCGGAAACCGGCGCATCCGCGCCCGGTACGTTCGAAGTCGTAGTGACGGACTCCAAAGGTGTGTCATCGGCGGGGCCCACCTATACCTACGCGCCGGCGCCGGCGGTCACCTCGATCACGCCGAGCGAAGGGCCGGCCGCGGGCGGCACGGTGGTGAAGCTCAAAGGCTCGGGCTTCTACAGGGGGGCAAAAGTGACGATCGGCAGCAAAGCGATCTCCGTCAGAGTGATCTCCGAAACGGAAATCACGGCGAAGACCGCGGCGCACGCCGCCGGCAAAGTCGAAGTGGTCGTGGTGGATGTCGAGGGTACCTCCAGCGCGGGCCCGAGCTTCACCTACACGGCAGCCCTCCCGGGCGTGCGGAAAGCAAAGGCGACCCACAGGCGTGCGGTCGCGCGGAGCAAGTGCTCGAGCAAGTCGACGTCGCGCCCGGCGGCGTTGACCAAGAGCACGTCGCCCGCGAAGCAGCTGAGCGCGGTTCCACGCTCGCGCCTGACAGCGGCGAGCGTGGGGGTGCAGTGTGCCGTCGGCTTCCAGTGCGGGGGTCTGGTTTGCTACCGCCAGGTGCCGAAGCTTCACGGGCTCTCTTCGCTGGTGTGGCGCAAGGAGGGCGCCCGCACGGGGACCGGCAAGGGCGCCGCTGCGAAGGCAGCGGGCCGCCCTCGCGGGCGCCCGCGCTCCTAGCTGTTCCTGACCGGCTTCTGAGCCGTCGCGCAACGTCTCGCGCGAGCGGGGAGCCGCGTCGGAGAGGTCCTAGTCGGTGGCGAGCTCGACCGTGGCGAGCGCGTCGTCGGGCGCGAGGTTGAAGTCGACGTGCACGATGAGCCCGTCGCGCACGGTCCAGACCGTCGCGCGCCGCAGTGTCTCAACGGGAGCGTCGTCGCGGCGTCGCCCCTCGATGCGATGCAGGACGACCACTCGGTCGCCGCCGTCGAGGATGTCCTCGACCTCGGTGCGGAAGCTCACCCACTGCCTGAGCCAGTCCTGCCACGCGGACTGCAGGCCGTCGAGCCCACGGCCGCTGTAGGCGACCCTCATCCCGCCGGGGAAGCCCATCGTGCACTCCACGTCGGGGTCGAACGCCCGCCCGATCGCTTCTCGCAGCGTGGCGGTCGCCGCGTCGTCGCTGATGAGCTCGGCGACGTCAGAGGAGGGATCGAGGTGGAGCGAGCGCACGAGCGCCACGTTCTCAGCAGACACGGCTTGACCCGCTGCCGTTCAAGATGGATTGGTCCGGTAGCAGTGGGCCCTCATGTTCTCTCCCGTTGTCCGCCTGTGGCCGTGTGAGCGTATCCGCTCGCACCGACAGAGCCGTCGCCGGCGCCCGCGTGCTCACTTCGCGTGCGCCTCCCTGGGGCCGGCGGCGAGCATCATGCGCATCAGGTGGATGACGTCGTCCATACGCGGACGCTCGCCAATCGCGAACGTGGCCCACTGCAGCGAGGATGCGATGGCGACGAACAGGGCCAGTTCGTCGTGCAGCAGCCCGGCCTGCGCCGGCGAGCGCGCCTCGGCGAGCGCCTCGGCGAGCGCGTCGGTGACTGTGCGGCGCACGACGCCCGATTCGCCGAGGAGAAGACGCAGCGCGAGCTGCGGCTCGCGCTGCACGAAGGCGCGGACCGGCTGCAACTTGAAGGCGGCCTGCATGAGATGCCGCGTGAAGTCGAGCACGCGCTCGTCCCCGTCGCCGCGGGCCTCTGCGCCGGCCTTGGCGAGGAGCTCACGCGCGAGGCGCTCGAGCACCTGCTCGATCAGCTGCTCGCGCGAGCCGTACCAGCGGTAGACGGTGGTCTGCGAGACGTCGAGCTGCACGGCGATCGTGCCCATCTCCACGCGCTTGCCCGCGAGGAACGTGCGATAGGCGAGCTCGAGCCCGTCGGCGGGCCTCGGCCTGCGGACCACTGGCGCGTCGCCCGCCGCGCGTGCGGCCGGCGCCTGCGTGTCTGCCTGGGTCTTGTGTAGCACGGCCATCGCTCCCTCCTGGACATAGCCGGATTGCTCAGGGTGGTACCTCTGCAGCATCAGGCCGTAGAAGATAGCAGCGGTCTATTCGATATGAAAGATCCTTGACAAATCTACCATCGGCTCGTTATGCTGGCCCTCCGGAGAGCGAGCGGCGAGAGCAGGAGGAGGAGACACGGGATGGCAACGGTCGAGAAAGACATCAAGAACGTCGAACTGGCGGAGCGCGAGCTGTGGCGCGATGGGCCTCCGTATGAGGTCTTCAAGCAGATGCGCGGTCGCTGCCCGGTCCACTGGACCGCGCACATCGACGGCTTCCCCGAGGAGCCGGGCTTCTGGTCGGTCACGACCGCCGAGGACGTGCACGCGGTGAGCCGCGACTGGCAGACCTACTCCTCCGAACTCGGCGGCGTGACGGTGTTCGCGGAGGCGTTCCCGCTGGAGCTCGCGCGAGCCATGTTCATCGGCATGGACCCGCCCAAGCACGACCGTGTGAAGGCGCTCTTCCAGCGCGGCTTCACTCCCAAGCGCATAGCCGACCACGAGGAGCGCATCAGGGCGATCGTCACGACGGTGCTCGACAGGCTTGACGGCCGCGAGACGTGCGACCTCGTCGCCGACGTCGCGCAGCCCGTCGTCTCGCGGGTGATCGGCAGCTTCATGGGTCTCTCCGAGGAGGAAGACGCGGTATGGGCGCGGATCGTCAACTCGACGCTCGCGCCCGATGACCCGGACCTCAGCCCGGGGGGCGTCGAGGGCGTCATGGAGAAGGACGTGCCGGAGACATTCGAGCGCTGCCGCAAGCTCATCGCCGAACGCCAGGAGAACCCCACCGAGGACCTGACGAGCGTGCTGGTGCATGCCGAGGTCGATGGCGAGAAGCTCGAGGAGCACGAGATCGTGATGGGCTTCTTCCTGCTGATGGCAGCGGGCAACGACAGCACCAAGGCGACCTACTGCAGCGGCATGCGCGCGCTGCTCGAGAACCCCGAGCAGAAGCAGCTGCTGCTGGATGACCCGTCGCTGATCCCGAGCGCGGTGGAGGAGGCTCTGCGCATGTTCCCCGCCTTCGCGCACTTCCGCCGCACGGCGACGTGTGACACCGAGCTTCACGGGCAACAGATCCGCGAGGGCGACAAGGTGGTCATGTGGTACGTGTCCTCCAACCGCGACGAGACGCGCTACGAGGATCCCGACCGCTTCGACGTCACACGCAACCCCGAGCACCAGGCCTTCGGTGCGGGCGGCAGGCACTTCTGCCTGGGCACCGCGCTCGCGCGCCTGGAGCTGAGGATCATGATCGAGGAGACGCTCAAGCGCTATCCGGACATCGCGCTGGCGGGCGACCCGGTGCCGGCGGAGGCGCTGTTCCTGAACCAGCTCAAGACGCTGCCGGTGCGGCTCACCACCTAGATGACGCGCCGCGGCGGGGAGCTCCGGCTCCCCGTCGGCGCGCCGGCGCCCGGCGCGGGCGCGCCGCGTGGGGTGTAGCGGGCCTGCTCCTATAGTGCAGGTCCGTAAGGACCCTGACCGCTCTGGGGAGGCCCCGATGCCGGATAGCGCTGCTCCGCCGTCGCATCCGTGGACAGAAGCGGAGATCGATGCGCTCGCGGAGCGCGCGTCGCTGCTTGCACGCGAGCTCGCGGCGAGGAGCGAGCGCGAGCGCGCGCTGCCCCCGGAGCTGGTCGGCGAGCTGCGCGCGGCGGGGCTCCTGCGGGCGGGTGCGCCGGCAGCGGTGGGTGCGCTTGAAGCTCCGCCGGCGCTGGCGCTGCGCAGCGCCGAGACACTCGCGCGCGGTGACGCATCGGCGGGATGGTGCGTGTCGATCGCGATCACGAGCAGCCTGCTGGCGGGCTACCTGCCCGAGCGCGCCACGCAGGAGATCTTCGGCGAGTCGGATCGCTCGGCGGCGGGGGTGTGGGCGCCGCGGGGGACCGCGACGGCGGTCCCGGGCGGGCTGCGCGTGTCGGGCCGCTGGGCGTTCTGCAGCGGCATTTCCCACTCGCAATGGCTGCTGGCGGGGTGTGTGCTCGAGGCTGCCGGACAGGGCACCGAGGGCCCGGCGCTGCGCGTGGTGGGGATTCCGAAGGAGGATCTCGAGGTCCTCGACACGTGGCATACGAGCGGCCTGCGCGCGACCGCGAGCCATGACGCGGTGGCGCACGACGTGTTCGTGCCCGAGCACCGCGTCGCGTCGATCGTGCACGCGAGCCCGCGCGTGGACACGCCGCTGTACCGGTTCCCGCTGTTCGGCTTCTTCGCCCTTTCGATCGCCGCGGCGGCGCTCGGCAACGCTCGCGGCGCGATCGAAGAGCTGACCGAGCTGGCCGCGCAGAAGACCGCCCAGGGCTCGCGCCGCGTGCTCGCGGAACGGCCGCAGACGCAGGCCGCGCTGGGCGAGGCCGAGGCGGCCCTGCGCGCTGCGCGCGCGCTCTACTACTCGGCGATCGATGACGCTTGGGCGGCGGCGCAGGACGGCGGCCCCGTCTCGGATGCGCTGCGCCTCGGGTTGAGGCTCGCGGCGACGCACGCGGCGAGGACCTCGGCGGATGTGGTGCGCGCGATGTACGACCTCGGCGGCGGCAGCGCGATCTACGAGGACTCGCCGCTGCAGCGCCGCTTCCGCGACGCGCACACCGCGACGGCCCACTTCCAGGTAAACGAGGCGACGTGGCAGCTCACGGGGCGACTGCTGCTGGGACTGCCCTCGGAGACCGCGCAGCTGTGAGCTCGGCGCCGCCGATGCAGCACGGCGAGCTTGCAGTCGTGGCGCCGTTCTGGCTGGACCGCCCCGACGAGGAGGCGGTGGAGATCGCGCTGGAGGCACTGCGCAACGGCTTCAAGACGATGTGGCTGGGCGAGATGGCCACCTTCGACGCGTTCGCCCTGGCAACCGCGGTGGGCCTGCGCGCGCCCGGGCTCGCGCTGAAGATCGGACCGCTGGCGGTGGGCGTCCGCAGCCCGGTGGCGCTCGCGATGGGGCTCGCGTCGGTGGCGACGCTGACCGGAGCGCGCGTCGATCTCGCGCTTGGCGCGTCGAGCCCGGACATCGTCAGCGGGTGGCACGACCGGCCCTGGGAGGCGCTCGCGCCGCGCGCGCGAGAGACGGTGCAGGCGCTGCGCGCGATCCTCGCCGGCGAGCGCGTGTCCTACGAGGGACGGCATGTGCGCACGCACGGGTTCCGCCTGAGGTCGCCTCAGCCGGAAGTGAGCATCTCGCTCGCGGCGTTCGGCCCGGGCATGACGCGGGTGGCGGCCGTCAGCGCGGATGAGATCGTGCTGAACCTCGTCACGCCGGAGCGCGTCGAGCAGGTTCGCGCGATCGCGGACGAGCACGCGCACTCGCACGCCCGCCGGCCTCCGCGGATCGCGGTGTGGCTGACCGTCGCGCTCGAGCCGGGCGCGGCTGCGCTCGCGCAGATCGCATCGCAGATAGCGGTCTACCTGCGGCCCCCGGGGTATGGCGAGATGTTCGCGCAGCTGGGCTTCGGCTCGCTCGTGGAGCGCGCCCGCGCGGGCGCGAGGCGCAGCGAGCTCGCAGGGGAGATACCGCGGCAGCTGCTCGACACGGTCTGCGCGCTCGGCACGAGTGAGGAGATCAACGCGCGCATCGCGAGCTACGTGGCGGCCGGCGCGAACCACGTGGGCCTTGTTCCCGCGACCGCGGAAGACCCGGGCGGCAGAGCGGTGCTGGGTGCGCTCGGACCTGCTCGTGCGGCGCTCGCCGCGCGGTGAGAGCAGACGTCGAGCTGCTGGCGCCGTCGCCGCGCGGACCGTTGCTTGCGCGCCGGTCGCGAAAGCAACAGCCGGTGCTGTAGGCGCGGGGCCGGCCTCCTCTGGCCGGCCCCGGAAGGTGCCGGCTACGGGCGGGCCTCGAGTACTAGATTGAAAGGTGTCTCGCTCGCGCGGCGCACGCTCTTGAAGCCGCCTTCTGTGATGACTTCGCTCAGGCGTCGCTCGCCGGCTTGGGCGCCGAGCCCGAGGCCGACGTCCTGGTTGCGGGAGGCGGGGGTGCACACCATCGTCGAGGCCGAGTAGTAGATCCGCCCGACGGGGTTCAGGTTCTCCTCCGGCCGATCGTGCGCGAACGGCTCGACGATCATCCACGTGCCTTCGTCGGCCAGTGCCCGTCGCACGTGCCTTGCGGCACCAACCGGGTCGCCCATGTCGTGAAGCGCGTCGAACACCGAAATGAAGTCGTACCCGTCGCCAGGAAACTCCTGCGCGGAGGCGACCTCGAATGCGACGCGGTCACCGACACCGGCCTCTGCCGCGACCTCGCGGGCCCGTTCGATGGAGGCTTCGTGGTAATCGAAGCCGATGAACCGTGACTGTGGAAACGCCTTGGCCATGATGATCGTGGAGGCGCCGTGCCCACAGGCGATGTCGGCGACCTTGGCGCCGCCTTCGAGCTTCTGCTGCGCCCCGTCGAGAGCAGGAATCCAGGTGCTTACCAGATGCGCGTTGTAGCCCGGGCGGAAGAAGCGCTCGCAGCCGTCGAAGAGGTCGTGGTGGTGCTCGTGCCATCCGACTCCGCGTCCAGACCGGAACGCTTCTGTGATGACGGGCTCGTCCTTGAAGCCGGCTGCCGCGAGCAGGAACGCGCCGGGGATGAATGTGGGGCTCGTCTCGTCCGCGAGGCAGGCGCTCTGCACCGGGTTCAGCTCGAAGCGCTCGCTCGCTGGGTCGTAGTCGACGTAGCCGCTCGCGGCCTGGCCGAACAGCCACTCTCGGATATACCGCTCGTCGGTGCCGGTGCGCGCGGCTAGCTCGTCCGGGGTCGTCGGACCGGCTCCAGCCAGCGCTCTGTAAAGGCCGAGCTTCTCGCCAACGAGAACAAGCGCGGCGCTCAACGTCGCGCCCAGATCGCCGACGAATCGGCCCATGAATTCGTGTAGGTCGTTTGCGTTGATTGGGGAGGCGACGGTGCTCATCTGGTCTCACTCTCGTTCGGATGCAATCGGTCAGCGTCTATCTCTACCTTCGTTCGGGCGTCATGACTTCCCCCGTTCGGGCCATCTTCAAGGCTCGTCGGCGATGGCCTTAACCGGCCATCCGATCGCTTCTCAGATCAGTCCGGCACGGATCGCATGGGCGGCCGCCGCGGCACGGGAGGGCTCGCGTAGCTTCGTGCGGATGTTTGCGACGTGTCTGTGCACGGTGTGGTGGCTGAGGACGAGCTGCATCGCGATCTCCTGGTCGCCAAGACCGTCTGCGACGAGACGCAACACCTCACGCTCGCGCGCTGAGAGCACCTCGTCGGCCCTCACCGACCCGTCCTCGACCGCGGCAAGCAGGGCCCGTGCACGCTCAAGCGCCCTGCCAGCGCCGAGTCCGGCCAGTATTCCTCGTGCCCGCTCGCCCTCCCGGGAGGCCGCATCGGGATGGCCGAGCTCGAGCATCACGCGGCCAAGGGCAATCCTCGTGTTCGCCTCCTCGAACGGTGCGTCGCTGCGACTCCATAGGTCCACGGCGTCCTCCAGTTCGCGCCGCGCAAGGTCGGCCAGGCCCTGCGCGGTGCTCACCATGGCGCTGCAGACGCTGGCGCTGGCGCGCAGGGGAGGCGTGTCCACCTCAGCAGCGAGCGCCCGCAGCGACTCGGTTGCAGAACGGGCCTCGTCGATCTCTCCGGTCGCGACGTGCACGCGAGCAGCAAGGTCAAGGCCGGGAGCCCGGCTGAGCCTGGCTTCGGGCGGGAGCGCCCGCAGGTGGCGCTCGACGAGCTCTGCGGCCCGGGCAAATTCACCTCGCTCGAGGGCGATCTCACCAAGACACAGCCGCGCGAACGGGTTCCATTCGAACTGTGTGCACAGGCTGCTCGCCTCCTCAAGGCGCCCCTGCCGCCGGCGCAGCTCCGCGAGTCCGAGATGTGCTTCGAAGCTGAGCGCGGGGGCCGTGGCGGCGTAGACGGCGGCCGCGGTCGTCAGCTCAGACTCGGCTACAGCCCAGTTTCCGCGCCAGATGAGGACCCGCGCGTAATGAGCGCGACAGATGCCGAACAGGCCACGTATGCCCCACCTGTCGCTGATGTCCGTGACAACGTCGCACCACTGCGCCGCGCGCGAGTAGTCATGCACGCGCTCACACGCGTAGATGAGGTGACAGCATACGTTCCCTGCAGCGTTCGGCACTGCGATCTCGCCCGCGACGGCAGCGGCTGTCGCCTCATCCAGGCAGTGCATACCACGGGGGACGTCGCCGGTGGTGACGAGAGCGAGGCCCCGAAGAGAGAGGCCGACCATCTCCAGATCGACGTCGCCCAGCCGGCGACCTAGCTCCATCGCCTCGTCGCCAAGCGCAAGCGCACGCAACGGGTCGTGATGTAGTTGCAAGACGATCTCACCTTCGCGGAACGCGAGCCATCCACGCTCAGCAACATCGCCGGCGTCATGCAGCAGGCGCCGGGCGCGAGCGAACCACCCGGCGCCGACCGCTGGATTGCCCCGCAGCACGTGCGCGTCATAGCCGAGCCAGGTGGCTAGGCGCGCAGCCGAGAGAGCGTCCTGGCGGTATCGGTACAGCTGGTAGGCGCGCTCCCGAGACGCAATGGTCTCGTCGGTATCGCCGAACCACCACGCCGCGAGGCCCAACCCCTCGAACGCCTCGGCGCTCTCCTCGCCCTTCAGCGCCCGGGAGAAGGCCTCTTTGGCCTGCGCCCATTCCCGCGACCTGAGAGCGTCGATGCCGACGCTCAGGTCCGGCGCATCTCGACGCATCTCCCGGCCGTCCCCGACCATTGGTGGATCATAGACCCAAGTCGAGGCGGCCTCGGCGACTCTCACGGGACTTGCGGCCGAGTGTGGACACTCCTTACGGGACTGCAACCCACGGCCGCGCGCGCCAGGGCAAGGAATCATCGCGCGGAGTTAGAGGGGCCCTGCTGCAGAGTGACGAGCGGTGAGCGGGTCTGGATGGCCCCTGCGCGAGGGACTGGGATCATGCTAGACGCGCCAAGAAGGGGAGGCTCTGGATCGCCACCGGAATTCCGCTGCGCGCACCGGCGCGCTATGTTTTCGCTCGCCCTGCCGCGGTTTGCATGATTACGTGCAGGGGGTGGGGGCGTGTCGATCGGTGATCGTCACGGTTTCAGCCCGCTTGGGCTCAGTCAGCCGGAAAGGAGATAGGGTGAAGGTGTCTGGAGTTCGACGTGTGGTGGCGATGGGCGCGTCGCTGTTTGCGCTCGGCATCTGCTGTGGCCCCGCGTGGGCGCGCTGGAAGGCTCAGGGCGCGCGCGATGTTCCAAAGGCGCACGCCGCAGACGCTGGTGCAGAAGTGACCGTGACGACCGTCGCCCAAGGGCTCGACAATCCGAGAGGCTTGACGTTCGGTACATCGGGTGAATTGTTCGTCGCCGAAGCCGGTAACGGCGCCGAACCCGGGAGTAAGGAATGCGTCCCTAGCGGACCTGAGGGCAATCCCGAAGAACAGACCTGCGTGGGCTTCACGAGTGGCGTCAGCATGATTGACCGTCGGGGCGTTCACAAGGTCATCGGCGGCCTCGTGTCGCTCGCCGAACCGGACGGTAGCTTCGCGACTGGTGTCTCCGGCGTGGCGTATTCGATGTGGGGCCTACAGGCGCTCGAGCAGGAGTCCGCTGAAGGCGTGCCACCGGCTGCGAGCGAATACCTGTCCGCGGCAACGCTCGCGAAAGGCAAGGAACAGCTCGGCCGGCTTTTCCAGGTGCGCTCCGGCCGCTACAGGGTGATCGCGGACGTCGGAGACTTCGACTCTCGGTGGGCGCTCGAACACAAATCGCTCGTTCCTGAACAGTTCCCTGACGCGGACCCCTATGCGGCGCTCGGGTCGGCGGAAGGGACCTGGATCATCGACGCTGCGTCGAACACGCTCGACAGAGTCTCGCCGTTTGGACGGGTGAGTGTGACGACGTTCTTTCCCAGCCCACCGGTCTCCGACGCGGTGCCGACGTGTATCGCCCGCGGCGCGGATGGTGCGTTCTACGTCAGCCAGCTCGTCGGCGTCTTCAATCCGGCGGGAATCGGTGTCGTTTGGCGCGTCGTTCCCGGCCACGAACCGGAAGTGTGGGCGCGCGGCCTCACGTCGGTGACAGGCTGCGGGTTCGGTCCTGAAGGCCAGTTCTACGCGGTGGAGTTCTCGAACAAACCTCTGCTCGAAGCCGCACCTGGCACGGGTGAGGTGGTTCGCGTGCCGCCGCACTCGACGAGCCCGATCGCAGTCGTCGAAAACCTGTCCTTCCCCGGCGGCTTCGCCGCCAATCGGCGGACCCGCTCGCTGTACGTCTCCAACTGGAGCGTTGCACCCTCCGGCGGCGCGCTCGGCGCCACAGGAGAAGTGCTTCAGATCTCGCTCGGCACGAGCGGCCACGGCTAGCGCAGCTGAAGGGCGTCAGGCGAAACGCGGTCGTCCGGCGGTGGGTCAGGTGACTCACCGCCGGACCTGCGCTCCGGCCAACCACCAGCGCGATGCGGCGCTCGCCGCGCGCTGAGCGCAGTCCGACTCGAGCTTCGTCGGACGCTCCCTTGCAAGCGGGGGCGCTACTACCCCTCAAGCCCGAGGTCGGCGAGCGCATGCTCGTGCTGCCAGTAGGCCATGAGCTTTGTCACCTTGCCACCACGGAAGTGGAAGATGTTGGCACCCCTTCCGCTCAACCGCCCGACCTCGAGGCCGCTGAGCTTGCCGCGACCGCTGAAGCGAAACAGCGCAAGTACCCGCTGCCCATCGACGTCGCGGCATTCCAGTTCCTCGGCTCGCCAATCCTCCCACGGCGCAAGGACTTCAGTCCAGCCCCGCCACATCCCCGCGAGCCCGCTCCAACGCCCGGGTGCGGGACCGTCGACTACAACGAATTCGATCGCGGGGTCCGCCCAGTCGATCCAGCGGTAGTCGCGTCGGTCCCAACTTGCGTAGATCAAGCGCACGAGGTCGACGTTCTCCGACATCGCCTAAGCCCTCTCCTGCGCGAGGCGTTCGGCGGCAGCAATGGGCCGGTCGGGGTCGAGCATGATCGCGATGCTCGCAATGCTGGCGTGCTCGGCAACGACGACCCAGCCCCTCTGCTGCTCGACGTGACCGCCTCCATCTCGCGGGCCGCCTGCTTCGAGAACGCGGACGAACACCAGCCCCTCGCCGAGGTCGGAGAGCTCGCGCACATCGGGACGCAGATCGGCCCACGCCGCGAACCAGCCCTCGAGCCATCCCCTTATCGCCCCCGCGCCCTCGAACACGCCCAGCCCTTGGTCGGAAAGGTCCCACACGGCGTCAGGGGCGTGAAACCCGATAATCGCATCGAGATCTCGGCGGTTCCCGGCGTCAAACGCCTGTCGCACGAGGCTTACCGGGCCCGGCGTGGCATCCGCCTCAGTCATCCGCCGGCCCCCGCGCGAGGCGCTCGGCGGCAGCGCGGGCCTCGGGGGTCGTGGACTGCTCAAGCATCGTGGGGCGGAGTATTCCGCCCACCGCCACAGAGTGTCGCTCAGGCGGGTTCTCGTAGCTCGGCCCCATGGGGCTGACTTTGGTGGCACTGGCCGGCGAGCCGGTCGGGGGAGCGGGCTTCGTCAGCGCTGCTGTATCGTCCGATCGTGAAGCGACAGGAGGAGCGCCAGAAGATGGGCACGGTCTACAGGCAGTGCACGCTCTGCGAGGCACACTGCGGCATCAAGGTGGAGGTCGAGGGCGAACGGGTGGTGCGGATCAGCGGCGATCCGGACGATGTGCTCTCCCGCGGGTATATCTGTCCGAAGGCCGCCGCCCTCGTTGATGTGCAGGGCGATCCCGACCGCCTGCGCCGCCCGGTCAAGAAGGCCGGCGGGGGTTTCGTGGAGATCGGCTGGGACGAGGCGCTCGGGCTCGCAGCGGACGGGCTGCGCAAGGTCCAGGACAGGTATGGCACGGACGCCGTCGCGACCTACTTGGGTAACCCCGGGGCGCACTCATCGGGCCTGTTCGCAGCGGGGTTCCTACGCAAGCTGCTTGGCTCCAAGAACAACTACTCGGCCACATCGACCGACCAGCTGCCGCAGTTCATGAGCTCGTTCGAGATGTTCGGTCACTTCTTCGTGCTACCGGTCCCGGACGTAGAACGGACGCAGCACATGTTGATAATCGGTGCGAACCCGGCGGTATCCAACGGGTCGCTCATGACCGCTCCCGGTATCCGCGACCGGCTCAAGGCAATCCGAGCGCGCGGCGGCAGGGTCGTCGTGATCGACCCGCGCCGGACGGAGACCGCGAAGCACGCATCCGAGCACGTCGCCGTCAGGCCCGGCGGCGATCCGTACCTCCTGCTCGGAATGCTGAACGTCGTCTTCGCCGACGGCGCGGTGCATCTTGGACATCTCGCCGGCCGCTGTGACGGGCTCGATGAGCTGCGACAAATCGCGGGGCAGTGGTCACCGGATCGCGCCGCCCAGCACGCGGGCGTCGATGCGGCGACGATTGCGCGGCTGGCACGCGACTTCGCCGCAGCGCCGAGCGCGGTGGCCTACGGACGCGTCGGGGTCTGCCAGCAACAGACCGGCTCGATCACGAGCTGGCTCATCAATGCACTCAACCTGGTCACCGGCAACATGGACAGAGCGGGCGGCGCGATGTTCCCCAGGTCGCCTGTCGATCTCGTGACGCTTCTCGAGCGGGTGTACGGCAAGGCCCACTGGGGTCGCTTCCACCAGCGGGTCAGCGGTCTGCCGGAGTTCGCCGACGAGCTGCCCGTCGCCGGCCTTGCCGACGAGATCCTCACCCCCGGTGAAGGTCAGGTGAGGGGGATGATGCTCTTCGCAGGCAACCCGGTGCTCTCGACTCCCGGCGGCGCGCGGCTGGACGAGGCGATGGAGCAGCTGGACTGGTGCGTGGCCGTCGACATGTATGTGACCGAGACGACCCGGCACGCCGACGTGATCCTGCCCCCGCTCGCACACCTCGAGCGCTCTGACGTCGATCTCGTGTTCCCGTCGCTGTCGGTCCGCAACCAGATCCGCTACAACCCCGCCGCTGTGCGCGGGCCGAGCGACGGCAAGACCGACTGGGAGATCCTGATCGCGCTGACCGCGCGCGTCGGTCGCGGCGCAACGGGAGCTGTGACCAACCGGATGCTGCGAATGCTCGGCCCACTCTCGACGCCCGAGAGGGTTGGCGACCTGGCGCTGCGAATCGGGCCCTATGGCCGCCTGCGGTCGCGCCGCGCGCTGGACATCGGCAAGGTCAAGCGTGCGCCGCACGGCATCGACCTCGGCCCACTCGAGCCGAACTTGCTGAACCTCCTGCGGACGAAGGGCAAACGCGTGAAGCTCGCTCCCGCGGTGATGCTCGGCGAGGCAGCGCGCCTGGAGCAGCTCGCGTCCGAGCGCGAGGCTGCTCGCCGGGACGGCTACGACCTCACCTTGATCGGTCGCCGTTCGCTGCGCTCGAACAACTCGTGGATGCACAACAGCCCGCGTCTGATGAAGGGCGCTGATCGCTGCACGGCGCTGTTGCACCCGCACGACGCGGCAGAGCGGGGCCTCAGTGACGGCGAGAGCGTTCGCGTCGTCTCTGCCGCCGGCGCGATCGAGGTGCCGCTGGAGGTCACCGACGATCTTCGGCCTGGGGTGGTGTCAGTGCCGCACGGCTTCGGTCACAGGCACGCGGGCGTCAGCTGGCGGTTCGCCGCGTCACACGCGGGCGCGAGCGTGAACGACATCACCGATCCGTCGGTCGTCGACCGGCTCACGGGCAACGCTGCATACAACGACGTGCCGGTGCGGGTCGAGGCGATCGCACCCGTGCCGGGGTCCGCCGCGCTGACTCCCGACAGGGTCACCGCCTGAGCGGTCCTCGCAGACGTCACCGTGGCGAGGGCAGGCGCCGCACTCAGGTGACAGGCACGGCGCCCACCGGAGGAGGAGCGACACTCGCAAGCGCACGACGGACCCTCGAAGGCTGAGCGGGCGCGAACCGCGGCGATAGCCCGAGGCGCCTAAGGGCAGACGAGTCGCAAATCGCGTCGCACGCGTGCAGGTGCGACCGTGCAACCCACGCCGGCCGTGCCGACATCGCGCACGCGCCATTTCCAATGGGCCCGCTGAAGGACCGCGAGCGCAGTGTCGCCGCGATTCTTGTTGCATGGGAGCAGCGTCGCGCGCGCCCACGGTCCCGCGGTGGAGATCACGATGCTGCGAAGGTGGAAGCAGAGCCCGCTACGGATTCCCACGTTCGGCCTGTGCAGTGCAGCCGTGATCGCTGCGGACTCGCTCCTCGTGGGCGCGCGGTGCGCGCCTGCCGCGGGCGTGATCGCGAGCACGCCTAGCGCAGTGGCGATCACCGCCGGCAACCTTGGCCGGGCTCTTGACATGGTCTGCAACGTATCGGGATCGGGGAGACGACGCGCCGGCAGTGCTCGTCGGGCGGCCTCCGGATGAGTGTGCAGCTGGCGCTCTCATGCCGAGGTGACGCAGCCGACGCTGAGCACGAGCGGCCGCGAAGGCGTCGGGAGCGCTCGCCGAGCCCGGGTGCTATCGCGTCGCGGCACCCACCAACAG
>Ga0075029_100001193_pt1 | contig 14916 bp, 14 predicted proteins | sample LitLauG_LLR_2013_FD_71391 | JGI IMG/M metagenome (GOLD analysis project Ga0075029, IMG submission 71391) | Freshwater sediment microbial communities from North America - Little Laurel Run_MetaG_LLR_2013 | ecosystem: Environmental > Aquatic > Freshwater > Creek > Sediment | place: USA...
CTTCTGAGCCGTTGCAGGATTGTTGACACCATAACGAACCACATTGATGCTGGCGCGCTGGCGAGTGCGATCGTCACCCGAGATCTCGGCCTGATTGACGTCGGCGATGCTGCGCAGCGCCAATGACAGCGTGCCGGCCTGGCGGGCGGCGGCGAGAACCGGTGTCTGTTCGGGCTTCAGCTCCAGCGTTACGGTTTTACCTACGACCGCGTTCTGGCCGTCTTTTTCCTTCGGCGCCTGGTCGATGGCGAGAACGCGGATATTCGTCAGGAGGATTTCCGAGACCACGATATCGCCGGAAGCGCGAGGATCCGGATTCTTCTCGCGCCAGGACCGAATGACGTCGACGCGGTCGTTGGGCAGAATGAAGCCGCCGGCGCCGGTCTCTGGTGAGATTTCCGCCGAGACGGCGCGCATGCCGGTGGGCAGGATCGCCGCCATGAAGCCCGAGCCGTCGGCCTTGACGAGCTTCGCCTCACGGATCGGCTCGCCGGCCACGAACGGAGCGCGCGCGATCGAGCCGGCGATCTGGTTCATCGCGTCTGCGCGCTCGTTGCGGCGAATGAAATTGCTGCTTGCCGTGGAAGCCGGCCAGGTCTGCCACAGCACGTCGTTTGTGGTGAGCGTCTGGCCAAGGCCGATGTCGGCTTTTGCCACGAGAACGTCGACGGTCTGCAGTTGCGCGACCGGCTCGGCGGGAGCAGGTTTGTTGTCTGATCCGCTGGCCAGATAGGCGGCAACGCCGCCTGCACTGAGAGCGATGGCGAGGACGACGATGCGGGCGATATTCATACGCTTATCTACGCTGACGCAGGGATACTGAACTATGTCTCGGCCGCAGCCTCGCTTCTAAGCATGACTAAGCGGTAAAGGTATAAGCGAGCTTGAGAGCCAAATTGTTTGTCGAAAGCGATCGTGGCATTTGTCCTCATGGTGAACGTATCGTTATCGATTAAATTCGTGCGGATCGGTCGGCTCCAGGGATGCGCAATCGCCGAATTTTTGCACGAACAGGCGTGGAGGGGACGCGAATGCTCGCGCCGTCCTCGCTCGCCGGGCGTTTTACCGCCGCGGCCGTTTGAAGAGATGTCGTTCACCATGCGGAAGAAAAGACGCGAAGCGGTGGCTCGGCGATTACCGCCGTTGCTTTTCATAGCGACGGACATTTTTGCGAAAGTTGGAATCAAAGGCTAAGGCGATGCGATCCGGAGCATCTCCTCGAGCACCGACTGCTGTTGAGCCCGCGGCAGGGGTTTGTCGGAAAGCGCAAAGCCGAGAAACGCCCAGTACAGGATTTGCGCGCGGGCCCGGGCCACGTCAGCAGGGAGTCCGGACGCCCTGAGCAGGCTTTCAACGTAACTCAGCCGACGACGGTCGATGGCCTGCACGGCCGATTTTGCTGCGCGGTCGGCGGCAGCCCAGCTGCGGACCGCGCTTTCCAGCGCCAGCCTCTCGCCGAATACCCGGCGCAGCAGAAGCTGCAACGGGTCCCCCTCGCCTGCGGAAGCTTCGACGTCGGCGATGATGCGTTCCGCCGCGACATCGCGCCAATGCCCGAGGATCGCCCTGTGGAAAGCTTCGACATCGGCGAAATGCCAATAAAAGCTGCCGCGCGAAACGCCCATGATCTTCGCAAGCGGCTCGGCCTTCAAGGCCGTGAATCCGCCTTCGGCGAGCGCCTTGAGCCCCTGATCGAGCCAATCCTTTGCGGAGAGTTGATCGGCCATTTGCGGTCCTGCCCCAGCCCAACATACACTACTGTATTGACAGGCGCCAGCATACACGGCAAAGTAACCATACAGTGATGTATGGAGGTTTGCCCGATGCGCGATCTTTTCCTGCAATGCTCGGGCGTGGCTGCGATCATTGTGGCGCTGGTCCACGGCACACTTGGCGAGACCAGGGTGTTCGCCCGCGCCAGCATCGAGCCGCCGCGGCTGCGCAGTCTGATCCGGTTCTGTTGGCAAACCGGCACGGTCGGCTGGATCTGCGGCGGGGTGCTCCTGATTGCGGCACCCTCGATAGCGTCTGCACCGGCGCGGCACTGGATCGTGATAACGGTGTCCGCGATGTACGCCTTTGCCATGATCGGCAATGCCGTGATTCTGCGCGGCCGACATTTTGGCTGGGCTGCGCTCGGCGCGGTGATCGCGATGGCCATCATCGGCTACTAGTGTTGACGGCGGGCCGCCGCCTCCCGATCCATCACGGGACATTGGAACGGCTCTAATCCGAGGAGGCGTTTTCGAGGTGGCCTCCGTCCGTTCTCCGGCGACAAGCACCCTCGCCGATTTAAAATTGCTCTAAGGTCAATGTGTTGTGAGGCCGGCGCGCTTGACCTATCTGCCTGCGGTTGGAAATACACACCATGTCCATCAGCACCACCACGCCGACCGATGTGCCATCGCAGCTCCCGCTGGGATTAGCCAAACGCGGCTACTGCGGAACTATCCATCACCTCGCCGCGGATGAGGCCAACTCCGCGCTTTCCGCCGAAGAACTGGAGAGCCGCCTGATCGAACTCGGCTTCGTCGAAGGAGCCAGGGTCGAGGTGCTCCACGAGGGCGTTGTTGGGCGTGACCCGATTGCGGTCCGCATCGAGAATGTCACGGTCGCGGTGCGTCGGCGTGAGGCGATGGCCGTCATTGTCGTTTGACGAAGCGGTTCAGCGCCATGGAAGCCCCATTGATGCATCTGGCCCTGGTGGGCACGCCCAATAGCGGCAAGACGGCGCTGTTCAACGCGTTGACCGGCAGCCGTCAAAAGGTTGCAAACTACCCGGGTGTCACTGTTGAGCGCAAAGAAGGTTTCTTCGTCACTCCGCTGGGACGCCAGGTTTCGGTGGTCGATTTGCCGGGCACCTATTCGCTGCGCGGCCGTAGTCCCGATGAAGAAATCACCCGCGATTTCGTGCTCGGGCGCGCCACCGGCGAAGTGTTGCCCGACCTCGTGCTTTGCGTGGCCGATTCCACCAACCTGCGTCTGACCATACGGTTGGTGCTCGAGCTGAAGCGAACGGGCCGGCCACTACTGCTGGTCCTCAATATGTACGACATCGCCACGAGACGCGGCGTCACTGTCGAGGTTGCCCGCCTGTCGGAGCTATTGGGAATACCCGTGGTGACGTCGATTGCCGTGCGCAAGGGCGGCACGTCCGAGCTGTTGCAAAAAACCGACGAGATCGCCGCGCAAAATCCCATTGTCCCGCAGGAAAATCGCTGGCACCCGCTTTCCGTGGCCGAACTGCGTGCCACTCAGCGCGAGGCCGACCGTATCATTGCAGCCACCGTCAGCCTGCCGGCAAGACCCGACACATGGACGGCGCGGATCGACGCCGTCGTGCTGCATCCGGTGGCGGGGCTGGCGATCCTTGGCCTGATTCTCTTCGTCATGTTCCAGGCGGTGTTTGCGTGGGCGCAGCCACTGATGGAACTGCTATCGCACGCCTTCGCTGCGCTTGGCCAATTGGTGCACGACACCCTGCCCGCCGGTCTCCTGCAAAGCTTCATCCAGAACGGCGTGATCTCCGGTGTAGGCTCCGTGATCGTGTTCCTGCCGCAGATCGTCATTATCTTCCTCTTCATTCTGCTTCTGGAAGACTTCGGCTACATGGCGCGTGCGGCGTTCCTGATGGACCGCATCATGGGCGGTGCCGGCCTGCATGGCCGCGCCTTCATCCCGCTGCTCTCAAGCTTTGCCTGCGCCATTCCGGGCATCATGGCGACGCGTGTGATCGATAACCGGCGCGACCGGCTGACAACGATCCTGATCGCACCGTTAATGACCTGCTCGGCGCGTATCCCGGTCTATACGCTGATCATTTCCGCATTCATTCCCGCCGAACAGCTTTGGGGCTGGGTGGATCTGCGCGGCCTGGTGATGTTCGGTCTCTATGCGGCAGGCATCACCAGTGCATTGGGCGTGTCGTTTGTGATCAAGTTCTTCATGCTGCGGGATTACGCGCCCGCGCCCTTCATGCTGGAATTGCCCGACTACAAGATGCCTCGTGCCCGCAGCATCGCCATCGGCGTCTATACCCGGGCGAAGATGTTTCTGCAGCGAGCCGGCACCACGATATTTTCGATGATGGTGCTGATCTGGTTCCTGGCGTCGTTTCCAACGCCACCCGCGGGCGCCGAAGACCCCGCCATCAACTATAGCCTGGCCGCCATGATCGGCACGGCGCTGGCCCCGCTGTTCGCTCCGCTCGGCTTCAACTGGCAGATCGTGGTTGCCCTGATCCCCGGCATGGCGGCACGCGAGGTCGCAGTCGCGGCGCTCGGCACCGTTTATGCGATCGAGGGGGGAAAGGAAGCCGCCGAGCAAATCGGCGAGGTGCTTTCGACGAAATGGAGCCTGGCGACGGCGCTCTCGCTGCTCGCCTGGTATATCTTCGCGCCGCAATGCGCCTCTACGCTCGCGGTGATCCGCCGCGAGACCGGCAGCTCGAAATGGATGGCCCTCACCTTCGCCTATATGTTCGCGCTCGCTTACGCCGCGAGTCTGGTGACCTACAATATCGCCATTGTTCTCGGCGCCGGTTAGGCGTGCCGCAGAATTTGCGCCGGGTCGAGATCGGGGCTCGCGTCGATCCGAGCCTGGTCAGATTGGAATCATTCCAGCCTGCAGCATCCACCTTGGTTTTGTTCTAATTCTAATGTGGAGGGATTCCAATCGCGCCATGCCCATTCCAAATTCCCAAAATGATTTACAGCGCTAATAGGTGTCCACGAAATCGCGGAGCTTTTGATCTCCGCGGATTGGGGGCCCCATGTCATTGCAAAATCATCTCGCCTTTCCATCGTCACGATTTCATAACCGGCCGCGACGCAAGGCATTGCTGCTCATAACCGCGATATCGGTCATCGGCAGCGGCAGCGCCTTCGCGGAAGGCGACGTCAATGAAGCCCTGCTGAAGAAGATGGAAGCAATGGAGCAGCGCATTCAGTCGCTCGAGGCCGAGCTCAGGCAGAAGCGGACGCCTGCTTCGGAAAAGCGGGCGGCTGAGGAAAAAACCACGCCTGCCGAAAAGCAGCCGGCTTCGTCCGAGAAGATCTCGAGGAAAGCGCCTGCGGCGGACCAGAACAGGAGCGCCAATACCACGCCCGCAACAGATGCCGCGCCGGATGGGCAAAGCAAGCCTTCCGCCAACAAGTCAGCTTCCAAGGCGAAGCCCTTCGATATTTCGACGCCGCCGTCCGATCTGCCTATCCTTGGCCTGGCGCCCTCGCCCGTGGCGGGACTGAGCATCGGCGCCTATGGCGAGGTCAAGTTCGGTACGATGCAAAATCCTGCCGCCAACGGCCAATGGCAGAACGGTTTCGATGCCGCACGCATGGTGCTGTTGCCGACCTATGCGATAACCGACAACATCATCTTCAACGCCGAAATAGAATGGGAACATGCCGGTTCGGGTTTCGACAACGACGACAAGCTGCACGGGACATCCGAAATCGAGCAGCTCTGGATCGATTTCAAAATCGTCGATCAGTTCAATTGGCGCGCACCTGGCATCGATCTGGTGCCGATTGGATACATCAACCAACATCACGAGCCGACGCAGTTCTACAGCGTCAACCGGCCCGAACTCTACAACGGCCTAATTCCGTCGACCTGGAAGGTGCCGGGCACCAGCGTCTATGGCACGATCAGCGAGGACCTGAAGTATCAGGTCATGCTTTCGGCCAGCAACGAGGATTTCGGCGATACGTTTGACGCCCGCACGGCGGCCAAGACCGTGCCTCCGCCTCCCATTCCCTATTTTCCGGGCATTGACGGGCTCAATGCCCTGACGTTCTCCAATCCGCCCCTCGGCGACTTCCAGCAGCTCACCAACAGCCTGGCCGTGTCCGGCCGGCTCGACGTGACGCCCACCATCCTGCCAGGCTTCGGCGGCAGCATCAGCGCCTACTACTCGCCCAATGTGGTGCCGCGCGGCGCGCATGGTGATCTGGGCAACTTTCTCGGCAGCTCGAGTCTCGCCATGTTCGACGCCGAGTTCCGCTATCGCGTGCCGAACACCGGGTTCGAATTTCGCGGTGAGTACGTCTTCGTCGAATTTGGTCATCCCGAAAACCTGCGCGCCAACAACGACAGTGACCCGACCGACAATGTCGGCAAGTCGATGTACGGCTATTACGGGGAGATCGCCTACCATATGCCGATGGGTACTATCCTGAACAGCGAATGGGAGGCGGTACCGTTCTATAACTACACCTACGAAAACTTTCAGACCCTCGGATTTGCCGGAACCGACGCGAACACGCCGACCGGCCACGGCCAGCTCCAATTCCACACCATGGGCGTTGCGATCTTTCCGTCGCCTAAGCTGGTGCTGAAGGCAACCTATCAAAGGGTGATCGACAAGAGCCTCGTCGGCGCGCTTTCGGATTCGTTTCTGGGCGGCGTCGGATTTTTCTTCTAGGGGCAACAGCGGACGAAACGGACGACGCCAGGAGCACGGTCAAATCATGACACAATGGATTCGCTACACCCTGCCCGCAGCGGCGATCGTTTCAGCGGCTTCGCCGGCTTACGCGGTAAGGTATCTTTCGATTGAGGAAGCACAAAAGCAGGCCTTCCCGTCGGCCACGCATTTCACCGAGGTGCAGGCCGGCCGGGTCTGGAAAGCCGAGGCCGGCGGTCGTGTCGCCGGGTTTCTCATCTTCGACCGCGTGATCGGAAAACATCTCTACATCGATTACGCGGTAGCGCTCAATACGGCCGGCGCTGTCCAGCGCGTCGAGATCCTGGAATATCGTGAGTCCTACGGCGGCGAAATCAGGAGCCCGAGCTGGCTTGCGCAATTCGTCGGCAAGACGTCCGGCAGTTCGCTCAGGATCAATGGCGATATCAGAAACATCGCAGGCGCTACGCTGTCGTCGGCGCATGTCACCGAAGGCGTGAAAAGAGTGTTGGCAGCCTATGGCAATCGCCTCAGATAGGATTCGCCGCGCCAGACCGTTGCTTGGGACCTTCGTGGAGATCGAGGCAACGGGGCCGGACAAATCCCGCATCAATCAAGCCATCGATGACGCGTTCGAGGCGGTAGCGCATGTCCACCGGCTGATGAGCTTTCATGAGCCGGCAAGCGACGTCAGCCGCCTCAATCGGGAAGCGATGGATCGCCCGGTCGGCGTACATGCCTGGACATTCCGCGTGTTGGAAGCCGCCGTTGACATGCATCGCCGGTCGAATGGTATTTTCGATATTTCGGTAGCGCCGATCCTGCAGGACATGGGTTTACTGCCCCCGACAAGCAAAGACCGGCAGCCCGGCAACGAATGTCCAGCCGTCGATGCGATCGAGCTGCTCGACGGGCAAATGATCCGCTTCGGACACCCCGGTGTCCGGATCGATCTCGGTGGTATCGCGAAGGGCTTTGCGGTCGATCAGGCGCTGGATGTCCTGCGCAAATCGGGCGTGGCGAGCAGCGCTTTGGTGAACGCCGGCGGCGACCTCGCCGCTTTCGGAGAAGAAGCCCGGCTGATCCATGTTCGCAATCCGCGCGATCCCCGCAGTACAATCTGCGCGGTCAACGTGAAGGACGAGGCGCTGGCATCGTCGGCGCGTCGCTTCGATCTCTTCCACTCCACAGAGGTGGAAAGTTCGGCGATCATCGACCCCGCTACCGAAAAACCGGCTAATACCATCGACGGGGTTACCGTTCGCGCACCCTCCTGCATGACGGCCGATGCGCTGACCAAGATCGGGATGATTGTGGGAACCGACGCAATCGCCCTGCTTGAGCTTTACAACGCAAGTGCGCTACTGATCTCGGCCGACGGCGACGTTCAAATCTCTCCTGATTTCAGACACGCAGTGCACCTTGCGGCTTAGCCCCTCATTCCGATATACGATCTATGCGGCTTTCACGGTCCTGGCGCTGACCGGCGCGGGCTGGCTGGTGGCGGATTGGCAGAAAGACGTTTCCGGCGACGAAATCTGGCAGCAAGGCATCGCCTATCTGCTGATGGTGCATGGCGGCACAGCCATGATCACGCTGCTTTTGCTCGGCGCCCTCATGCCGGTGCACCTGATACGCAGCTGGCGGAGCCGGAAAAATCGTATCTCGGGGTCTTTCATGGCGACCTTCAATGCGGTGCTGATCGCGACCGCATTCGGTCTCTATTATCTCGGATCGGAAACGTTGCGGCCCTGGATGAGCTGGATCCATATCGCTGCCGGGTTTTTACTCGCCGCATTGTTTCCCCTGCACATTTATTGGGGCAGGCGCCAATTGCGCTAGTCCTGGCTGGTAACGAACTCACTGCAGGCCGGTGTCACCGCTGGTACGCTTCTTGGCAAGATCCATTTCGGTGACCGCGATCAGGATCTCAGCCCGGGTCTTGAGATCGGGCGCTTCAAGCATGGCCTGTTTTTCCGGCGGACCATAAGGGGACATCATCGCCAGCGCGTTGACCAGCGCTTCATTGGGAGCCGCTTCGATGCCTTCCCAGTCAACCTTCAGATTGTTGGCCTTGAGGAAATCTGTCAGCACCCGAAGCAACCCCTCGCGGTCGACCGCTTCTTCGCCCTTGCGGGCCGTGAAATCGTCGATGTAGGGGAAATAGTCTACCTTGCATTGCCTGTACGGGGTCAACACGGTGACTTCCTCGGTCACCCTGAAACGGGCAATCCCTGTAAGCTCCAGAATGTAGCGGCCGTCACCGGATTCGGCGAACTGCGTGATGCGCCCGACGCAGCCGACGCGGAACAGTTTTGGATGAGTTTCGTCGGGCGAGTGGGAAACATCCGGCTGAATCATCCCGATCAGGCGATGGCCGTCGCGGAATGCATCATCCACCATTGCCAGATAGCGCTGCTCGAAAATGTTGAGCGGCATTTGCCCGCGCGGCAACAGCAGCGCACCCGGCAACGGAAACACCGGGATCACCTCGGGGAGGTCACCGGGTCCGCGGTATTCGGCATTGATCGGCATTTGCAGTCCAGGTAGCTGGCCGCCGGTGTCCCGGTCCTGACATTCGTATCCCATTGCGGCGGGCTTGCTTACGAATGTCAGAACCAAAGGGACATCAGCAGATACATCGATACGGCGCGTAGGGTCACCGATCGGCCCGACAAGTTGCGTCGATCCGATCGTGCGACAGGTCCCGCGGCCACCCTCGCACGCAATAAAGCCTATGCGAACAGAATCGTCGACAACCGCTTTCTTCCTTCAACCGTCGCCTCATCGTTCGGGCCCCAGGCGTCAAAGAACTGCACCAATTGCTTGCGGGCGCCGTCCTCGTTCCATTTGCGGTCACGCTTGACGATTTCCAGCAATTGCTCGGTAGCCTCGTTGCGCTTACCGCCGGCGTTGAGCGCGGTCGCAAGATCAAATCTCGCCTGATGATCGAGCGGGTTTGCGGCGACTTTCTGTTCGAGTTCGGTCAGCGGACCAAGTGCCTTGGCTTGCTCGGCGAGATCGATCGATGCCTGGACGGCCTTGACCGCGGCTTCGCCGCGCTTGGATTCCGGCACCATCGCAAGTGTATTCTTGGCTTGCTCGATGGCGCCGGTCGTCGCGTAGGTTTTCGCAAGGCCGGCAAGCGCTGCGATATTGGTCGGATCCTGTCCCAGCACCTCGGCATAAATCGATGCGGCGGTGGCAGGATCGCCCTCGGCCAAAGCCGCCTCGGCCTCTCTAAGGATTTCGGCGATGTTGGATCCGCCCGGCATGCCGGCCGTCAGCTTGTTGATGAACGCGTTGACCTGGCTTTCCGGCACCGCACCCATGAAACCATCGGCCGGCTGGCCATTGACGAACGCGATCACGGCCGGAATCGACTGGATACCCATCTGGCCCGGGATCGCCGGATGTTCGTCGATATTCATTTTTACCAGCTTGACCTTGCCCTTGGCGGCGCGAACCGCCTTTTCAAGGATTGGCGTGAGCTGGCGGCAGGGGCCGCACCATGGCGCCCAGAAGTCGATCAATACCGGCTGACGTTTCGACTCTTCGATGACGTCCTTGACGAACGTCTGGGTGGTCGTCTCCTTGATCAGATCGGGCGTTGCTTTTGGCGCCGCCGCGCTGCCCTGCTCTAGTATCGTCACGGAAATCCTCGTCTGATGTCTTCGGATCGCGCCTCTTCTAGCACGGTCCAGCGTCGGGGTTCAGAAGTCCTCTTTACCCAAATGGCGGTTTGCCGGGAAATTTCAATCGGTTCCCCAAATCGCCGCATCGGGTTGGGAGGGCTTGCGTTTTATTTCCGCCGCTTGGTCTTGAGAAGCGGTTTGACCGGCGATTTGCCTGTCATTCGGTCGTTTTCGTCCGAATTAGCCATGAAAGCCGGCCATGGCTCTAATCTCATGTTTTGACGCGCTTTCTTCACGCCAACCGTCGTACACTTCGCTGGAAAACGCTATAGTTGAAGGAAGGCTGAGCGGCCTGTTGCATTCGACGCCCGCATTTGGCATAGCTCTGCCGGTCGTCGGTGCAGCCGCGCCGGCCTCTCGGATGCGGGTGTAGCTCAGGGGTAGAGCACGACCTTGCCAAGGTCGGGGTCGAGGGTTCGAATCCCTTCGCCCGCTCCAGATTTTCTCGGGGTCCGTTCCGGAGACATGGGTAGCAGAACGCACCTAAGACACGCGTGACAACCGCGTGCCGGACGAGTTGTCCGCGGGTCGCAGGATTTTCTGCTCCAGGTCGAAATATTCGAGCGTGCGGTGAGCCAGATTCCGCGGTCCTCCCTGCCGCGGTTCGCCGCTAATCTTTCCTTCGGGTTCGACTTGCCAGCGTCGATGTCGGAATGCCCGGCTCTTATCAAGCGATATCTGACACGACGTTTCCGCAAATGTTGAGCCCGTCTGCGACTAACTGTCTCGCCGGCAATCGTAATATCCCATTAAATATAACGATTGACGTCGAACAGGGGCCCGGCGCAATCTGTCCGGCATTTGTGCCGGGTTTGCCGCGTCGGCGCGGTCCGAAACCGGCCCGGTCGCCCTGCCCGACAAGAGCTTTCAGATGCGTGCCTTCGGCAACAGCCTCCTGGTGATCGAGGGCGCCGGAAGGCTCGGCAAGGTTACCGCCAAGGGAGACGAGGCGCAGATCGAGACCATCCAGGATGGCCTTGGCGAACCGGTTTCGGTTACTCAGGTGGGCAAAACAGGCTGGGTCGCCGAAGGAAAGCTTTCCTACATCATCGGCGACAACAAGACAAAGGATCCTGGGCCCTTCACGCTCAAACCGGTGACGTTGCCAAAATAGTCTGGACGTATTGGCCATCGCCAGCTAATTCTTGGGAAAAAATACTGACGTTTTTGGCGCGCTAAATAAACAACAATGGCAGCCTTTTGGTTGCATAGGGAGAGTGACGCGATGAAATCGGCTTTCAATCGATCTGTGTTTGCGTTCGCAGCAATCCTCGTCGTCGCGGGGGTGAGTCAGGCTGGTGCGCAGGATAAACCGCTGAAGAAATACGAGTCCGGCACCAAGGAGTTCTGGACCAATCCGCCGCCGGACTGGTTTCTAGGTGACGAGACCGAGGCTCAGAAAGGCCTGACCCCGATAGCAGGGCCGCCGACCGGCGCATCCGATGCAGAACTCGCCACGTTGATCAAGAAGATCAAGCTGCCGGAGGGCTTCAAGATCGAAGTCTACGCCTCGGGTGTGCTGGCAGCGCGACAGATGGCCTGGGGCGACAAGGGCACGCTCTTTGTGGGTTCTTTCGGTCTCGGCAACGTCTACGCCATCAAGGACAATGGCGGCAAGAAGGAAGTCAAAACCATCCTCAAAGGGCTGAACATGCCGACCGGGTTGGCCTTCCGGGACGGTGCGCTCTACGTCATCGCGGTCGACAAGCTGATCCGTTATGACAACGCCGAAGCCAATCTCGATAACCTCGGCACCGGCAAGGTGGTCTATGACGACATGCCCTCCTTCGCAGCCCATGGCTGGAAGTATCTGGCCGCGGACAAGGATGGCTGGTTCTACGTGCCGTTCGGACCTCCCTTCAACATCGGGATTCCGCCGACCAGCGTATCGCAGATCCGCCGCGTCGATCCCAAGACGGGCAACGCCGAACTGGTGGCGCTCGGCGTCCGCAACAGCGTCGGTGGCGACGTCGATCCGCGCTCGGGCCGATACTGGTTCACCGAAAACGCCCGCGACTGGATGAGCGACGACACCCCGAGCGACAAGCTCAACGTGATATCGAAGCTCGGCGAGCACTTCGGCTATCCCTATTGCCATCAGGGCAATCTGCCGGACCCGAAATTCGCCATGGGTCACAAATGCTCCGAATTCAGCCCCCCGGCATACAATCTCGGTGCGCACGTGGCCCCGCTCGGCATGAAGTTCTATACCGGCAGCCAATTCCCTGCCGAGTACAAGAACGCGATCCTGATCGCCGAGCACGGTTCGTGGAATCGACATAAATACCAGGGAGCGAGGATCGTTCGCATCAACGTCGATCCGGACGGCAAGAACGCCAAGGAAACGGTGTTCGCATCCGGCTGGATTGAAGGCGACCGCGGCTATCTGGGCAGGCCCGACGACATCATCCTGGACAAGGACGGATCGATCCTCGTTGCGGATGATTGGGCTGGCGCGATCTATCGCATCAGCTACAAGAAATAGCGCCTGAAAAATCGGCGGGCTGCGGTCACTCCGGAACGAGTGACCGCAGCTTGCGCGTTTTTGAAATCGGGACGAATCGGGACGAAAGGGTATCGGTCATGCTTCGCCGATCTGTTCTCGATACCTTGTGCGGGATGGCGTTGTCGGCGTTCATCGCCGTCACGGCTCATTCTGCCGATCTTGCCGCCGGCAAGGAGAAGGCCGAACTCTGCACCGGCTGTCACGGTGAGAACGGCATTTCGCAAATCGAGAACATTCCCTCGCTTGCAGGACAACCCGATCCGTTCGTTCAATGGCAGCTGGTGTTCTTCCGCAGTGGCACGCGCAAGAATGAACAGATGCAGCCGATTGTCGAACAGATCGACAACAACGATATCCGCAACCTTGGCGCTTATTTTGCCTCGCTGGCGCCGCCGAAAGCGTTGCCCGACGACAATCCCGATTTGTCGCGGAAAGGCGCGCAGTCGGCTGCAGGCCGGCGCTGCGCGTCATGTCACGGCGACACCTATGCTGGCACGAACGCGGTGGCGCGACTTGCAGGCCAGCGCGAGGAGTATCTCCTGAAGGCGTTGCACGACTACAAGTCGGGCGCGCGATCCGGCGGCGGCATGGCAGCGATGGCGGAAGTTGCCTATCCCCTGAGCGATGAGGAAATCAGCGCGCTGGCGCACTATATTGCGCATCTCAACGTGCCACCCTCTTGAGCCAGGCTTCGAGGGCTATTGGCGCTGCGCCTCGTATGCCTTCAGATGCGTGTAGGCGCTGCGCAGCCTTGCTACGGGAACCTTCGCGGCGTCACCCCGCGCAATCATGTCGCCCACGATATGATCGGCCTCAACGGGCGCCCCCGCCTTGATGTCCCGGAACATCGATGCTGTGAGCGGTGACCCCTCGGTCGTCAGCATCCCGGTGATGCGGGTCAGAAATGCTTCTCGCGGGGCGTGATCCGCTGCCTTCGCAACGGCACTGCACTCGTCGCGAACGCCTAGGATGAAATCCCTCCCACCCGGCGCAGCGAGTATATGGCCAATCGCGGCGCGCATGAGGCAGGTGGAGCTGGCAAGTGTCGTCAGCAACACCCACTTCTCCCACATCTCCTGCATGATGTTCTCGCTCGCTTGCGAACCGATATTGCCCGCCGCAAAATTCTCCGCAATGGCACGGACGCGATCCGACATCCTGCCGTCTCGTTCGCCGAAGCTCAGCAATTGAAACACAGGCGGAAGGTGCACGACGTGACGATGCTCATCCAGCGTCACGGCGATCCCGCACTGCCCGCCGAGCACCCGCTCATTGCCGAAATGGCTATCGAGAATATCAATATGGCGCATGCCGTTGAGCAGCGGAACGATTGCGGTTCGCGGTCCGACTGCGGGCGTGAACGACTTGATGGCATCCTCAAGGTCGAATGCCTTGCAGCTCAACAGGACGACGTCGAACTTTTCATCAAGCCGGTCGGCCTGAACGGTCGGCGGGTTCTTCAGCGTGACGTCACCGTTCGGGCTCTTGATGACAAGACCATCGCGGGCCAGTTCCGCCGCGCGCTTCGGCCGCACCAGGAAGGTCACATCGCGGCCCGCCTGAAGCAACCTGCCGCCGAAATACCCGCCGATGGCGCCGGCGCCGACCACGAGAACGCGCATTCGCAACTCCCTTTTTCATTGCTTTTGAAGCGCTGACTATAGCGGGTGATTGGCGAAACGCGGGATCCATTCGCCGGTTTTTGTCTACCACTTTTCTCCGAATGGGCGGACTTCCATCTCGAAGGTCCAGGCGCTGCGCGGCTGTTGGTAGAGCTGCCAGTAGGAGGCCGCGACCGAGGCCGGCGGCATCAGCAAATCCGGATTGTCCAGCGCCTCCTTGCCCCAAAGCTGCTCCCGGCGCTCACGTACCCAGGCGGTATCGACGCCGGCATCGATGATCAGGTGAGCGACATGAATATTCCTCGGGCCAAGTTCGCGCGCCATCGCTTGCGCCACCGCGCGCAGCCCGAATTTGGCGCTGGCGAATGCCGCAAACCCACTGCCGCCGCGCAACGAGGCGGTCGCGCCGGTAAAGAAGATATTGCCCTTGCCGCGCGGCAGCATCAGTCGCGCCGACTCCCGACCCGCCAGAAAGCCGGCCCAGCAGGCCATCTCCCAAACTTTACGGAAAACACGATCGGTGGTCTCGAGGATCGGAAAACTGACGTTGGCGCCGACGTTGAAAATGGTCACATCAAGGGGGGCATGCCTGTCGGCGTCGCCGAGGAATGCGGCAACCTCCTCCTCCTTGCGCGCATCGAGTGCGCGCCCAACGACCGATCCGCCGGCCGCCTCGATTTCGCGTAC